>Ga0160429_1000992_pt1 | contig 17252 bp, 16 predicted proteins | sample SolpanmetagenomR_FD_108199 | JGI IMG/M metagenome (GOLD analysis project Ga0160429, IMG submission 108199) | Solar panel surface microbial communities from Lawrence Berkeley National Laboratory, California, USA - R | ecosystem: Engineered > Built environment > Solar panel > Unclassified ...
ACGAAGACGCCGGGCCAGCTGACGCGCATCCTGGAATTGGCTTCGTTGAGCACGCGCTCGTCGTCGAGTGGACCGGTGGACCGGGCCGTGGAGGGCTGGAAGTTCGTCATGCCTCCAGTCTGAGGGCACAGGTGATTGGTACATTTTAAGGATTCTTTAGTCCAGATTTTCATGATGTTCATGTTCATTTATAAAGACGAATTTTTCGCAATTCACACCTCTATAGAGTTTTTCTCTTGCAAGATCGAGTTATAGGCAACCGAAATAGGTGCACTGAGCCCACTGCGGACCGTGTCGCCCCTTCAAGGACGCTCAGCCAAAATCAGTTGACCGCCGAGGAGAACACCCCATGACCGAATCCATTTCCACAATCCACCTCGCAGGGACATCCACATGACCCGCCTGAACGGCAAAGGTAGCGGTGGCCGGATCTGGCTGTGGATCATTCTGATCATCCTGCTGATCATGGCCGTGGTGCTGCTCGACTACTTCGACGTGATCCCGCTTCACCTGATCTGACCGTCGTCTAAAGCGGCGCGCTGATCTTTGAATGGGTGAGCGCCACATCCTGTCCATCCAGAGTGTCTCACGGGTCCGAATGCAGGAGAAGACAGGCGCAGAGAAAAAGAAGTGATTGGCAAAAAGATCGCGCCGCTGACCGGTGAAGTTCACGCCAAGCATGTGAGCGACCTGATTTTCGACGTCGGGGCCGGCAACTGCTAGCGCTGCTGGCCGACGAGGGCGACAGGTTTCATGCCGCCCGGGTCCTACCGTACGACCGGGTTCATTCGATCGGCGAAGACGCGGTGATGATCGGCGCCCCGGACGCCGTGGTGTCCGCCCGTGACATCCCAGGGCTCTCGGACGACCACAAGCTGATCGGCACCATGCTGACCACCACCGAGGGCGACGACCTGGGCAGCCTCGCGGACCTGTACTTCGACGAGCAGCGCGGGCAGGCGACCGGCTACGGCGTCAGCGGCGGCATCTTCTCCGACCTGAGCGGCGGCCGGTCGTTCGTGCCCGTTTCGAACGACTTCAGACTCGGCAAGGACGTGGTCCTGGTGCCGCCGGAAGTGGCCAGCCAGATGGAGGAGCAGGCGCTGGGCGGACGGAAAAGCGTGGCCAACACCGTGAGCGAATCGGTCAAATCGGCCGCCAAGAACATGGGCAAAGGCATTCAGGAAACGGCCGGCACTCTGGCCGACGCGACCAAGGAGCGTCAGCGTGCCTTCGTGACCGGCAAGACCGTGTCTTCCGACGTGGCCACAGCCGAAGCGACATTCCTCAGTCAGGAGAGACCGATGCGAGCGGCCTTCCCTCATCCTCCGTCCGGCTTTTATCCCTCACCTCCCCCATCTTGCGCGTCCTCCCGACCGGCCCTGGTATCGTCCTCAGCGCGTCGTTCACTTCCGTCCTCATCGGTAGCCAGCCCACCCTCGTCACTTGTAAACTCTGGCTCGACAACTTCTCTTCCGACCGCGCGCTCTTGCATTACTTCTCCCTCGGCTGGAGCGGAGACGCCAGTGTGCCCACGGTCGAGGAGCGGCCCTACCTCCTGCTCATCGCCGGCAAGCGCTCCCCAGTTCTCAACGCTGACCGTTACTTCGACCTCGCCCTCAAGGCCCGCGAACAGCACGGCGAAGCGTTCGGCCTGCTGCTCCAGCGGGCCATCGGCCTCACCCTGACCGCCAAGGTGGCCACCACTCAGGGCCCCGCCTTTCTGACCACCGATCTCTGCGTCCCCAACCAGGGGCGCCCCGAGTACTTTCAGGTCAACAGCTGAGCCGCAACGTGAACAACATGCACCAGCGTCCGCTGTAAAGATGCAGGGCGCACCACACAACCCATTCGTCGAGAGCACGGTCCCTGCAAGGCCGTGCTCTTCCTCTTGACCCGACACCTTGTTCGCAGCTTCCGAAAAAGGTCGCTGGCCGTCACCTTCGACCCACCGCCAGCGACCCTGCATGGAAACCGGACCGGGGCGCTTGACTTCTCTCCCTTGAGGAATTAGCCTCTGATTCAAGATACAACTGTAAACGTTACATTCCGGCTGTCTGTCCACCGACGGCATGTGTGCTGCCTGTTCTTTCCAATTTTCAGGTCTCTCTGTTATCCGGCGCGTTCGTGATGACGACAGGAGTCTATGTCAACGACTGATCTCTCCGAATACCCTCTGAGCCACAGGCGCGCCGGCAGCATCCGGGACGTGGCGCGGCAGGCGGGCGTGTCGATCGCCACGGTGTCGCGGGTCTTCAACGACGCGTCGGCCGTCAATCCGGAGACGCGCGAACGCATCCTGAACGCCGCCGTGCTGCTCAGCTACGAGCCGAGTTCGCTCGGGCGAAATCTGGTGCGGGGCCGCAGCTATCTGCTCGGGCTGGTCGTTCCCAAGATCTCCGTGCCGCTGTACGGCACCATGATTCACGGCATCGAGGACGTGCTGGCACAGCACAAGATGAGTGCGCTGCTGGGCTCGAGCCTCGACTGCCCGGACACCGAGATTCAGGTGGCGCAGGGCCTGCTCGGGCACGCCATCGACGCGGGCATCGTGATCAACTCGCAGGTCGGTGCGGGCCTGCCGCTGCAGCGGATGACGCCCTGGGTGCACATCTCGCCGGAGACGCCCGGCCTGCCCAACCTCGTGGAACTCGACAACGAGGAGGGCGGGCGACTGGCGGCCCGTGAGTTTCTGCGGGCCGGACACCGCGACTTCGCTTACGTGGGAGCGCCCGGGCGGGAAAGCACCGAGCGGGAGCGGGGATTTGCCGCCGAACTCGCCGGCGCCGGCCTGGGATACCGCCACGAGACCGGCGACTACTCCGAGGAGTCGGGACTGGCCGCCGGCCAGAAGCTGCTCGAACGCCCTCTTAACGCCCGCCCGGTCGAGGCGATCTTCGTGGCCGGAGACCTGATGGCCGCCGGGGTCCTGCGCGCCCTTCACCTCTCGGGGCTGAGTGTGCCGTCGCAGGTCGCGGTGATCGGCTTCGACGACAGCCTGATCGCCCCGCTGCTCTATCCGCGCCTCACCACCATCCGCCAGCCCGCCTACGAGATGGGCGCGGCGGCCGCCCAGCTCGCCCTTGACCTGATCGACCGCAAAGTCACGGTCCCGACGATCTTTCCTCCCCAGATGATCCGGCGCGAATCGACCCGCCCTCCGCCCTGAATTCAGGTCCTGAACCCACTTTTTCCCGGCGGCCCCTGCCGCTCCCAAACCTGCACGGCGTCTGTCCACCCCACCCTCTCGAAAACGCAGTTGAGGAGAACACCTATGAAATACAACGTCTTAACCCTGAGTGTCATGCTTCTGGCGAGCGCTTCGGTCTCCCTGGCCCAGAACCCCAAGAGCACCTTCACGGTGGTGCGCAGTGATCAGTGGGGCGCGCAGAACTTCAACCCCTTCTCGCCGGCCAGCCAGCACCTGCTGCCCACCAACTCGGCCATCTACGAGACGCTGTTCTTCGTGAACTCGATCGACGGCAAGGTGACGCCGGTGCTCGGCACCAAGTACACCTGGAGCAAGGACAACAAGACCCTGACCGTCACCACCAGGGGCGGCGTCAAGTGGAACGACGGTCAGACCTTCGACGCCACCGACGCGGCCTTCACCTTCAACTACCTCAAGCAGTACCCGGCGCTCGACACCACCGGCCTCTGGAAGAGCGGCCTGACGAGTGTGACCGCGCCCAACGCCAGCACCGTGGTCTTCAACTTCAATGCCGCGAACACCCCGGTCTTCGTGTACATCGCCAACACCCCGATCGTGCCGCAACACGTCTGGAAGGACGTGAAAGACCCGGCCACCTTCACCAACGCCAAGCCGGTCGCCACCGGGCCGTTCGTCTTCGACTCGTACAGCCAGCAGGCGTTGAGGGTACTGAAGAACCCCAACTACTGGATGAAGAGCCAGCCATACATCGACGCGGTGGTGTGGGTGAGCACCAGCAGCAACGACGCGGCGCTGCTCAAGCTGCTGAGCGGCGACGTGGACTACGGTTACGTGGGCATCTCCGACCCGAAGGGCTTCGCCGCCAAGGGACCGAACAACGCCTACTGGTGGCCGACCAACAACATCAACTTCCTGTACTTCAACACTGTCAAGGCCCCGTTCAACGACGCCGCCTTCCGGCGGGCGGTGGCGCAGGCGATCGACACCAAGCAGGTGGCCTCGAAGGCGTACATCAGCGCGGTGCCGGCGGCCAACGCGGCCTCGATCTTCCCGGCCCAGCAGTCGACCTGGCTGCCCGCCAGCCTCAAGGCGCAGGCCCCGACTTTCAACGTGGCCGCCGCCGACAAGGCCCTGACCGCCGCCGGATACAAGAAAAACGCCCAGGGCGTGCGCCTCGGCAAGGACGGCCAGCCGCTGCCGACCTACAAGATTCTGGTGGGCGCCGGCTGGACCGACTTCATCACCATGGCGCAGGTGGTCGGTGACAACCTCAAGAAGGTCGGCATCAACACCAGCATCGACCAGCAGGCCTGGGGCAGCTACTCGGGCGGCCTCCAGACCGGCACCTACGACATGGGCATCAGCTGGGGCTGGGGCAACGGCTCGAACCCCTACTACACCTTCAACGCTGCCTTCAGCCCCGACCTCAGCGCGCCGGTGGGCAAGAGCGCGCCCAGCAACCTGTCTCGCTACACCAACCCCACCATCACGGCGGCGCTGAAGAGCTTCAGCACCACCAGCGATCCGGCCGCCCAGAAGAAGGCCATGAGCGCCATCATCGCCACGGTGCTCAAAGAGACGCCCTGGGTGCCGCTCACCGACCGCACGCAGTTCTCGCTGTTCAACACCAGCCGCTTCACCGGCTTTCCGAGCGCCCAGAACCCGTACAACGACGCCTCGCCCGACGACACCGCCGGCGCGCGCCTGATGTACCTGAACGTCAAGCCCAAGTAAACCGGGCCTGACCGCTCCCAGCCGTCTTCCGCCCGTCCCAGGAGGTGAAGGTGCCGTATCTGCTCAGAAAAGTGGTGATTCTGGTATTCACGTTGTGGGTGGCCGCCACGCTGAACTTTGTGCTGCCTCGCCTGGTGCCGGGCGACCCGGTGAGCGTGATGCTCGCCAAGTATCAGGGCCGCCTCGACCCGTCGGCCGTCGACGCCCTCAAGATCGCCTACGGCCTGAACGACCTGGGCAGCCCGGTGTCGCAATACTTCAGCTACCTGGGCCGCCTGCTGCACGGCGACTTCGGGCGCTCGATCAGCCTGTTTCCCACCCCGGTGACCGACGTGATCGGGCAGGCGCTGCCGTACACCCTGGGACTGGTGGGCATCACCACCATCCTGTCGTTCGTGATCGGTACGGCGCTCGGGCTGTACAGCGGCTGGCGGCGTGGGCAGACCGGCGCCGACGCCCTGACGCCAGTGTCGCTGTTTCTGAGCAGCATGCCGTACTTCTGGTTCGCGCTGGTAATGCTGTACGTCTTCGCCTTTCAGCTCAAGTGGTTTCCGCTCAGCGGCGCCCTCGACCCGTTTCCCGGCGCGGCCTTCACGGCCGGCTGGTGGTCGTCGCTGCTGCGGCACGCGGCCCTGCCGGCCTTCACCATCCTGGTCACCTCGGTGGGCGGCTGGCTGATCACCATGCGCAACAACGTGGTGAGTGTCGCGAGCGAGGACTACCTGGCCTTCGCTCGCGCCAAGGGGCTGACCGAACGGCGCATCCTGAGCCGCTACGTGCTGAGAAACGCGCTGCTGCCGAGCTTCACCAGCTTCGGCATGGCGCTCGGCTTCGTGGTGGGCGGCTCGATCCTGACCGAGATCGTGTTCAGCTACCCCGGACTCGGCTTCTACCTGTATCAGGCGGTGGTGGGCCTCGACTATCCGCTGATGCAGGCGATCTTCTTTATCATCGCGCTGGCGGTGCTGCTCGCCAACTTCGCGGTCGACCTGATCAACGTGCTGCTCGACCCGCGCGTGCGTGAGGGGCGGGCGTGAACGCCCTGAACCTGGGCGGGCTGCGGCGCTTATTCAGCCAGCCACGGACGGTGATCGGCGCAGGCATCCTGATCGTGCTGCTGCTGATGGGCCTGTTCGCTCCGCTGCTCACGCGGTACGACCCGAATTCGCTGGAATTCGACTCGTTCCTGCCGCTCTCGGTGAAGCATCCGCTCGGCACCACCGCCATCGGCCAGGACATTTTCGCGCAGCTGCTGTACGGCGCGCGGCTGACGCTGCTGGTCGGCGCGGTGGCCGGGCTGATCGCCACGGTGCTGAGCGTGGCCCTGGGCCTGACCGCCGCGTACCTGGGCGGCTGGGTCGACGAGGCCATCAACGCACTGATCAACGTGTTTCTGGTGCTGCCGGGCCTGCCGCTGGTGATCATCGCCAGCGCCTTTCTGCGCGGCGGCGGCATCTGGCCGGTGATTCTGGTGATCAGTTTCACCGGCTGGGCCTGGGGGGCGCGCGTGCTCAGAAGTCAGGCGCTGGCGCTGCGTGAACGCGACTTCGTGCAGGCGGCGGTGGCGTCGGGCGAGAGTTCCGGGCGGGTGATCTTCATGGAGATCCTGCCGAACATGTCGGGGCTGATCGCCGCCAACTTCTTCGGCGCGGCGCTGTACGCGGTGCTGAGCGAGGCGGGCCTGAGCTTCATCGGGGTGGGCGACGTGTCGCTCGTCACCTGGGGCACCATGCTGTACTGGGCGCAGGCCAAGGGCGCGCTGCTTCAGGGCGCGTGGTGGTGGATCGCCACGCCGGGCCTGGGCATCGCGCTGCTGGGCACCTCGTTCGCGCTGCTGAACTTCGCTATCGACGAACTCGGCAATCCCAGACTGGGCCGCGCTCCGGCCAAGCCACCGCGCCAGGGGCGCGTTCCGGCCAGCACGCCCGCCCCGAGCGATGCGCTGCTGTCGGTGCAGCACCTGGAGGTCGGTTACGTCACGCGCGCCGGCACTGTCCGGGCGGTGAGGAACGTCTCGCTGGAGGTGAATCCGGGCGAGTTCGTGGGGCTGGCCGGCGAGTCGGGCTGCGGCAAGTCGACGCTGGCCTTCGCAGCCACCCGGCTGCTCGACCCGCCCGGCGCGGTGCTGGGCGGCACGGTGGCCCTGAATGGGCGCGACCTGCTGGCCCTCTCGCCCGAGGAGCTGCGGCAGGTGCGCTGGAAGGAGTTCAGCCTGGTGTTCCAGGCGAGCATGAACGTGCTCAACCCGGTGCTCAAGGTGCGCGAACAGGTGTACGACGCGATGCAGGCGCACGGCATTCACGACAAGAAGGTGCTCGAGGCGCGCGCCGAAGAACTGTTCCGGCTGGTGGGCATCCGTGAGAGTGCGCTCGACGCCTACCCGCACCAGCTCTCGGGCGGCATGAAACAGCGGGTGGTGATCGCCATCGCGCTGGCCCTCGAACCCCGACTGATCGTGATGGATGAGCCGACCACCGCCCTCGACGTGGTGGTGCAGCGCCAGATCCTGCAGGAGATCAGCGAGGTGCGCCGCCGTCTGGGCATCGCGGTGGTGTTCATCACGCACGACCTGTCGCTGCTGGTCGAGATGAGCGACCGCATCGCCATCATGTACGCCGGCGAGGTGGTCGAGCAGGCCCCGGCACACGAACTGTACCGGCAGCCGGCCCATCCCTACACCCAGCAGCTGATGCAGGCGTTCCCGCCGATGACCGGCCCCAGGGAGCGGCGCAGCGGCATTCCCGGGCGGCCCCCGGCCCTCAGCGAGCAGTTGACCGGCTGTCCGTTCTTCGCCCGCTGCGCCAAGCGGATGCCCGGCATCTGCGACGTGAAGCCGCTCGAGACCTTCACGGTGAGCGAGGCACACACGGTGGCGTGCTTCCTCTACGACCCGGCGGTGCCCCTCGCCACCCGCACCCTCGCCCTCAATGCCGGCACGCCGCCACCGGCCCCCGCGCACCCGGCAACGGAGGTGAACCTTGAGTCTGCCCTCCCCTATTCCCAGACCAACTGATTCCAGACCAACTGGCCAGCCCGCGACCGAGACGACGCTGGAGGTGGTCAAGCTCCGCAAGGTCTTCGGCGGACGGGGGCGCCGCGAGGTGGTGGCGGTCAACGACGTCTCGTTCAGCATCCGGCGCGGGGAGGTGCTGGGGCTGGTGGGCGAGTCGGGCAGCGGCAAGAGCACCATCGCCCGGTTGATCGCCCACCTCTACCAGCCGACCGCCGGAGAGATCCGGCTGAACGGAGCGGTGGTGCCCAACCGCCTCGGGTCGGGAGCGCTGCGGCAGTTTCGCCGCCACGTCCAGATGATCTTTCAGGACCCCTACGCCAGCCTCAACCCGCTGCATCCGGTCGGGTACACGCTCTCTCGGCCCCTCAAGATCCACCGGCTGGTGCGCGGCGACCTTCAGACGCAGATCGCCGGCCTGCTCGAACGGGTGGGCCTCTCGCCAGCCGCCACCTACGCGGCCAAACGCCCCTTCGAGCTGTCGGGCGGCCAGCGCCAGCGGGTCGGCATCGCCCGCGCCCTGGCCGCCCAGCCGGAGCTGATCCTGGCCGACGAGCCGACCTCGGCGCTCGACGTCTCTATCCGGCTCGACGTGATGAACCTGCTGCTCGACCTGAAAGACCAGGAAGGGCTGAGCATGCTGTTCATCACGCACGACCTCGCCGGAGCGCGCTACATGAGCGACCGGGTGGCGGTGCTCTACGCCGGCACGCTGGTGGAACTCGGCCCGGCCGAGGAAGTGATCGACCGGCCGCAGCACCCGTACACCCAGCTGCTCAAGAGTGCCGCGCCCCGGCCGGACGCCGGGCCCGTGTCCGGGGAGGTACCGGCCCGCGGCGAGGTGCCCGATTTGGGCGCGCTGCCGCCCGGCTGCCCGTTCGAGCCGCGCTGCCCCTTCGCCATGCCCGAGTGCCGGGCCGGACTGCCGCGCCTGTACGACGTGGGCAACGGCCATCAGGCGCGGTGCCTGCTGCATGACCCCGAAGTGATGCAGCGTCACAGCGCTCCGTAAGCTCTTTCTCTTCTTCCTCGCCTCTCTTCAAAGGAACACAGTCATGGCATCCGTCAAAATCGCCTACATCGGCGGCGGCAGTACCCGCGCGCCCGGCACCCTCGCTTCATTCATCCGTCAGGCCGAGAACTTCAGCGGTTCCGAGATCGTGCTGCAAGACATCCACCCGGAACGCCTCGACCTCGTGCGGCGCCTCGCCGTTCGTATGGCCGAAGTGCAGGGCGCCGACCTGAAGATCACCGCCACGGCAGATCGCCGGACGGCCCTCGACGGCTGCGACGGCGTGCTGTCGAGCTACCGGCCCGGCGGTTTCGAGGCCCGCGCCCTCGACGAGCGGATTCCCCTGGGCCACGGGGTGATCGGCCAGGAGACGCAGGGGGCCGGCGGCTTCTTCATGGCGCTGCGGGCGATTCACGTCGCGAAGGGTCTGGTGGCCGACATGGAGGCCGTCTGCCCGGACGCCCTGCTGTTCAACTACACCAACCCCGTGAATATCGTGGCGCAGGCGATCAGCGACCACTCGCCGGTCCGGGTGGTGTCGCTGTGCGAGGGGCCGATCATGTTTCCGCGCGAGATCGCCGAGCTGGCGGGCCTCGACCCCAGCAAGGTGCGGGCAGTGATGCTGGGGCTGAACCACGCCTGCTGGAGTGCCCATGAAGACGGCGGGCCGATGTACGACGGCCAGCCGATGCTTCCGCTGCTGGCCCGCAAACTGGAAGAGGGCATCGACGACGAGTGGACACGGCGCTGGATCGCACTGGCGGTGCAGCAGAACAGCCTACCCGCCTCGTACATGCGCTACTACTACTTCGAGAACGAGATGGTGAAGGAGCTGCGCGAGAAGACCACCACCCGCGCCCAGGACATCCTGAACGACGTGCCCGACTACTGGCAGCACTACCACGAACAGGTGGACGCGCCCAATCCTACCCTCGACCCGGCCCTGTCGCGCGGCGGCATCTTCGAGCTGGAGGTGGCCGTGGACGTGATGGACGCCGTCTTCAACGACAAGGGCGAGGTCTGGCCGACCAACGTGCGCAACGGCGGCGCGGTGGCCGACTTCCCGGACAGCCGGGTGGTCGAGGTGCCGTGTCTGGTGAACCGTCAGGGCGTGCGGCCCATCTCCGGCTACCGGGTGCCCGGAGGCGTGCGCGGCCTGCTGAGCGCGCTGGGCGAATACCAGCAGCTCACGGCCGATGCTGCCTGGGACGGCACCCGCCAGGAGGCGGTCCGGGCGCTGGTCAGCAATCCGTTGGTGCGTTCGCTGCCGCTGGCGCAGACGCTCTACGACGAACTGGCCGCCGCCCACCGCGAACACCTGCCGGAACGGTTGTGGTGAGTGTGCCAAGTGCAGTGAGCGGGACGGTCACAGTGAGGAAGCGGCCGTGAGACCGGGCCGGACCGTACGGCAGGCCGCCGACCCGCAGGAGGTGGCGACGCTGGCCGCCGACCTGATCGCCGAGCAGGTGAAGGCCAAGCCCGAACTGACGGTGCTGGTGGCGACCGGCTCGACCCCGATGCTCACCTACGCCGAACTGGCACGCCGGGTGCAGGCGGGCGAACTCGACCTGAGCCGGGTGACGGCCGTGCAGCTCGACGAGTACCTCGGCCTGAGCGAGACCGACCCCAGGAGCCTCTGGAACTGGATGCAGCGCAGCTTCGTGGAGCCGCTGGGCATCACGCGCACCGTACGGCTGGACGCCACCGCCGCCGATCCCCGGGCGGCCTGCGCCGACTACGACGCGCAGATCGCGCAGCTGGGCGGCATCGATCTGGCGATCCTGGGGCTGGGGCCGAACGGGCACCTCGGCTTCAACGAGCCGCCCAGCCTACCGGACGCGCCCACCCGCGTCACCGACCTGACGCCCGAATCGCAGGCGAGCAACCGGGTGTACTGGAACGCCGAGGTGCCGCTGCAGGCCCTGACGGCGGGCATGAACGTCATCCTGGCGGCCAGAGCCACGCTGCTGCTGGTCACCGGCGCGCACAAACAGGATATTCTCGGGCGCGTGCTCCACGCTTCCTCCACCCCCGACGTTCCCGCCTCGCTGCTGAACGGCCCTGAAGTGACGGTGGTGGCCGACGCGGCGGCGCTCGGTTCTCCAGCATGACGGCCCGCAGCGATCTGGTGCTCGGTATCGACGCCGGCAACACCAAGACCATCGCCCTGATCGCCGACACCTCCGGCACGGTGCTCGGCTGGGGCCGAGCCGGGAGCAGCAACATCTACGTCTCCAAGCCGCGCGCCTTCCTGGCCCTCGACCAGGCGGTGCAGGCGGCCTGCACCCGCGCCGGGCTGGCCGGCACGCACGGTGTGGGCTCGCCGTTCGCGGCCGTCACCCTGAGTGCCACCGGCGCCGACTGGCCCGAGGATTTTCAGGTGCTCAACACCCTGCTGACCGAACGCGCCTGGGCCGAGCGGATTCAGGTGGTCAACGACGCCGTCGGAGCGCTGCGGGCCGGAACGCTGGAAGGCACCGGAGTAGCGGTCGCCTGCGGCACGAGTGCGGGCACCGCCGCGCGCGCTCCCGGCGGCCCAGCGTGGCACAGCAGCTACTGGCAGGAGCCCGAGGGGGCCAACGAGTTGGCCAAGTTCGCGCTCAGAGCGGTGTACCGCGCCCAGCTGGGCATTGACCCGCCAACCAGCCTCACCGGGAAAATCCTCACCCACTTCGGGCTCGGCAGCACCGAGGCGCTGCTGCACGCGCAGACGCGGCGAGACCGCCGGTCGACGCGGCGCCTGGGTCGCCTCGCCCGTATCCTGCTTGACGAGGCCCAGGCGGGCGACGAGACCAGCCTGAAGATCGTGTGCAAGCACGGCCAGGCGCTCGGCGACTACGCGCTGGCGGCCGCCCGACAGGTGGGCCTGAGCGGGGCGTACACGCTGGTCACCTCCGGCGGCGTGATGCGTCACCCCTCGCCCGTGCTCATCCGGGCGCTGATGGAGCAGGTCTGGGAGACGAACCCGGAAGTGAAGTGGCAGGCCAGCCATCATGAGCCGGTGTTCGGAGCGTTGCTGCTGGCCTTGGAACTGGCGCAGCACCCGGTCGACGGTGAGCTGATGGAACGCCTGGAGGCCACCTGCCCCGACGAATCGGTGTTCCTGACCTGAATCCGGGCCACTCAAACTTTATTCTTCACCTTCTCGAGGGAGGCACATGCTCAAGTGGTCGCGCTTTGAACTGATGATGGTCCCGGTGCCCTGTCGGCGGTCCTGCCGCGCCTGGACAAAGGCATACACGAACGGTCGCAGCGGCGTGGACGCGTGAGTCCGGCAGACGCCCAGGGCCACGTTCCGATGACGCTGACCGAACTCTGGACCTACCCGATCAAGTCGGCCGGCGGGATTCAGCTCACGCGCTCGGAAGTCGAGTTGCGTGGCCTGAAGTACGACCGGCGATGGATGCTCGTAGGTCCGGACGGCGCCCTGATCACCCAGCGGCAACACCCGAGGATGCGGCTGATCATGCTGAGCCTGCTCGCTGAAGACGACCGCGACGCGCTGCTGGTCGAAGCTCCCGGGATGCCCCCGTTGAGAGTGCCCCGGCAGCCGGAAGGCGAGCGGCTCAGCGCCCGGGTCTGGAACGACGCGACCAGTGGGCAGGCGGTGTCTGCCGAAGCGTCCGCATGGTTCAGTGCGTTACTGGGCACGCCCTGCACGCTTCTGCACATGCCCGACGACGACGCCCGCGCCCAGCAGGGCAAGCCGTTCACCTCGCTGCTGAGCTACGCCGACGGCAACCCGTTTCATCTGGTGACTCAGGCGTCGGTAGATGAGCTGAACACCCGACTGGCCCGCCCGGTCACGTCGCTGACGTTCCGGCCCAACCTGGTGGTGAGCGGTGAGGTGCCCTACGACGAGGACTTCTGGCGGCTGATCCGCGTCGGTCCCTTGCAGATTCAGGTGGTCGAGAGCTGCGCGCGGTGCAGCGTCCTCAACGTGACCGGCGCGGGCGATATGACGGCTGAACCGCTGCGGACTCTGGCGCGGTACCGCCGGCAGGGGCAAGCGGTCCAGTTCGGCCAGAACATGCTTCAGGGTCTGCCGTACTATCAGCCGGGCCGCTTCTTGGAGGTTGGCATGCCGGTCGTCGTTGAACAGCGCGACACCATTCCCAATCCCTCGTACGAATAGCCCTGAAATAGGTGATTCTGGGAAACTCGTGGGGTTCTCTCCAGTGCTCACGCGGTTGATGTCGTAGACAGATCGATCACGAACTGATCGGTACGCGAAAACTTTCCCGGTTGCTTGTGAGCGACGCCGCGAATCTGACACTGTTTGAGAAGGTCGCGCACATCTCCACGCATGAGGATCGGACCGATGATTGGCTGAACCCGGAAGATCACCGGCAGCTCTTCATCGGGGACAGTGAAAACATAGTTTTCAATCTGACCGATAAATTTGGGACCATCCTGCAGTTGACTGACGTTTTCTGGATCGTACTCGGACCTCTTCCAGTCGAAGAGGTCGAGCACCGGAGTCTGCACCACCAAGAAGCGGTTTCTACCACTACCAGCGATACATACAGGTGAAACATTTAAAGTTGATCCGTTCAAATCATTCAAAAATCAAGCATTTTATCAGACATGTCTAAAAGTTGGGAGGCTCTTCCCTCCACTGTGAGCATATCGGCATCAATGAGTGGAACATTCTAAATTTTGAACTTGAAATCAAGGCTAGAAAAGCCCTGATGCTTAAAGATTTTATGTTTCACCAGCATATTATTATCGACCACGGCCAAATATGTACTTCCAGCAAATCGGTGCCTGTGGTCATGGTCAGCGATGAATTGATAACGCTCTATCTGTACTCTCACTCATTGTGATCTAAAGGAGCCTCCAAATAGTCGCTTTTTCGCTTTACCGGTCTTCTCGGCAAATACTCTGATTCAACCGTCACGTTCATGCCGAGCATTCTCGCCCACGCCGACATGGCCATCCCGGCCAGGTAGATCCAATGCTGCGGATCGTTCCGAACATTTCCATCCGGGTTGTAGGCGGTCGCGTTCCGGTTGTAATAGTGTTTGTGCGCCTCCAGGGCGAGTTCCAGCTCGGCGTTGAACTGCTCCTCGTCCCGCATCATCAGCCTCGCGAGCATGATACTTTCATTCTTCGAGATGTCGAGTACGTACTCCCGGTCAATGGCGTCGATGGCGTCAAACGACGTGGCCTTGAGGAAGGCGCTCAGCTTCTCGGGCGCGTCCGGAGTCTGAAGATAAACCGCCTTATACGCGTCCACCTGCGCCAGCAGAAACGGAGCCGCTCTGGTCGAGGAGGTCTCCATCAGCTCACGCGGAAATGGCGTCAGAACGCCGCCAATTTCGGCGAGATCGAGAGTGGCCATGCTCAGATGGAAAGCCGTGATCCAGCGCCCGGCATGTGACATGCTGGTCACGCCGGTCGACTGCCGAATGACATCTTCTGATAGGCCGTAGAGACCAAAATCGAGACGCTTCTCACCGGCTGGGAAACGCGCAAGATAGAATGCCGCAGCATACGAATCGCTTGCAAGATACAGTGCATCGTAGATCTTGGCAGGCGACCTAGTAGTAGACATGTTGAGCCTGCCCGCCAGACGATAAGCATGGTCCCCGAGTAAAAAAAGGTCGAAATCTTCTTTGGGTGCACGATTTTTCAATAGATGTGGGATTCTTTCCTGATCGTGTTGAATATCTTCCCTGAGATCATCTAAATGGGTTTGGCTTGGTATATGTAGTGATACTATAAATAGATCCTCCATTTTAATTTCCTCACAAACTACTAAATTATCATTCCCTATCTAATACTATAGTTCTGGTGAATAAAAGGAGAAATTCAAGTATATCAACCGCCAATGCCTTTAATCTATAAGTGTATTAATATTTTAGCAAATTATATTACTCTCTATGTTTTAAATATAAAGTATACCATTCAAATATTAATTACAAAGTTCACTTTATGGCAACAATTTATGATTCTTTCACTTTTATTCCGTTTTAGCCTAGCGAATTCACCTTCATCGGCATGATACATTTCCTCGTAGAACAATTAAAAAATAATTTCACTGAAAAATTTTACTTGATCGTTCAACTAGCAAAAAAGGTAAGTAGAAAATGCTATAAATTTCTCGAGTATTACAGGCTTGGACCGAGATATCCTCAACAAATGGCATCATTTATATTCACTATCTCAAGACAAAATTAAAGACTTAGGCACCTCTATCTACTTCTTCCTTCTTTTCACCAAAATATGTGCGATTCTTGATCACAGCTTTGGAATCAAAATGACGAAGACTGTCGTAAGCGTGCCATTCTAAATAACCATCTTCCAGGATGTGTACTTTTCCTGGAGCAGCTGTAATGACATCTTGAGCGTAATGACTTTGCCATATTTCAGGTGATAGGTAGAGATACCAGTCCATACCGGAGGCAAAATAAGCTGATGGACTTGGAATACTCCGGTCCCGAGCAATTGAAAGGTACTCCTGATTGACATCAGAAATAGAAACAGAGCTTGGCGCACTAAAATATGTAAGAATCTCTTTCTTGACAGACTCAACCATTTTCTCTGAACTTATCAAATCCGGCTTTATATTGATGTAAACAGACGAAGAAGCAGAGAGCATGCCGAGATTCACTTGTACAGAATCGCCTTGCGTCTGAAATCCCAAAAAACACTGCGCTTTCCGACAGGAATGAAACTGCTGAATGCGTTGATCTGAAACTGGAAGCCGATCTCCAGACTCGAGACTACAGGTGTCGAAACGTACATTCAGAATATCTTCCAAACGATTCAGCTGTTCTAATCCAAATTTCGGTACTTCTCGGGTCCGTATGTCGGCGCGAAAATTAAATATGGCCACTTTATCTCCTTAACGTAATTTTCTTCTCGGTTCCGTCCGGTTCAATCCTTATGACATCTCCCTGTTCATTGACATAATTGATATTGATTTCCCCTGTTTCAATTTTTTGCTGCACCACTATATCACTAGAGAGAAGCCTGATGATATTTTTGGCAGCTGTCTGAGGATTAGACTTAGAGCTCGGCATCACCAGATAATCCATATTGGCCATCTGCCGTTTCTCAATAAGCTCTACGTAATTCTTCGCTTGATTAACATCTACCTGTCCATTTTCATAGCCAGATTTAAATTCTACGCCGTGCTGCCCATCTGCTTTAAAGCTGTCTACAATAATTTGCTGGCGTTCCAGGAGAGCCAAACCGGCTTCGCCGTCCTTGAACGCACTCTTGACATAATCTGCGTCCAAGTAGAGCCTTCCGGCGAGATGTTCTGCAATACTGCCCTGCGTTCCAGGCTGGCGCACAAGCTTCAACACCGTCCGCAGATTTTCGATTGCCGCCTTGGTGTCAAAGTCATCACTCGGTCTACTGGGCAGACTTTCCTGTGTCTGAGGTGATCTGGATTGAGAAAGGCCCTCTCCAATCGCCTCGTTCAGGCGGGCAACGACGCGCTGACGTGCATCGGCCAATGGGGTGTTGTCTTCTATAGCTTTTGTCAGGTCTTCCTCTAAAACCGCTTTCAGTCTGGCCTGAACTTCTGGCGGCAAAATGCCGTCGTTATAGGCTTCAACCAGGGCTTTCTCCGTCGTCTCCCAGATCTGCCTGTTCTTGACATCGTGCGGAGAGGCTGGGTCGATCCCTTTGTCTTTCAACGTGAGCGGAATATCGTTCGAGGGTTTGACAGAGAACGTCCCATCACTGTTCTTGACGAATTCCATCTTCTGGCCTGTCACAGTTCGGTTCTTCTGACGCAGGGCAGGTTCGCCGTCACGCATGTAAATGTCGTAATCGTTCTTCAGACTCTGCAAAGCTTCTGGTGAATCAGCCTTCACCTTACTCCAGACAGATTCGTTCTTATGGAAGATGCTTCCCTCGCCTGCCACATCGGCGGGCGTGTGGAAAGACTGCTCTCTAAAAAGTGCGGCCTGTTCGCGCAAAGCCTGGGCTTCAGCGGTCAATTTCTGACGCTGGGGGTGCTCCCTGGGAAGCTGGGCGGCCTCGGTCTCACGCCACTGGGCCATCGCGTCATGTTTGTTGGCCTCTGCTCGGAGTTCCCATTTACGGCTGCCCACTGGGGCTTCAGCAGGATTACCCAACAACCGCTGAGCAGACTCGCTGATTTTCGCAGGCAAGCTGGTTTCCTGGCGAGCAGTTTGGGCAGACTCCGTATGGACGGCGAGATCTTTGGGGTGTACGTCGGCCGCATGCTCAACCTGTACCCTGTTCTTGCCGTAGCCACTGATTTCTGATGTGTTGGAAGGCAGTTCCGGATTCACCCGAGTCGGCACCGGCGCGCCCCTGTACCCGGTGGTGTTGGCGACCCC
>Ga0160429_1000993_pt1 | contig 17220 bp, 16 predicted proteins | sample SolpanmetagenomR_FD_108199 | JGI IMG/M metagenome (GOLD analysis project Ga0160429, IMG submission 108199) | Solar panel surface microbial communities from Lawrence Berkeley National Laboratory, California, USA - R | ecosystem: Engineered > Built environment > Solar panel > Unclassified ...
ATGACTACAATCTCAACCCTGGTGTTCAACTGGCCCAAGAGTGGGTAGACAAGCCTCTTCCTGGCAGGGTCCGGCTTGCGTTGTACCTACGCTTCTTGGTCGAATGTCATCGAGCGTATATGTTTCCTGATGGAACAAGGCCAGCTAATCCCTCTCTGACGTTGATAGTGCCAATCAATCCTCGTGTTAGGACGCTCAAGTATGTGATGGAACTCTCCCAGAACTATCATGAGGTATCGGGCAACCCATATATGCAGCATTGTTGTGGCATCGCCCTGGCCGGGTCTCTTGAGTCCTTTGCTCTGGAATTGGACGGTATCATTCGCGAACCCAAGTACGATTTGTACTTCCAGAATCCTTTTGTCGCTGGAGATATCATGCTCCACCTCAACGACATTGTCAGAGACTATGATAAGTTGATTTGCAACCATCGTCATTATGTCGCTAGCGTGTTGCATGTCTATAATGCTCTTCGCTGCATGGAGGACATTCAAGCTATACCTTCGCTCGATGAGCTTTGTGCGATCTTCGAGGATATCATCTTCCTTGGTGAACGACCTCGTCGCAATTTCTCGAGCATATTCACAAGGCACCGTGGAGGCGTGCCACAATATGGAGAGACAAGTGGTCAGCGGGGGCAAGATCTAGGCTCAAACTCCATGTGGGCCATGAAGCTTCACCGTAAGGACGTCGACAACGACAATTGGGAACACAAGGAGACAAATTGCCATCGCTTCGAAGAGAGTATTGACCATAGCGTCTTCACAAAGACGACCCTTGATGGTTCTCATGGGTGTGACTGGTATTGGGCAAAAGTCCTTGGTCTGAACAAGTAATTCAAGAAGGATGTTCAGCTCTTGACTATTCACTAATCGACGACCATTAGGTGGCACAGCCCTTCGAACGAAGATCTCCAAGGCATCACAAACTGGCTGCAATCCCACAACCTCAACGATCACCCTCTTCACTACGTCGAAGGCATCATCATTGCTGAGTTCAATGGCCAACCGGCCCAACCAGCAAGCCTTCCTGATCAGTCACCCTCGGACTTAACAGCTGGTCATATCTGCAAAGATCCCAGAAGTAAGACGTTCAACATTACGTCCTGCGACCATACCTACTGCAAAAACCAGATTCCATCTACAACGCCCAATATCCGCCTCGCACCTCACCGGCCAACATGTTCGTGCGTCAAGAACCTGCCTCGGCCTCGTGTTCTGGCTCGTGAACGTGTTCGTGGTACGGGTCTCCTGCCTGTTCATCGCCTCAATACTCCAGCTATCTGGATGGCATGCGCCACAGCTTTCAGCAAAGTCCACACATCATCTAAGCACAAAGCTGCTGACGGTAGTGGTGATACTGAAGTGGATGACCCGGTGACCTGCCTTTGTCTTGTGGATAACTTGTTGATGGATGCAGACATTTGGATGGACAGGAGCAAGAAGAGCATGAAATATCCAGGGAAGAAGCTGAAGAAGAAGTGGATCAAAGCGATCGAGGCTGGGTTCAAAGAAGTACCTGCGGAGGAGTTCTTGTGGAAGTGGTTGTAAGATGGAAAATTGTGTGGAAGCGGTTGTAAAGTTGAACATTGTGTGGAAGTGGTTGTAACATAGAAGATTGTGTGGAAGCGGTTGTAACATAGAAAATCGCAGTTGATGATACACGCGCTGAGTCTATAAAGATCCAATATCGATGCACTGATAGCCTTCTCTTATTCCTCACGCTTTTTCCTCCAGCACTCTTCACGGATTGGTCTTTGCGACGTCTTACTTCTTATTGCACTACTCTCCTAACAGCACCTTCTGCAAGATAAAGCATTACGAAAGAGTTTCTAAAATCTTGGAAATACTCCAGCACTAGTCACACCTCTGTCAAAGTCACGTTTAGTAAGTAGTTGTCTTGAAAATCTACTCTACGTACCTCCGTGGACATCGCGCTTCTTCGTCATCGGAGCTTCTCCCTTATTTACATCAACAGCATCAACAGAGTTGCAATTATCAGCAGTACAGAACTAGCCCGACTTCTATCACCTCTATCACCAGAATACTACGGTCATTACATCAATCGATAGGTCCTCGTGATGGTGAGGGCAATGTAGGGCGGATACTAGATCTGCTACAAGACTCATCGGACAAGACAGGTTCAACTTCTGAAGTTGCTAGTCTATTTTAGTAGTGCTCATGTTCCTATAGACCGCTTAGTCCTATCAACAACACTCTCAGTATTGCAAGCATCAACTCTTCGGGAGGTTCGAAGAAGACTGGGAGATGAGTCTGCAGAGCATTCGTGTGATGCTTCAAACACATCTATTCAAACCCAATTCAGAGTCATAATCATCATCGTTCCACTCAAGTACTTTTCATCCCTCTCCCTCTAGCCCTGAAAAACCACGTCACAGCAAATATCAGAATCGTGTTACTAGCACAAAAAACAATACAAATACCCCAATCCCTCCATCTTTGGCTGGGGCGAAAGTTCATCGTCGCGGCATACTGATCTCCAGTGCTATAGGGACAATAGGCGCAATTCGTCGTCGCATCAGGATTCACCAGGTACCCCGCCGCCGTGCTCAAGAAATCAGCAGCATACTGGCTGCACGTCTGGCCTGGGCGTGGGTCAAAGATAGCCATGTCTTTAGATGCGCATTGTACCTGCACATTATGCAGTGTTGCTTCGACGTGGCCGCCGAGGAACCAGCGGAAGGGATCGAGCCACCATAGCCAATTGCGGTAGAAGATGTTGAGCGATGCCTGCGGCACAAGCACACCCGAGAATGCAATCAGAATGTTCCAGAACAGCGAGTTAGCCAGTCCGACGGATTGTTGCGGGAAGATTGACGCGATGAGTTGGGACCATGACGTGGCGAAGTAGGAGAGTACCAGCCATAGCACATAGCTGTAGCCGGCCGCGTAACTTGTGTTTGGCCAGCCGACGGTCCAGTACTGCACGAAATACATGAGGGAGAAGTTGAAGAATTGCCAGGGGATTTCAACGATGATTAGTGCTGCAGTCAGGGCTTTGTAGTCGTAGATTCCGTTGCGTTCGCGCGCTTCGAATAAGGCCCACTTGCTTAACCACTTTGCTTGAATATCGGGCGCGAGAGCTGGGATAACTTGGACAAGGATGAGCAAGCTCAGGACGTAGTTTTGGATTCCTTGGATGTCGCGACCAACGTGGAAGAAGGTGAAGGCATTGAACATCTGGCAGAAGAGCGACTTGAACGTCTTGCTGAAGTTGTATCTCCCGTCTCGGTAGGTTGAGATCCAATGCCGTTGTGTGAGCGCTATGGTCTGAGCTAGCAATGGGAGAGCAAATGCTTTGGAAGCGTCCGCCGAGCTGTCACCCTTGGGTTGTGGATTGTCATTGATTACGGCAATTCTAGAGTCGACCTCAGCTCGCTCGGCAGACTCCAACCAATTGGTGTGCCACTTTTCGCTAGCTTCAGCTCCGGATATGGTCGAGACAATGAATTCGGCAGGGTTTTCGTGAGCCTGGACATGCGCGCCGTGACGTCCAAAGTAGTTTGCGACCTTCGATGCATTTGCACCAGTCTCTCCAAAGTATATGGTGCGGCCCCCAGGAGCAAGTAATAACACGTGATCGAACATTTCGAACAAAACACCGCTGGGTTGATGAATGGTGCAGACAATTGGCAAGCCTTCGGCAGCAATCTTGCGCAAGAAGTACACGATGGAGTATGCAGCCTGAGAGTCTAGGCCTGAAGTTGGTTCGTCAAGAAAGAATAAAGCAGAAGGTCGAGCAGCAAGTTCTACCCCAATAGTAACACGCTTGCGTTCTTCAACACCAAGTCCAGACTCGCCTTCGCCGATGAGTGCGTCTGCTATCGGCTCAAGCTCGAGAAGTCGAATGATGTGCTCGACGTATTCCATTTTTTCTTCTTTCGAAATGTCGGCAGATTGACGCAGGTTAGCAGAGAATTGAAATGCTTCTCTGACAGTCTGGTTTGGCTCGTGGACGTCTTGCTGCAAGCAGAATGCACATGATCGGCCGAACGATCCATCGAGTGGGTGTCCATCGACCAGCATGCGACCTTCGACACGACCTTCGGACTTGCGTTGCGAGATTGTGTCTAACAATGTCGTTTTTCCTGCGCCAGAAGCACCCATAAGCGCAGTCAGCTGCCCGGGTCTTGCATAGCCGGAGATCTTGCGGAGCAGTTGTCGCTCTTCTCCCCCGACGTTGACATAGTAAGAGATGTTCTCAAACGTGAAAATGGAGCCAGAAGCAGGTCGAGCGGGTGTAGTCAAGATGTGAGTAAGCTCAGTCTGCGATGTATTGCTCGATGCCGTAGCAGCAAGAGCATGGACTGTGCGACTCGGTTGCTTCTCCAGGTCCTTCTCGACTGATGTTTCTGCAACAACCGCAATTGCACCAGCCGGACTAGTAGCACCACGCTTGAAGATGTGACCGCCAGCACCACCGGACTCACGAGCTGTAAAAGTCAGACCTATCGTGGCAATCACAGTATACATGAACCAGAAAACTAATATGATTCCGAAATCTCTCCAAAGGTGCGACCTGGTGAAAGCATATATGATCTCCAAATAGGTAGCGCCAGGTACTGTGGCAGAACCCTTGGTGGCGCCTGGCAAGGAACATCCCTGATATCTGATGTCCCCATAAGTCGGACCGTAAGGGACGAGTTGAGTATCCGTACAGTGTAGAGTGATGTCCTGGAATTCGTTGGCCATCAAGGCCTCAAGAGCGTAAGGGCTAGGCGTAATACGTCGTATCCAGCTTCCCCATTTATGCATTGTAGGGATTGGTGGTGCGAAACCACAATACGATAGACCGACAGGAATTGCAGAGCCTGCCATCAATAAAGCCAGGCTCAAATCAGGACATATAGCTCCTAGCATTCTGAACAATGCACTGACTGCTCCAAGGTGAACAAAGTTGATTAGTTCGAAGATCCAGAACTGAGATGCCGTCTTGTCCAGTCCGAGCATAAAGTAATAGCAGCACGAGAAGACCAGAGTATGTACGATAAGTAAAGGAATCTCAGCAATTGTTTGCGCAATTACGAACGCGGCAGGATGACTAATTCCGAGCTTACTCTGCTTGACGACGATTGAACGTGAGAAAACTGTCGAAGGGGCTTCATTAAGGGCGACCAGGAAGAAATAGATCAAGGAGAAAAAGATGGCTCCACCACGTTCATACGAGCCTGTCGCTGTTTTCGGTGCCATGTAGAAGCATGAGCCAGTGATTACCGCATTGACGATATTGAGAAAGAGAAGTGTAAAGAGTGCGTTTCTGTCTCCCCAAGTCAGTTGATAGTGGCGTGTAATGCCTGCAGTGACCTGCGACAAAATGGAGTGTGGTTGAGGGGCCGTCTTGGATGTTGCTGAAGAACGGATACGGCGAGCTTCTTGTCGAAATTCCGTAGCGGATTGTGGTTTCTCGGAATGTTCGACTTTGTAGGCGGCGATTTCGTCCGTCATCTCAGTATAGAGAGAACTAGCTTCGAAATATCTCACAAATTCCTCAGGAGTTTGGGGGATAAGTCCGACATGGTCAGGACGCACCGCTCGCTCGGTGGCAGATGTCACAGCTGTAAGAAAGTCTGCTGTCGTTTGTCTAGGTTCGCAGAGGTATCCCATCTCGATAAAGTAGTTTCTTGCTCTTTCTGCTTTCCCGCAGAAGATCATCCGACCTTGGTAAAGGACGAGCACTCTATCGAAGCATTCCTCGTAAATGGACTCTGCGGTTTGGTACATAGTCACAATGTTTGTCATGCCAGTCCGCCGAGACATTGCCTTGAGCATACGAAAGAAAGATAATGCGGAGGTTGAGTCGAGACCTCGGTTGGGTTGGTCCCAGCAGGCTACTGCGGGATTTGTAGCCAATACTTCTGCTAGAGATATTCTTTTTCTCTCACCACCAGAAACACCTCGTACAAATGCGTTACCGACCACCGTCTTGACAGTGTGAGAGATGTTGAATGAATTGAGAAGCTTGTTGCTCATGTTGGAAGAGAACTCCTTGGTTGTTTGTTTCTCATGGGCTGGTTTCCGCAGCTTCAGGGCGAAATCCATGGTGTTACCAACAGAGAGATTAGGGAAATGCACATCGTCTTCGCCGTTGAACACAACCTCTGATCTGTAGTGACTTTGGACTTCATGGGACGTTATTGTCGAGTAGTTGACATTTCCGTCCACTCGTACGAACGATTCGTTGTTGCTAGCGATAGCTCTCAAGGTCGTAGAACAGCCAGCTCCTGGTGTTCCAAGGACAAGCAGCAGTTCACCCGCCGGCACAACTCCCGAGACATCATGGACTAAATCTCGTACTGCAGTCCTTTTGTTACCTGCAAGCCTTTGGGCCAATGTGATTGGAAAAGTGACGATATTTTGCAAAACAACGGCGAAATCGAGTACGGTGTTCTCTCCTGCCGCCACACCAACGACAGTGACATGTTCAAAGCAGACACCGAGTGCTCGTCCGCCTTCGCGATAGATGGGTAGTGCTTGTTGCTGGATGGCAAGAGCATCACCGGTAGTCTGTAAGAGCTTAGTAACGATATTATCCTAAGAGCACAGCGTTCGTGGTACCTTTTCTGTGCTCATCTTGCCTCCACACACCAGTGCCTGCAACTATAGATATGAAGGAAGCCATTATTGCGGATTCCTCATATACTTATATCAATGACAATCTTCCGCATCCGATATCGAAGCTAATGGAGCAGAGCAAGTGGAAACAAAAACATTGTTGGGAGAGGACCTCGAGCTTGGACGGAAACAAGCTAGCCAATAGGCGATCAGCTCTGCTTCCGTGTGATTAGGTGATATCATCCGCTTTACAGAGGAGGACAAAGACATCGGCAGTTCAAATCAAGTTCTTTAGCAAACACCACATCCACAGGACTGCTTAGAAATAACCCTGACAATTGTCAAATGCAGGTAGGACCGCCAGGACAATTTTTCCCATGTACTGATCTCAATTCAATGCTTTTTGTACTTGCAACTGCAATACTGTGTACTTCAGCAGGAGTTCGAATCACAACACAACAAATTAGATGAGATGAGGCCTCTCCTCTCAAGCTCAGAGCTGGGATACCGCTGCCTACAAGCTGCTAGAAATGTCACGAACTGTGTTGTTCGACGGCCGCATGAAGTTTCTTCGTAACAGCAGCAGCACAAGGCAGGGTTGCCACTTGGCCACTTCCCATGGCTGCGATCGAGAAGATATTTGAGCAGTGTTCCAGCAATACGAGGTGAGCAGGTGATGGGAGGAAAGGAAGGCAAGGACCTTACTGTAGCTTCGTATCTCAATACCTTGCATATAATAGCAGAAGGGTCCCAGAGATTGGTTGACCACGTTCTTTTCGGCCGTGCTATCTCTTACTCGTGACCATCTGTTCAGTCTGTTTTCCCCCTATCGAGATTCTATACACCATTATCTAGAATGTGAGTCACAGAGTGTTGTACCACAAGTTTCGCACCGCTGCTGCTCGTGCGACAAAACAAGGGTGGGGCCCACTTTCCATGTTTCAGACATGAAACAAACGCGACATGCAAGGAGTGAACAAAGACAGCAGGACTTGTCCCGCAAGCTGTATCCAAAACCATCATCACCTCCTCATCCTCCTCGGTAGTCGAATTAGTCCTCCTGTCATTGCACCATCTCTGCCTTGCCGTACTACTGCTGGTGCTTAGCATTTCTGCTGCACTCGTTCACTCTATGGAGTTTCTTCGTTCGCTTGTATCTTCCCAACCTCAGGCCGGACCTGCGAAGACAGATACCGCACTGCAAGATCAAGAGCCCTTTGCACGCGCTAGTAGTCAACATGGGATGAACCAGATCAAGGAGGAAGAAGAAGAAGATCCACTAGCAGTCTTCCGTGCCCTCCGCTGTACCCATGACATCCTACCACAAGAGCTACAAGATATTGGCGCAGAGACTCTCGAGGAAGCAATAGAGAAATCTAGAGCAAAGGCAGCCGCCGATGTGTCTGCTAATGCATCTGTGACTGTTACCGTCCTCGAATCGCGCTCAAGCCTGTCTGCTCCTCCTCCTTCTTCACGTATATCAACTACTACAACTACATCGACTGCTCTACCATTCGTACCCATCCCTCTAGGTGGGCCTCGCAGTGCCGAACACATTGCCCTACTATATCAACTTTGACAAAAGCGTGCAATACAACCAGAGTTTGTCTTCGAACAACGTGGAATCAAACATCAAGCGAGCTTGATATTGGGGAATTTGCTGTTACAATCAGAGGATGGTAGAACGTATAGTACGAAAAAGGAGGCGAAGGAAGTGCTTGCTAAGAAAGGTGTTGAGCTTGTGAAGCAATGGGATGAGGAGGATGTGAAGAAGCAAAGGGAGATGGATCTGCGCTCGAGTGAAGATGGAGATGGTGAGAGTGGTATCACTAGACCTCCTCAAGCTGAGCCAAAGGAGGTGAAAGATGCTGAACCACAGGAAAATTGGGTCGGAATGCTGCTGGGTGCGCACTCTCCTCTGTCTCCTGTCTATAACTTGTTGTACGCACCACTGACAAACTGCTACAGAACATTCACAAGCGCGTTCCATTCCCGAGCCGAGCTACCAACCGTACCAGCTCAGTATGCATACCTTTGCGTGCACAGTGACCCTCAGAGATCTCCCTGGTTCTTCCGCGCCCACTTCCTTCGGCAGCCCCACCACTCCCTTCGCCTCCAAAAAAGCAGCAAAAGCCGCCTCCGCACGTGATGCAGTCCGCTGGCTACGCTCCGAGGGTCATCTCGGCGCTCCAGGCACATCTCCACCACGCAAGAAAGCTCGCCATTCTCTCGACACCCTCATAGATGGCACCACGACCGATCCTAACCACGACACGGCATCCACCATCGATGGCAACACAACAGCACCAACGCTCGACTTCCCCACTACCGCCAGTGCTGCTCATCAATTACAGATGCTGTCACACTATCTAGGCTTACAAAGTCCTGAATACAGATTCTCGGCCGACCCGGATGAGAACTTCCTGTACAGTGGTGCGGCGTGGTTTGTCGGTGCCACAGGAGCATTGGCGGGACCATTGGGAATGGTGGAAGGAGTTTTCGGGAAGAAGGCAGCTAGAGAGGAGTGTGCCAAGGAGGTCGTGAAGGTGTTGAGGGCGGAGATCGCTAGGAGAGGAAGACTGACTGGTGCTTTCGTCGACGATTTTTGACATGGCGCAAGAAATAACGACTGACGATATTTAAGATGGATTTGAGATGATATTTGGCGCTCAAGGATGTATGCTCCACAAGATGTGACTGATTTATGGAGGCAAAATTGGGTCACGATCGATATTGCCAGGAAGTATTGGGATATATTGGCGTTTGTGTTCGCTACTGTACGGCTGTGGTATCATATTGCTGGCAATAGGTCGATAGTACTCTCTTCTCTTTGGGTACAAGAGCAAGATTCGACAGAGTAGCAATGTGTACTTTAGGTATTAGGACATGGGGCGGAAAACCTGACCTCTACCTGAGCTGCTCAGGAGGTTGTATTGAACAGAACCTTGTTTCTTGGTCACCCAGATAGTACTCTGATGAATATCAATACTCTGCGCTGTTATGCGCGCCAAAATCGCTACTTCCTGATATGGCTTGTGAGGTTGACGTTTTCTGCTTGGAGTACAATTGTTGTTGTCATTCCGCAAAACCCTCCACATGATCAACATGCAAACTTCTCGACCTGATGATCATCCTTCACCTTCAGCCTCAGCTTCTCCCAGTGATCCTGTAGCCACTACTAGCGATCGCTCACGCACGATCCATGCTTGTGAAACGTGTCGTCGCCGCAAGACGAAATGTGACGGTCTTTCACCTTGCACGCGGTGCGTTTCAGCAGGGCGTCAAGATACTTGTGTCTACACTCCATTTATAAAGCGCACCAGATCTTCTCGTCCGCCCATATCGAGGCCGATAGTACCTGAGGCGCGACCTCTGAAGCGAAAGCTTTCAGTACATGTACAAGCAGGGCCTGAGGAAGCATCTCTAACAGACAAAGGTCACCAAGAACTTCGAGCTGGTGTAGCTGCCTTCCATCCAGAGTCCAATGCATATCAATTCTATGGAGCGTCTTCTCACTGGTCTTTTGTGCAGCGCCTGTATCAGAGGATTCGTCCACAAAGTGACAAGACAGTCTCAGCGCATACACGAGAACTGCCAGAAGGTCTTAAGCAATGGGGCTTCGAAAAACAGCTCTTCACTCGCGGTAACGACAACCAGAAAGACCCTCAACATGATGCCTTTGACTTTGCATATTTGCCACGAGAGCTAGGTGACTCGTTTATCGCTACTTATTTTGAGATCATGCATGGACAAGCACCCATTCTCGACCAAATGGAGGTTGAGAAGACATGGCAGGGTCTGTGGATCGGCCCTGGAAACTCACCACACTCACGTCCAAAGGATAGATCAATACTCTATATGGTCTTTGCTATCGGCGCTCGTCTGCGTAAGCCAGATAATCAGGATGACAACTTCCTGGGATGGGCCGACCACTTCTATGAGAAAGCAGGAAAGAACTTGGGCGATTGTTTTGAAGAGACGACTTTACGTGACTGTCATCTTCTCCTGCTCAGAGGCATATACGCTACTCAGGCAGGGAAAAGCAACTGGATCTACCTGTAAGTGATGCCCCCTCTTGCTTTCAGGGACAATCAATAATGCTTCTAGCTATATGGGACATGCTGCACGGTCCGCAATGGCACTTGGATTGCATCGAGCCCAAGTGGTCGGCGGAGCTGATGAGTTCTCCAATCGTCTTCGCTTGACCTTTTGGACAATATACTATGTGGAAAGAATGACAAGTATTCTGAGCGGTCGACCAAGTAATTTCGTGGATGAAAACATCGATGCACCTTACCCTATCGACATCTCAAACAGTTCAAACAATGGATACGCATATATCCGGGCAATGGTAGCTATAGCTAAGATCACTGGCACAGTGGTCACCACCAATTATACCCCCAAACACGCTAAACGACTCTCGGATCTAAGCGATATCAACAGGTCCAACTACGAATGCATTGGTGAGCTTGAGCGTATAGTCGAGATGCTACCACCCCATCTTCGTTTTTCCGACCATAGCGCGCCTGTCCTCGACACCTCTACAGAAGTCCAACGACTATGCCTTGGAGCCACATACTACATCACGCAAACTCTCATCTTTCGGTCGGCGCTCATTTACGCCACCTTCTTCGAGTCGCTCGCCCTCGCACAGGACAGTCTCGGCGAGCATATCAACCTCAAGCGAGACACAGACCTTGCCATCTCGGCCGCGAAAAACTTGGTCCTCCTTGCACACGACGGTTTCTTCCGTCGATGCCCAAGCTTTCAACGAGATGGGAATATATCCTTTTTCATCATCTCGGCGTGTATTACTTTACTCTTCGAAGTACTCCATCCAGCTGCAACGCCAGCGCACGCTACAGACGTATTTCATATTGTCGAAAAGGGCTTACAATGTCTCGACAAAATTGATCATGTTGGCTCCACGACTGGCCGAGCTATTAGTTTGGATGTGATGGCTATCGCAAAAGCTGCTCTGTTCAGTACCGAAGGTACCACAAGGCTAGAGTCGACTCTCATGGAAGACTTTCAATGGCTGGGGAATGAGTTCGACATGAATGTATTCGAAGGTTTGGAAGGCTTGGTGCCTGATGCCGGTATGGGAATGAGCCTGGACATGGACGCTTGGTGGAGTGTCATGAATGAGAATTTTGCAGATGCGACAGCATTACACGATCCGCTCGATGAGAGTGCAAGGATGGCGTGATATGTGCCGCTTAGGAGAATCTTCGATCCACCATGATCATCGAACCTCACCTCGCGGAAATCTCCTTGGCAGAGTTCTCGCACTTCACGCCTGGTATTCAAGGTTATGAACTAAATGTGTTTCAGCTTCGTCGCCATATAGCGCCATATGACACCACTTACTACAGAGTAGAGATATATCTCCAACCATCGACAAAAGCCCGCCGCCACGCTTCCAGTTGAGTGTCTCCAGGTTCCAGCTCAGGTTTTGTGCATGTCGAGATGTGGTCAACTCAGTACTAAGTTAGGCGTGACTTTGAGAACCCTCCCGCTTGTCCAAAGCAGCCATGGAAGCCTCCAAGCAACAGACAACAAATCACCACTATACAACGACGCTCGGCTCGGCGTCAGAACAAGACATTGAAGTTCCAGCCACGCAATCAATTTACCATTTCAACTTTCTCATATATCTCAAATCAAAATTTTACAGACAAGTTCAAATTCTATTACCGTACTCCATCACAAAGCTCCTGCCTAATTGATACTCTCCTCGCCTCTCCTTTCTACTCCTCTTCTCAGCTAGATGATTGATCCAGAAGCGCCGCCCCGATCTGACACCAAAAGCAGGCATTCACCCCTCATTCCCCAAAGACATCAACTTGAACATAATCACATACTCAGGGAAAACAAAGATAAAAGATCAGGATATAAAACCAACAACAACAACACCACCACCACCACCACCACCACCAGACGCCAAACATTAGCAGAAAGACATGTACGAGCCTTTTCTATCAGCTCAAAGTGAATTATGCCCTTCTCTTCTTTCCTCTCTTGTATCCCATTTACCGTTCACCATTACCATTTCAATCCTTCTTTGCTACGTATCACCAACCAACCAACCAACCAATCAATCCATTCGCAAATCGTCTTCAACCTCAAGTAAACAAGCAAAGCAGTCTCGGGTCTATATATCAATCTCAAGCACGATGATCCCAAATCCACGAAGCCGGATATCATCCGAAATTCCATCGAAGCAAAGCATCTCTTATTATGCCTTTATAGACTCGTTTCTGCATCCTGGTATAAACTCGTTTCCGCCGCATAGAAGAAGAGCGCCGAGCCCAAAGTCTCATCCCGTCATCATATTTCGCCATCATAATATCTTTCCTTCCTCGCTGTATCCATTCCTTCGTTCCACAAAAAAACACTGTTCAGATTGTATATAGCCCCCACTTCATCCACATACTCAATCTACCTATCCCCCGTCACACTACCACACCAACACTCCTAAACATCACCAGCACTTTCCAACCCCTCCGCCCCCAGCGTAAACTGCGTCGGATCAAACTCCATCCCCGGATCCGTATGCAAGAAAGAATCAAAATCAAACGCGCCAAGCACATCCGGTCCATCGCCAAAGTTAGTAAAAGCATCAAGACCGCCGTCTTCAAACATGCCGCTCATATCCTAGAAAACACCGTATTAGTCAAGGGGTTATATAAGGGATGAATTCGTAAGTACGTACTCCGACGGTGTCGCCCATGATGCCGCCGAAAGGTGGGGGCTGAAAGCCGTTGTTGGTGTTGGGATTGGACATATTGGCCAGGTTGTTCTGTTGGGGCAGCATTTGTTGTTGTTGTTGTTGTTGTTGTTGTTGTTGTTGTTGTTGTTGTTGTTGCTGTTGTTGCTGTTGTTGCTGCGGTAGTGGGATGTTTTGAAGTTGGCTTTGGGGAGCGGTGCCCTTGATGAGGTTAGAAGCCGCGTTTTTGGGCGTGCTGGGGGTGGGTGGTGGAACATCATCTGAAGGTTCTCCGTCTGCTGTTGGTGTTGCAGCGGTAGTGTTGGTGTTCTTCTTTGTTGCTTTCTGTGAAAGAGTTAGTACTTGGAAGGTTTGGCCTGCGGTGTTAGTTGTGTTGTGACACACCTTTTGTTTCTCCTTGGTCTCCTTCTTGCCCGGTTTAGGCTTGTTGGCCTGCGATGGTGTAGGAGGAGCTGGGGCTTGTGCGGGAGATCCAGGTTGATTACGGTTAGCTGCACCATTGACAGGCGCTTGAGGAGGCGGCATGCCTTGACGTTGATCCATCTGTTGCATCATTGGGTTCTGCATCATCTGGCCGGGTCCTCCTACACCTTGGGCCCATTGTCCAACCATGTTGGGATTGATTTGCCCACGCTGCCTCATGATGTTGATTGCCTCTGCGCCCATTCCATTAGGCATACCAGGAGAATAGCTCATGCCATTGGTGTTTTGCATCTGACCGTTCTGCTGAGCTTGGTGCATTTGAGCGAACAATTGTGGAGTCATGCCTGAGGAGCGGAAGTTATGTTCCATACCAACACCAACGGGAATCGGCGAGTTTCGATTTCCATTGCTTTCTGGTAACCCATCCTGGCCAAGCTTAGGAGTACCGCGCCGTGCTGGATCAGACCCAGGTGGTGAGTTACCAGTCCTGCTGCCTTGTCTTGGCGACATGCCAGGTGCTAATCCAGGCTGGTTCATGGTCTGTGTACCCGTTACTGATTCTTGTTCTTGTCTTGCCATGAGCAGTCGACGCTTGTTTTGTTGTTCAAGTAACATAAGCTGCATCTGGTAATCTGCTAAAGCGCCGCCCTGTGTACCAGGAGCACCTGGGGGCATCCCGCCATTACTACCAGGCATTGGCATTTGGCGCATTTGTCCTTGCTGAGCACCTTGGTACATCTCTTCCTGCCCGAATTGACCATTTTGTCCGGCAATCATAGGAGAGCCATTATTATTGCCCTGTTGTAGACGTTCCAGATTTGCTCGTGATTGGACAACTAGATTTTGTGCCAGATTTTGGGAATATTGACGTACTTGGTTGCCAGGCTTGAAGGATGCGGGTGACATTGAATTAGGATCGAACCCAGATGTCAACATGGCAGCATTGGGAGCGCCTCCATTGGGTTGTCCATTAACTACAGGTCCTCCTCCAGGCGCGTTCATTTGTCCATTGAAGCCAGGTCCATCGAGTCTTTGACGTTTTGGGGAGGGCCCCGAGGCATCAGCTGATGGAGAGAGTTCGCGCTGTTGGCCAGTCATATCAACCTCATTTCCGTCTCTTTGCATGTTGTTCATTTGTGGCCCGCGCATGTTAGGAAGCTGTTGTGGGTAGCCGTTCCTAGTAATGGTCAGAAATAATTCAAATCGCGCTTCCAGCTATACTTACATTCTTGTGTTATTCACCATGGCTGTCTTGACTAAACCAGGGTTCAAAGGTCCAGGCACCATTCTACCATAATTGTTCAATGTCTGGAACATCTGCGGATTCGGGTTCAGCTGCTGTTGCATGCGAAGACCGTTTTGCTAAACTTTTGATGAGCACATTTCCACACATTTCCGAGCAGAGCTTCCTGTTATTATCTTACCTGTGTCTGTGAGGCTAGATATTGAGCCGTCGGTCCGCTTACAGCGCGCCTCTGAGAGGAAGTATGCATGTCCCAGAATAAAGACCACCAGTCCAGTAGAGCAATTCCGCCAGCCCTGTTGCCTTGCATATTAAAGATCTTGTTCGCTTCAAGCTTGGAATCCTCATCCGGTGCCTCGTCGATCAATCTTTTGTGGTTGGTTCTTGCTACTAGTTCGTCATTGAAGGGAACAGACGAGGCCTTGAAGGTAGTCGCGGCCTCGATGCATTGTTCCTCAATCAAATAAGCGTAAATGTGGGCATTGAGAGCTGCCTTGTATTCCTCGCCTGGAAAGCGCTCCATACTCCCCATTATGATAGCGCAGCTCAGTGGTCGTTCAAAAATGCAGCGAAGAGGCGTAGAGGTGCGAGAAGAAAGGTGGTTCAGCAAGCGCTATTGGCAGAGAAAGTGGAAGAGCTGGGAGTTGGATAGTTGATATCGCAAAAGATTGGTTTAGGTGTAGATCTGAATAGCAAATAAAGTTAGGCTCTATGCTCCTATTGTTGTGCACAATGATGCGCCTGAACGAGTGTAATGATGAAGGCTCGAGTCACACGAAGACGGACAAACGATTGATGATGATGAAGGGCGCAGAGTGTCGAGTCTTGAAACGTACCAATTCAGAGCCCATTCAGCGACTCGTGGCTCGCGTCAGTCAAGACCGGCTCTATACCTTCTGTCGCAATATAAGGCTTCCTACTGATCCTGTAAGTGAGTAGTCGAATTAGTAACCGCTGCTGCGACGAAGCAAGTGCAAAGGACAAGATGCAGAAGCAACAGCAGGGAGCGAGTGGTCGAGTGGTCGTTGCGCGAGAGGTTGGAGGTTGTGGATGAGGATAAGGTAGCGCAGTTGTCTTAGTGTGGAGGTAACTGGCGGCCAGTGGGGCATTGAATCTTGTGACAGAACGAATCCTGAATCGACTAGTAACCTCTAAGAAGCTTCAATTGACCTGACGACCTGGAAGGTCTTTCTAGGTGCGGCGTCTTGGTGCGAATCAGAGCGATAAGTCACATTAAGAGGTGAGCATATGGGATTCGAAAAAGCACTGCAGGAGCTAACTACTTCGAATAAGAGCGTTCATGAGTGTTCGCCGATTACAGTGGCAAAAATTGTCGGTCTATCTGGCCTTAAGTTGGCTGCTGTACGCTGTATACCATGTACTCTCCTGCTTCAGTCACTGTACATCTTCTTAGTTGTCTGTGTATACTCTGATCAGCCAATTGCGTTATCCTGTCAAATATGAGCACATCTGAGAAGCATCTCTTTCTTCCCAGCCTCATCTTGGCATATTTGTAAGCAATCAAGTGTACTGTTGACAGCATTTCGATGTCTTCCTCAATGCTGTTATATCGCACGTCTTTGACAGTTGGCTTAGGCTTCCAGGAGGTGTTCCGTCTTGGTTCAGTGTTTTCGTCCATTGACAAAGCCTCATCGTCTCAATATTCTTGCGATGCAATGATCATGCGAATCACAGGAAGTACCTTGGTTACCAGCTGCAATGGTCAGAAGCAATTTTTCATCATGCATATGCGTAGCATTGATATAACCTTCTGCCACGCTTTTGAATCATGTCCAGTAAAACGAAGCGCACATCCACATGCAAAACGCATTTCTCTCTATTCGTCGTCGTCAGGTGGGAGCTCGTCGTCAATATATCGTACAAGGGAGACACGCATCTCCGTAGTCTCATGGCCACGTAGAACGTCGCTCACAAAATGAGCTTCAATCTGTATCTGAATCTATTGTGACGATAGTTAGCCCAAACGTATGTGTATAAAGCACGATCGTCCTCACCATTTCAAGAGCTCCCCTGAGAATGCCACAGAATATGTTTGAATACCAAAGCTCATCCATAGCTCGATCATCATCGGGTAGCTCAACAAATTCCGCTAGAGGGTTCTCGTCAAAAATCAAAGAGAATTGATTGCCATCTGCAGAGAAATTTGTTACAGTAGGCGTCACATTAAGGAAGACCTTGAAGCCAATCTTGGTGTAGTTATTAGCGGCAGTTCAAGTAAGCTACCAGCTAGA
>Ga0160429_1000996_pt1 | contig 17196 bp, 13 predicted proteins | sample SolpanmetagenomR_FD_108199 | JGI IMG/M metagenome (GOLD analysis project Ga0160429, IMG submission 108199) | Solar panel surface microbial communities from Lawrence Berkeley National Laboratory, California, USA - R | ecosystem: Engineered > Built environment > Solar panel > Unclassified ...
AAGAGGTAGTGAATTACCACGTGACAGTCCATCGGATAAAGGACCTGCTGTGTGGTTAGAGAAAGCCAAAACTACGTTGGTGGAACGATAGGAAGACAACTAGCAATGATTCCCATTTGATGCACTTGACATGTACAAGAGGCACTTACTGGAGATGGATATATCGGTGGCTGTTTGATGCATACACCCTCCGGTTGAGATCAAAAGATCGATCGTGCTCTGAAACTTGCTACCAAAACAAACATAGGGAATGTGACGTTAGAGGAAGACGACGGGAGAGTGGGGGAGAACTACAACACCAATCCACAAAGCACAGCTAACCCAAGGTCTACACCGAGTAATCCCTCACAAGATTGCTGACATAGTCAAAGTTTCTTGGCCAATTCTCCAGAACCATTCGACATCATGTCTCCTCCTGCAACCTCCAAACCTGCGTTTGCGCCTGGGTGTGGCATTTCAGGACAATACGCAAAGCGCCACAAGTACGTCTACGTCAAACTCCAATGCACACTTCCGAACTCCCATGATCGAACGAGACGAGCAATCTGTCCACATCTTCCTACACCCATTCCAAAATATCTCCAGCGAACAGCAAACATCGAAGATTGGCAGACTACACAAAACACTGACACTCGACCTCTCCCACAGGAAAATCCTCAAAGACACCATTCGAGGAATCACCAAGCCCGACATCCGTCGTCTTGCGCGTCGTGGCGGTGTCAAGCGCATGTCAGCCGCTATCTATGAAGAGACCAGAGTTGTCTTAAGGGCTAGGTTAGAGTTAATTCTAAGCCAGCTGGTCACGATCTGCAGTAAGTCCATGAAGCTTCTCTCAGCGGATCGAGTCACGTGGAATGCAATTTACTCATGCCAACATCTCTTAGCTCACATGAACCGTAAGACGGTCACTGTTGTTGATGTAAGCTACCCTCCTTTCTTTCCCTCTGCTCCTCTTGAATCAGAGGACGAATACTAAATGCAGTTCAGGTCATCTTCGTTCTGAAACGTGTATGTTTTCTCATACTCTGTCCGTTGAAGGGTGAATCATGGAAACTGATCATTGTGTTGTTTGTGGTAGCTTGGAACCCCAATCTACGTAAGTTTGACTTTGTTCTCCTTGTTTTGGGAGAATAACGCTCAGTTGTCACGTAGGGTTTCGACCCTATCACAAACATCAGGAAGCCCTGAAAGGGTTCGTCTGTGAGGTTCGACACGAAAGTCTTATGTGTGGGCGGTATGGAAGATGGCTGGAATTCCAGTTGATGAGAGAAATTATGTTTGCGAAGATCCGGCGTGAAATGTTGTAAACGAACGAAGCTTTGGGATCAAGAGGTTTACGAAGGGATACTTACCTGCTTGGAAAAGAGGAACGTCAGGACTTATGTTTGCGACTCGGACGGGAAAAGTAGAGGTTGGACAAATGTGCAACAAGATAATGGCTGTGGAAGAATTTCGACAAGCACAATATTTACACGCGATGTACAGCAGAGCACGACATTTACACGCCATGTAAAGCAGAGCACGGCATGAGGATGAGAATGATTCATGTACATCGTGCAAAAGAAACAATTCAACGTCAGTTTCATAATCGTACGTTCTTAAACTAAACCTCTACCTCCACCACACTCGCCTCCACCTCAACATCCTTATTCTTCCCCTTTCTCTTGACCCTCACATCCGCCGGATCAAACCCACCATTGCCCCACAATGCCCACTCCTCCGTCGGCGCCATATACTCCTCAGGCCTGAAGTCGCCTTCACGATCCAAAAGTTGGAAGAACTTCTCATAATCGATAACGGTATGCCACCTCCCATCCACCCTAAACCTTTCGCTCGCCAGCAAGATGCAACAGCTATGCGCATGCTCAGCGGCGATCCCGTAATCCAGTCCCCGCTTCTTCAAAGCCGCATTCAGCGCTTCCACGAACGCGACTACTTCTTCGTAGAAGGGCACGTTGGCCATCGTGAGTCCCGCACCGGCGGCGGTCGTGGTACCGCAGTATGTGACTCCTTTCACTTCCACGAAGCAAGGCAATCCGCGCGCTACGAGATCCGCATACCCTTCCGCTTCGTCGTCGACATTAAAGCCCTTGACGAGGGTAAGACGGAAAACTGTGCGCTGCCGGAAGCGTTTCTCAGCGAGGATATCGAGACAGCGCACGAAGCGTTCCCAGAAGTCACGGTGTAGAGGGCGGTCGATGCGGCGCAGAGAGTCCTTGTTCGAGGCGTCGATCGAGACGTATAATTGTGTCACAGGTTGCAGCGTGGCGAGTTGATCTGGGTGTTGCGCATTACAGACGAGGAAGGATGAGATACGCTCGGCGTGTAGCATGGCAGTGAAACGATTAATATGCGGGTAGAAAATCGGTTCTCCGACCAGGGATAGCGCGCAGTGTCGAATACGCATGGCTTCTTCGAAACGCTCAGCTCGCACACCAGGCACACCGCGCAGCATTTTTATCTTCTTGTAGTGGCCTTCTTTGATGCCGGCGAAGATCACCTCGGGCTCATCGACTTGCCAGCGCCAGGTCGTGCCGACGGGGTTTGTGCCGTGGCGCCAGCAGAAGACGCATTTGTTGCTGCAGGAGAGGGACGGGGTGGCTTCCATGCAGAGATGAGAGGCGATGCCGTACATTGATCGTTTGTAGCAGGAGCCTCGACCGCGGAGGGCGGATTTCGTCCAGCGGCAGATTTTCACGCCCGAATGGCTGCCGACAATTGTGTAGCCTTGCTTTGTGAGGGCGGTGTAGGTTGGGGAGGATTTAGGTACCATTTCTTTTAGAGCGGGAAGATGTGATGGTATGGTTTTGCCGTAGGTTGTGAAGTCGATCGCGATGGGGTCGGATTGAGCCTCTTCTGATTGAAGTACTTCGCCGAGACGTTCGACGTCGTCGAGAGATTTAGTTTCTGTCGCGCGTTTTGGTCGTCTGTCTTCTCCAACCTCTTCATCTTCCTCATCCTCACTCTCAATGGGATCTCCGCTGCCTGGTACACCTTCTCCCAATCCTTCTCCAGAAGCAAGGTGTTGCAGAACTTCCATCACTCCGTTCTTCCAATCTGCCAACCTAGTCTTCGCATCGCTCTTTACATCACCCATACCTAAAGGGTACGCCCGCTTCCGATCCGTCAATTTTGCCAGCCATTTGTCAAGCTCTTTCGCTTGTGAACAGAATCCCTCCTCTTCAGTGGCCCAACCTTCTTTGTCTCCAAACCCAAATACTGCATAGCCTAATATGTTCGATAGCGGCGCGGTATCAATGCGGAAATCGTGATGTGTCTCCTTCAGATGTTCCAGGAATGTGTCTGTGATGGTATCGATGTTGTAGGTAGGAATCAAGGCAATGTAGAAGTAGTCGACGTAAATTGATCCATCGGAAGCATCATGTTTCGGTAGCGCAGTAAAGTAGTCTTCGTAATCAATCTCAGCTAAATCGAGCAGCTTTGGTGGTCTGACGGAGCCTATTGTGTTCGTCTTGTTTTCGAACTTGGCAGTAATGGAATTGACAACGTCCGAAGCAGCTGCTTCCGTTGTCTTGGTGAGAGTGGAGAAGAACACAAGTGGCTGAATCTCGCGCACTTTCTCAATAGATGGTGAATATCGTCCTTGCTTGGCCCGCTTGGATCCAATGATTTTCTTTGGCACTTTTGCTTGGCGCAATTGTGGTTGTACTGGGAGAACGTCGACCTTTTCCGAACTTTCAAGCTCCACCGAGGTTATAAGTTTTGACACTACATTCTGCTCGTTGTGTTGCTTTTGTACGCTCGTCGAAAAATTTGGAGTGCTGTATGGCGGGGTATTTTTATTGGCATCATTGGAAGCAGACGCCCTAAAACGAGTAAACAAACATACGACAGCAACTAGAAGTGCTACTGGTATCCGAACAGCATGCCATATTTGTAGCCAGTCCTCCATAGTTGGCTTTAATGTGGAGTAGATTGTTGTTCTTTGAATGTGCGGGGAGACGCAAAAACGGCTTGACTTTGGGACCCTTATTTAAAGCCTCAAGTGGGGAACCCGCTTGTCACGCGTGTTTTTACTGCTTATTCAGCGAGAATTCGCTGTGTATAAGGACAACTTCTCAGCAGCTGATTCAACCTGGGTTGATTCACTATTGGGATAATACTCTTATGAAGTAGGTGATGCTCGAACAAAGGAGGGGCCCTTCGCAGACCATAATCATGCTTGCAAGAATATAAAAGAGTGATGATGTATTCGCATACCTTCACAGCCATCATGGTCAACTTCTTCTCACGAAGTCCGGATTTGGTGGTAGGTGTGGCAAAAGGAATGGATTAAAGGTGTGAAATTTGTGTTGTGTAGTTTACCGATGGTCCCATGAATTGAAGAATCCTGTGATGCACTCAGGCGTTCAGTGAACTAATTCAATCAGAATCTCAGTCTGCTTTTCTTTCTCATTGCTTCTTCAATTTTGTTGAAATTGAACCTATCACATTACACCTCCTCGAGTGTATCAGTTATTCAATATTCAGATCATCATGAATTCTCCACAGCTTGACAAGACAAGTGCGACACAAGCCTCGAGAGCATCTCTGACCTCATAAGCTTCGTGGAGAACACCTGCAGCGGGTGCTGCACGTGTGTTGCATGCTTGTGTCAACACTACCCTTCTATTTGTCCTCTCGTTAGTTTCTCCCTCGTCAATAACCCCCAAGATGCTTCTGAACAGTCTGGTAGGCTTTAGAACTTCCGTCCTGATCGACTTGTTAACAGCGCTAGCTTCAATGACGAACCACTTCTACTGCTTGGCGGTGGTCAATGTAGTAACATCTGGCATCCCTCCCTCAAACAGCGATGTTTTTCTCAAAACACCAACAAACGATCGAAATATAGACGGTCTGTGGAACGACTTCCACTGCCATTAGCTTGTTTCCGATGCGCACGAGTGTGTACCGAGCGATCTCGATTTAGATCTATCCGGCGCCCCCGTTATGTGGCTGGCTCGCTCCAAACCACAAATTCTGGAGAGATGGCCTCTTCCCTGCCGATAACAAGCCATGCCCTTATGCCCTCATGTCAGAGAAAATTAGACCAGTCTCTCCAATCATAGGCCAAAGTATAGTGAACGCCTTCCTACCAGCACATCTCCAGGCTCAAAAAGCCAAGATCCTAGCAAGCTCTGGGCCATGCCTTGCCCGCCTCTATCTTGGCGGACCTAATACAATGTCTCGCGGAACACTCAAGGACTTCAAACTTTACGACTTCCCACTGCTAGCAAATGATAGGGAAAAGTTAAAAATGCCGACGGAAAGGATAGCGTTCAATATGGCGGACGCTTTAGTTGTAATGCACTGAGAGGCCATACTGGACGCGAATTATGTAGAATTTATACTCGGCCCCGCGCCAGTATCTACACTTCGGAAAGAATCTCGTTGTGTCCACGCAGAGATACGAGCAGCAGGACCAGAGCATGTTAGATCTGACGATCGAACCCACGAATACCCTATATTCTCTTTCCGAAACTGGCCCCTAGACTTCAACGAATGAAAGGAGTTCGAGCACAACCCTGCCCGCCTTCGCTAGAGTTGATACGGTTTCTGGGTCAACGATCCTTACTATCCTCGATCAGTTTCCAACCACCCATATGAGTATCTTCTGGTAAGCAGACTATTGATGAGTTCCAGTATGCCCGACGATTTCATTAAGGAGGTAGAGATGGGGGGAAGACACGAGCAGCGAAACAGTAAGCTGCAGGAGCGAGTTCGATGTCTGGACAGCTTATGTGGTATAGCGAAACAACCCATAGGGGTTGTTATATATGTCAAGAAAGGCCACACTCTATTCTGTGTTTCAGTTCAGCCTAGTGCTATTACCGACCGTCGCCCTTTGCTCTTCTATTATTAAGATGTGCATGACACAGGTTCGCCTAGGGCAGTGATATAGTTTTTGGAAGCCTCTGGGAACATTACTGAAAGTGATTGCGACTTGGCCCCCTTTACTCCTTCTTTCAATCTTCCAGCAATATTCTCATCATATCTAACTCATTAAATTCGTATCATGGTGCCAAAAAGCAACATTTACTTGCAGGATTTTATCGATCATTACCCAAGTTTATCTTCATCCAAATGCCTTTCCTCCAATGCCCATTCCATCAAGTTCCAATGTTCTTTCCTCCAACCTCTTCCTCCCAACGCTCTTTCCTCCAATGTTCTTTTCTCAAACGGATTTCGCCTATACTATACTAGCGAGGTACATCTTACGAAGGTTAACAAATTCGGGTTATGCCTTAATTTCAGCACTTCAACGATTATCTAGTACTAGATAACGTTCTTCACGTTCGAAAGCTTCTCTTGTGCCTCATTAGCGGTAAGAACGAGCTCGCTCAATAATGGAATTTCAGGATGACGGTCTAGGCACATGATATAAACATTGGTCTTGGCAATGCCCCTTGAGTCGTCAAGAGAAACTGGGGAAGGAACAACAAATTTACCCGAGACTTGAAACATACAACTACTATTGCGAACAAGCATTTAAGAAATATCACAATGAAAGATGGACCTGAATGATGAGACATAGTGTCAAATAACATCCTCCTGAACAATCCGATCAGAAGAAACCCCGTGGCGCTTACGGTTAGACGCGCATGTAGAGAGCGAGAGCATACAATCTACCCGCGTCTCAAGTAAAACTGCAAAGATCGCACAGCGGCAAGGAATATCAATATGGTTTTTGACATGATGGAGCAAATATCAGAAAGATGCGAGCTGCTGTCGTCGCCTAACATGACAAACTTCGCTGTATCCTGGTACAGATCTCCTTTCATGTGGTCATGCATGATGGTGTTGACATGTGAATAGTTTTCTCATGGTCGGCGTTCTATTGTCTTATATCCCGCAACACTACAAGATTATATCACGACGTTCTGCTGAAGGCATATCACCCTATTTTCTCCTACTGGGAACAAGTTCTGGAACATGTGCCATTGCCAACATCCTCGTTCTTCCTACCAGTCGAGAGGATATGGGATGCTGTCGAGTCATTAGTCCCTTTGCCTGTGCCGCTGGACTTCTAGGAATTGTACAGATCGGGATTATTTGGAGTTGTTTCTTTTTAGTGTAAGCAATAAACAGGTAAACTGCGAAGTTTCTTAACGCCTTCAGACTGCTCCTCTTCCTCATCTTCGTCCCCCGTATCGATAATGCAGAATCGCGTACTGGAAACAAACAATGGCGAGTCGCAGTAACAGTAGTATGCGCAGCCATTGGTCACTTCATCATAACCTTCATTATATCAGTCATCATGCTAGCTCGCTTCCCCGAATACCTGCAAACCTGGGCGAATATCCTCGGAATAGCATGCGCTCTTCTCACTTCCATTCAATATCTTCCCCAGATTTACACGACCCTAAAGCTACGCCATGTCGGCAGTCTCAGCATTGTGACCATGATGATCCAGGTTCCTGGGAGTTATATCATGGCGACGAGTTTGGCGGTACGGCTTGGGCGGAGTGGGTGGAGTACTTGGGTTGTGTATGTTGTTGCTGGATCTCTGCAGGGCTGTCTCTTGGCGGAAGCGTTGTGGTTTCAGTCGCATCATCAAGGCGAAGAACCGGCACGTAAGATTAGTTCGGCCGAGATTGATGGGTTGGTGGGAAGCGGGAATCAAGTAGAAGACACTGTCAGTGGTCATGCGGAGATTGGGCCGGACGAGGAGACACCTTTGTTACGAGAAGGGCAGCGGCCAGCGGACTCGCCAGCCGGGCAAAACTCGCAATAGCTCAACAGGTGCTTGTAATGAAGCTAAGAGGTCATGTACAAGTATCATAAGGTTTATGTCCAACCGTTGCGTACCCTAATTGGAATCTTGCATTGGTTGATTTTGTATGATTCAACGGAAGAGTTGAGATTTCGTAAGAAAGAACTTTTGTATACATAGATTGAAGTGTGCTGAACGCTTGTCAAAGTCTAAGGAATATGCGCATCGTCTCCCGAAAGTCCAGAGCGGTGGAGGTGGTGTTGTTACAATTGCTATACATGCGGGATTTACGTCTTACTCATTGATCTTGGCAAGGATGCTGTTGCGCGTTAGAATCATCGATTGTATGCGATTGAAAACAGGGTTGCGTACTCGTGATCCCTGAAAAGCGTGTACTCGTCCTCTCCTACTTTGATGGGGCTTCCGCCAAACTGGTGTACCATAGTTAGACCATATTCATGTGTTATCCATGCAAGTCCCAGTTCTCTTCCTCGTTGAATCTCATCGCCTCAACTCCTTCTTCAACAGTTACGCAAGACTGACCTGCGGAATCAAAACCTTATCTCCAATGCTCACACCCATAGCGATCCGCTTGCCCTCCTTATCGAAAGCTCCGGGTCCAACAGCCAATACCTTCGCCTCATTGAGCTCCTTGACCGACGACTCGGTCAAGAAAAGACCGGTCTTTGTCTTCGCTTCAGCCTTGATGCGCTGCACTAGTACGCGGTCTAGTAGAGGGGCAACGGCTTTGATGGATTTGAGTGCGGTAGACTTCGATGGCGTTAGCGAGTGAAGAGTAGAGGGAGAAACGCAAGTACCATTTCGGATTGTGGGATTTGTGAGAGAGCTTGAAAAGTAGAGAATTTCGTAAGTGTAGGGATGTGTTGTGGAGTGAATAGCTTTCGAGATGTCAACGGCGGAAGGGCATCGAATGTCGGCAAAAAAATACTGCCCAGGGAAATCGCAAGTGCGAAGGCGGTAGAGGCCTTCTTAAAAGTAATTTTTGGTGTTGTTTTTAGCTTATAACCCTTACGCAAATGACAATCTGTATGCTAATTTGCTAATTGATGCAGTGTACATTATTGAAATATCGAGAAGCACGAAAAGTTTGACAGTGTTTGTGAAAAGTTGAAAGATTTCTCATTTTATGATGTTCTGTGATGTGAACTCTTGGTCTTAACCATCTCGGTGCTCTGACAGCACGTTAAATCCCAAAAAGTGATAGTCATGCCTTGATCTGAACTTTCCATGATTCTTGGATCATTTGCCTTGCAGTCTGTGCATCTCGCCCAATTCCTGATTCCCGTTCACTATGGTGACACCGAAGATGCTTGCTCGTGATTGGTTAGCGCTTGTGCTCGGCATTAGCTTTGACACATAAGCTCAGTCTTAATCCCTTTCACCAGTTCACAGCCTGTGTTTATTAGAGTATTTGCTCGTCAAAATCACTGTTTAATGGACGCTTGCGAGCCTCTCCATGAGCTCGTCCTTTCAGTAACTACATAGATCCGCTGGTGTCTCAGCAAAGTGTCCCCACTAAAATTCTGCTTCTTTATCGATGGGTTAGATGAGCTAGAAGGAGACTATTATTCGTCGGTTGACTTGATCAAAAGATTTCATAAGATGGCCAATGTCAAACTGTGCTTGTCTAGTCGTCCCGAAGTCGTCTTCGTACATGCGTATGAAGATTTATCGAATTTGCGGTTGTAGGATTTGACTCAATATGATACAAAAGAGTTTGTCTACGATCGCCTTCATGAGATTATCCAGTCTCAGGCATTAGTTGCTGTTAAGAACAAGATAATTGAGGAGCGCATTAAACAGGTTGTTCATGCGGCCAACGGAGTCTTCCGCTGGGTGTACCTGGCGGTAAAGAATGTCCGCAATGGACTTGAAAACGGAGACTCGTTGATCAGCTGCTACATGCGCTCAAAGAACTGCCTAGCGAAATGGTGGATCTTTATTCTCACATGCTATTATCTTTCGATTCAAGTAACAAGAGTTATCAAGCGGATGCCATCATTTATTTTGGCATGGCCACGTGTGCTAACGCATATGATAATGACATTCGTTATTGGGATTGATATTAGCGGGTACGTCAGCAACCGACTTGACCATCATGCAGAATGATAGCCCGATGAAGGAAGATTGAGTGTCGCAGTACAACACGTTCCCAACCTGTCTGTCAAGTCGTTGCATAGGAATGCTAGAAACTTCTGTAGTCGATTCTCAATATCGTCATGAGTAGGATCTTTTCGACCGTGGACAAACACAAGTTCGGTGGATACATTGGACTGCATACGACTTCATGTTAACAGCGCCTGTAGCCTTGTCATACCGATCGATCCACGGTCACTGCTCGAAATACGTAAGTGCTTTCATGGCTTGCTTGAGTTTCATGCCAGCGGATTATTCGCGGGGGCTGGGTCTTGTGTCCGTGTTACAGCATGTGCATTCGTCCTAGCTGACCAGCAACTCGAAACACTCCCAGGAGTTTCTGCGGGATTCTCTTGACCGAATAATCACGCGAAGAATCTACAGCCTGAAATTATCGCATGCGAAACAGTGCACTCAGCGATGCCGTACCAAATGTGTGTAAGAGACATTCAGGTATTGCTGCTCGATGGCCTCTAAAGAAAACTTCGTTTAGCAGTCGCTTGATCAGCATGAACCACCAATCAGGGATCTGACAAGTTACCTTTTGGCTTGTATGTACTATGCCAAGAGGCCAAAGACAATGGAGAGTGTGGTGGGGAAACACTTAGCGCCTGTGAGTCCGTGAACGATGCCCGATTTTCACAGCAAATGAAGATAATCGTCGGAAAGAAGAAGTCGAAAAACCATATCGGCAAGGACGGGTGCCAAAGATATTTAAGCGCCGACATGGCTTTAGAGTCAGTAGAAGACGCTTTGAACTGTTCAACAAGCCTGTCCAATGGTGACTTGGTTGAGGATGCGCAAATGCTTAGACTAGCGGTTGACTATTGGTGGGAAACGTCTTTGAAACACTGTCCTAACAAATTGTTTGGTACGCTCGCTTTATTATGACTATGATAAGTTAGACCATGTGAGTCTTGCCACGCAGAAGTCTATTCTCAGATCACCATAAACACCGACATGCTTATCGCAGCAGAAATCCCGCTCAGTGCCTAAAGAAGTCGGTAAACCACCATAACAATCCAGCTTAGTATATCAAAGCTTATCAAGATTGCATGCACTTGATTCGACTTTCTAGAAGCACTCTTCGCTGTCGTAGCGCTAGCTGCCGCTGCTGATGGACTTACTACTACTACTACACTAGCGCCTGTGGTCGACTGAACAGCAATGGTGCTCTTAATGGCCGGCCTATCCGTCACCGTACTAACAGACACTTCTGTACTCGCAACAGCAATGGCACTATACACCAACGACGCCTCAGAAGCCGGGACAGAACCAGTCACAACATCCGGCTGTGACGATGGAGGAACACCCAGCGACGAAAATTTGTAAGCGGAGGGAACCTGGCTTGTGACCGTCGAGGGGACTTGGCTGGTGATTGATGAGGTTAGACCAAGACGTTGGCTGATGCTTAAGCTTGTTAGTGGCGTGATACCCATGACAAATCCATCGACACTGCTTGGTAAGGTTGCGGAGGCGTTGTATGTTAGATTGTTTTCTGTGTAGATGAAGCAGCCTTTTCCGGGTGTTAAGGATGCCTGACCTTTGTAGTCAGTATGCCTATCTCACGATTACTGCAAGAGTGATGGGCCATAATATCCGCAGTATCATGTAAACTCAGAGATGAGTCGCATGAAACTCACAATCTCGCAATATGCAACACGCGCCTGTGCAACCTGAGCGCCCGCCTGGTACATCGTATCATTACCGCTGGCGTTGAAACATTGTAAGCAGATCTCCTCGTGACAAATGCAGCCGCCTTGGCAGATGCAGGCTGTGTACATATCGACAGGCAAGGAAGGGTGGCATTGATCTGAGCAGGTGGTAGCGTAGAAGCATGCGATATTGCAGATTTGCGATTGGGTTTCTTGTGCGAATATGCTAGGAATAAGGACGATGAGGACGAGGAAGAAGGGTCTTAAGAGGTCACGAAGATGAAGGGACATTTTTCTTAGGTGCTAGAACGTGGATGGATCAAAGGAACTTGCAGAAAGGAAGATGATTAGGACAATGATAGCTCAAATTGAAGAACGATGTTGCCTAAAGTCAGCACTTAACGAACCACGTGATTCGCTTTTTGTGTAAACCAATAATTATTCTAAGGATGTCTATCATGAGCTATTGTTTCTGGCAAACTCGTGCACCCCGTTTATTCGTGAAATCTGACTGGGCAGCTTGGCAGGAGCAAGTCGGATGATGGCTCCCAGAAGTCGAGATAAAGCCTCCCAACCGACTCCGCATAAAAGGGGTACTCAACAAATTAAGTTATGCTTCATTTAATACCTACGACATGTGCTTGATAACAGCTGTGTGTGATTCTCATTCAAGAATGTTTTGAATGGTACAGTAACGAAATGGGTGCCCTGTAAGGCTCATTACAGCGCCCAAATCTTGAGGCTGTGATCCCGGAGTGCCTCCGATTTCATATTTGTGATCTTTCCTTCAAGCTGTTCTGGAACACGATCTCGCTCTCCGTCGCCATCTAAGCTACTCGGATCGAGTTCAGTCTCATACGAATCACCGAAATGTCTTTGTCCAGAAGCAGTCGCCAGCACTGATCCAGTCAGATGGACGACAGCTGAGGAAACATTGTCTGAGATCGAAATCAGTCTGCGCTGCTCTCAATGACACAACCAACATACCATCATGCAAGTTGAAGTCCATCACCGGTCCTTTCGGCCCTTCCTCCATACCAGGCTCGTTCCACACTCTCACATGACCATCCGTCCCACCAGCCCAAACCTCATGCCCTTCTCTCGTCCTCACGACATCCACACCCATCCTCTGGTTCGTCGTGGCCTTCCTCCCGGTGAGAACACCCACTTTCTTCCCCGTGACCCTCACATCATACACAATAACTCCATCACTCCCTCTCTCAACCACATACAAGTACTTCCCACACGGACTCCACAACACCTGCGTAACGCCAGACCCTCCAATATCAATCCCATCCTCGCATTTCTCTTCTCCGGCAATACTCCACACCGCAACGCTTTCTCCTCGTCCTTCGGATCCATATAGCGCCACGCATCGGGTGTACGTCCCAGCTGCAAGTAACCCACTTCCATCAGGAGCCACTCCCAACGCAGATACAATACCCTTCATCCCAACGCCGCCTCCGACAATCTTCTTGCGTCTTGATGGGATTGTGGCATGTCGCTCCACAGGCCCACAAGTGCCGAAACGTTCGACATCGAAGACTGCGAGGAGGCTATTTGAACCGGCAAGAAAATGTGTGCCTGTCGATGTGAATGCGAGTGACTGTGGGGTTTGATAACGTTCTGTCTGTGGGTTTACGAGTGGGTAGTTAGCGACAATGGCGGATGCGGGGTCGAGAGTATTTGTGAGGCGGATAGGATGATCGCGTGGAGAGGAGAGGAGAAGGGTTGAAGTTGGAAAGGAGAGGTCGTAGGCCGGATGAAAGGCGAGGGCATGGGTTGGTTCTGCAGTGGTGGTGTTTGTTGTGTAAGGAGTTAAAGTGTGTGGTTGGTCTAGTGGTGGAGCGAGGAGGTTGGGTGGTCTGGAAAATTGAGCGCGAGTTTGAATGATTGATGAAGCTTATTTACAAGACATAGGTCCTGATGTGGTTATCATGGCCATTAGCTGCGATGCATGTTCCGTCTGGGGACCTATGGTGGTAATTAGTTTTGTGTTCACAACCTAGTGTTTTTTTGATACCAGCGCACCATTGGATACTCTTGAAGAATGTGTGGTTATTAGGCGATCCATGAGAGGTATGGGAGTTCGCAGAAGAAACACAGCGTGGTATGACATTGTAAGTATCATCGCTGTCGTTCGTAGAATCCATCGTTCTTATTTCACATGTCAGCCCAGCGCGAACTAGGGTTAGGTTAGTAGCTTCTCGTCTCACGTGACCTTTATCCAAAATATCGATACGAGGGTTTTTTCTGGGAACCCCGTCCAGGAAAAAACTTGCCCCAAAAGTGAGGTTTCCATTATCAAGATTACTACTGTGTAATCCATGAAAGAACACTAGATAACTTGGCAGGTCACTCATTTCTCGTTGCTTTTTTCTCGGCCTTTGAAGCCGTGCCTCATCATCTCAAGGCTGATCGCGCCGTTAAGGTCTCCACAGGTCATGATATAGCGCTGATAATTGGTTCTCTTCGCAAAGTACAGTAATATCAATAAGCAGTAGTCAAAATGTGAAACAGCAATGGTCTGCTCAATGTCTACGTCTCCTATAAAAACCGAAGAGAAAGAAACGCTAGTTTTGTCGTCCAGATATCGGGAAGAAAAAAAAAGCAAAGACGAAAAAGCCCCAAAGATCAAAAAAAATCAACCCGCTATGTCACGCCATGCTCAACATTTCTCTTCTAAATCACCCACCCAAGCAAAAACGCGATAAGGCTACAAGAATATGCCAGTATAAGTACAAGCAAAAGTCCCGTGTCAAATGCCAGGCCATTGCTCCAAGCTGCTCGTGACGACCGTTCTAGCCTCAAAAGCTCAATGATATTAAGACTCAGAAGCAATTCAATGTCGCCCCCTTCAGCCCCTTCTTCTTCCTCCCCTTCTCAGTCCCGGTCCCACTACCACCACCTAGCGCCTCCATCCTCTCCTCCAACTGCCGCCTTGCGATCTCCGCACGACCCCTCCTCTCACGCTCTTCCTCAGCCGCCTGAAGCTGCGTTCTGATCTCCCCCCGTTCACGGCGGAGATTCTTGCTCTCCTCCTTGAGTGCACGCACGTCTTCCTCAAGCCGAGCGCATCGTCGGCGGTAACTGTCGTGTTCCACGCGAGTGGCATTAGCTTGTGTCTCGAGTTCGACAAGGGCTTCCTCCAGAGTCTGCGTGAGTTGTTTCTCGGCGAAGAGGTGTTTCTCGAGGGTGCGGGCACGGGCGGCGGACTCTTCAAGCTGTGTGGATGTCGTTGCGTATGTAATGTTGGAAACGTGGCGGGAATTAGCAATGATGGGAGACGCAGAAGTAGCGGCAGCAGCGCCGGCTGATGCTTGTGCTTGGATTTCGTGGTGGCGGAGAGGTGGAGATAGAGGTTTGTTATTAGCGCTGAAGATAGGGTTGCTGTCGAGCGGACCATTGGCTCTCGGAAGTGCAGGGAGTGGACCCTCAGGCGGTGGTGAACGGGGTAAAGATTGGTGGGAGGAGGATTTGCGGACTTCCTGGCCGGCGTAAGAGCTGGAACTGGGTCGGGAGTGGAAGGACAGGTTGGAGGCTTGAGTGAGTCGTTTTGCGGCCGTGGACAATTGTTGTTGAGCTCTGTAATCCTCGAGCTCACGTTCGATTTCTGTGCGCGACTTTTGTGCGGCGGAAAGGCGTTTGTTGGTGTCTTGATGTTTCTCAAGTGTGGCCTTCAATTGTTCTTCCAGTTCGGTGATTCGGTAATTAGCCTTTTGAACGGCCGATTCGGATTGCTCAAAGTGCGTAAGGGTTGTGTCATTGAGAGTGGTTAGTTCTTTAACCTTTTGCTCAAGGTCAATTGAATGCTTTTGTGCAGCGAAGAGTGCTGTTGCTGTGTTATCAGAAGTCGGCTTCTGTGATGACACAGAGGCCTTGAGATCCTCAATTTCACGAAGATGCGATGCCTGCATCGATTTCACACCTTGCTGATGGAAGTTGACCAATGACTTGTGTTGATCAATCTGATCCTCAAGATTCATGATTGAGTGACGATGGTTGGATAATTCCTGTTCGAGGGTTTCTTTTTGCTTCGTGGCCGACTTCGATTCACTGAGAAGTTGATTGTATGCTTTCTCAATCTCATTAGCCTTGAGGTCTCGACTTTTCGAAGCCGTCTTATGTTCCACAAATTCTCGCTCAAGTGTCGACAGTTGTTGTTCCAACTCCTTTCTTTCTGCGTCGTTACCAGTCCATGATGTACTTCGTGCAGCTTGAAGCTTGTTGAGATTGGTAATCTTCTTGTCTTTGGATTCCACATCCTCACGAAGAGATGCGAGCTGCAGCTCAAGACTTTGAACGTGTCCTGAATTGATAGCGCCATAATGACTGGCTCGGCTTTTCAGTATTTGTGGAGTGGCGGGATTGTTAGTAGACCGGCGAATCTCCTCCTCAAGCTCCTCGATGTAATTCAGCGTGTCGTTATGCTGATCCTGCAGCTGCGAGTAGTTCTCTCCCAACTCTGCCAAGTTAATATTCTTTTCGGCATTGGCTCTCTTCAGACTTCTGATCGACTCCGCGAGCGTTTCCTGCTTCTGCATGACCCTGTTGATATGCTTATCCTCGCTGGCTCCAAGAGAGCCGACTTCCGTATCAGACGACTCGATCAAGGTAGGCGGTTCCCCAAGCGAGGACAATTCCGAGGATACAAACCGCGATGACGAGCGACGGAAATCCCCATTCTGCTCGTGCATCCCCGGAGGATCTAAAAAAGTGGGTGTTCTGGAAGATTCGTCGATTGCTTCTTGAAGTTCCGACAAGGTCTTCAATGCGATTTGATACTTCCTCGTCACATCGTCGAGTTCCGTAAGGGTCGATTCGTGGTCAACTTTGAGGTCAAAGAGTTCAATGGTAACGGTTTCGAGCTTGTCCGAGAGAACCTTGGTCACAGCATTGCCTTGGGGTGCTGACATGCCATTGTGAGCTCTGGATCGTCTCTTGTCTGGGCTGTCCCCGCGAACAACCGAACCGGCTTCATTCTCGTTGTCGCTGTCATCGGTCTCGCCTTCCATAGGACCAAAGGTTTTCCATTCTTCCTCGGCGTTTTCAGGAAGAAGTTCCCCGTGAGGATGCTCGGCAGTTGCTGTTGCAAGAAGACGGTCGTGAAACATATCCACTGCGGGCGAGCTCATATGCTTTTGTGCTACAGTTCCATTGACTTTGACTTTGACCCCGTTCACAAGCCCAGGCTCGTTCTGCGACTGATTCAGTTTACCCAAGGTTCGTTGACGGTCTACAACGTGCTCCAAGCGGTGAATTTCTTGCTGCATGACTTCGGTATCATGTTTAGCCTCAGCCAAACGTTCCTCCAATGTCGAAATGTAGTCTTCAGCATTGCTTTCTGATTCGCGCACTTTCGCCAGTTCTTTCCGAAGGTCCTTGATAATGATCATGTGCTTTTCCTCCCCGTTGGTAACACCTTCTAGTTTTGACTCAAGAGTTTGCTGATGCTTTTCACTGTCCGTCTCGCGCTGAGTTGACTTTTGTATGCGGGCTTGTAATTGTTGTGAAACTGCTTCCATGTACACAATCCTCGCCTCTCTTTCGAGTAAATTTGTCTCACTGGTGGAAAGAGAGGATCGCGCATTGCTGAGCGATGACTCGAGGCTTTGGATGGTCTTTTCATACTCGAGTATAACTTCTTCAACCGCTTCGGCAACAGATCGA
>Ga0160429_1000997_pt1 | contig 17189 bp, 19 predicted proteins | sample SolpanmetagenomR_FD_108199 | JGI IMG/M metagenome (GOLD analysis project Ga0160429, IMG submission 108199) | Solar panel surface microbial communities from Lawrence Berkeley National Laboratory, California, USA - R | ecosystem: Engineered > Built environment > Solar panel > Unclassified ...
CGTGCTTGCCGTGGGTAACGGCGTGTTCCAGCGCTTGGACTTGCGTGGCATCCAACGAAATAGGGGCTAGTGGTAGCATGACCCAAAACTACTACTCGATTACTTATGCACGAGTACTTAGTTGTCTAGAGCCGGTGCCTAAGTAGGTGCTACTCCTACGCCTGGCCTGGCAACGGTAGCTTGCTAAAGCCACGCTGCTTTTCTTTGCAGGCCAATAGCTTCATTGAAAATACATGTATACTCGTAAAAGTCTGCGTCCGCTCTTCGTCTGGCAACATTATGGCTGGCGGCCGCTGCTCATTTTCGCTGCCTACGACGCCTTAGTTGGCCTGCTCTACGGGCCACTCGATATTCATTGGCTCGACATTCCGTGGCAGCCGGTGGCGCTACTGGGTACGGCCGTAGCCTTCTACATCGGCTTCAAAAGCAATGGCTCCTACGCCCGCTTTTGGGAAGGCCGGCAGCTGTGGGGCTCCATCGTAAATACCACGCGCGTCTGGACGCTGCGGGTTCTCGACTTTGTGCAAGCCCCTGCCCATGAGCACTTGCCCGACCACCAGGAAATCCAGGAGCTGCACCGCCGCTTGGTCTACCGCCAGCTAGCCTGGTGCAATGCCCTGCGCCTGCACCTGCGCCGCCAAACCGCCGAGCTCTGGGATAGCGAAGTGGCGCCCTACCTCACCGACCCCGCCGACCGCGCCCTCGCTACCACCGCCAACCCGCCCACGCACCTGCTGCGCCGCCAAAGCCAGGAGCTGCTCGCGTTGCACCAGCGTGGCCTGCTTACCGAGTATCGCCAGGTGGCAATGGCAGATACCATTCAGGATTTATTCAATGCCCAGGGCGCCTGCGAGCGCATTAAGAATACGCCCTTCCCGCGCCAGTACGCCTATTTTAGCTACGTGTTTGTGTGGCTCTTCGCGGCGGTGCTGCCGCTGGGCCTCGTGGAGGAGTTTGATAGCCGAGTGGCGCTCGGGCCGTACCATGTGTGGCTCATGGTGCCCTTTGCGGCGCTGGTTAGCTGGGTGTTTCACACCATCGAGGTAGTGGGCCACAACAGCGAAAACCCCTTCGACAACCACGTCAACGATGTGCCGATGACGACTATTTGCCGCTCGATCGAAATTGACCTGCGCGAGCTGCTCGGTGAAACCACTCTACTCAAGCCCCTTCAGCCAGTAGCCGACGTGCTGTATTAAGCGCCAACGCCGAGCATAAAGTAGAGCGCCGCTTTTTGCGTCTCCCTCATTCCGCCAGGAAGGTACCTTTGCGTTATGTTGAGTGGAGTGAAGTATAACTACCCGCGGCCGCTATCCGCGTTCGGCCGTTTTGTGCTGTTGATGTAGGCGATGGTAACCCGGCCCGAGCGCCGGGAGATTGTATGGCACCGCATCCTGGAAGAAGCGGTAGACATTGGGGCCGACTCAGTATTTATCGTGGGTTTGGTAGCCACGTTCATCGGCGCCGTGACGTGTGTGCAGATTGCCTACAACATGGTCAATCCGCTCATCCCGATGAGCACCGTGGGCTTTATGGTGCGCGAAATGACCATTCTGGAGCTGGCGCCCACCATTATCTCGGTAGTGCTGGCGGGCAAGGTTGGCTCGGCCATCGCGGGCGCCTTGGGCACGATGCGCATCACCGAGCAGATTTCGGCGATGGACGCCATGGGCATCAATTCGGCTTCGTACCTGGTACTGCCGCGTGTGGTGGCTTCCATTTTCGTGTTTCCGCTGCTCGTAATTCTGGCTATGTACCTCAGCATCCTGGGCGGCTACGTTGCCACCCAGCTCGCGGGTGTGATGCCGGGGGCCGATTACATCGAGGGCATTCGCTATGCTTTCAAGCCCTACACCATGCTTTTTGCCTTGGTGAAATCAGTGGTGTTTGCCTTTCTGGTGTCGGCTATTTCCTGCTATAAAGGCTACATGCTGCGCGGCGGCGCCCTGGAGGTGGGCAAGGCCAGCACGGCAGCTGTCACCAATTCCATCATTGCCATCCTGCTGGCCGACTACGCGCTGGCTAGCATCTTGCTGTAGCAGCCCGGCCCCGGCCGCAACCCCGGCCCCGGCTAGCCGCGTACTTTCGGGTAGCCATGCCGCTTGCTCTACCCCATTTGTCGCGCCGCGACCTATCGTATTTTTTCTTTAGCCAGCACTTCTCCGATGGGCTGCGCATTACGTTTGCCATCTTGCTGCCGGCCCTGCTGGGTGCGCAGTGGGGCCAGTTTGCGGCCGGCATCACCATCTCGACCGGGGCGGTGTGCCTGAGCGTCACGGATACGCCCGGCCCGGCCCGCCACCGCCGCAATGGTCATCTGGCCGCCCTAGCCCTCATTGGCGTGGTAGTTATCCTCATGAGTTTGGTTGTAGGCCACCCGCTGCTGCTGGGCGCTCTTATCGGGGTGTTGAGCTTTGGGCTGACGATGCTGCTCGTGTGGGGCGCGCGCGCGGGCGCCGTAGGTTCGGCTGCGCTGCTGACTATGGCGCTCACGCTAGCTCATCCGCCGAGCCTGGCCGAGCTGCTTCCGCACGCGGGGCTACTGCTGCTCGGGGCCCTTTGGTACATGCTGCTAGCCTTGCTTCAGCAACAGGCGCAGCCCTACCGCGCCGCCCAGCAAGCTCTCGGTGAGTGCCTGCACGCCATGGCGGGCTTCTTGCAGCTTAAGGCTACGTTTTACAACAGCGCCACCGACCTCGACGACGACTACCGCCGCCTCGTGGCCCAGCAGGTGGTGGTGAATGAAAAGCAGGAAGCCGTGCGCGATCAGATATTTCGCTCGCGCCAGATAGTGAGCGAAAGCACCAGCGCCGGCCGCCGCCTGGTGCTCACCTTCACCGAGGCCGTGGACCTCTACGACCACATCACGGCAAGCTACTACGACTACGGGGTGCTGCGCCAGGCCTTCGGGGCTAGCGGAGTGCTGGGCGAAATTGAAGCCATGCTCACTCGCCTCGCCACCGACCTCGATTACCTGGGCAGCGCCATCCTGGCCAACCGCGCCTACGGCTCCGCACCGCCCGAACGCATTCCCGAGCTAACGCGCCTGCAAGCGCGCGTTGCGGCCCTGCCTACCCCTGATGCCGCCCTAGGCACGGGTACGCTGGTGCTGAAAAAAATCCTGGTCAACCTCCGCGATCTGGCCCGGCGTACGGCCAATATCCGCCACTATTTCGACGAGAGCCTGGCGGCCGAGGGCCCCGACCCTAGCCGGGTGGCTAGCCACGGCCGCTTCGTAGCTTCGCAAGAATTGGAGTGGCGGGCCTTTGGCCAAAATCTGACACTCAGCTCCTCCGTGTTTCGGCACGCTGTGCGCATGACCGTGGCCTGCCTGGTGGCTTTTGGAGTGGCCGAGAGTCTCTGGCACGGCCAGCACAACTACTGGATTTTGATGACGGTCACCATCATGCTCAAGCCGGGCTTCAGCCTCACCCGCGAGCGCAATATCCAGCGCATTATCGGCACGCTGGTGGGCGGACTAATGGGGGCGTTCATCCTGTGGGCCGTGCCCGATGGCGACGTTCGCTTCGGCTTCCTGGTGATTTTTATGGTCGTAGCGTACACGTTTCAGCGCACGCAGTACCTGATAACGGTCATTTTCCTGACGGCCTATCTGCTCATCATGTTCACCTTTCTGGGCCAGGCCTACTTGGGCATTATTCAGGAACGCCTTACCGACACCCTCATCGGCTGCGCCATTGCGTTTGGCACGGCTTACCTGCTGTTTCCACGTTGGGAAAGTGACCAACTGCCCGACTTGCTCGCCGCCACGCTACGCGCCAACCTCGCTTACCTGCGCCAGCTGGCCGACCGCCTGGCCGGGCGCGACGTGCCGCCCACCACCTACCGCCTGCTGCGCAAAGATGTGTATGTGGCCTCGGCCAACCTGGCGGCGGCCTTCCAGCGCATGCTTTCGGAGCCGCGCCGCACCCGCCGCCATCCCACCGAAATCCACCAGTTTGTGGTGCTGAACCATATTTTATCGGCCAATATTTCAGCCCTCACTACTACCTGGGAAGAAGCCGAAACGCCCACTGCCGTAGTTCCGCCCGATGGCCGCCGGGCGCTTACCAGCGCCCAAGCCGCCCTTACCAAAAGTTTGGCTCGGCTGGCCACTGCGCCCACGCCCGATGTCAGCAGCCCGCCCCCCGTGCTAGCTGCTGACGTGCAGGCTGATAGCACTATTGCCAACGCCACTGCCACCGACCGCTCCTTATCAGAGCAGTTGGCCTTCTTGCAGAAAGTGAGCGCCGACCTGAGCAAGGTGACTGAGACGCTGGCTGTATAGTGGCAGCTCCTTGCATAGGTAGAAGTCTGGTCAGCCTCGGCACCTTTAGGGTGGGCTACCTCAGCGGCTGGCTACTCGAAATCAGGGTCATATCTATTGCCAGGCTAGCCGGCGGCAAAATTGCACTGTTCGGCTAATGGTGCTTCACTACTGGTAGCCCTAGCGGCGCTCGGCTAGTAGCCATCGTGCCGCTAGGGCTACTAAAGCGCTAGGCCTTTTTGCGACCCGAGCCGCCGGGCTTTTTGCCGCCACCGTCCTGCTTGTTTATAGTGGCCCAGGCGCGGGCCTCTGCTTCTTCTTCGGGTACTCCACGCTTTTCATAGCCTTCCTCAATGTGTTCGGCTTGGCGCTTTTGCTTGTCGGTGTATTTCGACTTATCTCCCTGAGGCATAGTAGTAAAAGTTTGAAGAGAACAAAATTGCTGCGTACGCTTGCTCGCAGCCTTTGCTACCCTACGCGTTGGCTGGCTGCGTTGTTAAGGTCGAGTTTAGGGACCAGCCTGCGCTGGCTGGGCGCCTATCTTCGCCCTCTCATCTCACTCGCCTGCCCATGCGCCAAGTCGCCATTATCCCGTATCCTCAAGTCAAAATCACGCTGCTGGCCTGGAACGGCAAGTACCTGCTCAAGCTGGAGCAGGGCCCATTGGAACAGACCTACAAGGTAGCTGAACTGGATATGAACGGGGTGGAGCCGCCCGACGTAGAAATCCGCCAAATCCTCGACGACGAGTTTTTAGACGCCGCCGTCGCACGCTTCCAGGCCATGCAGCAGGACTTGCGTGCTGCCTTTGCCCGCCACGACCTGCGCTAAGCCATCTCTTCCCTTCTCCGCTACCCTTATGTTTAAATCTTGCATCGCACTGCTAGCCAGTGGTTTGGTCCTGGCAACTACGCCCGCCCGGGCCCAGCTCTATGAAATCGTGCCGGGCTCCGTCACCCACGACCGCCGCGAGGTGTCGGCGCTCAAAGTGCAGGTCGATGGTAACCTCGAAAATACCCGCACCTACTGGCAGGATTTTATGAAGGATACCTACAATATCCGCTTCAAGGGCGGCGCGCTGGCTAGCCTCGGCGTAGGCAAAAAAGACGAGCTGAGTGCGCAGCAAATCCCTAACATCGGAGTGTCGAGCCGGCCCGTCGACCTGTACGTGGCGTTTAGCGCGCCTACCGATTCTACTACGGAAGTGTCCTTGTTTGGCAGCTTTGGCGACAAAACCTTCTTCGAGCCTACCCGCACCGTGCCCGAGTTTAAGGGTCTGCGCAACCTGCTCACCAAGTACATCACCGGCGCCCGCGTCAATGCCTATCACCAGCAGGTAACCGATGCCGAAAACGGCGTGGCCGCCATCGACAAGCAAAAGCAGAAGCTTGAGCGCAGCATCCAATCGGCCCAGAGCAACACCGCCTCCAACCTCAAGCGCATCGACGAGCTTACTCACCAAAACGTGGCCAACGCCCAGCAAATGCACCAAGACAGCCTCCAACTCGTATCCAATGCCCAGTTGAGTGAAGCCGCCCGCGTCACGTTACAACATCGCCGCGATCAGTTCAGCACCGTAGCTCCTAAAAAATAGTCTGCCTTTTTGCTCCTATGAATCCTTCAGATGCCAACTCACCCCTCGCTACCCTGCGTCAGCTCAAGGAGATGCTCGATGCGGGCACGCTCACGCCCCAAGAGTTTGAGGCGTTGAAGCAGCAACTGGTGTTTGGCAACGCGGTGCCAGCTATTCCACTAAGTAGCACTCCCTCGCCCTTGCCGCTTGCCGCGCCACTGCCGCTACCGGGCACTGAAGAACCGATAACGGCTTCAGCGCCCGCACCCGAAGTATCATCTGTAGCCGATAGCCCCGACTGGCTGGCTGCCCCCGCGCCTCGGCTGGCAGAAGCTGCTACGCTTCCAGCCACTTATTCCGATGAGGCCGAAGAGCGCCGTAATCCATTGACGCTGGTTTTTGCCATTGGTGGAGCATTATTGCTCCTCAGCATCATCCTTTATCTAATGCTGGGCCACTCCACTAGCGCCGACGAGCATTTAACCAGCGCTAGCCAGACCGCTGCCGATTCGACCGCCGTCGCTCCCGAAGTCGGTCCCCAAGCCCAGCAGATCACCCTGGCGCCCACCGCCCCCGAAACTATTCGCGTGGCCCCCGCTATCCCGCCGCCCACCGCTACCGTGCCGGCCAAGTTTCGTACCGATTCGGTAGCTGTCCCGGTGTCCACGGCCCCAACGCAAGCTCCGGCGCCCACTACGCCCGTCAAAGCCCCAGTGCCCGCCAAGTCTTCCGTACCAGCCAAAGCCGCGCTGACGCCGGCGGTTAGCCCCGATTCTAGTAGCACCAAGGCTGGCCAGCCGTGAGGAGAAGATTGAGTTAGACGGATTGCCGCTGTCTAACCTTAGTAGATGGGCAACAAATAGAAAGCCCGCTGGCGACTGCCAGCGGGCTTTCTATTTGAAAGCAATTTCGAGCTAAAAACTAAGCCCCGATTGCCACGCGCTTGAACGACTCAACCGTCATGCCTTTCGACGTCTTGTCGAGCAGCTGAGCGATGGTCACCGAGTTGTCTTTCACAAATTCTTGGTTCAGCAACGTATTGTCTTTGTAGAACTTGTTGAGCTTGCCTTGGGCGATTTTCTCCAGCATTGCCTCGGGCTTGCCTTCGGCGCGAGCTTGCTCTTTGCCGATTTCGATTTCGCGCTCTACCGTAGCCGAGTCCACTCCGTCTTTATCGACGGCAACCGGCTTCATGGCTACAATTTGCATGGCTACGTCGCGGCCAACTTCGTTGGTGTCGGCGCCGCCCACGTTCTTCAGGCCCACGAGTACACCTTTTTTGTTGTCCGAGTGGATGTACGAAGCCACTTTCTCAGCGGTCAGCGTAGCGAAGGTGAGGTCGAGCTTCTCACCGATTTTGCCGGTTAGCTCGGTGATGTGCTCCTGCACGGTGCGGCCATCGGCCTCCGTAGCAGCCAGCAAGTCTTCCTTGGTGCCCACGTTGGTTTTGATAGCGGTGTCCAGGATTTGCTGCACCAAGGTGCGGAAATCTGCTACTTTAGCTACCGACTCCGTTTCGCAAGCCAAGGCTACCAGCTTGCCGGTAGTGCCATCGGCACTTACGTTCACCAGTACCAAGCCTTCCGACGTAGCATTGTCGGCACGCTTATCAGCGATTTTCTGGCCCTGCTTGCGCAGAATGTCGCGGGCAGCTTCGAAGTCGCCATCGGCTTCGGTCAGGGCTTTTTTGCAATCCATCATGCCCGCGCCGGTCATGGTGCGGAGCTTGTTTACGTCTGCGGCGGTGATAGCGGCCATAGCAGGTGCGCGGACGTTGTAGTCCGCGAATTGAGGGTGAAATGAGTTGATTATACACAACGCGGGCTATAAAGCCCGCGCAACTAGAAAATAAAAAGGGAACCGCCAAGCACTTGCCTCGACCGTTCCCTTTTTCGTGAAGCTTTAAAAGCGAGCGGCTTAGCTTTCGTTATCAGCTTCAGTCTTCTCAGCAATAGCAGCCTCATCAGCTTCTTTGCGGTCAGCATCTTCCTTGTCAACTTTACGCTCCGACAGGCCGTCTTCGATAGCCTTGCCCATCACGTTCATGATGAGTTGGATCGACTTCGAAGCGTCATCGTTAGCCGGAATTGGGAACTGCACCAGCTCGGGGTTCGAGTTCGTATCAACAATAGCAAAAACGGGGATACCCAGTTTTTGGGCCTCTTTCACCGCAATGTGCTCGCGCTTTACGTCTACTACGAACAGGGCTGCGGGTAGACGGCTCAGGTCCGAAATACCACCCATCACACGCTCCAGCTTTTCGCGCTCACGGTTCATCATGAGCTTCTCGCGCTTGGCGAGGGCGGCGTAGGCAGTGTTTTCTTTCACCATCTTGTCGATGGAGCTCATTTTTTTCAAGCTCTTACGGATGGTGGCGAAGTTCGTTAGCATTCCGCCCAGCCAGCGGTCGGTAACATAGGGCATCTTGAGACGCTGGGCCTCCGTCTGCACAATTTCCTGGGCCTGCTTTTTGGTGGCTACAAACATGATCTTGCGGCCGCTCTTTGCAATGTTGCGAAGAGCATTGGCGGCGTAATCGAGCGAAGCCAGCGTCTTGTTCAGGTCGATAATATGGATGCCGTTCTTCTCCATGAAGATGTAGGGCGCCATTTTCGGGTCCCACTTGCGCGTAAGGTGGCCAAAATGGGCACCCGCGTCAAGCAGCTCTTTATAGGTGGTGGACTGAGCCATGATAGTCTGCTTCGAATATTAGCGTTTAGAGAACTGGAACGAGCGACGAGCCTTACGCTTGCCGAACTTCTTGCGTTCAACCATGCGGGGGTCGCGGGTCATGAAGCCTTCCTTGCGGAGCGACGACTTGATTTCTGCGTTGTCGCTTACCAGGGCTTTCGAGATGGCGAGGCGAATAGCCTCAGCTTGGCCGGCGATGCCGCCGCCGCTCACGTTCACCTTGATGTCGTACTGACCCACCTGTTCGAGGGTAGCCAGGGGCTGGTTCACGATGTTCTCCAACAGCTCGTTGGCGAAGTAGGACTTCATGTCCCGGTTGTTGATAGTGATATTCCCTTGCCCGGCCTGCATGTAAATGCGGGCCACCGAGGTTTTTCTTCTACCAGAGGTGTTAGTAGCTGCCATTTAGTGGGAAAAATATGCGGTCAAAATTGACCGTAAAGACAAGATTTACAGGTTTTTCAGCTCGTAGGGCTGGGGCTGCTGAGCTTCGTGCGGATGCTCGGTGCCAGCGTATACGTACATGTTGCGGTACTGCGCAGCACCAAGGCGGTTGCCTTGCAGCATGCCTTTTACGGCGTGCTCGATGGCTTTGCGCGAATCGCGGTTCATCTGCTCGCGCAGAGTGCGCTGCTTCTGGCCGCCGGGGTAGCCCGAGTGGCTGATATACAGCTTTTCGGTCATCTTTTTGCCCGTCACACGCAGCTTGTCGGCATTGATAACGATGACGTTATCGCCGCAATCGGAGTTGGGAGTGAACGAAGGCTTGTGCTTACCGCGTAGCAGATTAGCAATCTGGCTGGCCACGCGGCCCAGCGGGGCTACGCTGGCGTCTACGATAACCCAGTTTTTCTGGGCGTTGGCCTTGTTGACGTGGGTCGTCTTGAAGCTCAGGTGGTCCATGGGGATGGTAAAAAAATTACCGGCTAAACAATTGACAATAAGCCCCAACCCGGACGGGGCTGGGGAAAAACGGACACAAAGGTACTGTTTTTCTGGTACAATACCAAACCGGAAGCCTAAGTTTCACTGCGGGAGCAGCAGTATCTCAGGATTTTCTGGAGCCCTGCCGTAGCGAAAACCACACTAGGCAGTACTGGGCTGCTACTGGTACTGCCGCAGGGTTTCAACCAGCACCCGAAAGTCTTTCGGGTAGGGAGCTTCCACCTTAATGGCCTCGCCATCGAGACCAGTAAACCCCAATTCCACAGCGTGCAGCGCAAAGCGCTTGATGAAAGGCTGCTCGGTTTCGCCGTCTTTGAGGTTGAATTTCTTCTTGAGCGAAGACAAGTAAAAATCTTCGCCACCGTATAGCTGATCACCTACAATGGGCGTCTGCACGTAAGCCAGATGCAGGCGAATCTGGTGCATGCGGCCGGTCACGGGCTCGCACTGCACGAGGGCGTGGCGGGCATACGTTTCGAGGGTCGTGAAGCGTGTTTCGGCAGGCTTGCCCTTAAAGGCTAGCCGGGCCTTGCCACTCTTGGTGGTTTCGATATTGCGCTCTACCACAAACTTTTCGAGTGGTGGCGCCCCCCAGGTTACGGCGTGGTAAATCTTGTGCACCTCGCGGTTTTCAAATTGCATCGAGATGTGGCGGTAGGCCTCGGGGTTTTTAGCGAGCACCAATGCGCCACTGGTGTCGCGGTCAAGGCGGTGGCCCACCTGGGCATCATCGGCGTACTCACGGGCTAGCCGCAGCAGGCTAGCGGCTACGCCAATGCGCTCGTCGAGCGTAGAAAGAAACGGGGGCTTGTTGACGACGATATAATCGTCGTTTTCAAACAGGATAAGGTCTTTGAACTTAGGTGGCTTCATGCGAAGCGTAAAGGTACGACGGGCAAAATTCCCGCTCTAGCTCACTTCCTTGGGCCGCGCGAGCTTGAATTCCATTGTAGTGCCTTCGCCCATTACGCTCTTAATCTGAATAGTAGACTTATGCGCCTCCACAATATGCTTGCTGATGGCTAGCCCCAGGCCCGAGCCGCCGCCGGCTCGCGAACGACTTTTATCGACGCGATAGAAGCGCTCAAAAATGCGCGCTTGGTGCTCGGGAGCAATGCCGGCGCCGTTGTCGCGCACGGCCACGCGCACGCCGCTACGGCTCGGCGTGAGGGCTACTACTACGTGGCCGTCGTGCTCGCGCCCATACTTTAAAGCGTTATCAATCAGATTTATAAGTACCTGGCGGATGCGGTTGCGGTCAGCTAGCACGGGCAAGTCTTGGCTAGCTAGCTTGGGCGGGAATAATTCGAGGGTGGCCCCACGCCGCTGAGCTTGCTGCTCAAGTAGCTCGAACAACTCCTGCACCAGGGCCACGAGGTCGAAACGCTGGCGGCGCATGCGAATGACTCCCTTTTCGAGCTGCGAAATGGTGACCAGATCCTGTACCAAGGCATCGAGGGCATCGAGGCTGGCGGCGGCACGCTGCAAAAACTTGCGCCGCGTGGCCGGGTCCATACCGGTTTCGGGCTGCTCTTCTTCCTCGTCGAGGATAGTGTGCACGAAGCCCTGCGCGGCAAACAGTGGCGTTTTCAACTCGTGCGATACGTCGGCCAAAAACTCGCGGCGCAGCGCCTGCAAGCGCTTAAGTTCATCGAGCTCCTGCTGGCGGCGCTCGGCCATCTGCACGATCTCGTCGCCAATGCGGCGCAGTGGTTCTGGCCGAAATAAAAACTTGTTGCTCAATCTCTTGAACTCCTTGCGCTTGATGTGCTCTAGCCGCGAGTAGATGCCATTTATCTCCCGAAATATCAGGCCTTCGAAGGATAAATACACCAGCAGAAAGCAGGCAGCAACCGTTATGCCCGCTACCAAAAAAGCCTGGTTTGTGGGCAGCGTCGGCACGAAGTAGGCAAACGTGGTAAGTACTCCTGCCACCAGCAGCGAAAGGGCAATAGCAATGGTGCGGGAAGAGAAATTCATTTATAGCGGTTTCGTGACTGGTGTATCCCTTTTAGCTAAGTTGTGATCTGGCAATCAAAAATTTGCAGTATAAAAAGGCTCTATAGTTCACGAAGCCGCTATAAATGAAAACCTAGTCGGCGTTGAATTTATACCCGACACCCTTGATAGTCTGGATGTGGTGGTCGCCCACTTTTTCCCGCACTTTGCGCACATGCACGTCCACAGTGCGGGCCAGCACGAATACGTCGTTTCCCCAGATATTTTGCAGTAGCTCGTCGCGGCTAAATACTTTGTGCGGGGCGGCAGCCAGAAAGGCTAGTAGCTCAAATTCCTTCTTGGGGAGCGTGATTTTGCGGCCGTCCTGGTACACGGCAAACGCCGTGCGGTCGATGCGCAGGCCATTGATGTCGATGGCCTCGACGCCGGCGTGCGGGTCTTGGTCGCGGCGCACGATGGCAGCTAGGCGGCTTAACAACGCCCTGGGCTTAATGGGCTTGGATAAAAAATCGTCGGCGCCGGCTTCGAAGGCGGCTACTTCCGAAAACTCCTCGGCGCGGGCCGTGAGGAAGAGGATGTAGGTGTCCTTAAACTTGGGTTGCTCGCGTAGCAGGCGGCAGGTGGCAATGCCGTCGAGGTGCGGCATCATCACATCGAGTAGGATGATGTCGGGATTGAATTCGGCGGCGAGGGTTAGGGCCTGGCGGCCGTCGCTGGCGGAGGTAGTGAGGTAGCCTTCCTTCTTGAGGTTGAACTCGAGTAGCTCGACAATATCGGGATCATCATCCACTACGAGAATCTTGTAGGTAGCAGCTTTCGCTGACGAAGACCTGGGATTGGCGGGAGTGGCCACGGCAAAAAGGCGAAAGGGGGAAGGGCTTTCGCAGTGCAAAAGTACCCGGCTAGCTTCGGAGGGGCGTGTTACGTTTGTGTGACGTGGCCAAGGCTAGCGGGCCATATAGAGCTGGCTCTTGAGGCCATCGTACTTATACATGTCGACTTTGACCGAACCCACGAACATTTCAGCCTGAAACAGCACCGGGATCTTGTTATGGTCGTCGGAGAGATACACCTTGATAGCGTCTTCGCCCCGAAAAAGCCGATTATTAGGCAGCTTGGGTACTAGCTTGAGCACGTGTACGAGGCCGGCCTTGGTTTCTACTATTTCGCGGCCTTTGAATACCACATCCAGGTTGAAAGAAGACTCGTCGAAATAGCTGCCAATGTGCACCAGCTCGCCAACTTTCATGCGGTCGTAGTTGATAGTGCGCAGGTAATAAAAGCCGCTCACCAGCTCCTGAACATTGTTAGGAACCTTAAACGTGTAGCGGATAGGGTCTTTGCGATGAGTCTGAAGCACATTAACCAAGTCGTGCTCCTGGTCAAAATCCACCACTTCCTTTTTGCGGTAGCTGCTTTCCTCAATGTCGCGCGTCGAGCGCAAAGGCAGAATGCTGGCCGTGTCGATGTAGGCGCGCCACTGGTCGCGCACGTGCAAAAACAAGTCGAACGAGCCGATGGTGCGCCCGCTCACGGTGGCTTTGTAGCAGGGGCGGTCAGCCACGCGCTCAAGGTTGCCCGAGGTTTCGACGATAGCCTCGCCCGCGTTGATGATGCCGTAGTGGACTTTGTAGCGAATGGTTTCGCCGGTCTTAAAGCTGCCGTTGGGCCACAGCCGCACCGGCTCGGCCAGGCCGATGGGCTGCGTCCAGGCGGCGCACAAAAAAAGCAGGGGAAGCAGCCAGCGGCGGGGCATAAAGTAGTGGGTAAACGTAAAGCCAGAGGCGGAATTACAAACAAAATGCCAGTGTACAAAACTACGTAGCAGAGAGGCCTGCGCACTTCCCGGCCGAGCATAAAAAAAGCCTTCCTGCTGGCTAGCAGAAAGGCTTTTTAAAAAACCGGTTAGCGCGGCGCTTAGAGCGTGTCGTCGCCGTCTTCGGGGCCGCTCATATCCACGGGGATAACGTCGGTATCACCCTTGGCCATGTTGCGGATTTTATCTTCAATTTCATCGGCCAGCTCGGGGTTATCGAGCAGTAAGGTCTTCACGGCCTCGCGGCCTTGGCCGATTTTATTGTTGCCATAGCTAAACCACGAGCCCGACTTGGCAATGATGCCCATGTCAACGCCCAGGTCCACGATCTCACCTACTTTCGAGATGCCCTGGCCGTAAATAATGTCAAACTCAACCACTTTGAAGGGTGGCGCCACCTTGTTTTTCACCACTTTTACCTTGGTGCGGTTGCCGGTTACGTTGTCCTTGTCTTCCTTGATTTGGCCGATACGACGGATATCGAGGCGCACCGAAGCGTAGAATTTGAGCGCGTTACCGCCAGTCGTGGTTTCGGGAGTGCCAAACATTACGCCGATTTTCTCACGCAGCTGGTTGATGAAGATGCACAGACAGTTGGTCTTATTGATTGTGCCGGTGAGCTTGCGCAGGGCCTGGCTCATGAGGCGGGCGTGCAGACCTACTTTCGAGTCGCCCATGTCGCCTTCGAGCTCGCTCTTCGGCACGAGGGCGGCCACGGAGTCGATAACGATGATGTCGATGGCACCCGATGAGATAAGCTGGTCGGCAATTTCGAGAGCTTGCTCGCCGTTGTCGGGCTGCGCAATCAGCAAGCTATCGATATCGATGCCCAGCTTCTTGGCGTAGGCCGGGTCGAAGGCGTGCTCGGCGTCGATAAATGCAGCGGTACCGCCAGCCTTCTGGGCCTCGGCAATGGCGTGCATCGTCAGGGTCGTTTTACCGCTCGATTCGGGGCCGTAAATTTCTACCACGCGGCCGCGGGGCAAACCACCGATGCCGAGGGCAATATCCAGCGAGAGCGAGCCAGTGCTGATGGCCGGAATATCGTTGACCTTCTGGTCCGAGAGTTTCATCACGGTACCTTTGCCGAAGGCCTTGTCGAGCTTCTCCATCGTCAGCTGGAGCGCCTTGGCTTTCTCGGCGGCCGGGTTGGCGGGGGCGTTTTTCTCAGCTTTTTCGGCTTTTTCAGTTACTGCTGCCATTACGGGAGTGGGGTGAAAATAAACTTGAATTAAGTAAAAGTACGATGTTTTGGGTTACCGTTCCAAGGCAGCACACCCAGGGGCTAACGCCGCCTACCGTTCTGCTTTTGGGTGGCTATTTCTAACGCAACCAGGTTGGCTTTTGTGCCAGTAGAAGCCGAAATTTATGGGGAATTTTCTAAAAATATTAGTTAGCATTGGGGCTGTGTCGGTTATGGCTAGCCCGGCCTGGGCGCAGCTCGATAATCGGGCATTTACGTCGCCCGAGCCTGGCCGTACCAAGTTCGGAAAATCCGCTACGCTAGCCGATGCAGAAGACGTCGATACGCTGGCTAGCCATACCGCGCCGCAGGCTGGGGATTTACGCTTAGCGTTCAATTCCTTTACCTTCTTCAAAGACAACGAGTATTTCAACGATATTGTCGAGGGCTACACGCTATTCGGCACGCAACTAAATCCGCAGCTCGTTTATTACCCAATTAAAGATTTACGCCTCGAAGCGGGCGTTTTTCTGTGGAAAGACTTTGGCAACCCTACTTTGCGACAGGTGCGACCTACCTACCGGGCTACTTGGACGCACGGGGCCAGCCAGTTCATTTTTGGCAATATCAAGGCTAACTTGAGCCACCAGTACATCGAGCCGCTGCTTGACTTTGAGCGCGTGATGCTAAAGCCGTTGGAAGAAGGCTTGCAGTACCGACTGAACACCAAGCGCATATTTTTGGACGTGTGGGTCGACTGGCTGAAGCAGGAGTATGCGGGCGTAGCGTACCAAGAGCAAATCGCGGGTGGCCTCAGCAGTAGCTTTCGCCTCACGAACGCCAGTAGCCCGGTGGATGTGTCGATTCCGGTGCAGTTTACGGCCCGGCATTTTGGGGGGCAGATTGATACGCTGCACGCGCCCATCCAAACGCTGCTCGACTATGCTAGCGGCGTGGTGGCGCGGGTGCCGTTGCACGGGCGCACCTTGCAAGCGGTGCGCATCAATGCCTACGGCTTGCTGTTCGACGACCACTCGTTCGCCAACTTCCGCTTGCCTTATCAGCGGGGTAATGGGTTGTACGTCAATGGCGCGCTCGAAACCCGATATGTCGATTTGATGCTGAGCTACTGGCAGGGGCACCAGTTTTACGCGCCGTTGGGCGGCAATTATTACCAATCGATAGCCTCGCGCTACGGCACGCCCGGTTTCACCGATGCCGAGCGCCGGCTGTTGCTGGTGCGGCTGCTGCGCGATTTTCGCATCTCCGACGCGGCGGCCGTGACAGTGCGCGTTGAGCCGGTGTACGATTTCAATAAGCAGCTGCTAGACTTTTCCTTCGGCGTTTACCTCAACTTTCGGCAAGAATGGCTGCTGGGCAACGTGGGCCGGCGGGTGCGGGTAGGGCAATAAAGCACAAAAGCCAGCCTAGCCACTAGCTCGAAAGCTGTCGGCTAGGCTGGCACAAGGTATTCTGGTTGATTTACAGGCTCTTGCGGTTCGGTTTCTTGTCCTTCATCGAGCCATAGTTCGTGACGCTGCCATCCAGGCGCACGTACTGGCCATTGTGCAGCATCATAGCTTTGCCGTTGGCCATGGTTACGCTGCCGTCGGTCATGACTTTGGTGCCGTTGTTCATGGTCATGGGAGCGGTCATGGGCTGCGCGATGCCGTCCTTCATCGTCATCATTTTGCCGTCTTGCATAAACACGCCGCTTTCCAGGCCGCGGCTTTCCAGGGGCTTATCTTTTTTGGGCAGGTGGCCTTCTTCGAGCGTGACGGCCTGCTGGGCGTAGGCTAGCGAAGAGGCGCAAAGGAGAGCGAGGACAGGAATAGTCTTGAGGAGCGTTGACATAAAACAGAATAAAACAGAGGTGGAATAACTAGTGGCATCGTGCCAACCCCACCTGAAACGTAGTCGTTGCAAATGCGTTGCGCCAGCTAGGAGCTTGGTTTGAACGCTACCTTAAGCCGTGCGTACGAAGTACAGGATAGGAGAGTGGAACGCCGGCTTTTCCCGAAAGTTGAAGCGCAGCCACGGCCAGCTTTTGGGCGCTGTCGGGGCCGTTTCGGGAGTGAAGCCCAGCGCCTGGGCCACGGCTTGCCCGCGGGCGTTGTCGGCAAAGCAGCGGATAAGCAGCCGCTGCGCCCGTACCACCTCAAACCCAAAGGCCACTACTGCGCCCAATGCTTCGCGGGCGTAGCCTTGGCCTTCGGCGGTAACGGCTAAGTAGTACCCGATTTCGGCCTGGCCGCCCCGCTGGGGCATAAGGCAGATGTCGCCTACGTAAGCGCCCAGTTGGCGGAGCCAGATTCCAAACACGTAGAAGTGCCCGGTGCGCCAGTCGCTCGCAAAGGTGGCGAGCTGGCTGCGGGCGTCGGCTAGCGTAGCTGCCGCCTGCAAACGATCAGGAAATGAGGCGAGTAGCCGGGTGCGGCTGTGGTCAAGAAGCGTAAAAAAGTCCGTAGCATCGCCGGCTTCGTAGGGGCGCAGTAGCAGGCGCTCGGTCAGGAGTGGCGTAGTAGGGGCCGGCATATAACAGGGTAAAGTAAAACTCGTAAGCCAAGGCTTCACAGCCTCAGTACAACGGCGACTCAGGGCTAGCGAGCTGCCAATCAACAGAACTGGGTTAACTAGTGCTTAGTCAGCGAAGTTGACTAACAGAATGGAGACCATTTAGGTTAGGCTGGTATGGCCCGACCAATCACCCCTTTTGCCCTATCGGCCGCCGACCAGGCCGCCCTGGAAAACTTCA
>Ga0160429_1000998_pt1 | contig 17170 bp, 22 predicted proteins | sample SolpanmetagenomR_FD_108199 | JGI IMG/M metagenome (GOLD analysis project Ga0160429, IMG submission 108199) | Solar panel surface microbial communities from Lawrence Berkeley National Laboratory, California, USA - R | ecosystem: Engineered > Built environment > Solar panel > Unclassified ...
CCATAACAGAATGAATCTGACCGATCCCGTCCGATCTCGGATATCCAAGCATTCTAGTGACTGAGTAGTACTACGGTGGGTGACCACGTGGGAATTCCAGCTGTTGATTGTTTTTGACTTTTTGTTGTCAGGTAATGGTGTGCTTCTAGGAGCTGCAGGTGGTTCTTGAACACCACCGTTCGGTATTGATGGTGGTAGATCGCTGCTTGGGGGAAGGGCAATCCGACGTTATCGTCCATGCGATAGTTGGCTTTTTGATGCAGAAGAGTGGCACCTTCGACCCTTCAGAACGTGTGCTGTTCCAAACTTCGAGAGTATGAGCTTGAAGATTGAGATTCGGACTCGCGCACCTCCATAGTCGAGAAAAAGTCTATTATCAGTGAAAGTGATTCGATGCCTTTATGCTTACATAATGTCGTCGAGGTGTAAAGCGGCTACTTGTACGCGGACGCTTCCCCGCGATAGGCTAAGTCAAATATGGCAGGTCAACGTGTCGGAACAGCTACATAACAAATGTTTGGATAGAATCCGATGAACGTCAATATAAAGCACATCTGTACTTGCAGTCTCGCTATCCGTCAGACGCTGCATATATTCAAGCATGGCTTCGTCCTTTGACATCTCCAAAGCGCGCGAGCATTTTCCTGCACTGAATGACAAGCAGATGTACTTTGACAACGCTGGCGGAAGTCAAACGCTACAGACAGTGATCGACTCGTGCGTCGAGTCCCTACACAACGACTCTATACAGCAGGACTCTGACATTGGCACAGCATCACCCACTATCTCCAAACCAACAACGTCCAACTAGGCGCGACCTACAACATCGGCAAAGAATCCACTCGCAAAGTCTCCCAAGGCACAGAGGCCGGGGCCGCCTATATCAATGCCCACCCGTCCGAAGTTGTAATCGGCCCCTCTACAACCCAACTCTTCCGCAACCTCTCCATCGCCCTGAAATTCAAACCTGGCGATGAACTCATCCTCTCCAAATTCGACCACGAAGCCAACATCGCGCCCTGGGTCTCCATCGCCGCGCGCTCAAACCTCACCATCAAATGGTGGACCGGCGACGCATCCCGACCAACCTCAAACCCCAAACTCACCCCAGACTCCCTCAAACCGCTGCTCTCGAACCGCACGAGATTGGTAACATGCACGCACGCCTCCAACGTCCTCGGCACCATCCACGACATCGAAGCCATTGCCGAGACGGTCCACACCGTCCCGGGCGCCATGCTCTGCGTCGACGCCGTGGCATACGCTCCGCACAGGAGGCTCGACGTCAAGGCCCTCGACGTTGATTTCTACTGCTTCTCTTGGTACAAGGTGTATGGCCCGCACATTGCGATGCTGTACGCGCGCGAGGCGGTGCAGGACCAGCTGGAGAGTCTGGGCCACTTCTTCCATCCGGCCGATCTGGAGCACAAGTTGGGGTTGGCGGCGGCGAATTATGAGGCCGTGCAAGCGATTCCGGAGATTGTGGGGTATCTTGGGGGTGAGGGGTCTGGGGGGTCGTTTGAACAGATTGCAGCGCACGAGGAGAGGTTGGCAGAGGCTTTGTTGGGGTATTTGAGGGGGAGGGGGGATGTGATGATCTTGGGGGAGAAGGAGAGTGATTCGGCTAAAAGGGTGCCGACGGTGAGCTTCTTGATCGAGGGAAAGAATTCGCAGGAGGTGGTTGAGACGGTGGAGAGGAAGTCGGATTTTGGGTTTAGGTGGGGGCACTTTTATTCCAAGAGACTGGTGGAGGAGGTGCTTGGTTGTGGAGAGGATGGTGTGATTAGGGTCAGCATGGTGCACTATAACACAGGTATGTTTTCTTTCAGTTGTTTGAGTAGAGAAGTCGAGGACTAACAACAGAATGCGCAGAGGAGGAGGTCAGAAAGTTTGTTAAGGTGCTCGACGAGACGTTTCCGCCGCCGTAGCACCAGCCTTATAGCCCGCCAGTGTAGGTAGTTACGATACCCATTCCATCTCGGTCGATTTGTGCCTACATGGCCGGTGCCACTATACAGACCAGACGGAGTTGCATTTGATCATTTGATCATGTGATTATATGCGTTAGACTGACCGAACGGTGAGAAGCCGGCTTTTCTTTACAGCTGAGTGCGGTCTCCAGGTTCAGGGACACAGAATTTCGCCGCGTGCGGTGACAGCGTTTGACAGTAGCGCAAGACTTGAAAGCTAGGCAGAGAGACTACTAGAGTGGCCGGAGGCATTTCCTATGTACCACGATGCTGTGGTAACAGAAGGAACGAGAGCGGCGGACTGGCAGACGGTGAGATGGTGTCGGTAGAAACCAATATCGTACAGTCGATTGACTTGACAGCGCGACCGAGGATACTATTCGGCTAGAAGAGATCGGCGGGATGTGTCAAGTGTCAAACTGACTTTGCGGTCCGATGATATACACGCGTTCGGGCCGGAGCATATTCTTGGCCAGTAGGATAGGAGAGCGCACTATTGCCAACCTAGCGTCGTCAGCAGACACCAGTCTTGCGCCAACAATCAATGGTTTTCTGGACATGTAGTATACGGTAGTCGTCTAGTAGCTTGCATACCGGGGTGTGCACCTCCAAGGACCGAAAACTCCCGGGCGTCCCCTCGTCGAGAGCGGTAAGAGGTCTGGCGAATAGTTTGGCAGTCACACACATGCTGGAGGTCTGCGAGGAGAATTATGAATATATTGTTGATTTTGTTCAAGTGCCTAAGGGTATATGCATCATTCGTCAAATACCTTCACAGTCGCGTGCAATCCTTGCATTCCTTTCGCAACGTCTGCGACAGTCCCAAGTCCCACCCTGACACTTACACTACCTCCGTAGTGCCCCGCTCTATAGCCGCAGCCTTGGTGTTGGCGAAGAGCTTGCTGCTCAGATCGAATGACGGAAGCGGGAAAGGAATGCCAGTGGACGCGCACGACAGTTCAATTGCAAGGTACCAGCCCATGATAGCCGTGACAAGACCGAAGCCACCCGCAATCTTGATCAGTAGACCAATGTGTGCCAGATCTGCGGGAGTGGTAGCCGACGGGATAGCGAAGTCTGCGGCGGCGAGGAAGGCAAAGAGGAAGATAAGGCAGAAGAGCGCAATCGCGAAGGGGATGTTCGAGCGCAGGCCGGCAATGCAGAAGACGAAACTGATGAGCGTCCTGTGATACTGTTAGACATTTTTCAACATGGAATGGTTCGATAAAGCCTACATCACAACGTTGTACATTCCTTGACCGGCGACATACGTGATCGCAGTGGCGCCAGCAGCGGGGTCTGCGGCAGTACCATATGACGCGACGATGCCGTGGGCGGCGTCTGACATGTAGGCGAGGTTGCACCAATGGCAGCCATAGATGACGAAGACAACGAAGGGGAAGGCTTTTGCTAATAAGCTACTGTCCAGGATCTCGAGTGCAGAGAGAGCTTACTGTTTCCGAGGATGAACTCACCGATTCCGGCCAAGTTCATGGCGATGCCGCCAAGGAAGTAGTATGTACCGCTGATACCGGTCAGGGAGTTGACCGATGCTCCTCTAAAGTCGAGGAGACACAGCACGGTTGTGGTGAATGGAATCAAGAAACCCATGACACCGAGGAAGGTAGGGTTTCCAAGGCGTTTAGCGAGATCACCACGGGCTGGCGTAGGCTGGAAGAAGAGCTTCTCATATTGGTCCGGAGAGAGCTGCAGAGTGATTTGACGACCGAGAGCGTTGCCATCGTGGTGCTCGGTGCCAGTCTTTTCGTGCTGGAGGTCGCTGTGAGAAGACATATTGAGATTGATGTTCGGTAGTAGAGTGAGCGTGGAGGATGGCTTGGTAGGAAATTTGAGAAAGGATGGGGAGGAAGGTGGAACTTCCTAGAGGGTTATATGTTCCCACATACTCCTACGCTTATCCCAGAGAACGTCCTAACGTCCAGGCAATAACACCAATCATAATCACGCGTTGACAGTTGAGCTTGCCTGTCATTGGACGGGGTGGAAGTGGAAGTGGAAGAAGCTTTTCCGTAGGCCATCTACTAGGGGTTGAGACATTTGTGGCCAAGCTTCGTGGGCAGCATTCCCCAGAGTTGCGGTGGTGAAGATTCGACGCAGCTCAGTCCGTCATGCGTGACTAGTGGTCTGGATCCGTCTAACGCATCGGTGAAAAGTCTCGATCGGGTTAGACGCTGGGCTGCGATGCATGTCATTTGTCACTCTCCCGCTCCAGATACCACGGTCGACACATGCGGAGAAGAACGCCGGGATTGACTGTACGTTAACGTAATGGTTCCCGCCCCCATCGTCTGCCCAGAAGGAAGACTGCTCATTTCCCGTAGCAAGCTTTGCGGCGTTGCGGCTCCAAAGTCTTAGCCAGAAGTGAACGTCCGCAGCGTGTACGAGTTGTCGTGACGTGCGGCGAAGCGGGGATGCCGTAGCGCCGAATTCTCGACCTTGAGGACTAGAGCGAGGACTCGAGGATTGCTTGGTCATAGTTAGCTTTGTCTTGCATCTCAGCTTGCCGAGGCTACAGTAAGGGTCCACTTGCGTTCTGCTTTGCGAGCGGCGTCAACATGGTATGGAAGACGCGGTCGGCCATACGTTTCGATTCTTTCTTTCTTGCCCCCATGGACCATACGCGTATGACTTTGTCGACAAGACAGTTGACCTCAGTAACAATGGAAATGATAGAACTGCAATAAGTACACCCCTAGATCGAGGCAGAAGAAGGCCGCTTGTTCGCGAAACCATGATGTCCTGGATCAGCTTCGGTCATGCCAACAGTCGTAAAAAGCTACTCCTCGATACGCTAATGGAGACGATACAGCACAATTTCAGGAGTCACACGTCTGTCTACGCGTTCAGCAGTTTGAAGGCCGCGGTGATGAGCTTCCGGCAGCGTCCGTCGATAGGTGGACGTGGCGAATCTACAGCCTCATTCCCGCTAGGCTCAATCGGGCTAATCACTCAACTTCACATTCGCAAACCTTTTCACGACCGTCCTTCGTCGAAATTCAGTCCCGAATCGCGAGTCGTGGTGCTACCAACGGGTCTCTCTTCCAGCGTTGTCGTTCATCTGAAACCGGGCTCACGATGCGTCCGCCGAGCCCACTTTCTCCAGAGACCCCGACCAAGCCGACTTCGATACAAGTGATTTTCATCACAAGGAGACATAGACTGGAGTATTATCTGTTGCAACTACTTGACGTATATCAAGAGCTGTTATCCAGCCCTGGCGATCGTTGTCGCTTCGGAAGCGCGGCGCCCTGTTGCTGTCCCGCAAGTTCCATCTTAAAGGCTCACGTGCATACATAGCAATGGAACGGGGAACACAATGTCGTGTGCAGTGATACAAACCTGGCTGACGTTCAAACCTATATCTATACCTTCGAAGCGGGCCGTGCGACTTGAAGGCTTGACAGCATGACAGAGTTCGATAGGATACTATCAGTACGCCATCTTTACCCCACAGTCTGCCATACTCATACAGCACCGTGGCGGCCGCAGTCTGCACGTTCAAGCTTCTCATAATCTCAACCTGCTCAATCTCCACACAAAGATCGCATTCCTTCAACACTACGCCTGGAATCCCCGTCTTCTCCGCGCCCATCACCAGCACACATCTCTCCGGCAGCACCGTACCTTCCCGTCCCAACACTTTCGACTGGTCTGTCTGTTCGACGCCCACGACTGTCCAACCTTCCGCTTGCTTGGAGCGGAGGAAGGCGGGAAGACCTGCGGGTAGAACAGGAAGGATGGGTGAATGCAAGTGGGAGGAAACCGCGACGGAGAGGAAAAGGTTATGCTGCATAATGCTGAGCGATGGTATGTAAAGAGCTTCGGCACCGAAGATTTCTGCGCAGCGGGACAGACCCCCGAGGTTTTGAGGCGTTGTGATGAGTGAAGCAACGAGTATCAAGGACCTCGTATTGCGCTTTTGCTCCGAAATGCTGAGGTCAACGGCGGAGAGTTCGGTGAGTGGAAGTGTGCGAGTCGTTAATTTTGTCTGCAGCGGTATGCTCGTGCCGTTATCGTCCTGCTCGTTTGAAGGCCGTATAGCAGACGAGGCCTTTCTGATAGGCATGGTTCCGTCAGATCTGCGTTCGCCGAGTGGCATACCGTTTAAGGGACAGTCTTTGAAGAGAGTTTCATCCATCTGCAAGTCATCGACCAGCACGGACAGAAAGTCGTCGTATGTGGCCGGATCAGCCTCTGGAGGTTCGATGCGAAGATAGTCACCCTGACATAGATTACGAGGTTGTGGTCTTCTAGGAGCTGCCGACGATCGACACACGTCGGATCAACGCTGTCCAGGTACGTTATCTCGTCGCTTGGAGGAGACCTCCGCGCTTCAAACATTGATAGTCGGACTCGTATAGGATGTGGAGAAAGGCCTCCAGTGGCTTATCTGTACCGGAAGAGGCAGCGCTGAAAGGGTTCAATGAGTCAACTTCCTCTGCAGCAGGTTGATTCGATGTACTTCTGACCCGTTCGACACGTGCCTTGAGTGCGTTGTATCGTCGAGCCATAACGGTATCGTAGCCTGCTGAAGTGTCAGCAAGGCCAGACATGTAGGGCGAATGTTGGCATAAAGCGTAGCAGAGATGATTCAACGCTTGTTGAGCGACCTCTGATAAACCGACTTTCTCGGAAACCCTGAGCAGGAGCTGCAGGTTTTCAATGTCGAGTGATAGCGGATTGGCGCTGAGGCCTTGTTGTAGGCCTTGTAGGACATGAAGCGTAGCATTGCGAAACATGTTGTTGCCTTTGATGTCAAGGAACGCGAACATTGCCCGAATACAGGAATGACTCGCGGTATCGTCCGACCTCGTGATAAGGTCTCGAATGTAGTTGCACAAAATCTCACCATGAAGGCACCGTGTAATGGTACCTTCTTTGCTTAGCGATGCAGTGAACAGAGGTCCCTGAACAGCCCATGGTAGGAGCGTGTGGCCCAAGAAGACGTCGAAGCCTTCAGTGCTCTCGGGAACGTTGATTTCGCCATTGAGAACCCAGGCCCCAACAGTTTTCCGAACGCCGTCAGGAATACCAGTTGACAGATTTAGCGAACTAATAAGTAGAACTATAATCCATGATGGATGTACTATGCCATTAAATACGAGGCTGCGAAGATCTTGAAGGCACCCATCGATCTGATACGTGTATTTGTCAAGGACGATCGTCTTGAACAAAGTGGCATAATTCTCATACCCAGCCGCAGATCTTTCCATCGTGTCTGCTTTAAACACAAAATACGATGCAGAGACGTTCATACGCTGTCTCTGTAAGAGCTCAAGCGATCTTAACATGACGTAGAGACAGTACTCGCGCTGCTTACGTGAATGGATGCGTAAACCATCTTGTAGCAAAGTCCAATAATCTTTCAAAATTGCCACGGCTTCGAAGTCGGATGGCTGCTCTTCTGAAACCCATCGTGTCCAGATGCGGAAAGCCGTACTACGAGCGGAGGCGTCCTCTTCGTCCAACATAGATTTGGCTCGGATCCAGGTGTCCGATCTCGTAGCATCGGAAGCAGTACCCGGCTCCGATAAGGATTCGGTAGGGTCGAGATCTGAATAACCCATGATCTTTGTCGATGAAGTTGAGAAGCGAAGAATGCTAAGGCCCAGACGCTTGGGAGGTGGTCGGAATGTTAGAGCGAACGGTCGAACAAATCTCACATGAGGATGGCATTTCCCATAGTTCCTCAAGGCTGAACGACTCCTACGATAGAGCATCTACTCATTGTTTGAAACCGCTGTCCATATTTCTCATCACCTCGACGTTCGAAAAAGGTTCGGTGCCTGCCAAGACCTGTCGCGCCGCTAAATCTTAGTTTGTTTGTTTCTAACGCGATGGGTATACAAGCGCGAAGATTAAGCGGTTGACGGCGGAGGTTGATGAATTGAAACCGATGAATTTGAGGCTGCAGGAAGAGATTGAGGCGCTTCGTCGTCATCTGGGTTTGGCACTTGGCGAGTTGAAGAACCCGATCATTCTGCCCAAAGCGGATGAGAAAGATGACGAGGAAGAGGAAGGGGATAGTGGCTACGAAGAAGAAGGCCTCCATGAGGAGCTTGCGGCCGGGCTTCAGAATCACGCTGACGAGATACTGAAGGAGCTTGGATTGTTCAGGCGGAGGGTTGGAGATGACAGGGAGAGGTTTGGGACGCAGAAGGGCGTTGAAATTTGAGAGACAAGCCGACTTCTCTGAGGAGACGGTTTCGTTCTACCAACAAATCGGTTTGTAACAGCAAAATGGGACGATTATTGACAGGTAATCTCTCTTAGCGAAGGCGCTTGGGTGATTCAGACACGGGTAGGTAGCGTAGGCAGCTTGATGGCGTTGACACTGCTTCTCAATTAAGTATCTAACAGACTTCGAGCGATTTTTCCTTTTTGTCTATCCTTTTAGTAGTGCCGTCAAATTGACACGCTACCGGTCACCGTCGGAACCGCAAATCGTCGTCTCCACTCTGCACGCGTCAGCTGGTTTCCGCATCGACACCTCCTCCAATTCTCGCGACCGGAGTAGGAGATTGAAAAATGCCTGCCGCAGCGGCCGCAACATACCGTATGTCTTCGTTACCCTGGATCTATGGCCGAGCCGCCGTAGCCACGTGAAGCAGCGTTACTGGGTGGCGGCGCCGATGCTAGACTTGCGCGGAAGCTGTATCTAGAGTTAGGGATGTGATGCTGGATGTGCGGCTGCCTTTGATGCTACTTTCAATCAGTACAGGATGATTGCAGGTAGAAGAACAGCTATAAAGTACTAACCCAAGTGACCCTCCTTCCCTACGCCATCTCCTTCAACTCCACCATCCCGAAATAGTCAGCAATGCCCTCCACCTCCTGATGCAGCGCATGCTCGCCCATCGGCAAGTCCGTGACGTTCATGAACTCCTGCCAGGCATAGTCTCCGTAGTACAGGTACCGCACCATCGCATGCACGGCATTGGGCGTGAACGTCGTACAGTCTATGATGCGCTCCTCTTCCGGTACGGGTCTGTTGTAGATGTCGCTGATGATGTGCCGGAGGACAGGTGCGTAGTCGGCGAGTATGTAGCCGTAGAGTTTGATGTCGTGGCGTCCATCATGGCGGCATCTGAGCGTGGTGTCTTTGAACTTCTCCAGACGTAGATGTCTGATCAGTCAGCGTTCCAACCCCTTCAGTAATATTTTAAAGCCCTGCTTACGGGAGTGAGGCTGGTGTCAACATCTGAGCTATGACTGCGAAAGTTCTTGGTTCACTTCCAGAGCAGGAATGCCTGCCTTGTTGGATAGTCAACCATCTATATTGGAAACCTAATGTAGTGAGAGCTCACCGGACGCTTGCTACAAGTGACACATGAAATGATCTAGCAAGCCTCTGACACACGCAGCTCAACTCATATGACCAAAGCATCATCAGAGACCACGGGCTAAATGGTCACTCATATGGCGCAGTGATTTCTCTTGCACGAGCGCCTGACTGATGCCCGCAAGAAATCCTTCACTTGAGCAACCGAACACTTATTCACAGTCTCCAACGGCGAGGACGTTGCGAGGCTCCTCCCTATGATCTCGCAGGGCTTTCGCGTCAGGAGCCCGATCGGCGCCCAACAGAGACTAGAGTGCCTATGGTCGGAAAAGAAAAAGCACATGCACTTCCAGAAGATCAAGGACCATGTGAAAGGGAGGACAACGCCCGAACAGAGGGCTGGGGCGTTTGGAGTCACTCGCAGAGTCTATGAGAACAACTGAGTCAGATGCGTGCGGACGAAGACAGTGAAGGAGATCTAGCCGCTGCTTCTGAAGAACGACAGCAGACTTCCTGCGCGAACAGGGTACGCGCCTTCCAGACCCCGCAAGCCACCGCTGCCAGACCTCCAACCACGCTTACAGCATCCACGATGTGACTCCCCATCTGTCCTCCTTCGACACCCCAGGCTCCACCATCACAGCCCAGCAGAACAAGCCCGTCCACACTATCCGCTCACACAAGCGTTCAGAAGGCTACGCTGCTGACAGGTCGAAATTGTCAACTACCGGCAAGCTCGCTACTGGTGATGTTGACGGTAAGATCTTCACCCACACCCGTGCAGACAACGGCTCTTGGACATCAGATTCGCAACCCTTCACCGGTCATACTGGATCAGTGGAGGAGATCCAATGGTCCCCAACCGAGAAGACCGTCTTTGCTTCAGCGAGCTCCGATCACATGGTAAAGATCTGGGATACGCGGTTGAACAAGCAAAAACCTGCAGTCAGTGTGCAAGTCGCTGATGCAGACGTCAACGTCTTGTCCTGGTTTAACCAGACGGCTCATCTTCTCGCTTCCGGCCACGATGACGGTTCTTGGGTAGTATGGGATCTGCGGCAATGGAAACCACAAAAGGGGCAGACAGATGCGAAGCCATCGCCTGTCGCGTCATTCAACTTTCACAAGGAGCAGATCACGTCTCTCGAATGGCATCCAACAGACGACGGTATCATCTTGGCGGCCTCTGGCGATAACACGCTGACGTTATGGGATCTGGCGGTCGAGCTGGACGATGAAGAGAGCCAGGAGACTGCCAGTGTACAAGAGTATCCGCCACAGCTACTGTTTGTACACTGGATGGAGCAGGTGAAGGAGGGCCATTGGCATCCGCAGATTCCGGGTGCTGTTATGGCCACAGGCGGCAGTGGATTCGGGTGGGTATCTTCCTGCACATGAACTTCTTATAATGTACTAATAGATATCACGGTGTCTTCAAAACCATCAGTGTATAATCTGTCAACTCCGCCAGATTGCCACTGGGCGATTCTTCAAGTGCCTGCGCCCGTCCCACGATACCTCGGATGTATGAATTATTTGTCCAGTCGAAGGGTTACTGAGGCTCCAGCGTCTTTGCGTCTGGTGTGACGCGTCTGGTTGCCTGCACCATTCCTCTCTATAGCGCGCTCGCATAGGATCATAATATTGCGATTCAGACTGGGGCAGATCCGTCAAGTTTCAGAGTTCGACGCTATCCACACAGCTAGAGACGCATTGTATAGGAGATGATAGCTCACACGGCCTACATGACATACGGTCACAAGTCACTTCAACATTGCAAATGCTAGACCAAGTGGCATACCCAAAGTGTCTTTGAATGCTCTCCCAATCGCCGACAAAATCACCAGCAAAGTCACGTGACGAGCTGTAGTATACTGCACTCGGAAAGTGCCATTCTGAGCTGACTAAACGTGACCCATGCCATAAGGTTGTTCCATTTGCATTGTATTTACGTTTACTCAGTTTTATTGACTCGCACGTGCTCAAACCCTCTCCCTCTCCTTCTTCTCGGACACAGCCAGTGGGGACCCCACACCAACGACTCCCGTACTCTCCATGCGACTCGAAAATTCCGAATCATCTCCCCCAAGTCATTCTTTTCGCCCAGTACGCCGTCGAGATGCGAGCGATGCCCCGCACCAATAGCAGCTCGTATAAGATCTGCTGTTCCTGCGTTGCTGACTGCATGTCCTTTGCTGGAGAAACCCTGTTGTAGGTCTTGTGCAGCTTCCGATATCCCTCAAGCACTTCTACATCATTCAATCGTTGTTATACATCTACTCGCACACTGTCTCCAACGTTCCCTGCGAGTCTTTGCACGCTGCAGTCGAACTCCTCTCAATAATCTGCTGTCCTCGAAGCTACTTCGACCTCCGACGCTTCATCCACAATGCCAGAGACCTTCCGTGGGCCCGCGATCATATCGCGCGGCCAGGCACGCGACGGCAAATGGAAGATTGAAGATGTCACACTACGACCGATTGGCGACGAGAAACTGGTTGTGCAGATTGTAGCGTCTGGCATTTGCCATACAGACCTCGTTGTGGGCAATCAACCTGACGGTGCTGCGCCGTATGTATTCTACCCACGAGTCCTGGGTCACGAAGGTACGTTCTCCTACTTCCCTGTCCTATGCAATTTGTGAACAGACACGGCGAGCTATAGTCGAGGCACGAGGGAAGCGTGCTGCCAAGGAAGCTGCGAAGGGAGCTGCAAAAGGAGCCGCCGCGATCAGAGAGAAATGCGGTCGGAAGCGCAAAAGTCCTGTGCCAGTGGCGGCGAGGGCCAGAGAGGCACAGAGGAGTGAAGGCTGCGGAGAACGAGATTGCCGCAGGAGGGATGGAGTGTTAACCTCCCCCCTACGTGCCGGGCTTCCCTGCTTGCCGGGCCGAGCCATGAGTACTTTGACTTCACAACAACATGGACTCATGCACCTCTATATAAGCTGTGTGCTCCGACTGCTCCAGAACACCAAGGACCCCTACTTTACAGTAAATTACGTTGGCATCGCCGTCTTCTCCCCTGACTTGCGGAGAGCCCACGATCGCAGCGCAAGAGGCCTCCTGCATCACAGCACCACAGCACCACCACCAAGCTCTGGCTACCGTTGAAACTCGCAGATGGCACCTGTATGAGCTATAGAGCCCGATAACGATGCCGGTAAGCTGCAGTTTGATGCAAGTTCGCCACGCAGGTCGGTACTTCTGAACAGGACGAGCAACGCTTCCGGTAAGTGGTACGCGACCCCGCACGTACCGTACGACAGTAGCAGGTACCGCGCGACAGCAGTGTATTATACGACAGCAGCACTGTATTATTACCAATGTAAAGTACAGTATGGATCTTTGCCAAGTCTATGGCTGCAGCGTCTTTGGCGTGTAATGCCCGTAGCTGCAGTGCGTGCGGCTGCCATCCCCGCGCTGCTCGCACCGAAGCTTCTCTTCGGGCCGTGCAAGAACTCCCAGCTGTCTCACAACACCATGCTTCCACACATACCTGCACTATAAGCTAGAAACCGTCATAGGCTTGATGCTGTAAGTTAGTAGCCTCGCTTTACTATTGGCTCTACTCCTGCCCTAACATGCCTTTCAGGCTCTTCAAGACTTGTCTTCTTCTCGAAATGCTGCTCGATTTCGGCCTCTTATCTGCCGGCGATCGATCCGATCTCGTGGCGAAGGCGCTGCTGTTGCCGGATTTAGCCCGTCGAACATTTGACACCTGAACAAACTCTCGTGCACGATCGTTCTCAGCTACATCTCCAGTAGCACGGTCGGAAGTCTGGTTCGTTTCAGACCTCTCTGGCAAGTCCTCATGGAGAGCAGCCAAAACATGCTGCGACGCCAGTCGATGGGGATGGTCTTCCGCCAGCACTTCCTCACGTATCGCGACAACACGCTCCAGCAGCTCGACGGTCTGCTTGACCTGTCCGTTTGCTCGATATGCTATGGCGAGCTCGTGCTGCGACAAGAGCAGATCAGGGTCATCTTCGTCAAGCTTCCTCTTCCTCCACTCATACGACTCCTGCAGCCATGACACGGCTTCTCGCATCCTTCCATCTACGCGTAAGCACCACCCGACCTTCAGACAGAGCTCGCTCTTCTCCGCTATCTGTTCCCCTTGTTCATCGTTATCACCATCTACACGCGCTACATGCGGCAAGTACTCCCGCCAGAGCTCCCGGTTCGTGTAGTCATCGGACGGGAAGACTTCCGACGGGTGTCTGACTGCCTCCTTTCTCACCTCTTTCTGCCGGCCATTCTGCACTGTCCATATCCTGGTCGCCAGGTGTACCAGTCTATGCATGTCGAACGTCTGCCCATCCTCTCTTCTCTCGAGGAACGAGTACGAACAGAGCGTGCCGATCGCACTTGCCATCTGTGCCTCTGGCCGAACTGCAGGCAAGATCGACTGCGGGATCGCCTTCCATTCGATACAAGACTTATCACGTCTTGTCGCCAAACTCGGTGCTCATGAGAACAGCAGCATCCTGCTCCGTGTTCCTCAACAGTCGCAGATACTCGGAGATGGAGCTTTTGTTCGTGTTGATGTATGCTGCCGCCTGGGTTACAGTTAAAGGAAGGTAGTCTAGCTCCGTGAGAAGCTTCGCCACGACCTCATTGTTGTAAGGAGGGCTCTTCCGAACTAGCGACTTTTCTAGCAGATCAAATGTCTCTTGTTTTCCCATCTTGCCTATCTCGACAACATCGCTGCCTGCCAGTTGTTGCGCTACTTCTCCGTGTCTTGTCGTGAACATAGTGAGGCCATGTTCGCTTTCTGGTAGGAAGGCCAACAAGCCTTCCGTTTGCTCGGAGCCACGAAGTAGGTCTAGGTCATCGGCGTTGTCGACGACTAGTAACCACTTGCCTGCGGACCTTCCGCATAATCGCCGCTGCATCATCCTTTTGACGTCTTCCTTGCTGTCTTGCCCTTGCTGTGATCCCAGTGCTCCTACAATCTCCATGCAAGCCTGCTCGAAAGTCTCCATACTCAACGCTTGTACCCAGAAGATAGAGATGTCTGGACGTCCTTCTTTGACATAGTACGCGAATCGCAGCGCGACATGTGTCTTGCCAATACCACCGAGGCCGCTGATCGCCACCTTCTGGCAATCTTCACCTTGGAGCAGCTTTTGCGTCAGCGTACTGAGCTCCGCACTTCGACCGACAAACTGGCGGTTTTGCAGCAAGCGGAGGTAGTAGACTGGTTCTGTGCTGTGTAAGTTTCATTGCTCACAGGACAACTACCACAGCTACACTAACCTCTCATCGCTTCGTCGACCGTCTGCGTCTTCGCCACCTCTCCGCCGGTATCACCGCCAGCAGCTCCTTCGCGTATGCTGCCACCGTCCCCGCCGCGTACGCCTGCCACCTCTTGTTCTTGTGCGAGTCCGCGTAGTCGCAGATCCCGCGCACCACCAGGCACGGAAAGCTGTTCATCAGCCTCGCCGCCTCCATCTCAAAGCAGAGCACGCCTCCAAACTCCGCGCTGATCCGGTCTCTGCTCGCCCCGTCCCGCATCACCTGGTTGCCAGACGCGATCGTGCCGTAGTGCACCTGAGGCGCCTCCTCCGTGTGCACCTCTCGCTGTACCCGCCTTGTGTTGTCGCATGATGCACAGCTCTTCCCTCCAGCATGGTTGTAGCCTCCTTCGAACAACACGTCATCGCCCGCCCCGTCACGGCCGAACTTGGGCAGCTTGCTGAGTGTCGACAAACATGCGACAAGCTTGCTCCTGCCTCGGTCGTGGTTCGCTCGCAGCTTCGCGACTGCGCCGAGGAGGAGTTGAGGTGGAGTGTTGAGGAAGCCTGTCCACTCGAACCCGCCCGGCGTTGACTTGCCGAAGTCGTACTGGATTACCCCGCCATGGCCTTTGTCAGGCTGGCTGACCAGCACGTCCCCAAGCCCAACATCTGCTTCTGCGCTGGGAACGCCGCCGCCAATCCCGACCATGAGTCCGAAGTGAATGGCCCGGAAGCTGGCCTTCATCTGCATCGCGACCGCGGCCGCGGAGTTGGTGCGGGTCTGGCCGGCAGGCAGGCACGCGAGCACGACGTTGTGCTCGCCGATGCTGCCCAGGCAGTATATGTTCGCATCGCTGCCGTCCCACTTCACCGTGTACTCGTCGCGTCGGAGCTGGCGCGTCATCTCGCTACGATGTCAGCTAGGACGTCCTCCAGAACGTCCATCATGTGGCTCGGGCTTAACGTTCGGCTTAGGCTCTTCGCTATGTGTGAGAAGTGAGAACAGAGGACAACCAGGACAGAGGGCGAGGAAGAGCCTTCATGAGCCTGTCACAAGTCTACCACGAGCCTACCACAAAGCCCAGCCTTGTTGCGGTCACATTGCAGCTAAGATATAAGGTGTAGAATACACTATAAATTACTAATATAACATTATACGCTTATATTACATCAAAAAATAGACCTGTTTTTAAAACTTTTAATAGTTTCTAAAAGCGCTTAATTTACTATGAGGCTTTTGGCTGGATGATACTGAGGTTCAACTTCTGCTGGCGGTCTGATGAAGACAATGTATATCTGTTCAGGAGGTTCTCCGTCTACATATTTCGTAAGAGCTATGTGTAGTGCCCGAATGGGGCTGTTCGTTAGAGAGACCAATTTTGTAGGTGTTTTGCTCCATTTACGATGATGCAATTCGAATTGCTCCAACAGCTCGTCCCAAGCTAGTTTCTGGTGACCTTCTCCTTGACCAGATACCAGTTTCCCAGCGCTTCTGTTGGAATAATATCTGCAAAGAAAGGAAAAAATCATCTTGAATGAGACAACATGAATATAAGTATCGATATCCAGCTTGTGGGACGTCCGAATCGCTTAAGGCTGGTTTGGAGTAGGAAGTGACGAATCCCAATGTCCGTCCAACGAGAAGGTGACGAAGCTCCGCGCCGTAACAGTATGATCGCATGCGCCAAGCCAACACCCACCTGCGCCAGGTCAACATCAACCTGCATGATGCGGATCGTTGGAGTGCGACCGTCCAGACGTGCTTCTGCGCGTCACTCAAGACAACCAATTGGAAGCTTTGCCTGACACCCGGGTTGCATTCGCATCTGGCGACATTGATCTGCATTCGGCTCGGACCTCACAGAACCCTTGTCAAGTGGAGTCTGACCTTGCAGAGCAAAGCTTTCCGAAACTCCTGAAGCTATTTTAGTGACCCACGTGCCGCTTGTGCGCCTACTGGACTTGAGGAACGACGACAGATCTATAAGGGAACACATATTGTGGAAGGCACTAGTCTGCATCGCCACGGCCTAGCGGAAGTCTTCGTACCACGCTGCTTGGCGGAGTACGGTCTTCGATTAGGAATTCATGATCGTGATATGCCTCCTGCTGAAGTGCAAAGGCCTCAACGAGATCGTTGCATTTCCACACATACTGAACACTGTGATCCCAACCCGGCCTGTTTGGATCGATTACAACAAGCTCAACATTCTCGTGGTCTGACTTTAGGAGTGTCGAGGCCAAGCGCCTGGCAGTTTCCAAATCATCCGTGACAGACATGAACGGGCCTTAAAATCGACATTTCCACTCGAAGTGTTGTTCCACACGAATTCGTCGGTCTATTCCGTTCGGCCGTTTGAACCAACCGTTTCTATGGTTTCTTGCTCTCAGCCCTTGATCGCTGTATTTGTCGGAGACTATCCGGTATAGCCGGTGAGGCAGTTGAGCGACAGTACAGACCTCCACAGTGGCTTCGCCCAACAAGCGTCCACGGAGCGTCTGATCGTCGAGAGTCTCGGGAACCACTTGATAACCTCTGAAGTCGTTTCTGGCAGGACCCAAGAGTATAGCGCCTAAAAGACTTCTTCGTCCAACAAGAGGTGCTTGGTCGATCCAGGGCATGCATGACGCCTGGAAATCATGACTTGTGATATACCA
>Ga0160429_1000999_pt1 | contig 17169 bp, 11 predicted proteins | sample SolpanmetagenomR_FD_108199 | JGI IMG/M metagenome (GOLD analysis project Ga0160429, IMG submission 108199) | Solar panel surface microbial communities from Lawrence Berkeley National Laboratory, California, USA - R | ecosystem: Engineered > Built environment > Solar panel > Unclassified ...
CCGTCGCAAGAAGCAGTCGGAATACTCCGTGCAGCTGATGGAGAAGCAGAAGGTGAAGTACATGTACGGTGTACTGGAAAAATACTTCGAAAACCTCTTCCATAAAGCTGCTGTGCTCCCCGGCATCACGGGTGAGAACCTGCTCGGCCTGCTGGAGTCGCGCCTCGACAACGTAGTGTACCGCCTCGGTATTGCTACCACGCGCCGCGCTGCTCGTCAGTTCGTATCGCACCGTCACATCACGGTAAACGGTGAAGTGGTAAACATTCCTTCGTACAAGCTGCGTCCCGGCGACCTCGTTGGTGTGCGTGAGAAGTCGAAGTCACTGGAAGCTATCACGACCTCGCTGACTGTGCGCAACTCGCGTCAGTTCTCGTGGCTGGAGTGGGACAGTAAAGACTTGGTGGGCAAGTTCATCAACATGCCTTCGCGTGAGCTCATCCCGGAGAAAATCACGGAGCAGCTCATCGTCGAACTGTATTCGAAGTAATAGTGGCACTTGGTGCGGCCCGGACGCTGTTCGGGCCGCACTTATGCTAAGCCGGTGCCACTATCCTGCTGCTACTGAGCGCGGAAGGGCACTAAAACTACCAAGCGGTGGTTTTGGGTGGCTACCCAAATTTGAGCAAGCCTAGGCTTGCTTTTCCTGTTACATCATTAACTGCCCCACATATGTCAATCTTAGCTTTTCAAATGCCGGAGAAAGTGGTAATGGAGAAATCCGACGACTTTACCGGGTCATTTGAATTCAAGCCTCTGGAAAAGGGCTACGGCGTAACGATTGGGAATGCGCTGCGTCGCATTCTGCTGTCGTCGCTGGAGGGCTTCGCCATTACGTCGGTGCGTACGACTTCGGTACTGCACGAGTTTTCGACGATTGAAGGCGTGATTGAGGACATGTCCGAAATCATCCTGAACCTCAAGCAGGTGCGCTTCAAGAAAATCAGCGACGCCATTGAGGACAAGATTACGGTGCGCATCAGCGGGCAAGACAGCTTCACGGCGGGCGACATCGGCAAATTTGCTGTTGGTTTCCAGATTCTGAACCCGAAGCTGGTTATCTGCAACCTCGACCCGGCCAAAGAGCTGGAGTTTGAGTTGACGGTAGCTCGTGGCCGTGGCTACGTGCCCGCCGACGAGAACAAGCCTGCCGACCAGGTTTTCGGTCAGATTGCCATCGATGCTATCTACACGCCCATCAAGAACGTGAAGTACAGCATCGAGAACACGCGCGTAGAGCAGAAAACTGACTACGAGCGCCTGCTGATTGAAATCTCGACCGACGGTTCAATTCACCCTGAGGAGGCGCTGAAAGGTGCTGCTAACATCCTCATTCAGCACTTCATGCTGTTCTCGGACAGCACGATGCAACTGAGCGGCAACCGCCCGGTAGCAGCTGAGCCCATCGACGAAGAGACCCTAGCCATGCGCAAAGTCCTCAAGACTTCGCTCGGCGAGATGGACCTGTCGGTACGTGCTTACAACTGCCTGAAGGCGGCCGACATCAAGACGCTGGGCGAACTAGTGCAGCTCGACATGGCCGACATGATGAAGTTCCGCAACTTTGGTAAGAAGAGCCTCACCGAGTTGGAAAATCTGGTGGAAGAGAAGGGACTGCACTTCGGTATGGACCTGAGCAAGTACCGCCTAGACGAAGACTAGAATTTTGAGTAAGGGCTGATTGGTGCGTTATCTTTTTAGATGGCTCACTAGTCAGCCCTTATCTTTGTAAGGTATGTTGCTAGTTAGTTATCTACTCGATAGCCAATTACTAACCTGCTAATTTTTATTCAACCCGCTGCGCCCTAGGGATTAGGGTTCTAATGAGGTTCCTCGCGACCCGCCGTGGTCCTGGTCCGCAAGCGTAGCATTTAACCAATCTGTCCGATGCGACACGGTAAAAAAATCAACCACCTGGGCCGTACTACCGCCCACCGCCACGCGATGCTGTCGAACATGGCTACGTCGCTCATCCTACACAAGCGCGTGACCACGACGGTTGCCAAGGCGAAAGCCCTGCGCCAGTACGTAGAGCCCCTGCTGACCAAGGCCAAAGACGACACGACGCACTCGCGCCGGACCGTGTTTGCTACCCTGCAAAACAAGGAGAGCATGAAGGAGCTGTTTGGCACGGTAGCTGAGAAAATCGGCCAGCGCCCCGGTGGCTACACTCGCATTCTGAAGCTGAGCGCTACTCGCGCTGGTGACAATGCTGATATGTGCATTATCGAGCTGGTGGACTTCAACGAGACCCTGCTTGAGTCGAAGAACGCTGCGGAGGCGAAGACCACTACCACTCGTCGTTCGCGTCGTCGTGGTGGCAAATCGGAAGCTGCTAATAACGAAGCCGGTACGTCGGCTGCTGTAGTAGCTGATGCTCCTGCTGCAACTACTACTGAGTCGGCTCCGGCTGACACTGCTACCGATACGCTGACGAACGGCGAAACCCGTGAGGAAGCAGAGAAGGCGGAGTAAATAGCCTTAACGATAAAAAAGGAGGCTCACCTAGCGGTGGGCCTCCTTTTTTTATATTGGCTAAGCAGAGCCAGCAAAATTTATTCAGGATAAATCCGAAGCCTTTACAACCGTGCGGGGGCAAAGTAGTAAGAGGAGGCTGGCCTTGGCGGGAAGACTTAGCCAGGCCGGCAGAGAAAAAGACTTTATACTATGCAGGAACAGCGACGCTTGGCGGAAGCCAACAACAAAACGGCGGCTTGGAAGAAATTTGGACCCTACCTCACCGAGCGGCAGTGGGGCACGGTGCGCGAGGATTACAGCCCCGATGGCAATGCCTGGGATTATATTACCCACGACATGGCTAGGGCTTATGCCTACCGCTGGGGTGAGGAGGGGCTAGGGGGCCTGAGCGACGACCAGCAGCAGCTGTGCTTTGGGCTGGGGCTGTGGAACGGCGCCGACAACCAACTCAAGGAGCGGCTTTTCGGCCTGACCAATGGGCAGGGCAACCACGGCGAAGATGTGAAGGAGCAGTACTATTACCTCGATAGCACGCCCACGCACTCGTACATGAAGCTGCTGTACAAATATCCGCAGGCGGCGTTTCCATATGAGGACTTGCGGGCAGAAAACGCCAAACGTACCCGCTTGGAGCCGGAGTACGAGCTGCTGGATACCGGTATTTTTGACGAGAACCGCTACTTCGACGTATTTATTGAGTACGCCAAGGCGGGGCCGGATGACGTGCTGATTCGCATTACGGCGCACAACCGCGGGCCCGTGGCGGCTAGCCTGCACGTGCTGCCACAAGTATGGTTTCGCAACACCTGGGCCTGGGGCTACGACGACCGCAAGCCCGAGCTACGCCAGCTGCGGCCGGGCGTGGTGGGGGCCAGCCACCATGCGCTGGGGCAGTACCAGTTGTATTGCGACCAAGCCAGCCAACTACTGTTTTGCGAGAACGAAACCAACCCGCGCCTGCTGGGCCGCAAGGCCGCCTGGGGCAGCTACTGGAAGGACGGCATCAACAACTACGTGGTGCAGGGCCACCGCAAGGCCGTGAACCCGGCCCAGCGCGGCACCAAGGCCGCCGCGCACTACGTGCTCATCATCGCGCCTGGGGAGAGCCAGCAGGTGCACGTGCGCCTCAGCCAGGCCACGCACGAGGCGCCGTTTGCTGATTTCGACCAGGTTTTTGCCGAGCGACAGCAGGAAGCTGACGTGTTTTACGACTGTGTGCAGGAAAGCGTGGCTAGCCCCGATGCGCGGGCCGTGCAACGCCAGGCTTTCGCGGGGATGCTGTGGAGCAAGCAGTACTACTACTACGACGTGACGCAGTGGCTCGACGGCGACCCCAAGTGGCCAGCGCCCGCCGGTCAGCGCCGTGAGGGGCGCAACTCGACCTGGCGCCACTTGCACAACGCCGACATTATTTCGATGCCCGACAAGTGGGAGTACCCGTGGTACGCGGCCTGGGATTTGGCTTTTCACTGCCTGCCGCTGGCCATGCTCGACGCCAGCTTTGCCAAGGAGCAGTTGCGCCTGCTAACCCAGAACGGCTACCTGCACCCCAACGGCCAGATGCCCGCCTACGAGTGGAAATTTGAGGATGTGAACGCGCCCGTGCACGCCTGGGCCACCTGGCGCGTGTACCAGATGGACCGCAAGCTCAACGGCGGCCAGGTCGACCGCGAGTTTCTGGAGGCCGTGTTTCAGAAGCTCGTGCTCACCTTCACGTGGTGGGTGAACCGCAAAGACCGCGACGAGCGCAACATCTTCGAGGGCGGCTTTCTGGGAATGGACAACATTGGGGTATTTGACCGCTCGGCGCCGCTGCCCACGGGCGGCAAAATCGAGCAGAGCGATGGCACCAGCTGGATGGCCATGTTTGCTCTCAACCTGATGCGTATGGCCCTGGAGCTGGCCAAAACCAACCCGCTGTACCAGGAAATGGCCAGCAAGTTTTTCGAGCATTTCCTCTACATCGCCCATGCCATGACGCTGGGCGGCGGCGGCCAATTTAACCTCTGGGACGAGCAGGACCAGTTTTACTACGACGTGCTGCACATGCCCGACGACTCGCGCGAGCGCCTGCGTATTCGCTCGATGGTGGGGCTCATTCCGCTGTTTGCCGTCGAAGTATTGGAGGATGACTTGCTCGACGCCATGCCCGAGTTTACGGCCCGGGCGTGGTGGCTAGTGCAAAACCGCCCCCACTTGGCCGAATTGGTGAGCCGCTGGCAGGAACCAGGTAAGGGCGCCCAACACCTGCTGAGTCTTATGCGCCGCAGCCGCCTCAAAAGTGTGCTCACCCGCATGCTCGACGAAACTGAGTTTTTGTCGGACTACGGAATTCGCTCGCTCTCACGCTACCATTTGGAGCACCCGTTTGAGTACCACACCGACGAGGACAGCTTCGAGGTAAGTTACGTGGCCGGTGAGGCTGAGTCGGATATGTTCGGCGGCAACTCTAACTGGCGCGGGCCGGTGTGGTTTCCGGTCAACTACCTCATTATTGAGTCGTTGCAGAAATTTTACAGCTACTACGGCGACTCCTTCACCATTGAGTACCCCACCGGCTCGGGCCGGCTGCACAACCTGAGCCAGGTGGCCGACGCCCTCTCCGAGCGCCTGGCTAACCTACTGCTGCGCAACGAGCAGGGCCAGCGCCCGGCCTTCGGCCCGGCCGGGCCGCTGCAAGACGACCCGCACTTCCGCGATTACTTGTTGTTTCACGAGTTTTTCAATGGTGACGACGGGCGTGGCCTCGGCGCCAGCCACCAAACCGGCTGGACCGGCCTAGTGGTGCGCCTGCTGCAACAGCGCAGTAAATCGGAGGCTTAACCCGCCGCAGTGCAACCTAGCGGGTAAGTACATTGTCTGTGGGCTATAAGTGAGCGCGTGCCCGAACTTAGCGCCTCACCTCAGCCGCGTTTGCCTATGGAAGCCGTTGCGTATATCGACATCAATGCCCCGCTGGTAGAGCGGTGCCGCGTAAACGACCGGCAGGCGCAGGCCGAGCTGTACCGGCGCTACTCCAAGGCCATGTTCAACGCGGCGCTACGCATCACCGGCGACCACGCCGAGGCCGAGGACGTGTTGCAGGAATCTTTCTTGAGTGCGTTTCGCGAGTTGAGCGGGTACAAGGGCGACTCGTCGTTTGGGGCGTGGCTCAAGCGCATTGTTGTCAATAAAAGCATCAACTGCCTGCGACAAAGGCGTTTGCAGCTGGTGCCGCTCGAAGATTTTCACCACGACGCAGCCCCGGCCGAGGCTGGCCCGCCCCACGCCGCCGAAGATGCCGAGGAGCAGCAGTACCGCGCCGACGTGCTGCGCCGCTGCATTCAGGAGCTGCCCGATGGCTACCGCGTGGTGCTGTCGCTGTACTTGCTGGAGGGCTACGACCATCTCGAAATCGCCGGTATTCTGGGCATTACCGAGTCTACTTCCAAGTCGCAATACAGCCGGGCACGCACCCGGCTGCGTGAGCTGGCCCGCGAGCGCGGCCTTAGCTAGCCCCCGGTTTTTACCTCTGCTGTTCTGTTTTTTCTACTCCCGTTAATGGCCGCTGCGCCGGGGCACGCGTATTAGCCCCACGCAATAGTCCAACTCCGCTTTAGGGCGGTCCTTATTCATTATGGAACCTATTAATCGTCATTCACTAGAAGACTATGCGGAGCGGCACCGGGCCGACTTCGACTTGCACGAGCCCCGACCCGAGCTGTGGGCCGCCCTCGAAAAGCAGTTGCACGGCGAAAGCCCCGCGGCTGCCGAGGCGCCGCGCATGATTATCACCCCCGACTATCCGGCCGAGTTGGCCCAACCGGCTACCGCGCTACCCACGGCCCAGCCCGTCCTGCGCGTGCAAAAAAGCGACCGCTGGCAGCGTTATGGCCTAGCCGCCGCGCTGGCCCTGCTGCTGGTAGCCGCCGGCGTGGGCGAAGCCTGGAAAACCAAGCACGAGCCCGCCGTAGCTGCGCAAACTGCCGCCAGCTCCGACGCCGTAGCCCTCGACCTGGGCCCGGAGCCTAGCGCGCTGCCCGCCAGCCAGGGTGGTGCCGACGTGGACGCTCGCCTCGACACGGCCGTGCACGGCATGGAGCGCTACTACATCGCCCAGCTCACTGACCGCAAAACCCAGCTCAGCCAGCTAGCCCCCACGGCCACCGCCGAGTGGGCGCGCGAGCTGGTGGGCCTCGATTCGAGCTACCAGCAGCTTAAGCGCGAGTTGCCCCGCCACCCGCAGCCCGAAGTGGTGCTGACGGCCATGAACCGCAACCTGCAAATCCGCCTCGATATTCTCGACCGCCAGCTGGAGCTGCACGGCGGCGACCAGCCGGCCCTGGCCGGCAATAATGGCGGTACCACTGGCGAGTACGCGCTGGCCGACAGCCGCGGTGCGGCCGAAACTTTCCGCCGCAATGCGCACTAGCCTTACCTGGCTTCTGGCCGGGCTGGGCCTGGTGGTGCTGGCTAGCCCCGCGTGGGCCCAAACGGCCCCCGACCACGCCGCCGAGCGCGCGCAGGTGACCTACTACGTGGCCCCGCAAACTGCGGGAGGCAGCCAGGACGGCCCCGCTGCCCAGCCGCAAGCGCAGCCCAGCCAGGAGCAAACCACGCCGCCCATTGAGCAGCGGCGCCGCGTGAGCCGCAGCTTTCGGGTGGCCAAGGCGGGCCAGACCTTTGCCCTCGACACGCGCTACGGCCACGTGCGGGTAAGCGCCTGGGATAAGCCAGAGATGAAAGTTGAAGCCGAGCTGATTGCCCGCGCCGACACCCCGGCTGGCGCCGCGCAGCTCCTTGATGGGCTAGGGGTGCAGTGGCTCGACTACGACGCCCGCACCGGCGGCGTGGCCGTGAGCTCGCAGTTCGGGCCGGCCCTGAAGGGGCGGTGCAGCGGCGGCGGCTGCCGCTACGAAATCAACTACACCGTGTGGCTGCCCGCTACCACGAGCCTGCGCCTCACCACTTCCTTTGCCGAGGTGCAGGTGGCCAGCGATTGGCAGGCGCCCGCCCAACTCACCGTGAACTACGGTAGCCTGCGCACCGGCCGCCTTACTGCCGGCGGCAATACCGTGCACATCGCCAACGGCGACGCCACCCTGCCTTTTGCCAAGGAGGCCAGCCTGGAGGCCGACTATGCCCGCCTGCGCCTCGACGCCGGCGAGCAGATTGTGCTGCGCACCAACTACTCGGACGTGGACCTGGGCACCGTGCACGACCTGACGGTGAACAGCAAGTACGGCGACGTGGCCCTGGGCACGGTGCGGACGCTGCGCGGCTCGTCGGGCTACTCGCACTTCAGCGTGGGCAAGCTCAGCGAGGGCCTGGACATGACCGTGCGCTACTGCCCCGATTTTGAAGTACGCGACATGGGTGCCAACTTCCGCCAGGTAACCCTGGATGGCGGCTACAGCACCATCCGGCTGGGTTTTGCCGAGGCGACCCCTAGCTTTCGCTTCGATGTAAGTACTGAGCAAGGCCAGCTGCTGGTCGATAAAAAGCAGGTGCGTGTACTCTCTGAAGGGGGCAAGGCCGACGGCATCGCCGACGTGATGGGCGTGTACGGCGGCCGGGTGCCCGCCCGCGGCGCCGGCAACGTCAACATCAAGGTGCGCTACGGCACGGTGCGCTTCAGTAAGTAAGCGAACCCAACGAGACACCCCGGCCGCCCGGTTGCGCTTTGCGCGGCCGGGCGTTCTTTTGCAGAGTGCTGAAATCTGTCTCACTGCTCGGGCTGGGGGCGCTGGCGCTGGCTAGCCCCGCCCGCGCCCAAACCCCGGTTGCTATGGCGCCCTCGTCGCCCCTCACTGCCTACGCCCTGCGCCTGAAGCCCGGCGACGACCTGCGCCAGCAGCTCACGGCCTTCGTAACGGCCCACCACCTCGAAGCGGGCGCCGTGCTCACCTGCGTGGGCAGCCTCACCGAAGTGAGCCTACGCCTGGCCAACCAGGAGAACGCCACTCACTACCGCGGGCATTTCGAGATAGTGTCGCTCGTGGGCACGCTCTCGGCCACGGGCGGCGGGCACCTGCACCTGGCCGTGGCCGACAGCACCGGCCGCACCCTGGGCGGCCACCTGCTCGACGGCTGCCGCATCTACACTACCGCCGAAATCGTGCTGGGCGCCTTGCCCGCCCTGCGCTTCGTGCGCGAAACGGACCCCACGTTTGGCTATAAGGAGCTGGTGGTGAAGCCGGCCACCTCAGCCGCGGCTAAGCCGGGAAAGCCGAAACAAGTGGGGCGGTGAAAAGGCTAGCAAATTAGCTGATTGATTACCTGTTAAGTAACGGCGACTGGTTGGGGTTAGCTATTCAAGCAGATAAAAATGAGAATCTGATGAGCTCCTTAGTATACTTGTGAGCTTATCGGCCGGGCGGGTAGCCGCGGGTGAGGTAAGCCCTTCTTTTCTGCTATGCTCGCACGCTACTACGGGGCCGCCCTGGCCCTGCTAACCCTGCCTGGCCTAAGCCAGGCCCAAACTTCTGCGCCCGGCAAAGACCCGGTTTTGCCAGATGCGGCAGTCATTTTCAAAGAAGGTCTCGCGTTGCGCGAAAAAGAGCAGTACGCCGACGCGGCGGCCCGCTACGAGCTCATTACCCCCGGCGACTCAGCCTACGCCGAGGCGCAGTCGGAGCTGGCGCTAGCCCTGCTGGGGGCCAAAAAATACTCCGAGGCCATTGCCGCCGCGCAGCGCTCGCTGGCGGCCGAGCCATTTAGCGTGGGGGCGCTGGGCGTGCTGGCTTCGGCCCAGGAAGAAGCCAAGCAGTTTGACGCCGCCCGCCAGACGTATGCCCAGGCGGTAAAGCTTTACCCGTACAACGAAACGCTGTGGCTCGACCGGGCCATTGGCGAGTATAACCAGGCCAAGATAACCGACGCCCTCCTGTACCTGCAACGCGCCCTGACGCTGCGGCCCGCCCACGGCACCCCGCACCGGCTGCTGGGCCTTTTGGCGGCGCGGCAGGGCCAGCCGGCGCACGCCCTCATCAGCCTGCTCACCTACCTGGCCATCGAGCCCAGCGCCGACCTTAGCCAGAACGTGCTGGTGCTGGTCGAGAAGATTTCGAGTGGCCAGCCAGTAGTGGAGGAAAGCGACAAAGTAGCCGCCGTAGCCCCCAACACCGAGTTTGAGGAACTCGACCAACTCATTACGAGTAAGGTCGCGCTCAACAAAGACTACGTAACGAAAGTCAAGTTCAACGCCGCACTGGTGAAGCAAACCCAGCTGCTGGTGGAGAAATTTCCGGTTGATGCCGACCCGGCCAGCGACTTCTGGGTGCGGGTGTATGCGCCCGTGGTGAAGGTGCTGCGCCAGGAAGATAATCTGACGACGTTCACCTACCTGATACTTTATTCGGCCAACGACGACCGTGCCCGGCAGTGGGTGAAGGGCAACAAAAGCCGCGTTAATAAGCTGACCGACGCCCTGAGCGGCCCGCTGCTGGCGCTGCACAACCAGCAGCCCCTGCCCGATGGCAAGCTGGCCGCGGCCTGGTACAGCGACGCCCACGTGGAAGGCCTGGGGCCGGCCACCCGCGAGGCCGACGGCCGCATTACGCCCACGGCTGGCCCGTGGCTGTTTATCGGCAAAGACGGAGACGTGCGCGAGCGCGGCAGCTTTGCCGGCCCGGCCAAGCGCGGCGGCCTCTGGCAAACCCTGCGCCCCGACGGCACCCTGGAAATGGAACAAACCTACGCCGCCAGCGGCCCTAGCCAGGGCGAACTGGACGGGCCCATGCGCACGTTCTACCCCGGCGGCCAGCTTAAAACGGAGGCTGCTTACCGTGCCGGCAAGCTAGAGGGCCTGGCCAAGTCGCTCACGGCGACGGGCAAGGTAACCGAAACGCGCCCCTTCGTAGGCGACAATCATGAGGGCGAAGTGGTGGGCTACTACCCCGATGGCACCCCTGGCTACCGCTCGCAGTACCACGCCGATAAAAAAGAGGGCCCGCTGCTGCGGTTCTACCCCGACGGCACCCCCGAAACCCGCTTTACCTATGCTGCCAACCAGTTGCAAGGGCCCTACGAGGTGTATTACCCCAACAAGGTGCTGGAGAAGAAGGGTGCCTACGATAAAGGCGAGCCCGACGGCCCCTACACCCTGAATTACCCTAGCGGCAAGGTGCGCGAAACCGGTACCTATGCCCACGGCAAGCGCACCGGCCAGTGGCGCGAGTACTACGCCAGCGGCAAGCTGAGCGTGGAGCAAACCTTCGACGAGGCCGGCAAGACGCACGGCGTGTACCACGACTACGACACGCAGGGCCGGCTTTTTTCGGATACCCACTACGACCACGGCCGCATGGTGCGCCTGGTGCATTTCGACGCCGCCGGCAAGCCCACGGCCGACGTAGCCCTTAAAAAGGGCCGCCAGGAGGTGAAAGCCTACGACCTTGAAGGCCGTATGCGCAGCACCGGCTTTGTCGAAAACGGCAACCTGGCCGGCGAATGGCGCCGCTTCTTTGCCGACGGCACCCTGCGCGAGGTAGCGCATTACGACCCCGCCACCGGCGCCCAGGTAGGGGCCAGCGAGCTTTACTACACCAGCGGCCAGCTGCGCCAGCGCAGCAGCTTCGGGCCCGATGGCAGCCGCGAAGGGTATTTCGAGCAGTTTTATGTCGACGGGCAGCCCGAACAAACGGGCTTTTACCACTTGGGCGAACCCCAGGGCGTGTGGAAAACCTACAGTGCCAACGGCCGCCTCAACCAGCAGCGCGAGTATAATGGGGGCGTGCTCAATGGCCCCATGCTTACCTACGAAAACGGCGGGAAGCTCAACGGCGAGTGGACCTACGCCTATGGCAAGCTGCGCCGGGCCGTGACCTACGACTCGCTGGGCCGCGTGGCCGAGCGCCAGGAATTGCCCACTACTGCCACCGAGCTGCTGCGTCACTTTCCGGGCAGCGCTAGCCGGCCGGCCGTCCTCAACCGCGCCGCCCTGGCCGATGGCGACTACGAAGGCCTGCAAACCTGGTTCTTCCCCAACGGCCAGCCCGAAACCACCGTGCGCCTGCACGGTAGCAAGCGCTACGGCCCCTACCGCGTGCAGTACGCCAACGGCCAGACCAGCGTGGAGGGCGACTACCTGAACGGCGAGCGCTACGGCCAGTTTACCAACTACTACGCCGATGGCACCCTGCAAAACCGCGGCCGCTACCTGGCCAACGAGCGCGTGGGCGAGTGGACGTTCAACTTCCCCAACGGCAAGCTCGAAAAGACGTTGACCTTCAGCGACGACGGTGAGCTGCACGGCCCTAGCCGCTACTACAACCCAGCCGGTGAGCTGCTGCTAGAAGAGCAGTACGACAACGGTACGCTGGTGAGCTCGCTAGCCCCCGGCGCCGCGCCTGGCACTACCCCGCAGGCGCTGCCGGCGGGAGGCGGCACCGTGCAGGTAGCCTTTGCCAACGGCAAGCCCGCCGCGTCCGAAACGTATCAGCGCGGCTACCCGGCCGCGCCGTTTGTGTACTATTACAGCTCGGGGCAGGTGTTTCGGCGCATCAACTACCAGAAAGGCTTGCGTAGTGGCACGCTCGTGAGCTACTGGCCCAATGGCAAGCCGATGGAGGAGGAAAACTACCAGCACGGCGAGCTGCACGGCCGTTGCCGCTACTACCGCCCCGACGGCACCCTCGAGCGCGAAGAAACCTACTGCGTCGGCGAGCACCGTGGCCCCACTACCTACTACGATGCCCAGGGCAAGCCCCAGCGCACCGAGGCGTACTGGAACAACTCGTTTTACAGTGCCAGGTAAGCTTTTTCGCAAGCACTCGCAGGGGTGTACTACCCGAAACCTGGTAGTTGATTTTTTAAAGCGTATCTTTTTAGGCTTATTAATAAGTTAATTATGAATATTACACCTAAGGCGGCTATCTTGCTGGTGCCGCTGCTGGCTCTGGCCCAGCGCGGGCATGGGCAGGCCGTGCCCGCGCTGGCCGCTTTGCAGAAAGAATATCCCGGCCAGCAGGCTGCCTACCTCGACCTGCGTACCGACCTGACGGTAGAAATTCGCCACGACTCGGTGCAGGTGCTGGCCCGCCACCACCACGATATGCTGCACCTCGGCGATGAGTCGGCCGGCTATGCCTACGACCAGGTGTACAGCGCGCACTTCAGCCGCCTGCAAAAGCTGGAGGCTCGCACCATGGTCCCAGTGCCCGGCACCACCGACAAGTACAAGGCCCTGAAGGTAACAGCGTTCAAGAACAAGGCCGACGTGCAGGACGGTGTATTCTTCGACGATACGCGCACCACCTCGTTCAGCTTTCCGGCCGTGGCGCCGGGCGCCCGCACCATTACCGACTACACGGTGCGGCACCCCGATGCGCGGTTCTTGCTGCCGTTCTACTTCGGTTCCTACGTGCCGGTGCGGCATTCCGAGCTGACTATCACGGTGCCTAAGGGCGTGGTTATCAACTACAAGATGTTTAATGCGGGCAAGCTGCCCATCAAGTTCAGCAAGCAGGAGCAGGGCGGCAGCGTGGTGTATCGCTGGGCGGCCGACAACCTGCCCGCTGCCACCCGCGACGCCGACGCCCCCAAGGGCTCGTACTACCTGCCGCACCTCGTGTACTACGTCGAGCAGGCTACCATCGGCGGCAAGCAGCAGCAGTTGCTAAGTGGTGTGCCGCAGCTTTATACGCTGTATGCCGACTTCGTGAGCCGCATTCAGCCGCACGACTCGCCGGCCTTGCAGAAGCAGGTGGAAGCCCTGGTGGCCGGCGCCAAAACGCCCGAGGAGAAGGCCCGCCGCATCTATTACTGGGTGCAGGACAACGTGCGCTACATCGCCTTCGAGCAGGGCCTGCGCGGCTTTGTGCCCCACGCCGCCGGCCTCGTGTATGAGCGCCGCTACGGCGACTGCAAGGACATGGCCAACCTCACCACCGAAATGCTGCGGCTAGCCGGCCTCAAGTCGTACCTCACCTGGGTCGGCACCCGCGACCTGCCCTACAAGTACGCGGAGCTAGCCACGCCGGGCGTTGACAATCACATGATTTCGACCTGTGAGCTCACGCCCGGCCAGTACGTGTTTCTGGATGCTACCGGCAAATACACGCCGTTTGGGATGCCGTCGGCCTTCATTCAGGGCAAGGAAGGCCTGCTAGCCCTCGATGCCACGCAGAGCAAGGTGCTGCCCATTCCGACCGTGGCGCCGGCCCGCAACGGCACCGACGACCGCTCGGTGCTGACCTTCGACGGGGCTACCGGCTTGCACGGCACCGGCCAGGTCGAGATGAATGGCTACGCCAAGGTAGACCAGACCTACGCCCTCGACGGCCTCGATAAAGTGCAGGAGCCCAAGTACGTGAAGGCCCTGCTGGAGCGCGGCAACAACAAGTTTTTCGTGGATAAATACGCCGTGCAAAACCTGGCCGCTCGCGACCAGCCCCTGCGCCTGACCTACGACTACCGCGTGCAGGACTACGTGCAGAAGCTCGACGACGAGCTGTACGTGAACCTGAACCTGGAAAAGCCCCTGGCCCACGACCGCCTCGATTCCCTGGTGCGGCACCTGCCGCGCATGAGCGAGTTTGCCCACACCGACCACACCCGCACCGAGCTGGTGGTGCCCGCTGGCTACGAGGTGAGCTACCTGCCGCCCGCTGCCCACGCCGGCGAGGCTAGCGGGCCCCTCAAGTTCAGCATCAGCTACGAGCGCCAGGGCGACCGCATTATCCAGGACCGCGAGCTGACGGTGAACTACCTGCTGCTGCCCCCCGGCCAGTTTGGGCAGTGGAACGGGGTGGTTGACAAGCTCGGCGCGGCCTACCGCGAGGTAATCATTCTGAAGAAGAAAAAGACCTAGCCGCTGCCTGGTGCCTCGCCGAATCATTACGCGCTCAACCTACTCGTTTTCTGCCCGTGTATTTCTCTACCCCGCTCCGCCAGGGACTTTTACTGGCATCGCTAGCCCTGCCCACCCACCTGCTGGCCCAGAAGCGCGGGGCGGCCCCCACCGTGCCGGCCGGCCTCGTGCACGCCGACTACCACTGGGATGAAAAGCGCCGCCAACGCCTGCCCATCTCGAAGGAAGAAGAAGGCCTGCCGGCCGTGGTGCTCAAGGATTTTACGGCCCTGGAATATCATTTTGACCCGGTCCGCAAAGACCTGTTTCTGTACGCCACCGAGCACCGCATCGTGCGGGTGAATACCACGGATGGCATCGAGCAAAACAACAAGCTGTCGGTGCCGCTGTCGGCCAGCGGGGCGCCGGTGGTGGTGCGGGCCCGCACCATCAGCCCGCGCGGCGAGGTGGTAGAGGTGCAGCCCGAAAGCATGAAGGAGCTGAAAAGCGAGGGCAACGCCGGCTACCGCATTTTTGCCCTCGACGGGGTAGAGGTGGGCAGCGAGATAGAGTACTACTACACCCGCGAGCGGGCCGGCAGCCACTTTGGGCGCGAGGTGCTGCAAGGCGGCGTGCCCGAGCACAACGAAACGTTTGAGCTGATTTCGCCGCGGGGCCTCACCTTCGATACCAAGGTATATAACCTGCCCGGCGCCGTGGTGCAGCCGGACACGACGGTGGCCGGCAAGCGCATTTTGCGCTTGCAGCTGGCGGCCGTGCCGGCGCTGCACAAGGAGGATTTTGCCGAGGTGACGGCCCGGCGGGGGCGCATCGAATACAAGCTGGCCTACATGGCCAACAAGGGCGAGGCCCGCCAGTTTACCTGGGCCGACGCCAGCCAGTTCTTATATCGAATGGTGTATAAGACTGATAAGGAAGAAGCCAAGGCCATTACCACGGCGCTGAAGGCAGCCAACGTGCCCGCCGGCGCGGCGCTACCCGCCCGCATCGCGGCCGTAGAGCAGTACGTGAAGCTCAACTTCAACCTCGACCCCAGCGCCTCGGCTAGCCTGCCGCAGGTGGTGGCCACGCACAACGCGCCCGACGTGGGCTTTGTGCGCCTGATGGCCGGCATGTACCAGGCGCTGGGCATTGATTTCGAGCTGGCCGTGACCACCGACCGCACCGAGCTGCCCTTCGACGGTAGCTTCGACAGCTGGGGCTACCTCGACAATTTTGCGTTCTACTTCCCCGCCATCAAGCAGTACCTGGCCCCGGCCCGGCCCGAAACCCGGCTAGGCCTCATTCCGGCCGACTGGACCGCCAACCCGGCCCTATTTGTAAAAACCGTGAAGCTCGGCAGCACCGAGTCGGCGGTGGGAGTGGTGCGCGAGGTGCCGGCCATGCCCGCCAGTGCCAGCTCGCACGATATGGACGTGCGGGTGCAGTTTGCCCCCGACCTCGACAAGGCCACCGTGCAGCTCAAGCAGGTGCTGGGCGGCTACCAGGGCCAGACCATCCAGGCCTTGTACGCCCGGGTGCCGGTCGATAAGCAGCCCGAGGTAATCCGCGAGATTCAGAAGGGCATCGTGCCCGATGCGGTGTTCACCAAGAACGAGGTGCGCAACGGCGAGCGCGGCGCCAATGCCCTCACCCAGCCCTTCACCGTGGAGAGCACGCTCGAAACCACCAGCCTGCTCGACAAAGCCGGTCCGCGCTACCTCTTCAAAGTGGGCACGCTCATCGGCCCCCAAACCGAGCTGTACCAGCAGGAAGCCCGGCAGTTTGACGTCGAAAATGGCTTCAACCGCCAGTACGTGCGCCGGCTGGCCATCGACCTGCCCGCCGGCTACTCGGCCCGCAACCTCAACGACCTGAACCAGGACGTGAAAACCGGGCCTAGCGCCACCGCGCCCGCCTACTACTTCAAGTCGAGCTACGAGCAGCAGGGCCAGCAACTCGTGGTTACCATCAAGGAAGGTTATGAGCAGGTATATTGGCCCAAGAAGGACTTCGAAGCTTTCCGCGACGTGGTGAACGCAGCGGCCAATTTCAACAAGGTCGTCCTCGTGTTAGAGAAAAAATGACCCCTAGCCCTACCTCCGACTCGCCGGCCGCCCAGGCCTTCCGCCGCCAGGTACTAAGCCCGGCCAAGCTGCGCCTCTTCATGCTGCGCCGGCTGCCGATGGCCTGGCTGGCCGGCCTGCGCCTGCGGGCGCTCACGCCCGAGGCAGCCACCGTTACCATTCGCTACAAGTATCTTACCCAGAACCCGTTTCGCAGCATCTACTTTGCCTGCTTGAGCATGGCGGCCGAGCTGGCCAGCGGCATTCAGGCCATGATGCAGGTACAGAGCGGCGGCCCGGTGTCGATGCTGGTGGTGGGCCTCACGGCCGAGTTTCGCAAGAAAGCCGTGGGTACCATCGCTTTCACCTGCCCTGATGGGGTAGCCATCGCCCAGGCCGTGGCCGAGAGCCGCGCCACCGGCGAGGGCCGCACCGTGGTGTGCACCAGCACCGGCCTGGATGAGGCCGGCGACGTGGTGGCCGTGTTTAAGATAACGTGGTCGTTTCGGGCGAAAAAGCAGTAGCGCGCAGCAGAAACTGCGCGCTACTGGCTGGCTAGGCCCGGCTCTCCGCCAGGTTTTCCTTGGTTAGCACATCCACCATGCCATCTTCGCTTACCACCACTACCAGGCAGGGGTAGGGCGAGCTTTCGACGTAGCGCACGGCCGAGTTATAGCGGGCGCCGCGGGCGCCGTTGCCGTGGCCGCTGGCTTTGCCATCGAGGATGACGCCGATGGAGTAGCAGTAGCCCTCGGGGTCGAGCAGCACGGCGCCGTCGATGCTGGTGATGAGCTGGGTGATGAGCGGCGTGAGCGGCACCGGCTCGATGAGCGTGCACTGCAGCTTGAGGCGGTC
>Ga0160429_1001000_pt1 | contig 17152 bp, 20 predicted proteins | sample SolpanmetagenomR_FD_108199 | JGI IMG/M metagenome (GOLD analysis project Ga0160429, IMG submission 108199) | Solar panel surface microbial communities from Lawrence Berkeley National Laboratory, California, USA - R | ecosystem: Engineered > Built environment > Solar panel > Unclassified ...
GGCGCGCTTGAGGTGCACCGTCACGTCGAAGTAAAACGCGCCCGGAAACTCGCTGCCGCCACTCAGCAGCTGCCGAAACTCGTCGGCCTGGGCCAGCAGCTTGCTCAGCTGCTCGTGGTCGGTAGTGAACTGCATGTGGGCCACGTGCTGCCGGCCCAGGGCCGAGAGGCAGAGCTGCTCCAGCAGCTCGCGCAGGGTGGCGAAGCCGATTTTGGCTTCAAAATTCTGGGGTACTAACAAATCGGAAAGAAGCGAGCGTTTTGGCTGATTACGTACAAAGGTAGAACAGCGGCCAGGGGCGGAAAATTCGCGGGCGGGTGAGTTAAAGTCGAGGCCGGGCGCGGGCGCGATACCACATAGCGAGGTAAGGTAATAACGCCCCAACAGCGCTAAAGAAGCTACCCGGTATCGGCCGGCGATGCAGCAGCATCTGGCCGACTGACCAAAGCAGCATCGCCCCGCAGAAGATGAGAAGCCAAGTAGCAAGAGGCTTTTCGAAGAAGCTTTTTTCGCGATTGATAGTGACTAAAGCGGTAGTGTTATAATGCGCCAAGGCTACCTGCACGGCTCGCAGCAGCGCCTCATAATCACCGGTGGCCCCGAGGAAATGGTTGGTTGCCAGCTTCACCTTCTGGCCCGAGCGTAGTCGAAAACGCAGCTCCCGGCCATCTTTCAGCTGCTCATCGCGGTAAGAAACCACATCGGCAAAGGCGAGAAGTAAATCTGCCCCTCCAAATACGTAGTGCGCTTGTAGGCTCGCCGGTCCCACTTCCATGCGCGCAGGACGCAGAGTAAGGTGCTTGAGTAACTGATGCACCACGCAGAGGCAAGCCACTAAGACTAGCAGCATCGCCAAAAAGCCCCAGGTACCCGGCAGCAACAGCGCAACTTTCACCGCTAGGCCCAGCGAAACTAGCATACCTAGCGCCCCTAGCCAAGTATAGCGGACATAGTTGCAAAGCGTAAGCTCAAACTGCTGAGTCATTAGGGTTTTAATCGTCTATAGCGCCCCAGCATTACATACTAGCCCACTCCCTCCCCAAAGAGTGCGAAATCGTACTTCACCGGGTCGGTGGGGTCAAGCAGGCGCAGGTTGGCAGTCAATTCTTCGGCGGCTTGCCAGTCTACCTTTTCACGCTGGAGCAGGCCGAGTAGGCGGGCCTGGCGCTCAACGTGCACGTCGATGGGGCAGATGAGCTCGCTGGGGCTGATACGCTGCCAGCGGCCGAAATCGACGCCGCGATTGTCATTGCGCACCAGCCAGCGCAGGTACATGTTGAGGCGCTTGCAGGCCGAGCCGCGGGCGGGCGTGGCCACGTGCTTGCGGGTGCGGGCAGGCGCGTCGGGCAGGCTGAAAAACAGGTCGTGGAAGTTGATGAGGCGCTCGCGCATGGTGGCGCCGTACAAAAAGGCGTCTTCCAGCGACTCATGCTCGCCGTAGAACCACCGCAGCCAGTGCACGAAATACAGCAGGTCGGTATCGCAGAAGGTGCGGTGGCAGAACTTGAGCAGGCGCTTGAGGTCCTCGTCGTGGTGCTGGGTAATGAACTGGTAGGGCGCGTCGTCCATACGCGTCATCAGCTCGGCCGTTTTTTTGAGGATGGTGGGACGCTGGCCCCAGGCGAGCAGGGCGGCAAAGAGACCGCTGATTTCAATATCCTGCAAGCGCGTGAAGCGGTGCGGAATGCTGATGGGGTCGCGGGCGATGAAGGCGGGCTGGTTGTACTGGTCGGCGCGCGCGTCGAGCAGGGCGCGCAGCGCGGCTAGGTCGGGCTTGGGCATTAGGGAAAAGAAAACCAAAAAAGAACGTCATGCTGAGGCTGCGAAGCATCTTGCTCGCGCCGCCAGGGGTACTACTCCCAGCGACCGCGAGCGAGATGCTTCGCAGCCTCAGCATGACGTTCTAAAGAAATTAAACGCAGGTAAAGTGCCGCCCTACGGCACGTAGCTCGTCTCGACGCGAAACTTGGCGTCGCTGGTACCGAGCTTCTGCACGGCGCGGGGCGAGAGGCGCACGAGAATGTTCTCGTTCTCGCCGGTGTCGGGCAGCGCGCCAATCACGCGCACGTACACCGACTGGCCGTTCATCTGGTTTTTGACCTGCATGATGGTGCCCACGGGGGCCGTTTTGTGCAGGGCCAGGTACTTGTCGGTGCCGTTGTTGGGGATGGCGGAGGCAATGCCCACGTCGGTTTTGCGGCTCACGAGCTCGCTGGCGTGGGTGGGGCCTTTGGCTTCGGCGGCTTCTTCGCGGCGCTCGGCGGGGGTGGCGGGCGTCACGGTGGCCACCTGGGCGGGGGCGGCGGGGTTGATTTTGGGGGCCGGGCTAGGCGCGGCGGCCGGCTCGGGCGCCGGGCTGGCGGCGGTGGCCGGGGCGCCGCCCTCGGCGGGGCGCAGCAGCAGCTCCTGGCCCACGCGCACGGCGCCGCTGGGCAGGTGGTTGTAGAGAATGAGGTCGGCGGGCGCCAGGTTGAAGCGGCGGGCGATGCCGAAGAGCGTTTCGCCCTTGGCTACGGTGTAGCGCTCGGGCACGGCGGTGGTCGGGGCAGCGGTGGGCAGGCGGGCGGGGCTGGCGGCGGTGGCCTTAGCGCCGCCCGCGCTGGGGCGCGGAATGAGCACTACCTCGCCAATGCCGAGGCCGGCCTTGAGCTGGGGGTTGGCGGCGGTAATCTGGTCAACCGTCACTTTGTAGCGGCGGCTGAGGGCAAACATGGTTTCGCCCTGGGCCACGCGGTGGCGCACGAAGCGCTGGCCGCCGCGCATTTCCTGGCCGATGGAGTCGGCGGGCAAGCGGTGGCCGGGGGGCAGGGTAGCCAAAGGGCCGTGCAGGGAATTAAGTATCAGAAGGGAAGCAAGCAGACTCATGCGCAGAAGCAAAGCTAAAGGTGTACCAAAACCGGCCGGCAGCCGGCCCGGCCCAGGGCCAGCGGTAGGCAAAGTAACTACTCAGCGGCCGGGCGGCACTAGTTTCGGCCTTTCGTAACGGGGCGCGGGCGCTGCTTAGTACCCACCACCTGGAGCCTCGCTACCAACTACCCAATCTCAATTACTCACTACCCTATGGCTGCCCTCGGCATTATTCCGGCCCGCTACGCTTCTACCCGCCTGCCCGGCAAGCCCCTGGTAGACCTCGGCGGCCAGTCCATGATTCAGCGCGTGGTGGCGCAGGCCCGGCAGGCGGGGCTGGCCCGCGTGGTGGTGGCCACCGACGATGCGCGCATTCTCGACCACGTGCGCGGCTTCGGGGGCGAGGCGGTGCTCACGCGCCCCGACCACCCCAGCGGCACCGACCGCGTGTGGGAGGCCTTTGAGCTGCTGGGCCAGCCGAGCGAGGTGAATTGCGTGGTGAATATCCAGGGCGACGAGCCGTTTATTCATCCCGCGCAGATAAACGCGTTGGTTGAGCTGTTCGCCCATAACCCGGCGCCAGCCATTGCTACGCTCATCAAGCCGGTGCTCACGGAGGAAGAACTCTTCAGCCCGCACCTGCCCAAGGTGGTTGTTAACCAGCGGGGCGAGGCGCTGTATTTCAGCCGCCACCCCCTGCCCTACCAGCGCCAGCGGCCCGAGGCCGAGTGGCGGGCCCACCACCCGTATTACCGCCACCTGGGCCTGTATGCCTACCAGCCGGCGGTGCTGCGCCAGCTTACGCAGTTGCCGCCCTCGCCCCTGGAGCTGGCCGAAAGCCTGGAGCAGCTGCGCTGGCTGGAGGCCGGCTTTGCCATCCAAACGGCCGTTACCGAGCTCGACGCCTTCGGCATCGACACGCCCGAGGACGTGGCCCGGGCGCGCCAGCGGCTGGGCGTGGGCTAGCGGGTGGGCAGTTCGCCGGGCTCGTCGGCGCCGTGCGAGCGTGCCACTACCCGTTCTTCGTGGCCGCTTTGCTTGCGCTCTTCTTCCATTTCCTTTGACAAAAAGAAGTTGAGCGCCGTGCGGATAACGGCGATGGCGCCGAGCTTGCCAATCTGCTCCCAGCTCGGGGCGATGGCCGTGCTCAGGATATCGGCCCCGAGCTGAAACTCCAGGGCCAGCGCCAGGTAGCGGGCCAGCGTGAGCCGGATGGCCGTGAAATCGGCCGTGCGCCGGGCCAGCAGCGCCCGCACCAGCAGCCCGCCCGCCACCAGAATGCCGAGCGCGATGATGAGCGCGCCCACCACTTCCACGCCCAGCTTGAGCCACTGCACACCGGCCACCACGCCCTCCTCGGTGCGGCCAAATAGGGTAATCGGATTTTCAATCAGCAAAAACATATTGCAAGAACGTTAGCCCGCCGCCGACCACCGCCGCACCAGGTAGGCCGAGCCGCGCTGCACCGCCAGCAGCACCAGCACCAAGCCCACGGCCAGCCCAAACAAGGCCAGGTTGCCCTCGCCCGCCCCGGCCCGAAACGCGAAGTTGAGCGCCGTAGCCACGGCCGGCGGGTGCATGGTATTGGTCAGTATCATCAGGCCGATAACGCCCAGCAGCGCCAGCGCCGCGCTGCCATAGCCCGGCCCTAGCCAGGCGTGAAACCCGTAGCCCAGCACGGCCGCCCCCAACTGGCTCACCACGAGCGTGCGCGCGCTATTGGCCGGGTGGCTGGGGTCGAGGTAAATCAAAAAGCAGCTGCTGGCCAGCGAGGCAAAGAGCAGCTGCTGGTTGCTGAGCGCCTTGAGCAGCCACAGCAGCCCGAGCACCGTGATGGTGGGCACCAGGGCGAGCAATACCTCGCGGCGCCCGCCCAGGCGGGGGCGGCCCAGCGGCGCGGTAGCGGGCGTGGAGGAGTTATTCATACTAACAGTGTTTTTTGCCAACGACCGGGCCGCGCGTTGGGTTGCCGCGCGCAGCAGCTTGGGTGGCTGCCTGGGGCCCACCTATCTTTATCGCCGAGGTTATGCCACCACCTACCGGCCGCCCTGCTTTTATGCCCCGCGTACTCACTCCGGCCGCTAAAGCCCAGCTGTTTTACTTCAGCAACGACAACAGTGACTTCTCCCTGGGCTGCGGCCTCGTCCTGTTTCTACTGATAGCCGTGCTTGCGGCAACTACCTCGGACATTGGCTTCACGGGGGTGGCAGTATTGTATGCGCTGGCGACCGGCATCTTGCTCGGGTCTCGCAAGCTGATTACCAGCCCCATGCACCGGGTATACGAGGTATACAAGCACGGGCATGAAATACCCATCAGCCTGGTTTCCATCACCGAAACGACAATGGCGCGCAGCCGCCGGGTGCCCAGCCCCGTGCGCACCTGGGAAATTGTCGTGCGCAAGCCCGACGGCCTGCTGCGTATCAAAACCAAGAAGCCAGAGGTAGTGAAGGCTTTTAGCCCGAGCCAGCAGCTAGCCTACACTTACGCGAAGTACGCGAATACGCTGGTGCCGCTGCGGGTGCTCGCGCTCGACTACTACAACCCGCAGCAAGTAAGCGAGTTGCGCGACGCCCCCACCACCAGCATTTAACCAAATTCAGCGGCCAGGCGCCTTACTTAGCCCACGCCCCCACTAGCACCCGCCCACTTCTGCATGCCTCGCCCCCCATTACCCACGGCCCAGCCACCCCTGGCCCGCCAGCTTACCGAAGCTGCAAAACAGCGGCTCGATTTTTTTTATGACTTACAGGCTAACTTCGAGTTCAACGCCTGGGGCATAGCGCTGGTTATGCTGATTGCGCCTTTCTACCTGGGGCACGTTACTACACCGGGGATAAATATACTCTTTATCCCCATCGAGCTGCTCCTAGCCATTCCTTCCGTGTACCTGCCCTACCGCCGCATCCGGCGCATTTACGATACTTTTCAGGAGGGGCGCGTCATCATTATTACCCTGGTATCCTTTGACCACACGCATACACCCTACCAGGGCCGGCATCGGGCGCTCCACCCCGATAAGTGGACCATCGTCATTAACCGGCCCGAAGGCCCCCTGCGCATCGACACGCACGAGAAGAAGATAGCGCAGGCCTTCAACGTGCCGGAGCAGCCCGCCCTTGTGCACAGCGAGTACCCCAACACCCTGATTCCGGGGTATATTTTCACGGCGGCGTACCGCGATTTTGAGGGCGAAGCCACGCTGGCTTCCATGCCCCGCATGGACTTATAGTCCGGCACTTATTCGGTGACGGACCTTTCGGGCTGGGGGGCCAGGCCAAGGGCCGCGCCGCGGCGCAGCAGCAGCGCGTAGGCGGGCGCCCACTCGTTGGGCACCTCACCTTCCAGAATGGCTTCCAAAACGGCTTCTTTCAGCTCGCCCACCTGGCGCGAGGGCTTCAGACCGAAGGTTTCCATGATGACCTCGCCGGTGATGACGGGCTTGAAATTGCGCAGGTGGTCCTTGGCTTCGATTTCGCGCAGCTTTTCCTCCACCACGTCGAAATTCTGGAGGTAGCGGGCCTTGCGCTGGTGGTCCTTGCTGGTAATGTCGGCCCGGCACAGCACCATGAGGCGGTCGATGTCGTCGCCGGCCTCGAAGAGCAGGCGGCGTACCGCCGAGTCGGTTACGATTTCCTTGCTCAGCACGATGGGCCGCAGGTGCAGGCGCACGAGCTTCTGCACCATGCGCATTTCCTCGCCCAGCGGCAGCTTGAGGTCGGTGAAGATACCGGGCACCCAGCGCGCGCCCTTATCCTCGTGGCCGTGAAAGGTCCAGCCCACCCGCGGGTCGTGGCGCTTGGTGGCGGGCTTGGCAATATCGTGCAGGATGGCGGCCCAGCGCAGCCACAGGTCGCCCCCGGCGGCGGCCACGTTGTCGAGCACTTGCAGGGTGTGGTAAAAATTGTCCTTGTGGGCGTGAGTGCCCACCTTTTCCACGCCGTGCAGCAGCGCCATCTTCGGAAAAATAAGCTGCAACAGCCCCGTCTGAAAAAGTAGCTTGAAGCCGTAGCTGGGCACCGGCGACTCCACTATCTTATTGAGCTCAATCGTGATGCGCTCCTGCGATACGATTTTGATGCGCTCCTTATTGCGGGCGATGGCGTCGTAGGTATCGGGCTCAATATCGAAGTTGAGCTGGCTGGCAAAGCGAATGGCGCGCAGCATCCGCAGCGGGTCGTCGCTGAACGTGATATCGGGCCCGAGCGGCGTGCGGATAATTTTGGCCGCCAGGTCTTTCATGCCGTCGTAGCGGTCCACGAGCGTGCCGAAGTCCTCCGCATTTAAGCTCAGCCCCAGCGCGTTGATGGTAAAATCGCGGCGGGCCAGGTCGTCCTCCAGCGTACCAGGCTCTACCTCGGGCTTGCGGCTTTCGGCACGGTAGCTTTCCTTGCGGGCGCCCACAAACTCGATTTCGCCGGCTTCCTCAGTGGGCAGCATAGCGGTGCCGAAGTTCTTGAACACCGACACGCGCCCGCGCCCCGGCAGCCGCCGGCCCACCGCCTGGGCCAGCCGGATGCCGTCGCCCACCGTCACCACGTCGATGTCCTTGCTGCCTCTTTTCAGGGCCAAATCGCGCACGTAGCCGCCGATAACGTAGGCTGGCTGGCCTAGTTCGTGGGCCGCGTCGGCAATGGTGCGAAAGATGGGCAGGTCGGGCAGCGTGGGCGTGGTCATGCGGGCAAAATTACGCCCACCACCGTTTTGGCCCCGCGAAAAAGTAGCGCGGGCTCTCAGTCCGCCAGCGTTGCGCGGGGCAATTCGCCAACTAAAAGTCTGCGCTACCCTACTCGCGCACCACTTCGAGCGCGCCGCCGGCCCCGAGCCGCACGATGCGCGAGGGCGCGGTGCGGGTTTCGTCGTCCTGGCGCCAGTTCACCACGTAGTCGACGCCGCGCACGATAGCCGGGTTCACTTCTTTGAAAATGGCCGGCGTGGGCTCGCCCGTTTTATTGGCCGAGGTGCTCACAATGCCGTGCCCTAGCCGGCGCACTAGCTTGTGGCAAAATTCATCCTGCGCCACGCGCAGGCCCACGGTGCCATCGGGGGCCACGAGGTTGGGCGCCACGGCGCGGCTGGCGGGCACGATGTAGGTAGTGGGCCGGGCTTGGGCAGCTAGGGCGGCTTCGAGCTCGGCAGGCACCTCGGCGGCGTAGCGGCGCAGCATCTCCAGGTCGGCCACCAGCACGATGCTGGGCGTGCCCTCGGGCCGGCCTTTTAGCTTGTATAATTTCTCGACGGCGCGCGGCACTTCGGCGTCGCAGCCCAGGCCCCATACCGTATCGGTGGGGTAGAGAATAACTTGCTGGGCCAGCAGCTCGTCGACGGCGGCATCAACTTCCTGGCGAAAAAAACTCGTGGACGACATAGGGCAATTAGTAAAAGCGAAAAGGTGGGCCGGCTGGCCCCAAGCGCCTTATACGGGGCTAGCCGTTGGGGCTGGCCGGTGGGCGCTACCAGTGGGAAGCCACGGCCGCGCCGCGCAACTGCGCGGCGCGGCCGCCGTTCAGCCAGGCATCCGCAAAGATGCGGCTTTCGCCATGACTGACGCCCAACCCACCGCCCACACCTTCGACTCGCCCACCCTGCGCATTGCCTACGAGCGGCGCGGCCCCGCCACCGCGCCGGTGGCCCTGCTGCTTCACGGCTTTCCCGACGACCTGCGCACCTGGGATGCCACGGCCGAGCAACTCGTGGCCGCCGGCTACCAAACGCTGGCTCCCTCCATGCGCGGCTGCGGCGGCTCCATTTTCTTCGACCCCAACACGCCCCGCAGCGGCCAGGTAACGGCGATGGCCCAGGACGCCATCGACCTACTCGACCACCTCGGCATCGATAAAGTGGTGCTGGTGGGCCACGACTGGGGCGCCCGCGCCGCCTACGTGCTGGCGGCCCTCTGGCCCGCGCGCATCGAGCGCCTGGTAGCCGTTTCGGTAGGCTACGAAACGGGCAGCAAGCCGGGTAATGAGCTTGCCATTGCGCAGGTACACGCCTACTGGTACCAGTGGTTTTTTCACTCCGAGCGCGGCCGCGAGATGCTGCAAGGCAACCGCCGCGAGTTCTGCCGCTACCTCTGGCACCTGTGGTCGCCGGCCTGGCTCTTCGACGAGGCCACCTTCGAGCGCACCGCCGCCAGTTGGGATACCCCCGATTGGGTCGAGGTAGTGCTCCACTCCTACCGCTTCCGTTGGGGCGCCGCTGCCCCCGACCCGCGCTACGCCGCCCTGGAGGCCCGCCTTCAGCCCCAGCCCCTTATCGGCGTGCCCACTACCGTGCTCCACGGCGCGCAGGACGGGGCCGCGCTCGTTGCGTCTTCTGAGGGCAAAGCGCAGTTTTTCAGCGGTCCTTATCAGCGGCACGTGCTGCCGGGCGTGGGCCACTACGTGCCCCGCGAGGCTGCCGAAGCTATTGTGGCCGCCGTGCTGAAGTAGTTGCACAGCCCGCTAAGCACCTTCTTGTATCGACTGGCACAGCTCTACTAGTACGCCGCCGGCGCTCCGGGGGTGCACGAAGCATACTAGCTTATTATCGGCGCCGCGCTTGGGCGTATTATTTAATAATGTAAAGCCCTCGTCGCGCAGGCGCGCCATCTCGGCCTCGATATCATCGACCTCGAAGGCGACGTGGTGGATGCCTTCGGGTTTTTTTTCTAAGAACTTGGTGATGGCGCTGTCGGGGCTGGTGCCGGCCAGCAGCTCGATTTTGGAGCCGCCTATTTGGAAGAAAACCGTGTCGACGGCCTCGCTGGGCACGTGCTCGGTCTTGTAGGGCGGCTGGCCCAGCAGGCGGGTGTAGAGGTCGGTAGCGGCGGCCAGGTCGCGCACGGCCAGGCCCAGGTGTTCGAGATTAGTAAGCATAGCGGGGAGGCGCCGGCCCGGGCCAGCCGCGCAAAGCTACCGGCCAAGGACAGGTTTGGACGAAAGCCGGTTGGCGCCCGGTGGTTTTTAGACAGATTCCAGCTATTTTTGTGGATTCCAAAAAACTGTTTAGGCCCAAATTCTGTTGCATCCACAGTCAACGCCTAGTTAACAGTTCTTATCCGAAATTCAGCCCAGCGCCATGCTTAAGCTACCTATTTACCTGGACAACAACGCCACTACGCCGCTCGACCCGCGCGTGCTGGAGGCCATGATGCCCTACCTCACCGAGGTATTCGGCAACGCGGCTTCGCGCAACCACCCCTTTGGCTGGGCTGCGGAAGAAGGCGTAGACAATGCCCGCACCCAGATTGCCCAACTCATCAACTGCGACCCGAAGGAGATTATCTTCACCAGCGGTGCCACCGAGGGCGACAACCTGGGCATCAAGGGCGTGTATGAGATGTACAGCCAGCGCGGCAACCACATCATCACCACCACCACCGAGCATAAGGCCGTGCTCGATACCTGCAAGCACATTGAGAAGCTCGGCGGCAAGGTGACTTACCTGCCCGTGAACGAGCAGGGCCTCATCAGCCTCGAAGAATTGGAAGCCGCCATGACGCCCCAGACCATTCTGGTGACCATCATGTACGGCAACAACGAGACGGGCACCATCCAGCCCATCCGCGAAATCGCCGCCATTGCCCACAAGCACGGCGCGCTCTTCATGAGCGACGGCACCCAGGCCGTGGGCAAAATCCCGGTGGATGTGCAGGCCGACGGCATCGACATTATGGCCTTCACGGCCCACAAAATGTACGGCCCCAAGGGTGTAGGTGCCCTCTACGTGCGTCGCAAAAACCCGCGCGTTAAAGTAACAGCCCAAATGGACGGCGGCGGCCACGAGCGCGGCATGCGCTCGGGCACGCTCAACGTACCTGGCATCGTGGGCTTTGGCAAGGCTTGTGAGCTGGCCCGCCTCGAAATGGCCGCCGACGCTGAGCGCCTCAGCAAGCTGCGCGACCAGCTCGAAGCCGAGCTGCTGACCCTCGAAGAAAGCTACGTAAACGGCTCGCGCGAGCACCGCCTGCCGCACGTAACCAACATCAGCTTCAAATACGTCGAAGGCGAAGGCCTGATGATGGGCGTGAAAGACCTAGCCGTATCCTCCGGCTCGGCTTGCACCTCGGCTAGCCTCGAGCCCAGCTACGTACTCAAAGCCTTGGGCCTGAGCGACGACCTGGCCCACAGCAGCCTGCGTTTCGGCCTCTCGCGCTTTACTACCGACGAGCAAATCGCCTACGCCATCAACCACGTAAAGGAAGCCGTAACCAAGCTCCGCGAAATGTCGCCGCTGTGGGAAATGCACAAAGAAGGTGTTGACCTCAGCACCATCGAGTGGGCTGAACATTAATAGTACAAGGGCGTGAGGGTAAGGGGGTAGGAGTCTACGAGTTATTACTCCTCCACCAACTAATCCCTCCTACCCTCTTACCCTCTCAAACTCATACCCTAAAAAATCATGGCTTACTCCGATAAGGTAATCGACCACTACAGCAACCCCCGCAACGTGGGCACGCTGGACAAAAGCAAGAAAACGGTAGGCACCGGCCTGGTAGGCGCCCCCGAGTGCGGCGACGTAATGCGCCTGCAAATCGAGGTAGACGAGGCCACCAATACCATCACCGACGCCAAGTTTAAGACCTTCGGCTGCGGCTCGGCCATCGCTTCGTCGAGCCTGGCTACCGAGTGGCTGAAAGGCAAAACCGTGGACGAGGCCCTGGCCATCGACAACATGGAGATTGTGGAAGAGCTGGCCCTGCCGCCCGTTAAAATTCACTGCTCGGTACTGGCCGAAGACGCCATCAAGATGGCTATCAACGACTACCGCGTGAAAAACGGCCTGCCGGCCCTGGAGCTGGAGAAGTCGCACCACTAGGCGGCCCTCCTTAGCAAGCCAATTAGAAAAGACGACCCCTAGCAGGGCCGTCTTTTTTTTGTTATTTAGAATCCTTCTTAGTGGTATCTTTGTTAAGAAGACGTCGCTAGCCCGCTGGGCGGGCGGCTTGCTATTCTTTCTTCGACCCTAGCCAGTTACTTGTTATGATTACCGTTTCGGATAAAGCCAAGGAAAAAGTGGAGCATCTGATGCGCGACTCGCAGCTCGATGCCACGTACCGGCTGCGCGCCTCGGTGGCGGGTGGCGGCTGCTCGGGCCTGAGCTACAAGCTCGACTTCGACAACGAAACCCGGCCCATGGACCAGGAATTTGAGGACAAGGGGGTGCGCGTGGTCGTCGATATGAAAAGCTTTCTGTATTTAGCCGGCACCGAGCTCGACTTTTCGGACGGGCTCAACGGCAAGGGCTTCCAGTTTCACAACCCTAACGCCTCGCGCTCGTGCGGCTGCGGCGAGAGCTTCTCGGTATAGGCAGCTTCCCTGCGAACCTGCTTAAAAGCCTCTGCGTAAGTTGCGCGGAGGCTTTTTTTATACCTTTGCCCTAGCCACGCCGGGCCGGGTGGCACTAGACGGGCGCGCCATCTTAACACACACAGTAAATGGCTCTTGCGCTTTCTACGCTCTCGCTTTCGCCGGCCGACGACCTGCTGCGGGCGACGCTGGCCGTGTCGCTGACGGCCATCAACCTGCTGCGTCCGTTATTTGGGCCAGCCGGTGAAGTCGTAGATTTTACAGTGGAGTATCTCAACCCCGCCGCCCAGCGCCTGGTGCAGCTGCCCGAGCGGCCGGCGGGCACCCTGGCCATGCTGTTTCCGCACGTGGCCACCAACGGGCTGCTGGACTTTTACCGCCGGGTATACGCCACGGGCGAGGCCGGCACGTACGACTTTACGCACCCGGCGGCTACCTACGAGGGCTTTTACCTGGTGGCCGCGCAGCGCAGCGGCGAGCTACTGGTGGTGAGCCTTACCGATGCCTCGGCCCACGAGCCGGCTACCCTGGAACAGGCCCTGCGCACCAGCCAGGCCCGCGAGCAGGCGGCGCGCCTGGCCGCCGAGCGCGAGCGCACCCTGCTGGAAACTGTGCTGCAACAGGCCCCCGTGGCCATTGGGTTGTTTCAGGGGCCTGAGCAGCGGGTGGTGGCGGCCAACGAGCAGCTCGGCGCCATGTGGGGCCACGCGCCGGCCGACGTGCTGGGCAAGCCGCTGCTCGAAGCCGTGCCCGAGCTGCGGGGCCAGGGCTTTGCCGAGCACATTGCCGAGGTGGCGCGCACAGGCGTGCCGTTTGTGGGGCGCGAGCTGGCCGCCCAGCTCGTGCGGCAGGGCCGGCTCGACACGGCGTACTTCAACTTTGTGTACCAGCCGCTTTACGATGGCCGGGGCGAGTTGCTGGGCGTGCTCGACATTGCCACCGAGGTGACCGAACAGGTGCTGGCCCGCCAGCAGGTGCAAAATCTCTACGAAGAGCTAGCCGTTATCAACGAGGAGCTGCGGGCTGCCAACGAAGAATTTCTGGCCAGCAATACCGAACTGGCGCGCACCCAGGCGCAGTTGCAGCAGCTCAATCAGCAGCTCGAAATTCGGGTGCTGGCCCGCACCCGGGCCCTGGCCGAGGCCCGCGCCGAGGCCGACAACCAACGCCGACACTTAGAACGTTTTTTTGAGCAGGCGCCGGCAGCCATCTGCGTGCTCGGCGGGCCCGATATGGTATTTGAGCTGGTGAACCCGGCTTACCAACGCCTGTTTCCGGACCGGCAGTTGCTGGGCCTGCCCCTGCTGGAAGCCCAGCCCGGGCTGGTCGACCATCCGGTGTGGCACGCGCTGCGCCGGGTGTATGCCACGGGCCAGACCCACGAGGAGCGCGATGTGCGGATACCCTTGCCGAAATACCAGGGCGTACCACTGGAAGATTTTTACTTTCACTACATCCATCAGGCCCGTTACGACGAGCAAGGCCGCATTGATGGCCTCCTGGTTTTTGCCCTCGACGTGACGGCCCAGGTGCTGACCAAGCAACGCGCCGAGGTCCTGCAATCCCAGATGCTGGCCGCTACCCAGGCCCAGCTGCAAGCCGTGCTGGCGCAAGCGCCCGTGGCCATCGCCATCGTGCGGGGCCCCGACTACCTTATTGAGCTAGCTAACCCGCTGATTACCCGCATCTGGGGGCGCACCCAGGAGCAGCTGCTGGGCCGGCCGCTGTTTGAGGTGCTGCCTGAAGCCCGCGAGCAGGGCTTTCCAGAAATTCTGGCCCATGTGCGGCAGAGTGGCCAAGCTTTTCAGGCCCAGGAGGTGGGCGTGCTGCTGGAGCGCCACGGCCGGCTCGAAAAAGTACACCTCAATTTCGTGTACCAGCCCCTGCGCGATGAGGACGGACGCATTGATAGTGTGGCCATTGTGGCCACCGAGGTAAGCGAGCAGGTAGCCAGCCGCCAGCAAGTGGCCAATACCAACGAACAGTTGCTCACCATCAACACCGAGCTCGACGAGACCAACCAGCAGCTGCTGCGCACCAATGCCGACCTCGACAATTTTATTTACACGGCTAGCCACGACCTCAAAGCGCCTATTACCAATATCGAAGGCCTGCTGGAGGCCCTGCTCGAACAGCTGCCCCCGGAGGCCCAGCAGGTTGACCAAGTGGCCCCGCTGCTGGGCATGATGCAGAACTCGGTCGAGCGCTTCCAGAAAACCATTGCCCAGCTCACCGATATCTCGCGGCTGCAACAGGCACACTTGCACCCCGCCGAGGTAGTAGACCTGGCCGCGCTGGTCGAGGACGTTCGCCTCGACCTAGCCCCCGAGCTAACCCAAGGCGCCACCCTGACACTTGACCTAGCCGACTGCCCCACGGTCGCCTTTTCGGCCAAAAACCTGCGCAGCATCATCTACAACCTGCTCAGCAACGGCCTCAAGTACCGCGCGCCCGACCGCCTGCCCGTGGTGCAGCTGCGCTGCCACCGGCACGAGCACCAAGCAGTGCTAGAAGTGCAGGACAACGGCCTGGGCCTCGATGAAGCGCAACAGCGGCAGCTGTTTCGCATGTTTCAGCGCCTGCACAGCCACGTCGAAGGCTCGGGCGTGGGGCTCTACATGGTGAAGAAAATCGTGGAGAACGCGGGCGGCGCCATCACGGTCCAGAGTCAGCCGGGGGTAGGTACCACCTTTCGCGTGGTGCTGCCGGGGCAAGCGGGCTAGCTGGCCGGCTGGGTTATTCCCAGAGCGGATAATGCTCGAGCTGCACCTCCTGCCCGAAAAACAGGCGCGTGCTTTCCTCGAACGAGCGCGTGAAGTCGCTGACGTAGAAGTGGTGGGCAGGGCTGGCACCCACGGTGGGGCTAGCCAGCAGCTGGCGGCTGGCCAGGGCCTCGGCCACGGTGGCGGCCACCACGTCGGAGGGGTCGACCACGGCTACGCGGCCCTGGTAGTGGGCCTCCATCTGGGGGCGGATGAGCGGGAAGTGCGTGCAGGCCAGCAGCAGTGCTTCAATGCCGTGCAGGGCCGGGTGGTCGAGGTAGGCGCGGATGATTTCTTCCGACACCCGGCCCTCGAAAAAGCCCTCCTCTATCATGGGCACGAGCAGCGGGGTGGCCAGCGCGTGCAGGTCTACGCCCAGGTCGAGCTGGTCGATTTTCTTGCGATAGATGTTGGAGCCCACCGTTTGCTTGGTGCCGATGAGGCCCACCGGGCGCCCGGCGTAGTGCTGGCCCACGTGCGCCACCACGGGGTCTATCATGCCCACCACCACGGCTTTGGAGCCCACGTACTCGCGCACCAGCTCGTAGGCGGCGGCGCTGGCCGAGTTGCAGGCGATGAGGATGAGCTTGCAATGCTGGCGCAGCAGCACGTCGCATATTTTGATGGAGTAGGCCTGGATGGCGGCCGTACTTTTCTCGCCGTAGGGCAGGTGGGCAGTGTCGCCGAAATACACCAGCCGCTCGTGGGGCAGGCGCTGGGCCACGGCCCGGGCCACGGTGAGGCCACCAATGCCGGAGTCGAAAATACCAATGGGCCGCGCGGCCAGGTCGGGGGCAGAAGTCGTCATAGGGAGCGGCAAAGGTCGGGGCGCGGGGCGATTGGTGCGGCGGGCGGGGCTAGCCAGCTTGCGCAAGCCGGGGCTTTAGCTTATTTTTAGCCCCCGTTTATTCTTCTTATTGCACTTATTATGAGTAGCATTCTGCTGGAAATAGACCAGGCGCTGGCCAGCTACGCGGCCCAGCACCGGGACCGCCCGGTGGCCGTTTATTTAGGCGAGCGCAAGTTCACGCAGCTTGTGCTGGACGTGGCCTTGCTCGGCGCGCCCGCCGACCTCAGCACCGATGCCGGCCGCCCCCGCACCTACCGCAACCTGGAGCTGCTGCGCGACGAGGTGCACGTGAATGCGCTGCGCGTAATTTAGGCCTTGTATCAACACCTTATATCTATGGGTGACGAGCCCAATCCTCACGAAAACAAGATTGTATTGCTCATCGTGGGTATCGTAGCCATCTTGTTATTTATAGCCTTTATCCTCAGTTCAATTCCAGCCGATAGCTAGGGTCGAAAACGCTCTAGCAGCACCACGGGTGTGCTACCTAGTTCGGTGCGGGCGTACTCCTGGTAGCCTAGCCGGGCGGACAGGCGCAGGGAAGGCACGTTGGCCTCGTCAATGAGACACACGGTGCGGGGCTGGCTGAACTGGGCATCGCCCCAGGCCAGCGCCGCGCCCATAGCCTCGGCCCCGTAGCCCTGGCCGTGCGTGTGCGGGGCCAGCACCCAGCCCGCCTCGGGGTAGTCGCCAAAGGCCGGCGTGATGGCGCGGTGAAAGTTGGCGAAACCCACGGCCCCGATAAACTCGCCCGTCGCTTTTTTCTCCACGGCCCAGTAGCCGAAGCCGCAGATGGGCCACAGGCCCGCGCTGCGCAAAATGCGCGTCCACACCTCGGGCTCGGGCAGCGGCTGGCCGCCCAGATACTGGTAAAACTGCGGCTGCTGCCACATGGCTAGCATGGGCGCCAGGTCGCTGGCCTGGTAGCTGCGCAGGCGCAGGCGCTCGGTTTCGAGGACGGGAACGGTCATTTATAAAACGGGCTGCAAAGTGCGCCACACGGTGCGCGCCACCAATTTATGCCCTTCGGGCGTGGGGTGAATGCCATCGCGCTGGTTGAGCTTGGCGATGCCGCCCACGTTTTCGAGCAGAAAGGGAATGAGCGTCAGCTTGTTCTTGGCGGCCGTTTCGGCATAGAGCTTTTTAAAATCGGCGGCGTAGGCGGCGCCCATATTGGGCGGAATCTGCATGCCGGCGAGCACGATTTTGGCCTGCGGGGCCTTCTGGCGCACAGTGTCGATGATGGCTTGCAGGTTTTTGCGGGTGTCGGCCAGGGGCAGGCCGCGCAGGCCGTCGTTGCCGCCCAGCTCCAGCACAAACACGCCCACCGGCTGGCGGCTCAGCACCCAGTTGATGCGCGAGCGGCCGCCGGCCGTGGTTTCGCCGCTGAGGCCGGCGTTGAC
>Ga0160429_1001002_pt1 | contig 17087 bp, 13 predicted proteins | sample SolpanmetagenomR_FD_108199 | JGI IMG/M metagenome (GOLD analysis project Ga0160429, IMG submission 108199) | Solar panel surface microbial communities from Lawrence Berkeley National Laboratory, California, USA - R | ecosystem: Engineered > Built environment > Solar panel > Unclassified ...
CACCGAGAACCGGGCGGCGGCCTTTGCCCTGCTGCGCTACGACCCGCACCCCGGCCTGCGCCTGTCGGCCAACTTGCGCGAGGCGCTGCTGCCCGGCGGTGCGGCCCCAATCACGCCCACTGTGGGCCTAGAGTGGGACTGGCTCGGCGGTCCGCGGCGGGCCCTCGCCGACTCGGCAGGGCAAGTGCTGACGCTGCGGGCCAGCGCCTCGCGCAGCTACCGCGCCCCTACCCTCAACGAACGCTACTGGCAGCCCGGCGGCAACCCCAACCTGCGGCCCGAAACCGGCCTGGGCTACGAGGGGGGCTTGCAGCACCGCCGGCAGCTGGGCGCACAGGCCAGCCTGCAAACCGAACTCACGGCGTTTCGGCAACTCGTGGACGACTGGGTGCAGTGGATGCCCGACGTGCAGGGCATCTGGACACCGCGCAACCTACGCCAAGTGCGCAGCCAGGGCCTCGAAGCCACCACGGCCTACCGCCGGCGCGCCGGCGCCTACCGCCTGCACGCCCGCGCCGCCTACAGCTTCACGCGCACTACCAAGGTGCAGGGCTCAGCGGCCGACTACGACCCCGTGGGCGTGCAGCTGATGTACGTACCTGTGAATCAAGCGTCTTTTACGACCGACCAGCAGTGGCGCGGCTGGCTGCTCAGCACCCAGGCCAGCGCTACCGGCCTGCGCTACACCGATGCTTCGGGCACCGCCAACCTGCCGGCCTATGCGGTGCTGGGGGCCACCGGCGGCTACACCTGGCACCTGGCCCGCTACGACCTCACCGCCACGCTGCGCGGCACCAACCTGCTCAACCAAGCCTACTCAGGCTACCCCGGCCGGCCGGCCCCGCCCCGCGCCTGGCTGGCCAGCCTGCGCTTCGACTGGCACTAATCTCCCTCGTTTTCTCACGCCGCCTGCGGTGGCTCTTTCCCTGTTACCTGGCTTTTTAACAGCCTGCTTTTTATGAAAAAATTATTTCGCCCCCTGCTGCTCGGCACCCTGTTTACCAGCCTGCTGGCCAGCTGCTCTAGTTCCGACTCGGTTGCGCCTACCCCCACGGGCACGGGGCAATATGCCTACGTGATAAACGAGGGCAACTTTTCTAACGGCATCGGGGCCGTTAGCCGGTTCGATAAAACGACCAAGGGCTTGGTGCCCGACGCTTTTGCCAGCGCCAACAACGGGGCCGTGCTGGGCAGCGTGGTGCAGAGCATGACCGTAGTGGACACCCGAGGCTACGTGGTAGTGAACAACAGTAACAAGATGGAGGTCGTGTCGCTGCCCGATTTCAAGTCTACGGCCACCATTGCGGGGCTCAACCAGCCGCGCTACTTCACGCGCTCGGTGGCCAACCCGGCTAAGGGCTACGTGACGGAGTGGCTCGGCGGGCCCTACCCGGCGCCCTACACCGCGGGCCGGCTCAGCGTCATCGACCTGAACACTAATAAGGTAACGAGCACCATTCCGGTGGGTATCAACCCCGGCCGGGCCATCGTGCTTAACGGTACTCTGTACGTGCCCAACAGCGGCACCAAGAGCCTCACCTTCGTGAACGACGCCACTGGGGCCGTGACCGGCAGCCTGGCGCTCAACACGCCCGCCAGCGAAGTAGTGGCCGATAAAAATGGCGTGCTCTGGATATTGTGCGGCTCCGACTACGTGAGCCAGCCTGCGCAGCTGGTCATGTTCAACCCAGCTACCAGCACCCAGCGCGTGTTGCCCTTTGCCACGGTGGGCTCGGGCAGCGGCCTGCGCATCAGCCCCGATGGCCAGCAGCTCTACTACAGCTACCGGGGGGCCGAGTACCGCATGGGCATTGCAGATGCGGCCCTGCCTACTACCCCCCTCATCAAGCGCAGCTTTTATGGCTTCGATATTGACCCGGCCACGGGTACGCTCTACGGCACCGATGCCCTCAACTACAGCAACCCCGGCCGGCTGCTGCGCTACCAGCCCAGCGGCACGCTGCTCGACTCGACTACCGTGCTCGTGAGCCCCAACGGCGTCGTATTCTACTAACTCACTGACGTGACGCAGTAGCGCGATTTACAAAAATCGCGCTATCCTCCGAAGCCCTTCCAACGAGACCACTGCGTAACAGCAGTAGCTCCTAATCGCAGATTAAGCAGCTTGCGCGGATTTTGCAGATTCGGACGGCTTTCAACGGCCCGGCCCTACCCCCCCTGTAAGGAGCCAAACAACTAAGATTGCCATCAAAAAAAGCCGCTCTGATGCAGAGCGGCTTTTTTTGATGGCAATCTTAGTTGTTTGAGTCTGCGAAATCCGCGCAAGCTGCTTAATCTGCGATGCCGTCGTGGTTGCGGTCTCTGGCGCGGTCGGCGTTATTAAAGATTTGCTTGCCGGTAGGGCGGTGCGCCGTGTCGCGGCTGAGGCCAGCGGCCAGCGAGTCGCCGTTGCTGGTAGCAGCGTTGTTTTGCGGGTCGCCGTTGTCGGCGCTGGTGCGCGAAGGCTTGAGGTTAGATTCTATGTCTTTGGCCGAATCCTTTTCGACGTTGGTATCTCCCGGCTTGTTGCCCGAATTGCAGGCGGCGAGGGAGAGCGAAAGAGTGGCGAGTAGGCCCAGCAGGCGTAAGGTGCGAGTCATGCAAAAAAGGGAAAAAGGCGGCCTGGGCGGCCGCCAATGAAAGATGGCGGGCAAGGTAATTCGCAAATGCGAACCTGCTGCCTAGTACCGCAAAACCGGGGTGCGGGTTGCTGCGCTGGGGGCAGGCGGGGCGCAGTTGCGGCGGCGGCGGTAAATTTGCCCCGATGGCTCGCCCTACCTCCCCCTCTAGTTCGCAACCTTGGCGCCGCCGCCTGGCCACCTATCCCTGGCGCCGGGTGGGCGTGCTGGCCGGCCTTAGCTTTGTGCTGAGTGCTAGTTTAATACTATACTTATTTGGCTTCGGCGACCGTTTTATGGGGCGGCTGGTGGCCGCGTTCTTCGTAGGTTTTTGTTTGTTATCCGTTACTTTTCTGGCCGTACTGCCGTTTATTAGGTGGGCCACTACCCATTGGTTTGGCAAAAGCTGGCAAGGAGCTGCCACGCCCGCTCCGGCGCGGCGGGCCAGCCAGCCCACCCGCCAGCCGGCCGGCCCCCGTCGTTCACCTATTTTACCTTAATTCTACTCCGTGAAAACCACTCTGCTGCACATCAAAAATATGGTTTGCCCGCGCTGCGTCGAGGCGGTTCAGAACTTGCTGGTGAAAGCTGGCTACGAGCCTACCAACGTGACCCTGGGCACGGCTCAGCTCGCGCCAAGCACGCCCGTCGACCCCCGCGTAGTGGCCCCGCTGCTGCGCGAAGCCGGCTTCGACGTGCTGCTCGACCGAGCCGAGCAGCTGACCGAACAAATTAAAGGTGTGCTGCAAGAGTACCTGGAGCACCTGCGTACCGCGCCCGCGCCCCTCACTACCTCGGCCTTTCTGGCTGACCGCTTTGCCACTACCTACTCGCACCTGAGCAAGGTATTTTCGCGCACTGCCAACCTGACTATTGAGAAGTACCTCATTCGCATGAAGATAGAGCGTGTGAAGGAGCTACTGAGCTACGGCGAAATGACGCTGGTGCAGATTGCCGACCAGCTGCGCTACAGCTCGGGCCAGCACCTGAGCAACCAGTTTCGACAGGTGACCGGCCGCTCGGTGAGTGAGTTTCGCCGCATGCTGCAGCCCGACCGCCTTTCGCTCGACGCACTGGGGTAGGGCTTGGCTAAGCACTACATAAGTAAAGGGTAGCTAACGCTGGTTTTATCCAACGTCAACTACCCTTTACTTATTTTATACTGTTAATCAGCATCTTAGGCCTGATATGCTTTGCAGGCTTCGAGGCACTCGCGGCAGGCTTGGGCGCACTGCTGGCAGTGGTCGTGCTGGTGCTGGCCGCACTCATCGGCGCATTTCTGGCACAGCTCGATGCACTCTTTCATAACGTGCGGGGCGTGGGGCGAGTTGCGGGCGATGAACGCGGCCGTCACCCGGCAGATGTCGGCGCAGTCGCGGTCGGTGCGGATGCAAGGCACCATCATCTGGATGTTGTCTTCGGCCAGGCAGGCATCGGCGCAATAGTCGCAGGCGGCCGCGCAGCGGGCTAGGGCATCGAGCAGGTTGCGGTAATCGACGGGGGCATTTTTCATACGAAACGAGGGGGGTAGGCAGGCCCGCCACGGCGGCAGGCCTGCCTACGTATACGCAGGGGGGTAGGCGGCCGGCGGTGTAAAGTGCGGGCCAGCAGCGTACAAAATCAGGAGCCGAGCAACCGCAGACCGGAATTATGTCCGCTCGGCTACCTGAATCCTACCGGCCCGGCAAGCGAGCTGCGCACATTGGCCACGTTTGGCGGGGCGTGAAGCTGCCCCCAACTAGCACTAAAAAACCCAAAGGCAGCCACCAGCGCCAGCAGCTTTCATTCTGGCTCAGCATTTAAAAAAAGAAACGTCATGCTGCGCTGGCCGCAACATGACGTTCTCCAAGATAGTAGCAATAACTAACTTACACCAATTCTTTGGCCACCAGGTATTCGGCAATCTGCACGGCGTTGGTAGCGGCGCCTTTGCGCAGGTTGTCGGCTACTATCCACATATTGAGGGTATTCTCCTGCGTTTCGTCGCGGCGCAGGCGGCCTACCAGCACGGCGTCGCGGCCGTGGCTGTCTTTGGGCATGGGGTAGCTGTTGGTGGCGGGGTCGTCGACGAGCTCTACCCCCTCGGTGCGGCTGAGAATATCGCGCACGTCGGCGAGGTCAAAATCGTGGGCAAACTCGATGTTGACCGACTCGGAGTGGCCGCCCATCACGGGCACGCGCACGCAGGTGGCCGTGACGCGGATGCCGTCGTCGCCCATGATTTTCTTGGTCTCGTTCACCATTTTCAGCTCCTCCTTGGTGTAGCCGTTGGGCTGAAACACGTCGATGTGCGGCAGCACGTTCAGGTCGATGGGGTGGGCGTAGGCGGGGTTGCTGGCGGTTTGGCCGGCGCGCTCCTCCAGGAGCTGGTCCACGGCTTTCTTGCCGGTGCCCGTTACGCTCTGGTAGGTGCTGATGACGAGGCGCTTGGCCTGGTATTTTTTGTGCAAGTCGTTGAGGGCCACTACCAGCTGGATAGTCGAACAGTTGGGATTGGCGATAATTTTATCGTCCTTGGTGAGCTCCTGGGCGTTCACTTCGGGCACGATGAGCTTCTTGGTAGCATCCATGCGCCAGGCCGACGAATTGTCCACCACCACGGTGCCCACAGCGGCAAACTGGGGCGCGAACTCCAGCGACACGCCGCCACCGGCCGAGAAGATGGCGATAGCCGGCCGCGCGGCAATGGCGTCGGCCATGCTCACTACGGGGTAGTCTTTGCCTTCAAAATGAACCAGCTGGCCCACCGATTTGGCCGAGGCCACGGGCAGCAGTTCGGTAACCGGAAACTGGCGCTCGGCCAGCACTTTCAGCATTTCGGTGCCCACCAGCCCGGTGGCACCCACAACGGCAATTTTCATGAGGGTAACAGTTAATCAGCACGTTAGTCGGGCGGCTTTGCGCCGGCCGCTGGGGGCAAATGTCGGGATAAAATTGGTTAGCTGGCGCGCCACTGCGCGGCGCGGTCTACGCATACTTAGCAACAAAAAAAGTAGCTGAGCCAGCCAAAGTTGCAGTTTAACCGTTGAGGTTTACAAGCAAGGGTACTCGTTGTGCTCACCTAGTGGCTGCTTGCTGAAGCAGAACAGACGTTATTCCTCGCCTTTCTTCCAAACCTCTCTTTTACCAAACCAACCAGCAACCGATGGCCATTCAACCCAAAACTAAGGGCTTAGCCCACGTAGCCTTGCGCACCACGGATTTTGCCCGCGCCAAGGCCTTTTACCACGATTTACTAGGCCTGCCAATAGCCCTGGAGACGCCCGAAATACTCGGGTTTTTGGTAGGGTCAACGTTTATCGGCTTCAAGAAAGCGGCACCTACCCACCCCGGTGGCGGCACGTTTACGCCCTTCAACGTAGGCCTCGACCACATTGCCATTGCCTGCGAAGACGAGGCCGAGCTACACCGGGTGGCCGACGCCCTGCAAGCCGCCGGGGTCGAGAACACCGGCATAAAAACGGATACAGTGCAGCCCAAGCAGTACGTGGCCTTCAAGGACCCCGACCGCATCGCCTGGGAATTTTATATGGTGTAGCGCGGGCTGCGCAATAGAGTAGCCGATAGCTAAGTGCATACCTACAGCAGTTCCCAGGTTAGTGTACGGAAGCTTCTGCAGCGGGCTGCCGGCTTTTGGCCGGCTGTCCGCTCTTGGTTGGAGGCGTTTGTGCTAACGAAAAGTGAACAGCCGGCGAAAAGCCGGCAGCCCGCCCATACCCTAACCTGCACATGGCGCTAGCTACCGTGCAAAAGGTCAGGCCACGCGGCGCGTGGCCTGACCTTTTTGTGTAGGCATAAGTGCCAACTCCTGGAAACTCGGGCAGGCCGCTGGGTAGACGGCGCGGGTTTTGCGGAGCTGGCGCGGCCGTGTAGCTTTCATAGGCTTATTCAGGAATTGCTACGCTAGGTATCCTTTCTGATGAAGCACTTGCTACTGCTGTTTTTTTTGCTGCCGCTGATTGCCCACGCGCAGCTAGCCGAAACGTTTGCTGATGGCGATTTTACCCAAAACCCGGCCTGGACGGGCGATGTGGCCAGCTTCCAGGTAGCCAGCCAGGTACTGCGTAGCGCTGGGCCGGCCACTACGGGCACGCAGCTGCAGCTCGTGACGCCCTGCCAGGCCAGCACCGGCACCAGCTGGGAGTTTTGGGTTAATCTCAAGCTGGCGACCTCGGCCAGCAACCTCGCCGATGTGTGGCTACTAGCCTCGCAACCCGACCTCAAAAACCCTGCTACCACCGGCTACTTTGTGCGCCTGGGCGGCACCGACGACGAGGTAAGCCTCTTCCGCAAAGACTCGGCCCGCAGCCCGGTAGTGGTGATAGATGGGCTAAACGGTACGCTCAATACTACCAACAACCTGGTGCGGGTGCGCGTAACCCGCTCGGTGCAAGGGCAATGGACGCTGGCGCGCGACCTCAAAGGTGGGCGCGATTTTGTGGCCGAAGCCCCTACCCCCCTCGACAACATGCACCAGCGCGGCAGCGTGGTAGGCGTGGCCCTGCTGTATTCGTCGGCTAACAGTAAGAACTTTTACTTCGACGATTTTTTGGTCACCGATGCTACTGCGCCGTTGCTGCTGCGCGTAGCCACCGTGGATGCGCGCACGCTCGATGTGGTGTTCAGCGAAGCCGTGGCGCCGGCTGCCGCCGACCTTAGCCACTACCGGCTCGCGACCGGGGTAGGGCCGGCCACGGCCACCGTATCGGCCCGAAACCCGGCGGTGGTGCGGCTGAAGTTCAACCAGGATTTTGCGAGCGCTAATTCCTTGGAAATTCAGCAGTTGGCTGACCTCTACGGCAATGTGGCGGCTGGGCCGCTCACGGTTAGCTTTGGTGGGGTGCCGGTGGCGCCGCAGGTGGGCGAGCTGCTCATTACCGAGCTGCTGGTTCGGGAAACGCCGGCGGTGGGCCTACCCCCCTCCGAGTTCGTAGAAATTTTCAACAACACAACCACTAAAACCCTGAGCCTGCGCGGCGTGCGCCTGCTGAAACCGGGCGGCACCACGGCCGCTGTACTGCCCGATACGGCTCAATTGCTGCCCGGCCAATACGCGGTAGTGTGCAGCAGTTCGCGCGCGGCGCAGTTTGCCGGCTATGGTAAAGTGTACAGCGTCAGCAACTTCCCGGCGCTTAGCAACGCCGGCGACCAGCTGGTGCTGCGCGGCCGCGACGGCAGCACGCTCTTCGAGGTAGCCTACGCCGACACGTGGTACCGCGACCTGCGCAAAGCCGCCGGCGGTTGGACCCTGGAGCTGCGCGACCCCGCCAACTACTGCGGCGGCGGCGCCAACTGGGCGGCCAGCCAGGACGCCAGCGGCGGCACGCCCGGCCGCCGCAACAGCGTGGCCGCCCCCAATCCCGACCGCACACCGCCCACGCTACTGCGAGCTATTGCGCTCACGGCTAGTACTATCCGGCTCTATTTTGGTGAGAAGCTAGATAGCTCGGCGGCTACTAGTACGGCGCTGTACACGCTGCAAAGCAGTACTGGCCCTACCCCCACCGTGACCCGCGCCGCGCCGGTGGGCCCCGATTTCCGGGCCGTGGACCTGGCTGTGAGCTCGGCGCTACGGCCCAGCCAGCCGCTGACCTTGGCCGTGGCGCGCGCCACCGACTGCGCCGGCAACGCCAGCGGCGCGCTGAGCCAGGCCGGCGTAGCCTTGCCCGAGGCGTCGCAGCCCGGTGATGTAGTGGTGAACGAGGTGCTGTTCAACCACGCTTCGGGCGGCGTTTATTTCGTCGAAATGCTGAACCGCTCGCTGCGCTACGTGAATTTGCAGGGCTACCAGCTGGGTATTCAAAAGACTAGTGGTGTGGGCACTGCCGTTATCAGCCCCAGCGCGCCCTACGTGCTGGCGCCGGGCCAACTGGTGGCGCTGACTTCGGATGCGGGCATTTTGCAAGCGCAATACCCCACCAGCAGCGACGCGGCGGCCCTGCTGGCCGTGGCCAGCTTTCCGGCCCTGGACAACAACGCGGGCGCGGTGTATATCTCCGACGCTACGGGCACCGAGCTGGATCATTATGACTACAATAAGAGCCAGCAATTGAGCTTATTGAACACCCAGGCGGGCGTGTCGCTAGAGCGCATTCGGGCCGGTGGGCGGAGCGTGGCGAGCAACTTCCACTCGGCGGCTGGCACGGTGGGCTACGCCACGCCCGGGCGGCCCAACTCGCAAGCCCAAGACGCGGTGGGCAATGGCCAGGAGCTTACCGTTGTGCCCGAACTGTTTACACCCGACGACGATGGCCAGCAGGACTTTATGACGATTAACTACCAGCTCGACCAGCCCGGCTACGTGGGCTCGGTGACGGTATACGACGCGCTGGGCCAGCTCACGCGCCGCCTGCTGCGTAGCGAAAGCCTGCCCACCGCCGGCTTTGTGCAGTGGGACGGCCTCGACGAGCAGGGCCGCAAGGCCGCCGTGGGCTACTACATCGTACACGTCGAGCTATTTCGGCCTAGCGGCGGCGAGCGCCGCGAATACCGCAAAACGGTGGTAGTGGGCGCCCGGCTGTGAGGGCTGGTTAAACCCTACCCCCCCTTCGCCATCCAACCGGGCATGAACGCCCAGCATCAGCTTCAGCATTTGTATTGGCGGGCCGGCTTTGGGCCGCGCCCGCAGGAGGTAGCCGCGGGGCTTAGCCCGCGCCAGGCGTTGCGCCAGCTGTTGCACGAAGCCCGCGCCTATGAGCCCATTCCGAGCGCAGCGCTAGCCGCGTTTCAGGACCCGCTGGGCGCAGTGCAGGCGGTGCCGGCCGGGAGCCCTACCCCCCCGCCGGTGGGCAGTATGGCGGCACCGACTGCGGCACCCGCTGGCTCGGGCCAGCCAGGTACTGCCGACCTAGCCGGCCCTACCCCCCCGCTGGAGGCCGTTGAGGCCCTACGTCCGCGCTCGGCGCTGGCGCTGCGCCGTCAGGGCCTGCCGCAGCTGCGCCGCGCCGACCTCACGCCCGCGCAGCGCAAGCTGCAAAACGAAGGTATTCGGGATGCCTTTATGGGCATGAGCACGGCCTGGATGGACCAGATGGCGACCTCGCCCGGCCAGCTGCGCGAGAAGATGGCGCTGTTCTGGCACGGGCACTTTGCCTGCCGCACGCGCCGGCCCGACGACTCGCTGGCGCTGCTCAATACCATTAGGGAGAAGGCTTTGGGTAAGTTTTCGGACCTACTGCTGGCCGTGAGCCAGGAGCCGGCCATGCTGCAATTCCTGAACAACCAGCAAAACCGCAAGGAGCACCCCAACGAAAACTTCGCCCGCGAAGTGATGGAATTGTTTACGCTGGGCCGCGGCCACTACACCGAAATCGACGTGAAGGAGGCCGCGCGCGCCTTTACGGGCTGGGGTTATGATGGGCAAAGTCGCTTCGTGTTTCGGGAGCGCCAGCACGACGCGGGCCTCAAAACGCTGCTGGGCCAAACCGGCAATTGGGGTGGCCAAGACGCGCTGCGCATCATCTTGAAGCAGCCGGCGGCGAGCACGTTTATCGTAACTAAGCTGTACCGCTTTTTTGTGCATGACGTGCCCGACCCGGCCCGCATTGCGCCGCTGGCCGCAGCCTTTCGCCAGAGCGACTACAACGTGCGCGACTTGCTCGAACGCTTGTTTTCGGCCGATTGGTTTTACGCGCCCGCCAACAGGGGTAACCTCATCAAGTCGCCAGTGGCGCTGGTGGCGGGCCTGCGCCGCACCCTCAACCTACAGGTAGCCAACGACAAGCAGCTACTGAGCTACCAGAAGGCGCTGGGCCAAACGCTTTTCATGCCGCCCAATGTGGCCGGCTGGCCGGGGGGTAGGGCCTGGATTGACTCGTCGTCGTTGCTGCTGCGCCTGCAGCTGCCGAGCATTCTATTCAAGAACGCTGAGTTTGCGGTGCGCCTCAAAGATGACGAGAACGACATTACGCCCCAAACCACGGGCAAGGAGCGGCTGGTGAAGCACGCGGAAACCACGCACCTGCCGCTGGCACCCTTGCAACAGCTACTGGGCGCCACGCCGCCCGAAAACCAGCCGCAAGCACTCGCCAACTTCTTGTTGCAAGCCCCTTTGCGACCCGAAAACCTGGCCCTGGTGCAGCAGGCGGCGACCAAAACCACTACGCCCGAGGAGCGCCTGCGTACTACGCTGGTGAGTCTGTTGAGCTTGCCGGAGTACCAACTGGCGTAGTGGGTTGGGCGTGCAGCTCGCCCACGCCGGCGGTCATGGCGAGCGCAGCGCGGCAATCTTTCCTGGTCGTTCTCATCATCGGGTTGGTAATCCTAATGGGAAGGAAAGCTTGCTTCGCAGGCTCGCAATGACAGGCGCTCTCAGTTCAATATATCTAATAATCACCTACTTATGCAACGTCGCCGCTTTATGCAATCGTCGGCCCTAGCCAGCACGCTGCTGCTAGTGCCTCAGTTTTTGCACGCCCTCGACCAGCCGGCCAACCGGCTGGCGGCGCGGCTGCGCGACGCGCCGGGCGGGGCGGCCCGGCGCCTGATTGTGGTGCAGCTGGGCGGCGGCAACGATGGCCTGAACACGCTGGTACCGTATCGCAACGACCTGTATCACAAAGCACGGCCTACGCTGGCGCTCCGCGAAGGCGATGGCCTGCTGCCCCTCGGCGACGAGCTGGCGCTGCACCCGGCCATGAAGGGCCTCAAGGGGTTATTTGATCAAGGGCAGGTAGCGATTTGCAACGCCGTGGGCTACCCCAACCCCGACCGCTCGCACTTCCGCTCGATGGACATTTGGCAGTCGGGCTCGGGCTCGGAGCAGCTCTTGAGCACTGGCTGGCTGGGGCGCTACCTCGACAGCACCTGCGCCCCCGGCGCGCCGGCCTACCAAGCCCTCGAAATCGACGACACGCTGAGTTTGGCCTTGAAAGGTGCGCAGCGCAACGGCCTGGCTTTCAATAATCCTGGCAAGTTTCACCAGCTCACGCAGAGCCGTTATCTGCACGCGCTCAGCCAGGAGCAGGGGGTAGGGACGGGCGGCTCGGAGCTGGATTACCTATATAAGACGCTGGCCGAAACGGCGTCGTCGGCCGATTATCTCTATGAAAAGTCGAAAATCCACACCAGCGCGGCGGCCTATCCGCCTACCGAGTTTGGGAAAAGCTTGAAAACCACCGCCGAGCTGATTACCTCGGGTGTCGAGTCGCGGGTGTACTACCTGGCGCTGAGTGGCTTCGATACGCATGTGCGGCAGCACGCGCAACAGGGTCGGCTGCTGGGCGAATTATCGGACGGCCTGGCCGCGCTGGCCGCCGACCTGCAAAACAGCGGCGAGTGGGCTAATACGCTGGTGCTGGTGTTCAGCGAATTTGGCCGGCGCGTGGGCCAAAATGCCAGCAACGGCACCGACCACGGCACCGCCAACAATGTATTCTTGCTTAGCGGCGCGCTACGCAAGGCCGGCCTACTCAACCAGCCCGCCAGCCTGGCCGACCTCGACCAGGGCGACCTGCGCTATCAGCTCGACTTTCGGAGCCTGTACGCCAGCATTCTGACCGATTGGCTCGGGGCCGATGCCAGCCTCGTACTTGGCCCAGGCGTAGAGCGCCTAGCTGGCATTTTAGGCTAGTAAACGGCTGAGGTTAAGCGCAGTAGACTATCTACTAAACCCACCAAAAAGGAAAGCGCGGCTATATCATCCGGCCAGCAGGGCCGTAGAGATAGGAGCAAATGGCTACCCTCCGGCAGTCTTTTCCTGCTGGTTTTTTTGTGCACGCAGTGGCGCGCCCAAGAGCGCCACGCGCCGGTAATTGGCTAACCGCCGCTGACTGCCGCACCTAAAAAACCCTCGTTTTTGCCCACCTTACCGGCGGCAAAAACGAGGGTTTTTGCGTGAAATAAGCTTTTTGTTGTTACTCCCTACCTCCCTACAGCGGCACCATAAAGCCAAAGCCATAGAGCCACTGTGCCGAGCCAAACTGGTGCGTGACGCGGCCCAGACGGTCGGCGCCGATGTAGCTGTTAGTGTACTTGGCGTAGGCGCCCTGAAAATCGGAGCTTAGGAAAAAGTACCTATAGAGTTCCAGGCGCAGGCCGCCGCTGGCCCCGGTCACCCAGCCTTCGTAGTGAAACGGCCCCTCGGCGTGGCTAGTGAAGATGGACGAGATGGTGTACGATATCATGGGGCCGCCGCCCACCTTGCCGATGGCACTGAGTGCCACGTGCCGGCCGGCCAAAAACTGCCAGCGCTTCACTAGGTTCACCATCAGGTAGTTGTTGCCGTTGGTGTGTTGCAGGTGCACAAAATCGGGCGTCACCAAGGTGTCGCGGTCGAATTTGTAGCCCCGAATCTGGCCCGATACGCGCATGGTCTGGTAGTCATCGACCACGTATTTGAGGTGGTTCCAGCTGACCTCGATGCCTAGGTCGTGCTTGTCATGGAACATGTAGCCCACCGTGAGGTCGTACTGCGGCACGGTCAGGTTGCTGGGCTTCCAAAAGTCACTCATGCTGGCGTGGTCGTGGGCCACCGCATCGTGAAAGGTGAAGTCGTAATCATCCGATTTATCATTCTTAAAGCGGATGTCCGATTTGGTATACCAATCGCGGTTGTAGCTCCAGTTGAGGTACACGCTGCCGTGGTTGCGGGGGGTGAGCGGCACACCGGCCAGGGTAGTCGTAGTAGCAGCACTCGGCACCACTACCTGCGCTCGGCCCACGCTAGCCAGGCTCAGAAAGCCCGCCAGCAGTAGATAGTTTTTCATTATAAAATATAAAATCCCCAAGCCCTTCAAGCTACGGCACTACGAAATTACTGCCGAGCTAGCTATGCGGTCAACTTTCTTGAAAAATAGCCTGCGCAGGGCTTTATTTTTTCATAAGTAGTTCATAGTTTTGCCTGGTCTATCTAAACTTATAAATATTCAAAATCTCAAACTATTTCCCTCTTTTTTACCTTTTTTTATGAAAGCACTTTTACCTTCTTGCTTACTAGTTAGTGGCCTGCTGCTCAGCTCCTGCGCCTCCATTGTTAGCCACAGCCGGTGGCCCGTAGCCATTGCCAGCTCGCCGGTGGGTGCCACCGTGCGCATCGTCAATAGCCACGGCCAGGAAGTGTACACCGGCGTCACGCCTATTGCAACTACCCTGAAATCGGGCGCGGGCTTTTTTGCAGGAGAGCACTATACCGTTAACTTTTCGCTGCCTGGCTACGAAACCAAAACGGCCACGCTCGGCACCAGCATAAACGGCTGGTATTTTGGCAATATCCTCTTTGGGGGCATCATCGGCCTGCTCATCGTGGACCCCGCTACCGGCGCCATGTACCGCCTCGACCAAAAGGCTATGGCAACAACCCTTAGCCAGACGCAAGCTGCCGTGACGCCCGCGAGCCCCAACAGCCTACAAGTAATATCCGTGGACCAGGTGCCCGAGAACCTCCGCGACAAAATGGTGCTTGTGAAATAGTGTCTTACCAGCAGCTTGCGCTGCCGTTAATAAAACACAAGGAGCGCCGGTTAGCACTGGCGCTCCTTGTGTTTTTAGTGGGAGGGTAGGCACCTTTGGGGAGTGCACAAAGCTATATTTGGCCGGCTCTATCCATTCAGTATGCACCGTTCCTTTCGTCTTTTCCGGGTTCTTCCGCAGTGGGGCCAGCCGGCGCTTGTTGGTTTGCTGGCGCTTTGCTTCGGCCTGGCGCCTGGTCTGGCTTTGGCCCAGGTAACGCCCCTAGTGCTGCCAGCGGGCACTACTGCCAACACGCCGGTGTACCTAGGCCCACGCTTTCGAGGTGGGCCCGACTCGGTGCGGGCGCTGCTAGCGCGCACCCTACGCCCAGCCAACCCCACGCTGGCCGGGCAGGTTTTTTTGCAGCTGGAGCTAACCGACGTTGGGGCAGTGCGCACGAGTTATTTGCTCACACCACCCCGCAAAACGCCTGCCGCCGACTTGGCCAAGAATGCAGACGTGCGCGCCCTGGCACAGCAGCTGGCCAAACAGCTGACTCCTTGGCAAATACTGCCTAGCACGGGGCCCGATCAAGGCGCCAACGCGCTCAACACTATTGCCCTACCCCTACCGTTTGGCCCAAGCGCGGAAACTGCACCCCTGAGCTACAGCGACGAGATGCCGACGTTTCGGCTGGCTGGCGGGCGGCCCGAAGGCACCGCCGTGGTGTCGTTGCCGCGCCTGCTGCAGCGCCAGATGCAGTTCCCTGCTGCCGACATCCGCAACCACGTATCGGGCACCGTTTACGCCTACTTGGAGGTGAGCGAAACGGGCGCAGTCACGCAGCGCAGCATTGTGGGCAGCCTCAGCCCCACCCTCGATGCCGAGGTGCTGCGCGTGCTCGAGCAGGTGCCCAACGCCAGCACACCACCCCGCCAGTCCGGCCGCCCAGTGCGGGTAGGCTACGTGCTGCCCTTCCAATTCAAAACGATTTAGCGCCTGCGCACGGGACTAGGCCGTGCGTTCGTCGGCGGTGCCAAACACGGCGCCGGCCAGCGCCAGCACCGCCCGGCGCGTGGCCTCGGGCTGCTCAAGGTAAGCCTGGTGGCCGCTGCCTTCTAAGAAAAGCGCCGACGCCAGGGGGGGTAGGGCAGCCTGCGCTATCGAGTCGGCCAGGGGCACGGCCACGTCGTGCTTGCCCGCCACCAGCAGCACCGGAAAGCGGGCCGTGCGCAGCACCGGCGTGCGGTCGGGGCGAGCGGCCATGCCGCGCAGCGCGCCCGCAATGGTGGGCTCGGGTGTAGCCTTGCCAATGTCTTCGAGCAGAGCCAGGGCGTCGGGCAGCCGGTCGCGGTTGGCGGGTGCAAAGAGCGGACGTACAAAGCTTTCCATAAACTTGGCTAAGCCGTGGCGCTCCACGAAGCCAATGTTTTTCTCGCGGTTCTGGCGCTTCTCGTCGGTGTCGGGGTAGGCTGTGGAGTTGATGAGCGCCAGGCCGGCGATGCGGTCGGGGTAGCGCTCGGCCAGCGCCAGCGCCACGTAGCCACCCATGCTGTGGCCCACCACCAGCACCGGGCCAGGGCAGCCCTTTTGGTCGAGGTAGCTCACCACGTAGCGCGCCTGGGCTTCCATGCTAAAGTCGGGCACGGGGGCGCGGTTGGTACCGTGGCCCAGCAGGTTGGGCACGAGCAGGCGGTAGCCAGCCGGGAAGGGCCGGGTAAACTCCGTCCAGACTTCGCGGCTTTCGGCAAAACCGTGCAAAAACAGGAGGGTAGGCGGCTAAACGGGAAGCATAAGCAAGCATGGGCTGGTACTGACGAGCGCAAAAGTACCTTTGCCGCCCCTACCTGCGCCGCCGGCCCGCAACCTTATTCGGCCGTTGGCAGTTGGGAAAACGGCTGACTATAAGCTCTCTTCAACACCTTACCTCCTACCCATGCGTTCCTTTTCCCCTCGCTTCTTACTCGCCGTGCCCGCCGTGGTGGGCAGCCTGGCGCTTTTTGCCAGCCAAAACAGCGTACGCCTCGCCCCCGACCCCAACAATGCCGGCCTCAAGCTGCCCGCAGGTTTTGGAGCGCTGGTAGTGGCCGAAACCGGCGGCAAGGCCCGCCACATCGCCGTCACGCCCCAGGGCGTTATCTACGTAAAGCTCAATAAAGTAAAGGACGGTAAGGGCATTCTGGAGCTGCGCAGCCAGCCTTCGGGCAAGGCTACCGTCACGAGTGGTTTTGGCGACTACGGCGGCACGGGCATGTACGAGAAAAACGGCTACCTCTACGCCTCGTCCGACCACGCGGTGTACCGCTACAAGCTCGACGCCAAGGGCGAGGTTACTAACCCCACCCAACCCGAGCTGCTGGTGCGTGGCCTCAAAGTGGGCAGCCAGCACGAGTCGAAGTCTATCGTGCTCGACAACGCCGACAACCTCTACGTGAACGTAGGCGCCTACGCCAACGCCTGCCAGGAGCAAGACCGCACGCGCGGCTCGAAAGGCATGGCCAACTGCCCCATCTTGGACTCGGCCGGCGGCATCTGGCAGTTTAAAGCCAGCCAAGCTAACCAGACCTACAAAACCGGCACGCGCTACGCCACCGGCCTGCGCAACGTGGTGGGCCTCGACTGGAACCCGCAAGACAACCAGCTCTTTGTGATGCAGCACGGCCGCGACCAGCTGCACGACAACTGGCCCGCGCTCTACACCGATCAGCAGTCGGCCACTCTACCTGCCGAGTGCATGTACGCCCTAACCAAGGGCTCGAATGCCGGCTGGCCCTACATCTACTACGACCCGCAGAAGAAAGAGCTAATGAAAGGCCCCGAGTATGGTGGCGATGGCAAAACGCCTTCTACCGACGGCTACCTCAAGCCCGCCGCGGCCTACCCCGCCCACATGGCCCCTAACGGCTTGCTTTTCTACACCGGCACCATGTTCCCGGCCAAGTACCGCAACGGCGCCTTCATCGCCTTCCACGGCTCTTGGAACCGCGCACCCGAGCCGCAGGCTGGCTACTACGTAGTGTTTCAGCCCTTTAAGGATGGCAAGCCCAGCGGCCAGTGGGAGGTTTTTGCCGATAACTTCTC
>Ga0160429_1001003_pt1 | contig 17081 bp, 12 predicted proteins | sample SolpanmetagenomR_FD_108199 | JGI IMG/M metagenome (GOLD analysis project Ga0160429, IMG submission 108199) | Solar panel surface microbial communities from Lawrence Berkeley National Laboratory, California, USA - R | ecosystem: Engineered > Built environment > Solar panel > Unclassified ...
CGGCGGGTTGACTGTGAGCGGGGCGTGCCCATTGGCTGGCCGGGGGTCAGCGTGCCGCCATCCACATTGCGATTGAGCGTACCAGCAGGCGTCATGGTGCCCGAGGTACCAATGGGCGTGGTGGTGCCGGCCGGCAGGGTACCCGTGCCAATTACCGTGCCGGCACCGCTGCCGGGTACTGCGGTGCCCGGCTGGCCCGGCACAATAGTGCCTGTGCCAGCAGCCGGCGTGGCCGGCGAGCCAGGCGTGCCTACGGCGCCGGGCGTACCCAACACGGGCGTTTGGGCATGAGCCGAAAAACTGGTAGCCAGGCCTAGTAAGGCAGCGGCGAAGAAGTGGGTGGCTTTCATAAGTAAGTATGGAAAAGGAAGTTGAGTCAGGTTAGCCCTGCGGCGCTTTCGGCTGCCCAGGGCTCGGTATCTTACGCAGCCTGGGTTTCTAGGGTCTGAAACTACCGGTTGGGCTAGCGGCTGGCCCGTAGGGCGAGCTACCTACCAAAGATACTTAAACTATTGATTTTCAGTTAACTATTTTACTTAAATGCGCAACATGAAAAATCATGAAGAAAAGTGCCTAAGCCTGGCAGGCAACAGCAATTGACCAGGTCTGCAAATATTTAATAAAGTCAACAAGCTAGTTATCAAGCCACTATTTCTGATACGCGGCAGTTCCTGCCGCTGCTTTACGAAGTGCATTGGGCAAAATTGCCCCGGGTTTAGTTGAAAAAGGGTCAAACTGATTTTTATACTATCCTTTTAGTACAAGATGGGCTGTTTAGTTCCGGTGGACAGCGGCGGTAGGCATCGTAAATTTGGGAATATTTCCCACTGATTTGATGCGCGTACTGCACACCGCTGACTGGCACCTGGGCCAGCACTTTCTAACTGGCCAAGAGCGCCTTACCGAGCAGAAATCCTTTCTCGACTGGCTGCTAGCCACCGTGCTGGCCGAAGGCGTGGACGCCCTGGTGCTGGCCGGCGACGTATTTGACACCACCACGCCCTCGCACGCGGCGCAGGAGCTGTACTACGATTTTTTGGTGCGGCTGCAGGCCACCGGCTGCCGCGACGTGGTGATAGTGGGTGGCAACCACGACTCGCCTACCCTGCTCAACGCCAGCCGCCGGCTGCTGCGGGCACTGCGCATCCACGTGGTGGGCGGCGTGCCCACCGACCCTGGCGAACAGCTTATCAGCCTAGCCGGGGCTAGCGGCCAGCCGGACCTGGTGGTGGTGGCCGTGCCCTTTCTGCGCGACCGCGACCTGCGCCTGACCGTGGCCGGCGAAACACCCGACGAGCGCCAGCTGCGCATCCGCGACAGCATTGCGGGCCACTATAAAACGCTGAGCGAGCACGACCTGGTGCGCCGCCTGCGCGAGCGCGACGTACCGGTGCTGGCCACCGGCCACCTCTACGCGGCGGGCGGCGAGGCCCGCGAGGGCGCCGAGCGCGACGTGCACATCGGCGGGCTAGGGGTCATTGCCGCCGAGCACTTCCCGGCCACCTTCGACTACGTAGCGCTGGGACACCTGCACCGCCCGCAGGTGGTGGGCGGGCGGGCGCACATCCGCTACTCGGGCTCGCCGGTGCCGCTGTCTTTTACTGAGGCCGACGACAAGCAGCAGGTGCTGCTACTGGAGTTTGCGGGCGCCGGGGCCCCTACTATTATGCCGCTGGCCGTGCCGGTGGCGCGGCGCTTGCAGCGCTTTCATGGCGAGCTGGAGGCGGTGGAGGCCGCCATTCTGGCGTTTGATAACGAAGCCTTTAGCCTCGTAGCCTGGGCCGACGTGGCTATTCACTCCGATGAGCCAACGGCGGAAGTCCAGCGCCGCGTGCAAGCCGTGCTCAAGGAGCGCCGCGACCACGTGCTGGCCCCGCGCGGGGCGCGGCACCATCGCCTCACCGAGGCCCCCGACCTGGCGAGCCCCGCCGCTGCCCCACTCGAACACCTGCACGAGCTTACCGTGGAGGAAGTATTCAGCCGGCGCGTGGCGGGCCTGCCACCCGAGCGCGCCGCCGCCCTCACGGCCACTTTCCAGGAACTGCGCCAGCTGCTGGCCGAAGCCGACCCGCAGGCCTGGGGCGGCGAGGAGAAAGCGTAGGCGGGGCGCTGAGGCATTTAAGCAACTACAAATAGTATAAGTTGATTTTTATTTTGATACCTTGCCCGGGCTTTGCACTTTTTTCCTTTAGTACGCTCAAGCATTGTATACAGCATGAAAAAATTAGTACTTTCTACGGCTTTGCTCCTTGGCTTGGGCGGCGCCCAGTCCGCGCAGGCGCAGGCCGCGTTCCTGATTGGCCGCCTGGTTGGCATCGGGGTTGGCACTGCCATCAACGCTGCGCGCACGCCCAAGCTGACGCCTGAGCAAAAAGCGGCGCAGCAGCAGGCAGCGGCCCGCGCCTTGGCCGACCAGGCCACGGCCGAGCACAATGCCGCCGCGCCGGCCGCCCCTGCGGAGCTGGTGATGCACCGCACCCCAGCCGACAAGCTGCCCAAGCAGGCCGCCGAGCAGCTTACCGGCCTGGAGGCGCAGCTCGACGCTTGCCACGCGGCCATGCTGGCTAGCCCCACCGGCGCGGTTTGCACCCCCGAGCAGCGCGCCGCTATTCAGAGCGCGGCCGTGAGCGTGGCCCGCGCCAAGCCGGGCTTCGACCTGCACCCCTACCAGCAGGAAATGGCCTACTACCTGGCCGAAGATGCCCGCCGCCAGCAAGCCGCGCCGGCCCCGGCGCCCGCGAAGTAGGCTAGCCTCCCTGGCCGAAAAATTACGCCCGCTACGGCCCGCAGTGCCGCAGCGGGCGTAATTTTAAGGTATGAAGATTATCAGCCTGCGCTTTGCCAACCTCAACTCGCTACCGGGGCCGTACCACATCCGGTTCGATACGGCGCCGCTGGCTGACACGGGCTTGTTTGCGATAACGGGCCCCACCGGCGCGGGCAAAAGCACGCTGCTCGACGCCATTGCGGTGGGCCTCTACGGCCGGGTGCCGCGCCACGACCGCCAGGTGGGCGAGATGGTGAGCCGCCACGCCCCCAGCGCCTTTTCGGAGGTCGAGTTTGAGGTGCACGAAACCAACGCCGACACCGGCCACACGCAGCGCGTGCGCTACCGCTCGCGCTGGGAGGTGAAGCGCAAAACGCGCGGCGAGGACAAGGGCGGCCTCGGCCAGGATGCCATGACGCTGGTTTTCAGCCCCTCGGGCGAGGCCGTCATCAGCGGCAAAGAGGCCGTGCCGGCCAAGGTGGGCGAGCTCTCGGGCCTCGACTTCGGGCAGTTCGAGCAGGCCGTGCTGCTGAGCCAGGGCAAGTTTGCGCGCTTCCTGCACGCCCCCGAAAAAGAACGCAGCGCCCTGCTCGAAAAGATGACCAACGTGGGTATTTACTCGCGGCTGTCGGTGGCGGCGTTTGAGAAAGCCCGGGAGGAAGAGCAGCAAACCAAGCTGCTCGAAGCCACCCTGCATGCCACCCGCCTGCTGCCCGATGAGGAGCGCCAGCGCCTCGCGCACCTGCTCGACGAGCTGCACGAGGAAACCGAAATGACCTACGAGCACCAGCAGGCGCTTAGCACCTGCCTGGCCTGGCGCATCGAGCTGGACAGCCTGGATAAGCAATTGGCCAACGCCACCCGGCAAGCCGACCAGCTGCACGCCGAGGAAATCGCCCTGCAGCCCATTTTTGCCCGCCTTGCCGACCACGAGCGGGCTAGCCCCCCGGCCCTTTCCAACGCCCTGGTGCTCGCCACCCAGGCGCAAGACGAAGTGCGCCGCGATGCCGAAGCGCTGGCCCAGCTTGAGCAGCAGTTTCCGCTGCTGCGCTCGGCCGCCGAGGCGGCCGAGGTAGCGCACGCCACCGCCCTCGCCAGCCAAAACACCGCGCAGGCCGAAGCCGACCACCTGCGCCCGCTGCTGCAAGAAGTTTTGGCCCAGGACACCAGTATTAAAGAAGGTCGCCGCCGCTTGGCCGAGCAGCGCACCGCCTACGACCGCGACCACGCGGCCCACCTAAGCGAGCAGCAAGCCTGGCGCCACACGCAAACCAGCGAGCTGGCTCAGCTGAGCCAGCACCTGGCCGACCTCGAAAGCTGGCTGCTAGCCCACGACCGCGAGAAAAACCTCACCGAAGAGCTGCGTGAAATTAACCGCCAGCTCTTCGATTTAGCAGCCGTTAACAAGGAGCTAGCCACACTGGAAACTCAGCAAAAGGCCCAGCTGCGGCAGCTGGCCGACGCCACCGCCGACCGGCAGCGCCACGAGCTGGCCACCACCGAGGCCCAGCAGCAGCAGCGCGCCCTCATCGAAAAGGGACGCCCCTGCCGGGAAGAGCGCGACGCCCTGCTGCAAGGCACCGATGCCGGTACGCTCGACCGGCAGTACGACGACCTCACGGCCCGCCTGCGGCTCTTGCAGCGCCTGGCTCCCCTGGCCCAGGCGGCCCACGACCAGGCGGCCCGCGCCACCACCCGCGCGCAGGAACACGAGCAGGAAGCCCCGCGGCTGGCCACCGCCGAAACCGCCGCTACGCACCTTAGCCAGCGCCAGGCCGATGGCCAGCTCCTCCTCGACAGCTACCAGCGCGAGCTGCGGGCCCAGCAGGCCCTGGCCGACCTCAATACTCACCGCCAGCAGCTGCAGCCCGGCCAGCCGTGTCCCCTGTGCGGCGCGGCCGAGCACGCATTTGCCCCCAGCTTTGTGGCCGATGCCGACGAGCAGGAAACGCGCGTGCGGGCCCAACAGCTAGCCCTCAACCAATTGCGTACCGAGCTGACCCAGGCCGGGCAGGAGCTGGCGCGCCTGCGCTATGCCCAGCAGCAGCGGCAAGCCCAGCGCGATGAGGCCCAGGCCGCGGCAACCCTGGCGCACCAGCAGGCTACCGAGCTAGCTACTGCCCTCGCCCCTGCCCTGCCTGCCCCTGCTAGCCCGGCCACCGTAGCCGAAGCCCTGGCCGCCACCGCGGCGCAGCAGGCCAGTGCCGACACGGCCCGCCGCCGCCTGGCCACCCTCAATGAGCAGTTGGCAGGCCTCCGGGCCGAGCACACCGCCGCCGGCGAACAGCTCAAACGCGCGCAGCAGGAAGCCCAGCTGGCCGCCGACCGCCAGCTGGCCGCCCAGCGCGCCCTGGCACCCCTAGCGGCCGAGCTGGCCGATGCCCGGGCCCAGGCCGATAATTATCGGGCCGAGATTCAAGGCTTGCTCCGGCCGCACGGCCTGGGGCTGCCCCCGGCCCCGCAGCCCTACGACGGTGTGCTGGCCACGCTCAATGAGCGGGCCGATAGCTTCCTGGCCAAAATCAGAGCCCGCGAGGACCTAACGGGCAAGCTCGCCGGCTTGCAGGCACGCCAACTGGCGCGGGCCGAGGAGCTGCGGCGCACCGAAAGCCGACTAGCCGACGCGGCCACCACCCTGGAAGCCGAGCAGCAGGCCCTCGACGCGCAGCAGGCTGCCCGCCTGGCGCGCTACGCCGGCCCCGACCCGGCCGCCGAAACCGAGCGCCTGCACCAGAATACGCAGCGGCTGGCGGCGGCCGCCACCCGGGCCGACGCTGAGCGCACCCGCCAGCAGCTGGCCCTGGAGGGCACCCGCGAGAAGCTAGCCCAGCGCCAGGCCGACCTGACGCGCCACCAGGCCACCCACGAAGCCCGCCAGGCCGAGTTGGCCCGCGCGCTGGCCGCCGCCGGCTTCGCCACGGCCGCTGAGGCGCGGGCGCTGCTGCTGCCCGAAGCCGAAGCCCGGCAGCTCGCCCAGCGCCGCCAGCAGCACCTCACCAGCCAGCAGGCCAGCCAACAGCTCCAAGCCCGGCTAGCCACCGACCTGGCCCAGCACCACGAGCTGGCGCTCACGCACTTGGCTACGGCGGCCCTTACCGCCGAGCTAGCTCAGCTAAATGCCGAAAACGAGAAGCTGCACCAGCGCCTGGGCGCCGCCGCCAGCCAGCTCGCCCAAGACGATGCCGCCCGCCAGCAGCAAGCCGAGGGCCTGCGCCAGCTCGCCGCCCGCCAGCTGGAGCAGCAGCGCTGGCACGACCTGGCCGAGCAAATCGGCTCGGCCAAGGGCGATAAGTTCAGCCAGTTTGCCCAGGGCCTCACGCTCAGCCACTTGGCTCGGCTAGCCAACCTGCGGCTCAAGCAGCTCACGCCGCGCTATACCATTCTTAAGACGCCCAATCGCAACCTGGAGCTGCTCATCATCGACCACGACCAGGCCGATACGCGCCGGCCCATGGCCTCGCTTTCGGGCGGCGAGAGCTTTCTGGTGAGCCTGGCCCTCGCCCTGGGTTTGAGCGAGTTGGCGGGCTACAAGGCGCGCATCGAGTCGCTCTTTATTGACGAAGGCTTTGGTACGCTCGACCCCGACTCGCTCAACACGGCTCTCGACGCGCTGGAGCGCCTCCAGCACTCGGGCAAGATGATTGGCATCATCTCGCACGTGGCCGACCTCAAGGAGCGCATCGGCACCCAAATACGGGTGCAGCCCGGCGCGGGCGGCAACAGCACCGTGCGCGTAGTGGATGTGCTAGGGTCCGAAACCGAGTGCGCGGGCTAAGTGTGCGGCAAGATGCGGCTTGCCGTCTTACTATCTATGAAACAGATTACGAAGCAGATAGCTACCGCAAAAGCCTAAGCTTACTGCATAGCTGCGCTTACGCTCCTTGTTTCGGCCCAGGTCCAGTATTTTTTGGGCTCAATACCCGCGTAGCCTTTTTGCAGAAAAGCCACTACCTCGGCCTCTACTGCGCGGGCGGCCAGCGAGGAAGCATAGATGGGCCGGCCGTCGGGGTCGGCGTAGCGCTCGGCCTTGGCTAGCCGGCGGCCGGCCAGGCGCAGCAGCGGTCCAGTGTCGGTGAGCGGGTCGGCGGCCCAGCGATAGGTGCTCTTTTCCAGCTCGTTGAGCCTGGTAGCGAGCGGGGCGAGTGGCAGGCGCGGCAGCGTGGGCCGGCTGGCGAGGTCTATCCAGGTGGTGTACTTGCACTCCAGCTCGTAGCGCTGGCCGTCGTAGAGGCTCAGCACCCAGTCGAAGCCCGCCGTGGGGCCAAAAAGCGCGTAGTACGGTACCGGCTCCGGCGTGCGAATGACGGCTAGCCCGATTTCCGGGTAACAGGTGTACTGCGTTAGCGGCTTTCGCAGCTCGGCCCGGGCCTGCTGCACACGCGTGTACTCGGGCTCCCAAGCCGCCCGGCCCGCCTCCTTGTTTAGTATTATTTCAATAAATCGTGGTAAAAACCAGGCAAACTTTTCGGCCGAAGCCTCGTCTTCCCGGCGCCGCTGGGCGGGGGCCCCAAAGGGCTCGTAGAAGTGCGCTTTCTCCTCGGCATTCAGCCAGCAGGCTAGCCGCAGGGCGTGGTCGGCCAGGGGGTGCTGCCAGTCGAGCTCCCGAAAATCGCCGAGCGTGGCGGTGAGGCGCAGCAGCGGCTCGTGGGCCAGCGCCAGCGCCGGGTTCAGCAGTGCCCACACCCCAAGAAAGCCGTCGATGTCGAAATGGTTGGCCGTTACGGCGCGGGCTTCGAGGCCGGGCGTGGCGGGGGCGTGCAGCGCCCGCAGGCACGAGCCGGCGCTGGTATCGTCGCGCAGGGCGGGCGGCGTGGCAGCGCCGCGCCAATGCGCCAGGGTCAGCGCCGCGCCTAAGCCGGTGCTGTCGACTACGATAGTTGGCCGCCGCCGCAGTTGCCCAAACGGCACAAAATAGCGCGCTGGGGCATTGTTCTCAGCAATACCAAACTGTTTATCAACCTTTTCCATAACTAGCTACTGGCTCGGCGGTTCCGAATTTTTTCTACCTTGTTTTTCCGAATCCAGCTCAGGTAGCCTTGCAGCTCGTCGGCGGCGCGCAGCGCTTCCACCGTGTGGTAGTGCCGGGCAAGGGTTCGGTTGGTGAGGAAGCGGTGCACGCTGCTGTGGCAGGGCTGGCACAGGTCCACGGTTTGGCCGTGGCGGCCGCCTTCTTCGCGGGGCACGAGGTGGTGGCGGCTGGTGTGCTGCACGGCGCGCTCGCAAAGGCCGCACCGGGTTTCGAGGGAGCGTTGGGCGCGGACGGCGGCTTCGGCGGCGGCCTGGGCTAGTTGCTGGCGGCGGGTCACGGAGCGAGTGGGAAGGAGAGAAAGGAAGAATTTATTTAACCGTGGCCAGCTCCTTAGAGTTGCGAAAGTCGAATTTACGGTCCTATATTGACCGCCGATTGAGACGTTTTGTCAATATTATTTTTCCGCGAAGTATTCATCTCCCTTTTCTCTCTTTTTTTCTCTAAATGGTCCACTATTCTACTCCTTCTCCCGCAACTACTGGCTGGGTACGCCGCGGTGCCGCCGTACTGGCGGTGCTGGCCGGCAGTCTTTTTGCGTCGAGCGCCCAGGCCCAGACCTGGATGGTTTCGACCACTCCCTACGTTAAGCTAGGGGTGCTCGATAAGTACAATGCGCTAGGTGGTTACACCGCCGTTTTCATTGTTACCAACGAAAAAACGACCCAGGAATTTTTGCTCACCAAGCAGGTACCCAAGGGCGAGAGCGGCATCGACGTCTTTTTCCCCACCGAGCCTAGCGACCCCGAGTATTTCAAGAATATGTCGGGCCTGGCGGCCCAGGCTACCCCGGGCCGCTACCGCTGGGAATGCCGCGTAAATGGTAAAAAAGCGGTCGGCGGCTTTTTCAACTACCCCGAAACGGGCAACGACATTACGGTAATCGGCGGCGGGGCAGCTTCGCGCTAGCCTCGCACCACCCGCATAAAGGGCACATTGTCGGGCAGCGGACCCAGCAGCTCAGCCAGGGCCTGCAAAAACCGGCCGGCCGTATCGGGCCGGCCGGCCGGGGGGCCCGGGGCGTGGTGGCGGTGGTGCTCGCCGCGCAGCTCGCTCAGCACAGTGGGGGTGCCGGCGTCCTCGGGGCTGCGGCCCAGGATGGCTTCGAGCAGAAAATAGCGCGGCAGGGCCTCCTCGGGGGCTAGGTAGTCGGCCTCGTCGTCGGCTTCGTCATCATCCGGAATGCGCGAGTGGTCGTTGGGGTCCGGCTCGGGGCCTTCGTACACTACGGCGACCAGGTGCGCCTCGCCGGTGGCCTGGGGCGGGGGCAGTTGCAATAGCGCCGTGGCGCGGCCCGCCACTTGGTGCCAGCTTAGGTGCAGGCCCCGGGGCGGCACCCGCTCGCGCGCGGGCAGGCTTTCGGCGGCTTTGTCCCACATATACAGCAGCAGCTCGCGGGCCAGCAGCGGGTCGCTGAGCTCGCGGCGCACGGCGGCCGGCCGGCGCCACACCAGCTGCGGCAGCATGAGGTAGGCGAAGTGGTGCGGGTGCGGGCGGGCCATTGCTATCAGGAAGGAGGAGGTACGGGGCGGGCAGCGGCCACCGGCCACCGCTAGGCCCGGCAAAGATAATCGGCTGGCTAAGCGGCTCAGGTGAGCCACAGCGGCTATTTTTCGGGTAGAGGGTCGCATCAAGCAGCCAAGCTGATAGGATTAAAAGTTATCGGTCAGGTGCTTAATCTCTCCGCGCGGGCGCTTGCTTTTCGTGAATAAGTATCTGAATCGGGCTAGCCTACCCTAGCCCCGCTCCGCTAGCCTAGCCGGCCGCCACGGCCGCCTGCACCGCCTGCCACAGCACCCTAGCCGTGTGCTCCCAGCTAAAGCTGGCGGCGTTGGCGAGGCCGGCGGCGCGCAGGTGGGCGCGCAGCGGCGCATCGTGGGTTAGCTGCCGCAGGCCGGCGGCGATGGCAGCCGGCTGGCTTGGGTCGCACAGCACGGCCGCCGCCGGGCCGCCCGCCGCTTCGGGCAAGGAGGAGATGTTGGACGTGAGCACCGGGCAGCCACTAGCCTGGGCCTCCACCACCGGCAAGCCAAAGCCCTCAAAGAAAGGCACGTACACCGTGGCCAGCGCCGCTGCGTAGAGGTCGGCCAAGTCGGCTTCGCTCACGCGGCCCGTGAAGGCGACGGCGGCCTGCACCTCGGCCGGCAGGCTGCGAAACTCCTCGAATACCGGCCCGGCCTTCCAGGCAGTGCGGCCCACTAGCAGCAGGCGCACCGGGGCGGCCGCCGCGCCGCCTTCGGCCTTAAAGAGGGCAAAGGCTCGCAGCAGATTGCGCAGGTTTTTGCGCGGTTGCAGGGCGCCCACAAACAAAAAATACGGCTGCCCCTGGCTGAAACGGGCCCGCGTGGCCACCTGCGCGGCGGCGGGCTGCGGCGCAAAGTGCCGGGCCGGCGCATTGTGCGCCACCAGAATGCGGCTAGGGTCGAGCCCGTATTGCAGGCCAATATCCTGGCGGGTGGCGGCGGACACGGCTACCAGTTGAGTGGCGGCGCGGGCAAAGCGCGGCAGAAAGTGGGCGTAGTAGCGACCCATTACCCGGCCAATATCCTGGGGGCGATGCAGGTAAGCCAAGTCGTGCAGCACCATCACCCGCGGCACGCGGGTGCCCAGCACCGTAAAGCCCTCGGGCGAGAGCAGCGCGGCCGGGCGGTGGCGACGCAGCCACAGGGCCACCGCGCCCTCGTACCAGGCCAGCATCAGCAGTGGGTGGCGGGCCGGGGGCAGCAGCACATGCGGCACCACATTGGGGCCTAGCAGGTAGCGCGGGTCGTAGGCGCGGTCAAAAAGAAAGTGAAACGTGCACTGGGGTTGCTGCTGCACCAGGCAGCGCAGGGCCTCGAAGGTGTAGCGACCCAGGCCTTCGAGGTGGCCGCCGGGCAGCAGAAAGCGAGTCGTGACGGCAACGTGCATTCTCTCTTTTAGTTATGAGCTATGAAGTGTTGGGGCTTACGGGAAAGCTTGTTAGCGAAGCGCGTCGCTCACAGCTACCGCCGCAGCTGGCGCAGCTCGCGCAGGCGCACCAAGCCAGTGAGCAGCAGCAGGCCGGCAAAGAATACGCTCATCAGGCCAGCCTCCAGCCACCAGGCCAGGGCTAGCTGGGTGCGGGCCAGGTACCAGCCGCCGCACAGCAGCCCAAAAGCCAGCGCCAGCTTAGCCAGCAAGTGCCAGGGCACGGCAATGCCCATGCGCCGCGCCACCAGCCACACGTAGCCGCCCGATACCAGCACGCCGCTCACCAGCGTGTTGAGGGCGGCGGCCACGGCCCCGTAGCTAGGCAGCAGCAGCAGGTTGAGGCTGAGATTGAGCGCGATGCTGCCGGCCACGAGCCAGCTTACCGGCCGCTGGTGGCGGGTGCCCGTGAGCAAGGTGCTGTAGATGGCAAAGAAGGCATTAGCCAGCACATTCAAAAATAATAGCTTGAGGCACAAGGCCATGTGCGCCACCTCGGCGCCCGTGCTGCGGCCAAACTGCCAGAACAACACCTCGCCCCGAAACAGCACGAAGGCCACCACCAGCAGCAGCGGCACGGCCACCACCCGCTGGCCCGCCCACAGCAGCTGGCGCAGCTCGCGGGGCCGGGCGGCGGCGTGGGCAAAGCGCGCAAAAAACAGCGGCAGCACCGTCCAAGCGTACATCATGGCCGCATCAAACCAGCGGTAGGCCCCGGCGTAGTAGCCCGCCTCGCGGGCCGAGGACAGCCGCTCGAGCAGCACCATATCAACCCGCTCGTTGATGCCGTAGAGCAGGGCAATGAAGGCAAACGGCAGGCTGCTGCGCAGCAGCCGCCCCGCCGGCCGGCGCCGGGGCCAGCGGTGGGGCAGCTGCCCAAACAGCCGCCGCAGCAGCCCCATAAACAGCACCGCCGTGAAGCCCGCCGCCACCAAGCGCGCGCCCACGTACGTACTCAGGCTCAGACCCTTGCCTAGCAGCAAACCCGCCACCATACCCAGGGCCAGCAGCTTTTCGAGCACCGAGAGCCAGGCATCGGTATTGAAATGCTGCCGGGCCTGCACCGGCGCCCGCAAAAACTGCCCGTACTGCGTAAGCAGCAGCCCCGCCCCCACCGCGGCCAGCAGCCCCAGCTGCGGGCCGCGGTAGCCCATGCCCCAGCCCAGCGCCACCAGCGCCACCAGCGAAGCCAGCGTGAGCAGCCCCCGCAGCGGCAGCAGGGTGGCAAACTGCCGGTCGGCAAAGGCGGGCTCGGCGGCCAGGCGCTGCACCGTAAACTGCGTGAGGCCCAGGTCGGCGAAGGTGGCCACCACCACGGCCAGCGCCGAGCAGGCCGCCAACAGCCCAAAAGTGCCGTGACCCAGGCGGTCTTGCACGATGTTTTCGAGCAGTATCCAGCCGGGCTTCACCAATAGGTTGAGGGCCACGGCCAGGCTGATATTACCGAGAAAACGTTTGATGCGCGAAGGGGCTAGCGGCCGAGGATGAAAGCACAAAGATAAAGCCGCTCAACACCAGCGCCCGTTTATCTTTGCCTCTTATTGCCAGGAGCCCACGCCCGCCTGCGGCTCCTTTTACGTTGGTTATGCTGCCCGATTCGCCCCTTCCCTTCTCGTTTGCCGGCCTGCGGGCTATTTTTCAACGTTGGAAATACTTACTGGGGCTGGCCGTGGGGCTAGCCGCCGTGGTAAGCGCGCTGGTGGCGTGGTCGCTGCCGAACATCTACAGCTCCACGGCCATCTTCCTGCCTACTTCGCCCCAAAGCACTGACCCCGACCGCCTGGTGGAAGGCTCGAAGCTGGAGGTGGGCGCGCGCTCCGAAGACCTCGACCGGGTGCTCACCATCGGGCAGTCGCTGCCCCTGGCCGAGCAGATGATTCGGCGCTTCAACCTCTACGCGCACTACCAGCTGGGTGCGCCCGGCACCGATGCCGTGGAAAACAACGTGCTGGCCGAATACAACAGCAACCTGAGCATCGTGCACAACGAGCGCGACGCCATCGAGCTCACCTTTCAGGACCGCGATAAGAAGCTGGCCGCCGCGGTGGCCAATGCCCTGGTGGCCGCCATCGACTCGGCCAACCAGCAGCTGACGCTCGAAAACCGCCGCAACGTGCTCGAAATCTATCGCCAGCGCTCCGAGCAGCTGGGCAGCGCCTACGAGCGCACCCGCCAGCACCTGCTGGTGGCGCGCCGCCGCTTCGGCGTGTTCGGGCTCGAGCAGCAGGGCCGCTACCTGGGCAAGGCCGTTATCGATACCGAAAAGGAATTGCGCCTGGCCGAGGGTGGCGGCCCCGGCAATGCGGCGGCCCTGCGCCGCGCGCTGCGCGGCCTCACCCAAACCCAGGGCGGCAACCTCATCAACCTTGAAAGCTGGACGCAGGGTGCCGACTCGGTGGGGCTGCTGGCGGCGCGCCTCACCGATTTGCAGACGCGCTACGTCGCGTCGCAGGGTGTCTTTGAGCAGGCTCAAACCTCGCTGCGCAGCCGGGTTTCGTCGCTTTACCTGGTGCAGAAAGCTTACCCGGCCACCCGCAAAAGCAAGCCCTTCCGCACCGTTATCGTGCTGGGCTCGGTGCTGGTAACGCTGGCCCTTTCCGTCTTCCTTATTCTGCTGCTGGAAATGTACCGCCGCCGGCCGGCGCCCGATGGGGCAGCGAGGCTATGAAGTGCGGCAGAGGCTAGCTGAACTGCTGTGGTGCACTGCCTAGCCACCTCTTCCACCTACCCGCTTTCTTGGCTCACCTTCAACTCCCTTACCTCATCACCCACCCCCATGCGCCAACTCCTGCTTCGCCTGCGGCCCGCCGATACCAGCCAGTGGCTGTTTCTGGGCTTTGTGGGGCTGCTGCTGCTGGGGGGCGCGCTGGTGGGCACGCACCAGCAGCCGGGCGTGTTGCTGCTGGCCCTGGCGGTGCCGGGGCTGGTGCTGGTGGCCACGCGCTGGCAGTGGCTCTACTACGGCTTGTTTCTGACGCTGGCCTTCACCCACGAGATGAGCGTGGGCGGCCAGAAAATGGAAGTGCCTTCCGAGCCGCTGCTGCTGGGCCTGCTGGTTTGCGTGCCGCTAGCCCTGCTTCTTGGGCGCGGCGGCCTGCGGCAGCTGGCTGCCCCCGAGTGGCGCCATCCGCTGCTGGTGCTGCCCTTTATGCTACTGGCCTGGTCGGCGGTCGATTGCTATTTCTCGGTAGACAAAGTGCGATCTATCAAGTATGTGGTTGCCAAAACCTGGTTTCTGGTGCCACTGCTGCCGGGTACGCTGCTGGTGCTGCGGCGCCCGGCCGATTTCTGGCGCCTGGCCGCCTGCTACGTGGGCGGCGCCGTGGTGAGCCTGCTGTGGGTGCTGCCGCGCCACGCGGGCATCGGCTTCAGCTTTGCCAGAACCAACTGGGCCATCCAGCCTTTCTACATCAACCACGTGATATACGCCACCACGCTGGCGCTGCTGCTGCCCTTTGCCTTTGGGCTGGCGCAGGGGGCTAGCACGCCGGGCCGGCGGCGGCTGTGGCTAGGGGCCGGCCTACTACTGCTGTTTGGCCTGATTACCTCTTACACCCGCGCCTCGTGGCTGTCGGTGCCGGCCGCGTTTGGCTTTTACTGGGTTATGCGGCTGCGCCTCACGCGGGTGCTGCTGCTGGGCCTGGCGCTAGCCACGGCCGGGGCGGCCACGTACTTCGTGAGCGGCGAGAATTTCATGCGCTTCCGGCCCGATTTTGAGAAGACCATCTGGCACGGCGGCAACCTGGCCGCGCACCTCGAATCGACTTATAAGTTTCAGGATGTGTCGGGTATGGAGCGGGTGTACCGTTGGGTGGCCGCCGCCCGCATGGTAGCCGATAAACCCCTGACCGGCAGCGGTCCTTCTACCTTCAACCCCACCTACAAGCGCTACACAGTATCGAGTTTTCGCACCTACGTGAGCGCCAACCACGAGGGCTCCACGGCGCACAATTATTTCTTATTGCAGCTGGCCGAGCAGGGCGCGCCGGCGTTTGTGCTATTCTGCGTGCTGGTGGGCACGGCGCTGCTCACGGCCGAGCGCCTGTACCACGCCACCGGCCAACACCCCGAGTTGCGCCGGCTGGTGCTGGCCGTGAGCTTATCCTTCGTTATCATTGTTTTTCACCTCTTTCTCAATGAGTTAATAGAGAATGACAAGGTCGGCTCCGTCTTTTTTGTGGCCCTGGCCATGCTCGTCCGCACCAACACCTGGCTGGCGGAAGCAAAGGCCGCCGAGGTCCCAGCGACCCGGTCCCTGGCAGGGCAGGTCTAGCGAAGCGGGCGGCCAGTGCGTGGCCTGCTACCGCCGCAGTGGGCTCGCCCAGGCGCGGGCCGCTGCCTCAAGCCAAAAAGCGGACTATAGTGCCTAGCTGATTAACCGATTTGCGGCTAGCCCCGCCAGGCCCGTGCCAGGTGTCCAGGGCAGTTGCCGGCTCATTTCACGCGCAGGCTCAGCATGGTTACGTCGTCGGCAAAGCGCTCGCCGTTGGCGTTGAAGTCGCGGATGCAGCTCAGCAGCTCCAGGTGTAGGCCAGGCAGCGGCAGGTAGCGGTTGCGGGTGAGGGCGCGCAGCACACCAGCCTCGCCAAACTCCTGCTGCTGCGCGTTGAAGACCTCGGTGAGGCCGTCGGTGTAGATGAAGAGCAGCGAGCGCGGTGGCATAGCCGCTAGCCCTACCTTGAACTTGGGCAGGTCGGGCATGATGCCCAGCATCACGGTGCCGTCGTGCAGCAGCTCGGGCGGGCCCGTATCGGGCAGCAGCAGCGGGTCGTTGTGGCCGGCGTTCACGTATTCGAGCACCTGGGTGCGGCGGTCGTAGAGCGCCAGAAAAGCGGTAATAAACTTCTCACCGCCCGAATTACGAAAAATCAGGTGGTTGAGCTCGTGCACGATAGTCACCAGGTTAGCGCCCTGGCGCAGCAGCGTGCGCAGCCCGGCCTGGAAGTTCGACATCAAGAGCGAGGCCGGCACGCCCTTGCCGCTCACGTCGGCTACGCACACCAGCAGGCGATGGGCGTCAATCTCCACCACATCGTAGTAGTCGCCGCCGATTTCGGTGTGGGGCTGGTAGGTGGCGTGCAGGGCATGGCGCGCATTATTGGGCAGCACCTGCGGAAACAGCAGCTGTTGCACCTGCTGGGCAATCTCGATTTCGCGCCGCACCGCGGCTTCAGCCACCAGCAGGGTTTCGCGCTGGCGGGCCAGGCGCAGGTTGGCCACCGCCCCCAGGAGAATGTTGCTCAGCGTTTCGAGAAAGGACAGGGCCTCGCGGCTGGCATAGTCGCCCTGCATGGTGCCCACAAATACGAGCGCCTGCACTTTTTCGCGCTGGCGCACGGGCACCAGCAGCTCAAACTGATTCCAGGTGGCCTTCAACGCCAGCTCGGCTACCTGGCAGGTAGTGTCGGGGCACCAGCGCGCTACCTCGGCGGGCAGTAGGTGCGAGTCGGCCGCCAGGGCGGTGCCAAAATTCACCTTCATCCGAAAAACGCCCTCCTCCAGCACGTACAAGGCTAGCCGCCGCACGCCCAGCTGCCCGATGAGGGTAAACTGGTAAATTTTGTATAAATCTACCTCCGCCGCGTTGTGCGTGATGGCCTGCGTGACTTCCAGCAGCGCGCTAAGCTCCCGCTCCTTCAGGAAAAGGCGCTTTTCGAGGCCAGCTACAAGGGCGGCGGGAGGAATAAGGGGCGCGTCGATGAGGCAGAACGGTTACGAAGTGGGGGCAAAGCTGCGGCGCCGGCCGCAATTCTCTACAATATTACGCCCAATTGTGCCCACCCGCCCCACGCGCCGCGCGCGGGCCTAGCTAAGTTGGGTTTTGGGGTCGAAGGCATCGCGCAGGCCATTGCCCAGCACGTTAAAGCTCAGCACCAACAGGCTGATGGCCAGCCCGGGCAGCGCCGTCAGCCAGAGGCCGGCCTCGGTGCCCAGCAGGTCGTAGCCTTCCTTTACCATGAGGCCCCAGCTAGGGGCTGGCGGCTGCACGCCCAGCCCCAGGAAACTCAGGCCCGCTTCGAGCAAGATAGCGGCAGCAAAGTTGCTTGTAGCCAGCACAATGAGCGGCCCGCGCAGATTGGGCAGCAAGTGTACAAAGATGAGCCGGCTGGTAGGCAGCCCCAGCACCCGCCCCGCCTCGATAAACGTGGCCGAGCGCAACCCCAGCACTTGCCCGCGCACGACCCTAGCCACATCCACCCACATGGTGAGGCCCACGGCTACGAAGCTGACCCACACACCTTTACTGTCCAACGCCAATGAAATACCAATCACCAGCATGATGCCCGGAATGCTCCACACCACCGTCATCAGCCCCAGCAGCACGCTATCGACCCAGCC
>Ga0160429_1001004_pt1 | contig 17077 bp, 3 predicted proteins | sample SolpanmetagenomR_FD_108199 | JGI IMG/M metagenome (GOLD analysis project Ga0160429, IMG submission 108199) | Solar panel surface microbial communities from Lawrence Berkeley National Laboratory, California, USA - R | ecosystem: Engineered > Built environment > Solar panel > Unclassified ...
CCAATTATTTGAGTTATACACCTGCTGTGTTGGATGGAAATCTGATTTATTATTCTCTTGGGTGTCGTTACAGCATTGCAGGTGCTGCTTTGGGTAGTGCTACAGCGCCTTCGTTTGCTGCATGCTTTAAACTCTGTGACGCCGTGTCTGGATGTTCTGGTTTCTCATATTCGGGAGGTCAGTGTTGGTTCAAGAACATGTACGGTGTATCTACGGCACCCGTTGCAAACATCTCAGATAACTCTGCATGGCAAAATGTCTATTATGCAGGAGGTATTGCTATAATAACACCTATATCTCTTAGCATAGCACCTACGACGAGAACCGTATACTCCGGCTCCGGCACAACCACATCTATCTCTACTTACTTCATCAACGGTACGGCTTCTGTTGTAGTTACGTCCCCATCGACAGCGGCACTAATCTTCACAACCACCATGACCACCGATTCAGGAATGGCAACAACGCCTACAACCTCGACTATATCTACCAAAGCCGGCAGTGTTACCGTTCTTACCATTTATCCAACCCCAACTCTTACTTGTAACAACATGGGTGTGAGATATGCGGCATACTGGACAGCTAATAATCCTGCAGTTGTATCAACTTACAAAACTATGGCGCCGTATGCTTCAACTGTTGTTTCTTCAACTTCTACCAAAACCTCTACGGTAACAAGATCAGGAACAACAACAGTCACTTCAGCAACGACCACGATAGTGACGAGTGCGCTAGCGGCTAGTCCTACTGGTGTGGCAACTCAACTACGCTATCTTTATCTCGCACAACAGGCTCTACCAAACATGTACAGCATTGGTCCAGTCTATTATGGTAGTGCCTATACGATTGGTCATACGTGGTACATCTTTGCTGGAAGGGGCACGGGCTATTACACTATCTCAGTTCCATACACCGACGATACTTTCTATATGTGGAGCGGAAGCAAAGCTTTGTCTGGATGGGACAACAGTAATTTTGACGTATACCGTAATTGGACTATGGGTACTAGTGCGGGTTACGGATATTCTGTATACCTTACTCAAGGTACCTACTACCCCTTGCGAGCTCTATGGGCCAACACTGGTGGAGATTCGGAGTTGCAGATCTGGCTATATGGACCGGATGGATCATATATGTCTATGCCGTTTACTAGTTCGAATATGGTAACGGGATATCTAACACCTCAAATAATCACACAGCCTTGCGATACTAAGATGGCCCAGCGCCCATGGCCGGCCTGGGGATCGGAGACTTAGTAGACTTAGTATAGTGTAATGTCTTTGTCATTAAAGAAATTCTCCTTGGTCATTCTTTAACGTAATTTTCTTCTATATTTATTTAATTATATTATTATATATTGTCTATATCTTTAAGCATATTATATAAGAGCTATAGATATTAATTTCAGTACTATCGTAACTACTATATTGTTGTAATGACGTGTGAGGTACTAATCACGACTATTATATAATAATCTAATCTTATACCTAACGTGCTCTACTATGAAATGAACATACCTAGATCTTAGCATAATTTTTAGATTAATTATATAACATACCTTTGTATTTAAACTTATATAACTTCATAACATGACATCTAATTATGAAGCACGCTTATATGAGGCTTTTGTTAGACTATGGTATAGTTAGCGGTTACTGAACCATAGTACCGATAAATTATATATAACTAGTTAAAGTATTGAAACACGGTTAACGGGAAATTATCGGTCTTATTCCTAATAACGTTTTAAATAGAGTTTTTCCTTAGTCTATATAAGGAGGTCTAGTTACCCCTTATTCGTTTGTTTTTAGTTAAGTCTTATTTGTACTAATATTCCTGTAATATCATAAACCTTATTATATCGTCCTTACGTCATTACACGTCATTATTAACTATAGGTTATGAGCCCGGACTTATAATAAAGTTTATTCAAATTATAACTACGGTACATTCTCGGAAAAACCTTATTGATACTCCGAGAACTAAGAAAGGCTTCCTTTCTACAAGGACAATTACGTAACTAGAAAGTATAAATTCAATCGATACGTTATAATAACGAATACCGACCTATTTAAAGTTCCGAAACTCACTAGCGTACTAAATTTCGAGATTTAGTTCATTCGTATCTAATTAATACTATTAGAAAAAGGCTATTAATAGTATTATGATACTATACTACTCGATTTAGAAGCTAATACTAAAGGATACTAGAAGGCCTTAGTAGTAATAAGGTTATCACTAGCTAATAACGTGCTAATGTAATCTCGGAACTACGATAATCCGAAAACCTTAATTAACTATTTAAAAGCTACGTACTAGGCTAAGGGCTTTAGTACTACCTTTTTAGCTATAAAAAGGTTAATTAATAATAGCCTAGCGTCGCATAAAGGGAATATAGTGTCATTTATTAATACTACGCCCGAGCTAATTATAGATTTAGAAGTTAAAAAGATTACACTTCTAGCTACTTTCCTTAGCGCGTTAATTCTCAACAATTTAGGTTTAGAATATAACCTTATAACAACTATTATTACACAAAATATCTGAAACACATCTGATATCGATATTAACGTCATTTTTCAACAATTATTAGACGAATCTATACGTGTTAAGGGTCTTAAAAACTCTAAAAGTATTAATTACGCATCGTACGTACCGGCGGAGCTAATAGAAGCTTCAACATCGGCCTCGGTATCTCTAGATATAGAGATAACGTTAAATACGAACAAAAAATTCGGCTGAACTAGTGCTACCGCAAACCTTATTTGCGATTACTGTAAGAAAACAGGGCACAAATCTACTAAATGCTATAAAAAGTACCTAGAAAAGCGGCCTGCACGCTGCGATTGAGATTATCGTAAAAATAATCGAGAAAATATAACCTTATCTATAATAGAGCACGTGGCGCAATTAAGCTTAGAGAAACCTTACTTTATTCTTGATTCTGGAGCTACTATACATATTAGCTACGACAGAAGCTTATTCGATAAATTATCGCTGTCTAATTTAATAATAAAGTAGAGGGGGAACTCTAATACTAAGCTATAAGCATCAGGAATTAGTACGATTAGTATTAACCTTAACGGCAAGCTAGTAAAAATTGAAAAGGTCTTATATGTACTAGAAATTAAAGTAAACTTAATAAGCCTTAGCGTTATAATTAAGAAAGGATTTTAGGTCGATTTTAACTCTAAATTAATTAAAATTTGGAAACCCTACAATCGAGGACTTTTAACGACCGGATATTACAAAAATAGCCTATTAGTAGTTTGGTACGATTGTACTAAACAAGTTAATTCGACTATTAGAGCTATAAAAGACCTTAATTTATAGTACTATTAAATAGGCTACGTAGGTACCAAGGCTATTATGAAACTCAATAACGTAATAGAGAACCTTAAAAAGGATAAACAGGGGTCCACGGACTTCTCGACCTATCAAATTTACATAAAAGCTAATTTGAGTAACATGAAATCGAGCCCTAAAACAAAAAAGGCTCAAAATTACCTAGAAAAGGTAACGATAGATATTGGGGGTCTAATCGGACCTACTTCAAACACTAGTAAACGTTATTATTTAACGTTTTTGGATTTAGCTACTAGATATCTTAGCTTAGCGCTTCTACTAAACTAAGAACATACGAATATACCTATTAATAGCTTTATTTAAAGCTCCGATTAGCAAAACTCTAGAAACCTCAAACGTATCCACGCGGATAACGAGTTTAACACTAAAGCTAATTAAGAAACGGCCGATCGTACTAGAATAGCTTTTACGTTCATAGCCCTATACTTAGTAGAACAAAAAGGCGCTAGAGAACGAATTAACAGAACGTTAATAAATAAGGTTCGGACTATGCTTATTTAGGCAAATTTACTACGGAAATATTGGCTCGAAGTACTAGTTACTGTAGTATATCTATATAACTAGACATTAAATCGAGGGTACAATTACTAAACACTATACAAATTAAGGTTTAAGATCAAACCTAATCTATCGAACGTGTGTATTTTTGGATTACTAGTGTATAAAAAGGATCTTACTAAACTAAAGAAATTAGATAATAGGGCTAAACCCTTTTACCTAATAGGTTTTAGGGAGAATTAATTCAAACTTTTGAACTCCTCTACTAGATAGACTTATTGGTCGAAACAGGTAAAGATTATTGAAGGCCATTTCTATAAGGGTAAAGTTCTAGATAAACTCGTAGAGAACGAAGTTCCTGAACTAGTTTACGAACAAAACCTTATTGAAAATTCACTTGAAAATTCACTTGAAAATTCACTTGAAAATTCACTTGAAAATTCACTTGAGAATTCAGAAACTTCACATAATAAAACTTCACATTCACCTATAAACGAACAAGAGGAGGAATCGAATCCTGAATTTGATTATTTCTCTTTTATAGACTCTATAAAGAACTATGTACTTTCTACTACTAACGACTTAGCTACGATTCCGAATAGCATAAGATCGGTGCTAGTATATCCAGAAAAGGAGCTATATATAGCTACAGCAAAATCAGAACTTCAAAAGCTTATTTCTAATAAAACTTAGGAAATAATCCTAAGACTTCTAAATAAGCCTATTATTAAAGGACGATAGGTATTTAATAAAAAGCTTAATTTAGACGGTTCTATAAATAAATATAAAGCTCGTTACGTCATAAAAGGATTTATGTAATAATACGGCTTTAACTTTAATAAGACTTTTGCTAGAACTACTAAACTAGTAGTTATTAAGCTATTATTAACTCTTGTAGTAACTATAGATCTTGAAGTTATAACGTAGGATGTTATACAAGCTTTTCCCTACGTAGATCTCGACTCTAAGATCTATATAGAGATCCTAGAGGGTCTAAATTTAGTACAAAACGTAGAGAAAACGATGGTATATAAACTTAAAAAGGTATTATATAGCCTAAAACAAGCCACACGTTAGTAGTAAGAGTATCTAACTAAGATTTTGAAGAAATTAGGTTTCGAAAACCTTATTTCAGAAAATTGCGTTTTTATTAATATAAAACGGTCCGATATTATGGTACTAGCTACGTATGTAGATAATATTATCGTATTTTCTTTAAATAAACAAAAATCAAAAAGCTTATTCGAAGATCTAAAACGTAATAGATTAGATATCCGAGATCTTAGAGATATTAATACGTATTTAGGCGTAGAAGTAGTAAGAGATCGTTAAAATCGGAAAATAGAGTTATGTTAAAAACGTTATATAACTAAAATCCTCGAACGGTTTAGCAAAACTCTATTAAAACCTATAGATACCCTGTATCTACAAAATATAGATCTTCGGATCGTAGATCCAAAAGCTAATAAGGCGCAAATTAGAGATTATTAATAACAAATTAGAAGTTTAATCTACTTAGCGTTATATACTAGGCCGGATCTCGTATACGGAGTGAACTCTCTTGCTCGTTATATATTAAATCCGTTAAAAGAAGCGTTTTAAGCTCTAAATAGACTTTGAGCGTACCTGAATTATACGAGAGATATTAAGCTATCGTTCTATAGAGAAGTAGATAAGCTTCGTATCGAAAACTTAGTTAATGCCGATTAGGGGGGGACCCACATACGCGAAAATCGACATCTAGTTATATAAGTACCATAAACTCTAAATTAAGCTTCATGCTAATTAGCTAGCTATTAAAGCTTCAAAAGACGATAGCTCTATTATCGTACGAGGCTAAATATATAGCATATAAAGAAGCTTTTAAAGAAAGCTTATTTATTTAGTAATTTCTTCAAGAAATGCTAGTTTAGGTACAAAGTTTATTTAATAACTAAACTTCGATCTTTACGGATAGCTAATTAGCGATCGAATTATTAAAAAATCCTATATATCACGCACGTACAAAACATGTAGATATTTAGTACCATTTTGTGCGCGACATTTTGAAACGCGGGGAAATAAAGCTAATATATTAACTAACTAATTAGCTATTAGCTAATAGATTTACAAAGGCGCTAAATAACTAGAGTTTCAAACTCTTTTACGTAAATTTATCGAACGTAAGCTATAATTAGTATTAATTTAGCTTATAGGGGTGTGTTAGACTATAGTATAGTTAGTAGTTACTAAACTATAGTACTAATAAATTATATATAACTAGTTAAAGTATTGAAACACGGTTAACAGGAAATTATCGGTCTTATTCCTAATAACGTTTTAAATAGAGTTTTTCCTTAGTCTATATAAGGAGGTCTAGTTACCTCTTATTCGTTTGTTTTTAGTTAAGTCTTATTTATACTAATATTCCTATAATATCATAAACCTTATTATATCGTCCTTACGTCATCACACGTTATTATTAACTATAGCTTTATCTAACCTCTCTTAATATCTTCTCTAAACGACAGCTAAAACTACGCGAAATTGCGTCACAAAACTTTGTTATCTAAAATAGTAGAAATTCTATATTTTACGATTATGGACTAATTTAGGCTAAGCTTAGCTAAGCTTAGCGTAGCTAGAAATTCTAGCTTAGTAAATTATATGAATTCTACATAAACACTCTAAATCGTCTTCTACTATAATAGAGTAGTACGAGATATAAGGTAAGAGGGTATAATATTACTAATAGTAAGACTATAGCGAGTAGGTATTATAGAGCTAGTACTATAGGTACTATAGAAACTAATCTTTAAGGAGTCTAAGACAATATACTTATAATATAATATATATATAGGTCTAGAAAAGTATAATCTTTATCTTAATAATAACTTAATAAGGTTTATGTTCTATAATAAGGAGACTATCTTATAACCTTTATTATACCTTATAACTATCCTCTCTCTTTATCTCTAACCTTTCTTAATAGATACCTCACCTTCTATATTTTCACTATATACTAATAAGGTTATAGTCTTAAGACTTATGTACGTTAACTATTAAGATCTATTATTAATACTCCTTATATACTATAAGTACCTAACTATACCTTATTAAAACCTATAACTATAATAGAATCTAAGAAAGAGTATATGTCTTAATTACTCTTTACGCTTTTCTTATATATAGTATAATTAGCTTTAATTGTTCGTAGTAGGCCTAGTACTATCTTAATAACGCTTTGTCTTTCATAATATTTATAGTAATTTTAGCTTTATTTACTTTCTACCTTTAGTTTTATTTACCTTATATCTTTATTTACTTCTATTTACTTTTCCTTATTACTTTCTTTCTTATTTACCTTTATGTCTTTACTTTAGTATTATTATATTACTATTATTCTATTCTAGAGTAAGTATATAAGTTGTCTTATCTTCCCTTTTCTTCTTCCTTTCTTTTCTTATCTTTTTATAATATATTTCTTTAATTTATATATAGCTACGTATAATTATCATCTAATTTTTCTATCTATACTAGTAAGTTCTTATTATCGTTTTATTTATATATTACTAACGTTATAGCCTTATGCCTCCTAAGGTTCATCTCGAGCCTCTAGCGCTAAATATAGCGTATAAGTCTATTAATTAAGCTTCTTACATTACTTAGTTATATAATACTATAGCTAGCGCTAATATTACTTACTTTAATACTACTTCTATATTACCTTATTTCTATAATAGTAGTAATTCTTAGTCTTATTAGTATAGGAAATAGTAACGTATAATAACGTAAGGACGATATAATAAGGTTTATAATATAATGAGAATATTTAGTATAGATAATGTAATAGAGTAGTACTAGATATAAGGTAAGGGGGTATAATATTACTAATAGTAGGACTATAGCAAGTAGGTATCGTAGAGCTAGTACTATAGGTACTATAGAAACTAATCTCTAAGGAGTCTAAGGGGGTATGCTCGTAGTATAATATATATATATAGGTCTAGGGCGGTGCGATCTCTATCCTAATAATAACCTAATAAGGTTTGTGTCCTATAATAGAGAGACTATCCTATAACCTTTGTTATACCTTATAACTATCCTCTCCCTTTATCTCTAATCTTTCTTAGTAAGTACATTACCTCCCGTGTGTCTACTATATCGATAAGGTCGTAGTCTTAATACTTATATATATTACTTATTAAGATCTATTATCGACACTCCTTACGTGCTATAAGTAGTCGACTATACCTCGTTAAAACCTGTAACTATAATGGAATTTAGGAAAGAGTGTACGTCTTAATTACTCCTTACGCTTTTCGTATAAGGTGTAATTAGTTTAGTAGGTATTTATAGTGAGTCTAGCGTTACCTTAATAACGTTTGTCTTTTGTAACGTTTAGGGTGATTTTAGCTTTGTTCACTTTTTACTTTAGCTTTATTTACTTTATATCTTTGTTTACCTCTGTTTAATTTTCCTTATTCCTTCTTTCTTATTCACTTTTATATCTTTACTTTAGTATTATTATATTACTATTGTTCTGTTCTAGCGTAGGTATATAAGTTGTTCTATCTTCTCTTTTCTCCTTCCTTTCTTTTCTTTCCTTTTTATAATATTTTCTTTAATCTTTTATATATATTAACGTACAATCATTATCTATTCCTATTTACATTAGTAAGTCTCCGTTATCGTTTTATTCATACTTTACTAACGTTATAGTTATGTCTCCTAAAACTTATCTCGAGCCTCTAGTGTAAACTATAGCGTATAAGTCTATTAATTAGGCTCCTTATATCGCCTACTTACGTAACACCGCGGCTAGCGCTAATGTTACTTACTTTGATACTACTTCTATACTAACTTGCTTTCGTAATAACAGTAACTCCTAGTCTTATTAGCTATATTATCGTTATAAACTTGTTTGCTCCCTTATATATATTCGTTACTCTATACTAAGGTTATTACTTATTAGTTTCATAGTATCCCGAAGCGGCATAGCTACTTATGTAGGTCCTAATAGACTCCGTCTAGGATGTTTACGATCGTCGTGCTTAGCCTAGTACTAGCACGTTTAATATCGAGTTTGCTAACTTATAGGCTATTATAGATAGTAACTAAGATGATCTTATTAGTTAATATAGTAGTACTAGTCGTAGTACTACCTCGGCCTCTTCCCCTATTAACGCCGCTACTTTAGCTAGATTATCTAGTGCCCCTATTACCCTAGTTGCCCTTTAGTAATATAACGTTTCTTCTCTAGCGTCTAGTCCCCTTTTTTTAGTTACTTAGTCTAATCCTATCCTAGTCTCTATAGTTTTAGATCTCTAAGATAGTATTATCTCCTTACGATTAGCTACTAATACTATATCTAATCTATAGTTCTCTATCTACTTAGATGTTTTGAGTCTTTATGCTCGTGTTTCTAGTCTAAAGCGCGCTATTGTTAGTATTAAGAGTTGTATTACCTCGATTATAGCTTATCTTAGTACCTCTATTAATTCTAATGTAGATAGTAATATAGACAATAAGGAGTTTCAGGGGTTTAGTAATACTACGTGATTACGTAGTACTAGAGTAGTATAGGGTTGTTTCTCTTATTCTATATATTAGATCTTTTAACTTATGTATAGATTTAGCGTTTTTGCTTTTTTAAATATTTTCTTATGATTTCGTAACTTCGTATCATCGCGTCGTCGTAACTTCTTAGATGAAGTTTACTTACGACCCTTTCTTTTTAGTATTAATACGTTATTAGAGTGTTGTCTATCCTTAAACTCCTTAATCTTTTCTTATACGTTCTCGACGTTCTCGATTAGTTCAATTATTAGGTTGTCTTAACCTACCTACTTAATGAGGTAGTAAATCCTCTTTAGTAAACCTCTAATACTTTTCTCTAAAATTGTTTCTACTTCCTATTCGTTATTACCGTTTATCTCTTCTAGCGAGGGCTTAACATTAGGTCCTTAATAGTACGGTTCGATTAGGTTTACATAGAATACTAGGTGTATTCTCCCCTATAAGGGTAGGATCGTTAGTCTATATACCTGTCGGCCTACTATTTCTTTAATAATAAATAGTCTAACATATTTTGACCTAAACTTCTTTTTTAGTCTTAGTAAACGTAAGTTTTTAGAATTTAGTATTACTTCGTCTCCTTTTCTATAATGTTTTAGTATATGCTTCTTATTATAATACTTCTATTACGACTCGATTATAGAACGAAGGTGTTCTTATAACGACTCTCTTATCTTATCTAGTTTAAAAGCTCTTTACTTAGCTTCTAGGACTTCTATAAGGAGTTTTCCTTCCGTTTCTTCTACGTCTTCTAGGAGTAGAGCGTTAATCCTAGAGATATAATAAAGTAGTAACGTTCCTAAGGAGGCCTATTTTAAGTTATTATAGCTAAATTCTGCCTAATGTAGCTAGTATAGCTAATTATCCTAGTAGTAGTTAATGTACATCCTTAGATATGTCTCTATAACTTAGTTTTGTCGCTCTATCTACCTATCCGTTTTAGGGTAGAATGTAGTACTTAAGTAACGTTTCACCTTCTACCTCTAATAGAGATCTGCCTAGTACTTACTAATAAAGAGTGAACCTCTATTACTAACGATTAACTTTACGAATCCCTATTTAGAGAAGATCTCTTTTTCTACGAGATCGGCTAGCTTATAGGCCTTTATTTCGACATCTATAGCGATATAACGAGTATATTTTGATAGTCTACACACCTATACTATAATACTATTAACGACTTTTCCTCCTATTATTATAAGGGGTAGTCCTACTATAAAGTTAGTAGACTAATAGCGTAGTATTTCACCTAAACCTAGTATTAGTAATAATGTTAGTTTACTATAGGGTCAGTGCTAGCGTGACTTATGTCTTTAGTATATATTACATAGTTTTATGTACGATTTCACGTCGTATCTTATAGAGGGCCACTAGTACTTCTACTATAACGTAAACATGGTCTTTTCTTCACCTAGGTAGCTCGCTATAGAGTCGTTATAGTACTGTTTCAGTAGTCGTGCTACTAGTACTTTATTTTTAGGAATTATAACGAGTTCTTTTTCATCGATCATACGGTATAACACGCTATTAGAACGTTATTAATAAGATTCTTTATCTATACTATCTTCTAGCTTACGAATTATGTTACTATAAGTCCCTAACTAGGACTATATAGTACCGATAAGGTCTAATAAGCTATCTAAACATTCATTATGTATACTATCCGTCTCTAAGATAGTGTAAGGATTAACTACGGAAGTAGGGTACGTGTAGCTAACACGTCCTACTACGTAGGCTTCCTAGCGTAAACTACCTCTAATAGTAGGATCACTTATTACTTTAGTAGCGGACTATAAGGTAGGTAATCTATAGCCTCCAGTACTAGCACTACTAGTAGGAACGTTGTCTATTAGAGAGGGGTCTTTCTACCTAATTACTCGATTTCTTAGCGTTATTACTACTAGAAGTATACTAGCTTCTATCTAGTTATAAGTATCTTTACTTATTAAGTTACGTAGTACAGTAGTTATAGAGTCATATTTAGCTTATAACTTACCTAGTATATAGTAGTTAGGACGTCTTGATAGTCCGTTAGTAGGGTTTAACTTGCCTAGGGTATGCTTAATAACGATGTCGTATTAAGATAACTCCTCTATAATTCAAGCTTGCCTCTACGAAAGCGTCTTAGTACTAAGGAAGTACTTTAGGTTATTGTAGTTACTAAGAATCTTTGTCGTCGTCTTAGTAGAGTATAAATAACACTACTAATAGCGCGTGACCTATTTAACTACTAGGAGTTCTTTATTATAAGTAAGATATCTAAGTTTAACATCGCTAAGTTTTCTACTATAGTAAGCAAACGAGCACTATTTAGGGTTATTACCGTTATCGTGCTACTATATCGCTATGCTAGTAATCGCGAAGTCTAACGTATCTATCTAAATCTATAACTCTTTTGTGTTATCGAAGTATTAGAGAGTTACCGCGTCTTAGAAAGCACGTTTAAGTCTGTCAAAACCCTACTAAGCTTTGTTAGTCTATTTAAATAGTAGGGGTCTCTTACTATCCTTCAACTTCGGTTTCTTAGTTAGTCTATTAAGGGGGCAGTAGTATACTATAAAGTTGTCGATAAACTGTTAATAGTAATTAGTAAATCTAACGAACTCTTCTACCTATTTAACACTTATTAGTACTAGCTAGTTCTTGATAGTTTCGATCTATTCTAGCTCTATAGCTATACCGTTAACGCCAAGCACATATCCGAGGAAATCGATCTTTTGTACTAAAAATATGCATTTAGAAGCCTTTAAGAATAGGCTATATAGTCGCAACCGTTCTAGTATAGTAACGACATCGAGTTTATGTCGCTTCTTAGTGTTAGAGAAGATTAGTATATTATCTATATATACTATGTAGACTATGTTAACTAGGTCTCCTAAGATACTATTTATGTGTAACTAGAACGTTGCTAGTGTATTAGCTAATCTAAATAGCATTACTATGAATTCGTAGTAGCTGTACTAACAACGGAAAGCTGTCTTCTACTTATCGCTAGCCTTGATACGGATTCTATAGTATGTATCTCTAATGTTAATCTTACTAAACCACTTTTTTCCTACTATTTAGTCTAGTATCTTAGTAATAAGGGGAAGTAGGTAGCAATTCTTGATTGTTACGTTATTAAGGCCGCGATAGTCTACGTACAGCCTTAGGTCTGTTATATTTTTCTTAGTAACAAATAATATTAGTACCCTAGCTAGGCTCTTACTTAGTCTTATTTGCCTCGTTTTCAATTCCCTGTCGAGGTACTTACGTAGTACCTTCAACTCGTGATCTCCGAGAGCGTATATCGGTCCGTATAGAGGTTTTGTGTCTAGTATTAAGTCGATAGTATAGTCGTAATAGTTCGACTCTAGTAGTTTCTCTACTTCTTTATAACGGAATACGTCTTCAAAACCTTCGACTAGTATCTATAATAGGACCCCCTAGAGGTGGTCTATTATAGGGTGGTCCTCAGTAACCTCTATAAATCTGTAAATAGAAATCCCTAGTAGGTCTAGGTTCTCTAAATATTCTCCCTTTTCTCTTTCTATTAACGTTTTCGTAGTAGTATTAGCTTAGAACGTCTACGAGCGCGCCTTCTAGTTTATATCTAGGTTAGTTTAGTATAGCTATAGTTCTCTAAGAAGGATATTATAGGCCTTTATGTCTATAGAGTAGAACCTTTGTTCTTCTTCTCTAACCGTTCCCTTACTATCCGTTAACGTAATCGTAGTAGTGCAGTTTCCGTATACTACGAATCGATGTTTATCTAGAGCTTCTATACGTAGTACACCGTCACTAGTTACTTATAGGCCCGTCGAAACTACGAACTTCTACGATATAAAATTCAACCTTATACTAGAGTCTATAAGAATACGTATATCTACTTCTAATCTAGTGCTACTATGTTTTACCTTAATATTAGTATCTAACTATTCTGTTATAGGTCCCTTATAGGTACCTAGTTAAAGTGAGGCTATAGTTATAACTAGGCGTTCACATTTTTTGCCTTTAGATAATTTAGCCTAATGTGCCTAACTTTATTACAACTATAGCATCAGGGCTCTAATTGTCCTTTATTGCCGTTATTCTAATTATTTCTAATTAGGGTATTATTAGTTAACGATGTTAGTTTATAGTTGTTGCTTGTCTATAGTTAGGTTAGTACTACGCCGTCTTTATTATATTTGTTATATTTTTAATAATTGTTGTTTTTTGTATATTTATTATTTTTGTAGTTTTTGTTATTATTATAGTTTAGTTTAAATAAATAGTTATTACTTATAGAGTCCTTCTATCGTTCACGTTCTTCGAACCTCCCTTTTTTGTAATATAGTAGTCTCGATCCGTCGTTCCCTTCGTAACAGCGTTTTGTTAGTCTACGACTATTAAGTTTCATAATTCCTTCTAGTCTTAATAACTATGACTTAACGGCGTCTCTTGTCTCTAAGATAGCTAGAGTCCTTCTATATTTAGCTCTTAGTTCTTAATTAACACCTTATATTAAACTAGCGATGTATTCTCGATCCGTTATAGGGTCGTCGAAGGCTTCTCTAGCGTATTCGTTAAGGTACTAAGCGAAGTTAATGATAGCTTAACCTTCTCTTTAGTAGGCCCTTTTGAATTTTACTTAATATTTGAAGCTTCGTTCTTAGTGATCTATTACGGAGTCCTTAAGCTAGCGTTGAAGGTGTTTCTAAGTTTCGTTAATAACTTAATCTATCTCCTTAAGATGAGTCTACTAACGTGTTAATAAGTTTCCTTCTAGGAACGTTACTATATAGCGTACCTTATTAACGTCGTTATAGTAGATATAACGATAAGCCTTGAAGATATATACGTAGGCTTCGACAAAGTCCTTTATGTCTAAGAAACTATATCCTTAACGGAGCTTTTTAGAGGAATTAACACGAATTAGTTTTTCGCGTTATTGTTCCCTTTAGATAACCTCGTCGTCGACGCTGAGGGGTGCTAGTCCTAGAGTAGCATACGCGCGAATTAGAAGTAGTGTTAGTTCCATCAATTCTAGTACTATATCGAATCCTTAGGGGATTGATGCTAGTCTTATAAAGGGTTGCTAGTTTGCTATAACCTAGTTAAGTCCTACTTATAGCTCTACGAGTTGAACTAAGATTTGTCGTTATAGATCTTCGTTTAAGCTCGGCATTATTAGAGTAATTACTAGTGCTAGCTTAGTACTTAGTAGGATACTAGGTTCCTGTATTCCTATTAGAGGTTCATTATAGTAATTAGGATCTTATATTAACATGTTAGGTCCTAGGGTTACTATAGTAGTTCCGTTACAGGAACGAAGTCTAGGTGACATTATTCCCTATTACTTATAACTAAGAGTATAGTTTTAAGAGAGATTAGAATTATAATAGAGTAGTACTAGATATAAGGCAAGAGGGTATAATATCACCGATAGTAGGACTATAGCGAGTAGGTATCGTAGAGCTAGTACTATAGGTACTATAGAAACTAATCTCTAAGGAGTCTAAGGGAGTATGCTCGTAGTATAATATATATATATAGGTCTAGGGCAGTACGATCTCTGTCCTAATAATAACTCGATAAGGTTTGTGTCCTATAATAGGGAGACTGTCCTATGACCTTCGTTATACCTTATAGATAAGACTTAACTAAAAACAAACAAATAAGGGAGTAACTAGACCTCCTTATATAGACTAAGAAAAGTCTATTTAAAATGTTATTAGAAATAATCCTATAAATTTCCTATTAACTGTGTTTTAATACTAAAAACGGTTATATGAAATCTAATAGTACTATAGTTCACTATCTACTAATTATACTATAGTCTAATAATTAGCTATGTCCCTATTATAAACTCGTTTACTCTCTTATATATATTCGTTACTTTATACTAAGATTATTACTTATTAGTTTATTTAGTATCTTACTATAGTATAGCTTCTTATGTATGTTTTAACTAACTCTATTTAAGACGTTTATAACTACTATATCTAGCTTAGTACTAGCACGTTTAATATTAAGTTTATTAACTTATAAGCTATTATAGATAGTGACTAGGACGATCTTATTAGTTAACATAGTAATACTAGTTATAGTACTACCTTAGCTTCTTTCTCTACTAACGTCGCTACTTTAGTTAGATCGTCTAGTACTCCTATTACTCTAGTTACTATTTAGTAATAGAACGTCTCTTCTTTAGCCTTAAGTCTCTTCTTTTTACTTATATAGTCTGATCCTATCTTAGTCTCTATAGTTTTAGATCTTTAAGATAATATTATCTCTTTATAGTTAGCTATTAATACTATGTCTAACTTCTAGTGCTTTATTAACTTAGATGTTTCGAGTCTCTATACTTATGTTTCTAGCTTAGAGCGTGCTATTATTAATATTAAGAATAGTATTACCTTAATTATAGCTTATCTTAGTACTACTATTAATTCTAATATAGCTAGTACTATAGAGGATAAAGAGTTTAAGGGATTTAGTAATACTTCTTAATTAAGTATATCTAAGTAATAGAGTAATAGTAGTTTTCTACTCTATACTATAGATTAATTTATGTATATTCTAGCGTTTTTGTTTTCTTAATATTTTTCTTGAATTTTGTAACTTCGTACTATCGAACTTCTTTAATAAGGTTTACTTATAACTCTTTCTACTTCCTATTTATTATTACTATTTATTTCTTCTAGTAAGGGCTTAATATTAGGTTCTTAATAATATAGTTTAAGAAGGTTCATATAGAATACTAAGTATATTCTTCTATATAATACTAAGATTGTTAGCGTATATACTTATTAGCTTACTATTTCTTTAATAATAAAGAGTCTAATATATTTTAACTTATATTTCTTTTTTAGTCTTAATAAACGTAAGTTTTTAGAATTTAGTATTACTTTATCTCCTTTTCTATAATATTTTAGTATATGTTTTTTATTATAATAGTTCTATTATAACTTAATTATAAAGTAAAGGTGTTCTTATAATAACTTCCTTATCTTATCTAGCTTTAACGCGCTTTACTTAGCTTCTAGAACTTTTATAAGGAGTTTCCCTTCTATTTCTTCTACGTCTTCTAGAAGTAGGGCGTTAATCCTAGAAATATAATATAGTAGTAACGTCTTTAGAGAGACCTACTTTAAATTATTATAGCTAAATTCTACTTAATATAGTTAGTATAACTAATTATCCTAGTAGTAGTTAATATATATCCTTAGATATATCTTTATTACTTAGTTTTATTACTTTATCTACCTATCTATTTTAGGGTAGAACATAGTACTTAAGTAACCTTTTACCTTCTACCTCTAACATAGGTCTACCTAGTACTTACTAACGAAGAGAGAACCTCTATTAAGCTTGCTTAAACTACCGGTCCATCGCTTACAACAACTTTTACGGCACCCAATACCGCAATCCTACATGTGCACCAAGTGGCGTCAAGAGCCCGGCTAGGCCCCTCGTGTCGCAGTACAACAGGGAAAGAGATACGGCGTGGGTCAATACGTGGATCACATCGTAAGTTCCATAAAATAATTCAAGTTCAGCATTTCCTAACTCTCTAGATCATACATCAATCCTAACGGAAAGCGCAGATCGCTGAAGTGTGAACGTGACGAATGGCCGCCTGCTCACTTTCAGCAAGGAATTCTAGATGGATTTATTCGTCTTATACCCTCAG
>Ga0160429_1001005_pt1 | contig 17068 bp, 20 predicted proteins | sample SolpanmetagenomR_FD_108199 | JGI IMG/M metagenome (GOLD analysis project Ga0160429, IMG submission 108199) | Solar panel surface microbial communities from Lawrence Berkeley National Laboratory, California, USA - R | ecosystem: Engineered > Built environment > Solar panel > Unclassified ...
CCAGAGCCAGAGCCTGAACCTGCACGTGCAGAACCCCAACTTCGGCAAGCTCACCAGCATGCACTTCCACAGCTGGAAGCGCGGCCTCAAAACCGGCATGTACTACCTGCGCACCAAAGCCGCTGCCGACGCCATCAAGTTCACGGTGGAAAAGCAAGCCGCCGAAACCCTGGAGCCCATGTACGCCCAGAACCAAGCCGACATGGCTTGCTCGCTCGATAACCCAGACGCCTGCGAGGCCTGCGGGTCGTAGAACCCAACATAGAAAAGGAGGCAAAACAGCCTCCTTTTCTATTATCATGCACCTGATGGAGTATCGAATCTATTGCGATGAGTCAGTCAAGGATGGTAAGTTCTTTTCTAATTTTTACGGAGGAGTACTGGTTCGTTCACGCGACTTGCGACGTGTAGAGAAAGCCATAAATTCAGTATGCGAAGAACACCACTTCAATAGTGAAATCAAATGGCAGAAGGTGACTGAAAACTACTTGGCAAAATATATAGCCTTAATGGATGTTTTCTTTGACCTGATGGAAGCTGACTTGGTTAAGGTTCGCATTATGTTCACGCAGAATGCGAACCGGCCTCTCAACTTATCGGATGAGCAACTACAAAATGAGTATTTCATCTTGTATTACCACTTCTTTCAGCACGCTTTTGGTCTGCCTCACAGCAATCCAGAAAAGCGTCCTTTGTATGTGAGGGCATACTTTGACCAGCTGCCCGATACGTTACCCAAGAGGCAGGCTTTCAAGGAATATATAAAGGGCTTGCAAGCAAAGCCTGATTTCCGCCTAGCTCATATCAAGTTTCGTAAGGAGGATATCACGGAAGTTGACTCTCGAAATCACCGTCTCCTTCAGTTTCTTGATGTAGTTCTCGGGAGTATGGCTTTTCGTCTAAACGATAAGCATCTTGAGAAGCCGGCAGGAGCACGATACCGTGGTAAGCGCACTATTGCTAAGGAAAAGCTATACAAGCACATCAATGCTCGTATTCAACGCTTACTTCCTAACTTCAATTGTGGTTGTTCTACTGGCTTACGCGGTGGAGGTCTGGAAAACCGTTGGCTCCACGCCTACCGACATTGGCTCTTTGTGCCGAACGTTCGAGAGGTGGATACTACCCAGTATAAGAAATAGAAAAAGCTCCGTTCTCCCTACATTAACTTCCCAAGTGGAACTTGGGCGTTCGGGAGCTACAGAGCTTTTCTACTGCAAAGATGGAGGAATTTTACCGGATTCCTACAAAAACTTTTGTAAGAACGTAGGGTGACGCGGTTAGGTTCTTGTCAAATAGCACCTTGCCAGCAGTCGTTATAGTGGTAGGAAAGCAACATGGTTAAAGCAAAAGAGCGGCAATCAGCCGCTCTTTCTTTATATGGCCTCAGAAGGCCTAAGCCACCACAGACACCTTGCCCGAACTAATAATGCCCTGATTAAACTCCCCTGCACTGTTCTGAGTAGTGATGGTTGTTTGCGTCATGGTGTCCTCCTTTCTTGTTTTAGATTCTGCGGTTATTGTTAAGTCAAAGTTTACTAGGAAAATGCTAGTGTTAAAGAGCCAAATCAAAAAGTAAGAAGCTAACTTTCTTTTGGCAGCCTTCGAAATATTTTGCGCAGGGGAAGAGGCCTTACATTGTTTAGGGTTAGTGTCTGGGTACCAGCAGGGTGGTCAAGTCCAGTTATATGTACAAAGATAGGAGCCTCCGGTGTCCCCGCCGCTGCCGCCCCCGGTAGCGGCTGACGTGTTTTTGAGGGCTAGCGGGCAGAGCGGCTACTACCCCACCTAGGGCGGTTACGTAGGTAGGGGCTATGCAGCAGCAGTTACGAGAGCATCTAGAGCGCATCGTGTCGCTGACCGACGAGGAGTTCGCGCTGGTGCTGGCGCAGTTCACGAGCCGGCAGGTGCGCAAGCACGCGTTTTTGATTCGGGAAGGGGAGCGGGTGCGCGAGCTGTACTTCGTGGTGCAGGGCCTGCTGAAGCTGGTGCATACCGATGCGGCCGGCAAGGCCCACATTGTGTCGCTGGCCATGGAAGACTGGTGGGAAGGTGACTTCGCGGCCTACCTGGCCCAGGCGCCGGCCACGCTGTCGCTGCAATGCCTAGAAGACACGGCCGTGTGGTGCTTGCCGCTGGCTGGCTACGAGTACCTCTGCCAGCAACTGCCCCAAATGGCGCTCTTCTTCCTGGTCAAGTTTGCGCGGGGCGGCATAGCCGCGCAGCAGCGCATTGTGTCGCTGCTGGCCCTGCCCGCCCGCGAGCGCTACGAGCGGCTGCTGCGCCAGTACCCCACGTTGCCGCAGCGGGTATCCAAAACACTGCTGGCGGCCTACCTAGGCGTATCGCGTGAGACCCTGAGCCGGCTAGCCGACCAGGAGCGGCCCCCAAAATAGTGCGCTAGGTCACAGGTAGCGGGCGGGGCCAGCCGGGACCTTTGCCCCCGTAAACTCACCCCGCGCCCCGGCCCCAGCGGCCTAGGCGCCCCTACCTCCCCCCAACCATGCAAAAGCGCGCAATCAACCCCTGGCAGTGGCAAGCGCCCAGTGCCTACCAGCAAGCCGTAGAAATAACCCAGCCGGCAGCCACGCTCTACTGCGCCGGGCAGGCCGCCATCGACGCCGACGGCACCCCCAGCACCGCCGATATGCGGGCCCAACTCCGGCAAGTGCTCGGCAACGTGGAGCAGGTAGTAACCACGTCCGGCTACCAATGCCGCGACATCGTGCACCTGCGCCTGTACACCACCGACACGGCCGCGCTCTTTGGCGAAGGCGGCTGCTTCGACGTGTTTACCGACTGGGTAACCCGGCATGGCATCCAGGCCGCCGCCACGATGGTCGAAGTCAACTTCCTGGCCTTCGAGGGGCTGAAAGTGGAGGTAGAAGCCACCGCCGTGCGCTAGCAGCACCTAGAGAACAACTATTACCGTCAGCCGCTGCCGTCGTAGGTAGCGGCTGGCGTGTTTTGGGGGCCCAGCGGATGGGAAGGTGTAGCTTGCCCACCGGTAGTAACCAATCGCGCCTATGTACCCCGAGCTGCTTGCCCACATTGCCCGCTACGTAGCCCTTACGCCGGCCGAGGCGCAAGTAGTGGCCGAGCATTTTACCCAGCTAGCCGTGCCCCGCAAGGCGTACCTGCTGGAGCCCGGGCAGCCCTGCCCGGCCAACTATTTTGTGCTGCAAGGCTGCCTGCGCCTGTTTTTTATTACCGAAAAGGGAGCGGAACAAACCACGCAGTTTGCCCTCGAAAACTGGTGGCTGACCGACTACAGCAGCCTGCTGAGCCGGCAGCCGTCGCTGTTTTATATCCAGGCCGTGGAGCCGACCACCGTGGCCGTGCTCGACTACGCACGCCAGGAGGCGCTGCTGGCGCAGGTGCCCGCCCTGGAGCGCTACTTTCGCCAGTTGCTGCAACGCACGGCCGCCGCCAGCCAAACGCGCTGGGTGTATCACTACGGGCAGTCGTTGGAAGAGCGCTACCGCTTCTTCTGCACCGCCTTTCCGGGGTTTGTGCAGCGGGTGCCGCAGTATATGCTGGCCTCGTACCTAGGCTGCACCCCCGAGTTTTTAAGTAAGATTCGGGCGAAAGGTAGCCTGGGCGAAGCGGGCCGCCCGCCGGCTACTGGGCGCCGCATTTCTTAATCTAGGTTAAGGAGAATAGGGGGAAGGGAGGCGGAATTTTGCCCCGTCATCACCCTTTCAACCTTTTATGAATCAGCGCCTAAATCTGGAGAAAATCGAGCCCAATGCTTACAAAGCCATGTATGGGCTCGTGAAGTACATGGGCACCACGCAGCTCACCGCCACCCAATCCAATCTGATATCCATCCGGGCCTCGCAGCTCAACGGCTGCGCGTTTTGCCTCGACATGCACACCCACGAAGCCCGGCAGCACGGCGAAACCGAGCAGCGCATCTACCTGCTCAATGCCTGGCGCGAAACCACGCTGTTTACGCCCGAAGAGCGGGCCCTCCTGGCACTGACCGAAGAAGTTACCTTCATCAGCCGCGGGGTGTCGGATGCTACCTACCAGCAGGCCGTGGCGGTGTTGGGCGAGCAGCTGGTAGCCCAAGGCATCATGATGGCCGTGACCATCAACGCCTGGAACCGCATTGCCATCAGCACCCACCTGCCGCTAGCCGTAACCCCGCTGCCTGCCCACGCAGCAGGCTAGCCTTCATTTGCTGGTAAAACCACCCTACTATCCCAGCCGCTGCCCTAAGTAGCGGCTGGCTTGTTTTTGGGGCCAGTGGCGAAGGTGTACATTTAGTGCCTGAATGTCAGCTTCTAACTCCCAGCGCGGTGTGCCCTCGGCGGCGGTAGTGGCCTGCTACAATGCAGTGCCCAATGTGCTGTGGTCGGCGCTAGCGCTAGTGCCGCTGGTGGTGGGCTGCTACCGCTACGTAGCGCAGCCGTGGCTGTGGGGCTTTGTGGCGGTAAGCTTATCGGCCTATGCGTGGCCCGCGGTGTGGCTGCGGCGCTTGCAGCTAGCGAGCAGCGTGGGGGTATATCGCCGGCTCGGGGTGCCCGGTATAGGTCACTTCACGCAGCAAGGAACTTTGGTAAATAGGCTATTGCGGCGGCGCTACCCCGGCTACCGGGCGCTGGTGGGGCGGCGCGCCGTGGCTAGGCTGCTTAGCACCACCTATCAGCAAGAGCGGTTTCACTGGGCCGGGTTGGTGTTCTTTCTGTTGGTAAGTATATATGTAGGGGCGGCGGGGCAACTGGGCTGGGCGCTCAGCCTAACGCTGCTCAATGTGGGGTATAACCTGTACCCCATTTGGCTACAGCAGTACTTGCGGGTGCGGGTACATCATTTGCCGCACCTAGGTGCTGATAGGTACTAATTTCGGCGGCCCGCCCACGCAGTAGCTCTAGCGCATAGTTTGACGCGACTTACCCATGCCCCCTTTATTTGCTTACCTGCGCCGCCTTGTGCCCACCCTCACGGAGGCTGAGTGGCAGCTACTAGCCGGGGCCGTGCGCCCGTGCCACCTAGCGCGCGGCCAGCACTTTGTGCAGGCGGGCGGCTACCGGCCCGAAGTAGCCCTGCTGCTCCAAGGTGCCTGCCGCCTGTACTACCTGCGGCCCGATGGGGAGGAGCGCACCACGTACTTCTTTTTCGAAAACCACCTGCTGGCCGACTACCCGAGCTGCTTGCTGGGCCAGCCGAGCCAGCTCAGCATTCAGGCCCTGACCGATACCGACTTGGTGGTGTTCGACTATGCGGTGCTGCGGCGGCTCTACGACGAGTGCCCAGCCTACGAGCGGTTTGGGCGGGTGCTGGCCGAGTACCTCGTGCTGGGCACCGATGCCCGCCTGACCGAGCAGCTGATACTGTCGCCCGAGGAGCGCTACCGGGCGCTGCTGGCCAGCGGCAAAACCAAGATTCTGGAGCGCGTGCCGCAGCACCTGGTGGCCAATTACCTCGGCATCACGCCCGTGTCGCTGAGCCGCATTCGGGCGCGGGTGGCGCGGGGGCAGTAGGAGCGGGGGCGAATTTCTTATCTTTTGTTATCGTCCTAGGGCTAGCGGCGGGCGGAATTTTGGGTATTGATTTTCACCTCTCAAATCCCCCGCTACCGCCATGAAATCGCTGCTGAAAACCGAAGAAATCGCCCAACTGCTGTTGGCTGTGTTTGTATTTGCCCACTTGCCTTATGCCTGGTGGGTATTGCCCGCCACCTTCCTGCTGCCCGACCTGAGTATGCTGGGTTACTTGGCCAGCCCGCGCATAGGCGCCGCCAGCTACAACCTACTGCACCACAAAGCCCTGGCCATAGCTGTAGGCGTAGCGGGGTGGCTACTAGGCCAGCCCGTCCTGATGCTGGCTGGCACGGTACTGCTGTTTCACAGCGCCTTCGACCGCATGCTCGGCTACGGCCTCAAGTACTCTACTGGCTTCCAGGACACACACTTGGGCAAAGTAGGCAAAGCGGCCGCACCGGTTACGGTTAGTCCGGTACTTGCCTAAGGCAGGGGGTAGGCGTGGGTAACTTCGCCTGGCAATACGCCGATGGCGCGGGGCTCTGCCCCGTGCCGACTATTGGCAGGCCTCTGGCCTGCTACGGTAGGGCAATATCCGCGTAAATTGTGCAACGGGTGCAGGCCAGAGGCCTGCTAATAGTCGGCACGGGGCAGAGCCCCGCGCCATTGGGTATCAGGTAGGGATAATTATTAAGATTTACGTTGACTTTATACTATGTCCGAACGCTACAAAACACACGAGGGAGGACTATTCTTTGTCACACTGACGGTAGTAGGCTGGATTGATTTATTCACCCGCTCCGAGTACACTGAGGTGTTTTTAGACAATCTGCGGTACTGCATCCGGCACAAAGGCCTGCGGGTGTATGCGTTTTGCATCATGCCCAGCCACTTGCACCTTATTGCCGACTTAGTAGACGATGACCGCCTGCTGGCGGACGTGCTCCGCGATTTGAAAAGCTACACGGCTAAGGTGCTCTATGCGCTGATTGAAACACATCCGCAGGAAAGTCGGCGCGACTGGTTGCTGCGGCTGCTCCAGTTTTATGGCCGGCCCCACGGGCAGGCCTACAAAATCTGGCAGGAGGGCAACCACGCCCTCAGCTTGAACTCGGAGGAATGGATGCGCCAGAAGCGTGAGTACATCCACCAAAACCCCGTGGTGGCCCGCCTGGTAAGCGAGGCCCATCACTACCCATTCAGCAGCGCCTTTCCAGATTGCGGTGTGCCACTCAGCGATTTTCTATAGCCGTCAACACGTCGATAGCGCGGGGCTCTGCCCCGTGCTGACTATTAGCAGGCCTCTGGCCTGCAGTCGTTGCACAATTTACGCGGATATTGCCCTACCGTAGCAGGCCAGAGGTCTGCCAATAGGGGGCACGGGGCAGAGCCCCGCGCCATCGGGGGGTAGCGGGAGCCTTGATTTCCGGAGGGTATTAGCTGCTCCGTCCGCCGTCCCTAAATTTGGGGTATGCAGACGCTCACTAGCCGGCAGCAGGTGCCGGTACACCCGTTTAAGGGCAACGGTACAGAGTCATTTACAATAGCGCGGTCGGAGGGCGGAACGGTAATTGAGCCAGACATGCTGCTGCCGCACCGCAAGGCGTTTTACCTGCTGGTGTTTGTGCGCCAGAACCAAGGGCGGCACTGGGCCGACCTGACGCCCTACGAGCACAGCCCCAATACGGTGTACTTTTCCGAGCCAGACCAAATACTGGTGAAGGAGGAGCCCACGCCCTTCTGGGGCACGCACCTAGAGTTTACCAACGAGTTTCTGGCCCAGCACGCGCAGCTGCGTACGCTGCCCATCGTGCAGAACCCGCGCCGCGCCCACGAACTGCACCTGACCGAGGCCGAAGCCGACGCGGTGGACTCGCTGCTGGCCCAGCTAGAAGCCGAGTACCAGCGCCCCGGCGAGTGGCAGCAGCGCATGCTAGGCTCCTACCTCACGGTGCTGCTGACTTACCTGAGCCGCCTCTATACCGAGCAGTACCCCGATGTGGAGTCTACCCCCGACCAGCGGCTGCTGCGGGCCTACCAGGCCAAGGTAGAAGAGTGCTTCCGCGAGGTGCACGAGGTAAGCGCTTACGCCACGCAGCTGCACATTTCGGCGGGGCACCTAAGCGAAGTAATCAAGGCCCAGACCGGGCGGCCGGCCATCAAGCACCTGCACGAGCGCCTGGTGCTGGAGGCGCGGCGCCTGCTGCTGCACACCCAGCAGCCGCTTAAGGAAATTGCCTACGACCTGGGCTTTCAGGATGCTTCGTACTTCAATCGCTTCTTCAAACGCGAGGCTGGCCTGACCCCAGCCGACTATCGGGCCAGCACCCGCAAAATGTACCAGTAAAGCCGCGAAATGGGTGCCAGCTGCGTTCCCGGTGCGCAGGACCTTTGTGTTGTTCAATTAGCAACTCGCTTTTACCATGAAGACAGCACTCATCACCGGCGCCAACAAGAGCATTGGCTTCGAAGCCGCCCGCCAGCTACTCCAGCAAGGGTATTATGTGTACCTAGGTAGCCGCAACGCGCAAAATGGCCAGCAGGCCGTAGACCAACTGAAGGCCGAAGGCCTCGCCCAAGTAGAACCCCTTGTCATCGACGTAACGGACAGCGCCTCCATTGCCGCCGCGCGCGAAACGCTGGGCCAGAAAACCGATGTGTTGGATGTGCTCATCAACAACGCCGGCATTTTGGGCGACCCGTCGCAGCCGCCCCTCACCAGCCCCGTCAGCATGATTAAAGAGGTGTTCGACACCAACGTGTTTGGGGTGATTGAGGTAACGCAGGCTTTCATCGATTTGCTGCGCAAGGCGCCCGAGCCCCGCATTGTCAACGTTACGTCGGGCCTGGGTTCGCTCACGCTGCACAACGACCCCACTTGGAAGTACTACCACGTGAAGGGCGCTGCTTATCAGCCCTCTAAAGCGGCGCTGAATGCCTACACCATCATGCTGGCCTACGAACTGCGCCACACGCCCTTCAAGGTCAACGCCGTGGACCCCGGCTACACCGCCACCGACTTCAATCACCACAGTGGCCCCGGCACCGTGCAAGACGCCGCCGCCCGCTTGGTAAAGGCTGCCACCCTGGGCCCCGATGGCCCCACCAGCCAGTTTTTTAGCGACGACAGCGCGCCCGAAACCGGCATTAGCCCCTGGTAGCCACCGGGGTTGTACCGGCAAAAAAGTGAAATATTCACCAGTAATCTGGCTAGGGCGCGGTAGACTTTTGTGCAGTTCAGTTACTGTCACGCGCTAGCCATCAGTTAGGGCCTGCATCCCATTTTTTATACAAGCTTTTGTTTATGAAAACCCTCACCATTGCCCCCAATTCAACCCAGCCGCTCACCGTCAATCGGCTCGGGTACGGCACTATGCGCCTGACCGGCCCCGGCATTTGGGGCGAGCCTGCCGACCGGCCGCAAGCCCTGGAAGTGCTGAAAACGGCCGTCGCCAACGGCGTTACCTTCATTGATACCGCCGATTATTATGGCGACGACATCACCAACCGGCTAATCGCAGAGGCGATTTACCCCTACGGAAAGGACTTGGTAATCTGCACCAAGGTGGGCGCCACCCGCAACCCCGCCGACAAAAGCTGGCCCGCCTTCAATCGGCCCGAGCAGCTGCGCCAGAGCATCGAGCGCAACTTGCGCACCCTGAAGCAAGAGGCTGTGCAGCTGGTGCACTTCCGGGTGATGCCGGGTGCCGAAGTGCCCTTTGCCGAGTCGATGGGCGCGATGTATGACATGCAGCGCGAAGGCAAAATCCAGCACGTGGGCGTCAGCAACGTCACGCCCGAGGAGCTGACCGCCGCCCTCGCGATGGGCGACGTAGCCAGCGTGGAAAACATGTATAGCTACGCCCAGCGCACCACGATGAATGATGGCCACGGCGAAACCCGCGGTGGCGAAGTACTGCCGCTGTGCGAGCAACACGGCATTGCTTTCATACCCTTCTTCTCGCTGGTACACGGCCTGCCCAACGCCGGCAATAAGCTAGCCGAACTAGCCCAGAAAAAAGGTGTGACCGAAGCCCAACTCAATATCGCCTGGCTGCTGCACAAGTCGCCGCTGCTGCTGCCCATTCCCGGTACTTCGTCGGTGGCCCACCTGCGCGAGAATCTGGCTGCTGCTAACATCGAGCTGAGCGCCGAGGACATGGCCTACCTGGGATAGAGACCCTAGGAGCCGTACCTATTTGCATAAGAAGGTCATGCTGAGCTTGCCGAAGCATCTCTACCGAACGATACAGTAGAGATGCTTCGGCAAGCTCAGCATGACCTTCTTTTTTTGAGAACTTTTAAGCTACCGTCTGCTTTGTGAAGCGCTGCTGCGCGGCCGGAGTTACGGGCGTGAAGAAGTTGACTAGGTTGCCATCGGGGTCGCGGAAAAGTAGTGAGCGGTTGCCCCAGGGCATCGTGGTGGGTGCCTGCACCACGTCGGGACCTAGCAAGTCAGCCAAGCGCTGGTAGTCGGCATCTACATCGGTTACTCGGAACTCGATGATGGCCGAGCGGTTGGCGGCAGGGCTGGCCACCTGCTCGCCGCCAAACGGCCCTAGGGTACTGGTGTGGCCGATAGCCAACGTGGCCCCAGTGGTACGCAGTTCGGCAAACGTGGGCGTGTAGCGCGTGAGTGGCTGGCCGAAAAGCTGCTCGTAGAAGCCGGCGAGGCGTTCAAAATCGGCGGTGATGAGGCGGACGGACGCGAAATGCATGAGGTTTTGAGAAATAGGTGAGTGATGCTACAAAGAGCGACCCGCCCACTGACAACCCTATGGCAGTCCAAATCAGCCTCGCCAAAATAATTACACTGAGTGGGGCAGGTTCAGGGTGGCGATATAGTCGGCCAGCGTAAGCTGCGGCTGGTGGCCGAAGGGCAGGGTAGTAGCCGTGAGCCGCTGTACCCGCGACACCCGGAAATCGCGGTACGCCTGCCGCAGCTGGCACCAGCCAATGAAGTGCCAGGTGAAGTTGTAAAATACCAGCCCGATGGGCTCGACCCGGCGTCGGGTGCTGCCACCGTTCTTGTCGCAATAGTCCACCTCCAACACCTGGCCGTTGGCAATGGCCGCCTGAATGGTGGCCAGGCAGGCCGTGTGGCTTTCTGCATACTCTGGCACGTGCAGCATGATGCGGCTGGCCAGCTGCGCCAGCCGGTCTTGGTCGGGTGGGCGCAGCACGGCGCGCACCTTCTGCAAAGCGGCGGCTACGTGCGGCTGAATGGAGTTATCGGCCAGGGTAGCACCTAGGGTTTCGAGCAGCAGCAAGGCATTGGCCTCGTTGGGGGTGAAGCTGACCGGGGGCAAAAAGTAGCCCTGCACCAAAAAGTAGCCGCGCCCCACCTCGAAGCTGACCGGAATACCCTGTTCGCCCAGCGCCTTGATGTCACGGTACACGGTGCGCACGCTGATGCCAAACTGCTCGGCCAGCTGCTCAGCCGAGGTGTAGCGGCGGGCTTGCAGCAGGGTAGTCATGCCAAACAGGCGGTCGATGCGGTTCATGAGGAAAAGGCGCCGAAAGGCTGGCGAAGGTACTTTATCGGCGTTGTGCACCAGGCGGCCCTCCTAAGCAGCCAGCGGGCCGGCCCGACAAACCTGGGCCAGCCCGCTTCGGCCGTTGCGGCGGCACTGGTCTCGCGGAGGCGACCTAAGGGCACGGAGTAGCTGAAAAACTGACAAGCGATTGAATAGCTGCTTGGTTTAGTTAGCAAGCGTTGGCCGATTGGTAGCGCCAGACTGGTATTTTTGTAAATATGAAAAAGTATGCTTTCCTGTTGTTGACTGGATTGGCCACGGCCTGCAACCAGTCGGCCCCGCAAACTACGGCCGCTGTTTTGCCAGCCCCCGCGGCCACGGCCGATGCTCCGGCCCAGGTGGCCCCCACGGCCGCCATCAACACGCCCGCGGCTAAGGAGCTACTGGCCAAGCCCGCCACGGAGGTGCTGGATGTACGCACGCCCGTCGAGTTCATGACCGGCCACTTAGGCCAGGCCCGCAACTTGAACGTGAACGATGACGACTTCGCCCAGCAGGTAGCCAAGCTCGACACCAGCAAAACCTACGTGGTGTACTGCCGCTCGGGCAAGCGCAGCAGCAAAGCCGCCGATATCATGTATCAGCGAGGCTTTCACCACGTCGTGAATGGCGGGGGCTACGACGACCTGAAGTAATGGTGCAAATTGGCTGCTGCCCTAGGTAGCAGCCAATTCGACTACCTAGGCCATGACGTACCGCTGAATTCTTACTACTTGCCGCCCTCAGCGTTTACTTGCGGCTTATGAAAGGTATTCACCTCCTACTTGGCCTAGGCGCGGCAGCGCTACTGACTGCCTTCGGGCGCCTACCTACTCCAGCAGCCAGCTACGACTTAGTTATCAGCCACGTAACGGTGGTAGATGTAGAAACCGGCCAACTGCGCCCCAACCAAGTAGTGGCCGTGTCGCAGGGCAAAATCGTGCGACTAGAGCCCGCTGGCAAAGCCAAGTACGCTGCCCGGCAAATCATCGATGGCACCGGCCGCTACCTCATGCCGGGTTTGTGGGACATGCACGTGCACTTCCGGGGCGGCGACAGCCTGGCGGCAGCCAATAAGAAAAGCCTAACGCTGTACCTAGCCCACGGCATCACAACGGTGCGCGATGCAGGCGGCGACCTCACGCCACACCTTTTCCAGTGGCGGCGCGAAGAGGCGGCGGGCACGCTGGCTGGGCCGCGCCTCTTCACCTCGGGCCCCAAGATTGACGGGCCGGGCGCCACCTGGCCCGGCTCACTGGAAGTGACCACGCCCGCCCAGGTCGGCAAAGCGCTCGACTCGCTGCAACGCCTGAAGGTAGACTACGTCAAGATTTACGACAGCAAAATTTCGGGTGAGGCCTACCTGAGCACGATTTCGCAGGCCGAAGCGCGGGGTATGAAAACCACTGGCCACATGCCGTATTCGGTGACCTTGGGTGAGGCCGTAAACCGCGGCCTCGATGCTACCGAGCACTTGTACTACGTCTTCAAAGCCTGCTCGGGCAAAGAAGACAGCCTCACGGCGCTAGTGCGCGCCAGCCTGTCCACGCCCAAGCCCCTAGGTCTGTTTGCGGTGTTGCCGGCTGTGTATGACACCTATAGCCCGGCCGCCGCGGCCCGCATCTTCCGCCAAATGGCGGCCCACCACACAGCTGCCGTGCCCACGCTGGCTATCGGCAACACGCTGGCCAACCTAGGTACCACTGACCACGCCCACGATACGCTGCTGGCTTACATCGACCCCAAGATTCAGCGCACCTACGCCAAGCGGCAGGCTGGCGCCCGGCAGCAGTCGGCTGCCGCCCGGGCTTTCACCCAAAAGCTCGAAGCCAAGTTTATGACCCTCGTGCCCCAGATGCAGGCCGCCGGCGTCACCATCTTGGCCGGCTCCGATAGCGGGCCGTTCAACTCCTACACTTACCCCGGCGCTTCGCTGCACGACGAGCTGCGCGAACTGGTGCAAGCCGGCCTCACGCCCGCGCAAGCCCTACGAGCCGCTACCCTCAACGGCGCACGCTTTTTGGGCGTGGCCAACCACACGGGCACCGTAGCCGTGGGCAAAGACGCTGACTTGCTGCTACTAACAGCCAACCCGCTAGCCAACGTAGCCAATGCCCGCAAAATCTCCGCCGTAGTGTCGCGGGGCAAGGTGTACTCAGCGCCGACGCTGGCCGGCATGCTGCGGGGTATTAAAAACTAGTATAGGTAATAGCTTTTCAACTGCCTACAATCGTCTGTCATTGCGAGCGCAGCGAAGCAATCGCACCCGTTCAGCAGCCGTTCGGATGCGATTGCTTCGCTGCGCTCGTAATGACAAGCGGGTATTGCTTAGAGGACTATCTTAGAGCTACTTCACCACAAGCTCGGCGGGCGGGCTCTTGCGGCCGTTGGGCGCGATTGTGACGGCCCGCACCAGGAGCCGCTGGTTCAGCGGTACGGATAAGGGCTTGGTGTACAGTTCGGTGGTTTCGTCGGGCATGTGGCCGTCGAGGGTATAGCGGATTTGGGCGCCGGGTACTAGCGAGCGGAGTGTGAATACCGCTCTGTCGCCTTGCTTCACCATGCTTAGGCTGTCGAGACCTAGGGGCTCGGGCACGCGGTAGTTGATTTTCTTGGCGTCGAGGCGGGCGAATTGCTTGCTCATGCGCGGCACAAAATCGGGGTAGCTCTTGCGGGCCGCCGGCGTCCAGGCCACTTCCGACACGGCCAGCAGGCGTGGGAATAGCATGTATTCCACCTTGTTGGGAGTCGTGATGTACTCGGTCCACATGTTGGCCTGCGGACCTAGGATGTGCTTCTGTTGCTCGGGCGTGAGCTCGGCGGGCAGGGGATTGTAGTTGTAGATTCTATCCAGCGGCAAGTAGCCCGAAATATTCAGCGGCTCGTTGGGGCTGTGCGGCACGGGGTTTTGGCCAGCGTCGATGTAGAGGTAGCCAGCCGGCGACATCACCACGTCGTTGCCATGCTTGGCGGCCTCGATGCCCGCTTTCTCGCCGCGCCAGCTCATTACGGCGGCGTTGGCGTCGATGCCGCCTTCCAAAATCTCATCCCAGCCGATGAGCTTCTTGCCCTTGGTGGCTAAGAATTTCTCGATGCGGCGGTTGAACCAGCCCTGCACCTGCTCCACATCGGTGAAGCCTTCGCGCTTCATGATGTCCTGCACCACGGCGCTTTCCTTCCAGCGCGTTTTGGGCGCTTCGTCGCCGCCAATGTGCACGTACTTACCCGGAAACAGGGCGGCTACCTCGGTCAGCACGTCTTCAAAAAAGCGGAACGTGGGTTCGGTTGGGCATACGATGTTCTCGTTCACGCCCCACATCGTCCAGGACTCGTAGTTGCCGGGCTGGCAGGCCAGCTCGGGGTAGGCGGCCAGTACCGACACCGAGTGGCCGGGCATCTCGATTTCGGGCACAATGGTGACGTAGCGGCGCTGGGCGTAGGCCACCACATCCCGAATCTGGTCTTGGGTGTAGAAGCCGCCGTAGCGCTGGCCATCGTACTTGAAATCAGTCGGTTTCTTGAACGTTTGCTGCGCGCCAATCAGAGTTTCTTTGCGGAAGGAGCTGATTTGGGTCAGCTTGGGGTACTTCTTGATTTCGATGCGCCAGCCCTGGTCATCGGTCAGGTGCCAGTGAAAGGTGTTGAGCTTATAGCTAGCCAAAAAGTCGATGTACTTCTTCACGAAATCGACCGAAAAGAAGTGCCGGCTCACGTCGAGCATCGCCCCGCGCCATTTGAAGGCTGGCTCGTCGGCAATGCGCACGTAGGGCAGGCTCGCGCTGGCGCTGGGCCGGGGCGGCAGCAGTTGCAGCAGCGTTTGGCTGGCATAAAAGAGCCCTGGCCCGCTGGCCGCCGTGAGCTGTACGCCTGCCTTATCAACCACCAGTCGGTAGCCCTCGGGGCTTGGCAAAGTGCTAGCCGTGAGTAGTTTAATTTGCGCGTCCGCCGCGCTGCTGGTAATGGTCACCGTCTTGCCCAGCGGCGCCAGCATTTCCTTGAGCAGGCCCGCTACGTTCTGGGCATCTTTGCCGGGGGCGTAGATGCTAATTTTCTGGGGCAGCGTGTAGGTGCCGGCCGAGGTGCTCACCTCACGGGGCAGCGGTATCAGGCCTAGGCGCTGGGCGGGCTGCTGGGCAAGGGCAGGTTGGCTGGCCAGCAGGCCCGCCGCCAGTAAACTAACTAAACGGGTAGGAAAAGGAGAGGGCATACGAAACGGAGCTTGGTAGAAGGCGTGGGCGAAAATACCAGCTTAGCTGGTTGGGCCCAGCGAAGTGCCGCGCCCGCGCCCGCCTAGGGTGGCCGCTAGTGAGGTAGTAGCCGTATGCAGCGCGTACCTATTTCCGGCGCAACGCGCTTAGTAAGCATGGCAACTTTTGAAGACAACCTAGGCGGGCGGCTGGCCCTCCTCACTCCCGACGACCTCAGCTCCGACCAAAAAAAGCTTTATAACCAACTGCAAGACACGATGGTACCTTGGGCCAAGAAGTCGGGCTTCCAGGCCGCGACCTTCGACGACCGTCTGGTGGGTCCCTTCAACGCGATGCTGCGCAGCCCGCTCATCGCCAAGGCCCTGATGGGCGTGACGGCCGCCGAAGGCGAGCACACCTCACTAAATGAGAAAGTGCGGCAAGTCGTTATCCTGACGACCGGTGCCGCCTGGCAGGCCGCGTACGAGCTGTACGCCCACACCGCCGTGGGCCGGCAAGCGGGCTTCGACGAAGCTACCCTCCAACAGCTAGTGGCCGGCCAAAAACCCGCTACCCTATCAGCCGACGAAGCTGTAGCCTATGACTTTACTCACCGCCTGGTCACCACCCACCAAATAGACGCCACGCTCTATGAGCAGGCCATCGTGACATTTGGCGAGAAGGGCGTGGTGGACATGATTGCGCTGGCTGGCCAGTACATGACTATCAGCGGATTGCTCAACACCTTTGCGGTGCCCGCGCCTACTGCGACTACCTAGGAAAATGCAGTTAGAAACCTACTACCTGTCATGCTGAGCGCAGCGTAGCGGAGTCGAAGCATCTCTACCGCGTCGTTGCTGGCGCTTGGAGTTAGTTCATCGATAGAGATGCTTCGGCTCCGCTGCGCTGCGCTCAGCATGATAGATAGCAAGGGATTTGAGAAGCAAGCAAATTAGTATTTACACCCGCTGCAAGGCCCAGAGGCTGACGTGTAGCGGCCCGCCCGCGTGCAGCACCGGCTCGCCCACTAACGTGGGTAGGCCATGGCCCTCAACTAGGTTAGACTCGAAGCTCAGTAGCTTAACACTGCGCAGAGGCCACGAGTCGTGCGAAATGCGCCCCCGGTACAGCCGCTGTCCCTTCTCGCACGCAGCGTAGAGGCAGTAGCGCTCGGTAAGAAAAAAGGCCAGCGAGCCCGGCTCGGTAGGCGGCAGCGCCTCACCTAGCTGCCAAGTAGCACTAAAGTGCGCGTGCGGTGCACCATTGTGCACGCGGTGGCCGGTGTAGTGTAGGCGCTCAGCAGCGGGCCGCTCTAGCGTGAGCTGCGCCCGAAAATAAGGGAGGTGAAAAAACGTGCGCGCGGCCCACACGGCCAGCGCGTTGGTAGCATCGAGCGAGAAAAACCACACACCAGGCACGCCATCGAGGTGCACGTAGGTGCGCACATTCAGCTCCAAAAACTCGCGTACGCCGGGCACGGGCGGCGTCACGCGGCTGCGCACGTCCCACATCCGAAACGGCACAATGGCCAGCCACGCCATGCCATCGTGAATATCAACCTGCAAGCGCGGCGGCAGGTAAGGCTGAATAACCTCAGCCGGCACCGGCCAGTGCATAAACAGCAAATCGCCCCAGTCCTGATACATGAGCGGCCGGCCCGCAGGGCGCTCGCGAAGGGCGAGCCGGTCGGCTAGGGTAGGGGTTTTCATAGTGCTTAGTGCTTCGTTATTAAGTATTAATCACTAGTTGGCCCTGTTTCGTAACCTTGTAAATCGGTAAAAAGTAGCCACTAAGCACTAAGCACTAAGCACTAAGCACTAAGCACTAAGCACTAAGCACTAAGCACTAAGCACTAAGCACTAAGCACTAAGCACTA
>Ga0160429_1001007_pt1 | contig 17058 bp, 18 predicted proteins | sample SolpanmetagenomR_FD_108199 | JGI IMG/M metagenome (GOLD analysis project Ga0160429, IMG submission 108199) | Solar panel surface microbial communities from Lawrence Berkeley National Laboratory, California, USA - R | ecosystem: Engineered > Built environment > Solar panel > Unclassified ...
CCCGTCATTGGCGACCATCGGCATCAGCATGCCGGCCACCTTCTGGTCGGTGGCCTTGTCGCCGTCGAGCTTCACCGCCTCGAACCGGACGTCGAGGGCTGGAACCCAGTCGCCCTCCGCGAAGCCGTTGCGGTTGTCCTTGGCGGCCCGGATATCCGTCTCGAGGTGGATGTCCGACTGCGCGGCCTCGCGCATCATGCCGGGCGGATCCATCTCGATCGGCTGGAGATAGACGGCGGCGACCTCGAGGCCGTTCCGCGTGACGTGCGGGCCGATCGGCACCTCCTTGGCCATCGCTGTCCCGGCGAGCGCGAGGAGCGAGGCCGCGGCGAGGCCGCGGAGAATCGGGGGGACGTTCAAAGCACGCATGGAAGCGGACATAACGGCTCACACGCGAAGTTCAAACTCGAATCGCAGCGCTCTCAAATAATAACAATTCTAATCTGCGATTTCGCACTGACGACCGGCGCGTAATTCGAAGCATGGTCGTGCAGACTTCCTACTATCAGCCGCCCTGACGAAGATGTTCGCCATCTCGCGGCGGTCCGAATCTTGACCAATCCATCGGGGCCGTGTCGTCATGTCACTGCCATGCCGCGGCGCCAGGATGGGGAGCGGGATCGAAGTGCCGGGCAGATCGCGGCGTTTGGCGGAACGAGCTGTGCCCCGGCAGAACCCGTGCTTGCTTAACGGCCGGCCCCGTCTTAGCAAGTGCTATACTTTTGCCGTGAGTCGGATGAGAACCCGTTCCGTGACCCTGGCCCACGTCGCGGTCCTCGCGCTGACCGCCTCCCTCCTCGCCCCCGTCGCCGCACGGGCGGCCGATCCTGCCGCCCCGCCGGCCGCGGCGGAGGGTCCGGCCTACGCCGACTGGTCCGGCGGCTATCTCGGCCTGGAGGGTAGCGCCGGAGGATCCTATGGGGCCTACAATTTCGGGCCCACCACGATCGGCGGCCGCCCGGTCCCGGCCTTCAAGAGCGGCGATTCCACCGGCCGCAGCGACCAGGGGCGCGACGCCACCACGGCAGCGGGCGGCCTGTTCGGCGGCTGGAACTGGCAGAGCGGGCCGTGGGTCTACGGCGTCGAGGCCAGCCTCGACGCGGCGAACCTGAAGCGGCCGGTTCCCTCGACCATCGCGGGCTTCGGCTACGCGGACGTGGACCCGGCCTTCAACGTCGTGCGCGCCAAGACCGATCTCTACGGCGCCCTGCGCGCCCGCCTCGGCTACAGCTTCGACCGCTACCTGATCTACGGCGCCTTCGGGCTCACGGGGGCGAACGCGCGATTCCTCGCGTCCTACCCGAACCTCGACGTGGGGGGCCAGAACGCGGCCCGGCGGGAACTCGGCTATGTCGGCTTCACCCTGGGCGCGGGCATCCAGTACGCCATCACCGATCACCTCGCCCTCGGGATCGACTACCGCTACATCGATCTCGGCGGCAGCCGGCGCTTCACGCTGGGCGTCGTGCCCGGCGATGCGGGCGGCCCGGTCACCAGCCGGGCGAGCTTCACGTCCAACCAGCTCTTCGCCCGGCTGATGTGGTTCCCGGAGGGATTGAGGGCTCCGCCGGATCCGGACGAGACCGCCCCGCACGATCCCGACAACGGCGACACCGGCCGCTTCTCGCTGCACGGGCAGACGACTCTGATCGCGCAGGGGGTGCCGGGCTTCCGCTCACCCTACGCGGGCGCGCAGAGCCTGGTCCCGCATCAGGCCCGGCAGACGACGACGGCTACGATCTTCCTCGGGCTCAAGCTCACCGACAGCACCGAGATCTACTACAATCCCGAGTTCAGCCAGGGCTTCGGCCTGTCGCGGACGCTCGGCGTCGCGGGCTTCGTCAACGGCGAGGCGCAGAAGGCCGGCGCCCCGTTCCCGAAGCTGCGCTCGAACCGCTACTACGTGAAGCAGACGATCGGGCTGGGCGGCGAGACCGTGGAGGTGCCGGACGGGCCCAATCAGGTCGCCACCCGCTACGATTCCGAGCGGATCACGCTGATCGCCGGCAAGTTCGCGCTCGGCGACTTCTTCGACGGCAACGTCTACGCGCACGATCCGCGGGTCGACTTCTTCAACTGGTCGCTCTGGGGCGCCTCGGCCTGGGACTTCCCGGCGAACCTCCCCGGCTTCACCCAGGGCGTCTACGCCGAGTACAACCGGCCGGAATTCGCGATCCGCGCCGCCTACACGCAGGTCCCCAAGGAGCCGTCGAGCGACGTCCTCGACCCGCGGGTGTTCCGGCGCGCCGGACTGAACGCGGAGTTCGAGCAGCGCTACGTGCTCCCGTGGCTCGACCAGCCGGGCAAGCTCCGCCTCGGGCTGTTCTCGAACGTGGGGGTCTCGGCCAACAACCGGTCGGTGGTCACCCTCACGCAAATCGGCGCCTTCGACGACATCAACGACGCAGTCGCGGCGACGCGGCGCCCCCGCCGCAAGACCGGCGGCTACATCAACCTGGAGCAGGCGCTCACCCCGGAACTCGGACTGTTCGCCCGCGCCAGCCTGAACGACGGGCGGACGGAGAACATCTCCTTCACCGACATCGACCAGAGTTTCTCCGGCGGCCTGTCGCTGAAGGGCAAGGCCTGGGACCGGCCGGACGACACGGTGGGCATCGGCGCGGCGATGAACGGCCTCTCGCCCTCGCACCGGGCCGCCTTCGCGGCGGGCTATTTCGGGCTGCTCGTCGGCGACGGGCGGCTCAACTACGGCACCGAGCGGGCGCTGGAGACCTACTACGCCCTGAACCTCACCAAGTTCGTGACCCTGACCTTCGACTACCAGTTCGTGAACAACCCGGGCTACAACCGCGACCGCGGCCCCGCCCACTTCTTCGCCTCGCGGCTGCACGCGGATTTCTGAGCGCGGTGCGGTCAGTCCGCCGCCTCAGTCACGGTCGCCCCGAAGATGTCCTCGAACGCCGCCCGGAGTTGCATGTCGACCTCCGCCATGCTCACCGGCAGGCCGAGATCGACCAGGCTCGTCACCCCGTGCTCCCGGACGCCGCAGGGTACGATCCCGTCGAAATGCGTGAGATCGGGCTCGACGTTCAGGCTGATGCCGTGGAAGCTGACCCAGCGGCGCACCCGGATGCCGATCGCCGCGATCTTGTCCTCGACCCCCGGGCCCTTCTCGGGACGGCGCACCCAGACGCCGACCCGATCCTCGCGGCGCTCGGCGCGGATGTTGAAGGCGGCCAGCGTCTCGATCAGCCACGCCTCCAGGCTCGCCACGTAGGCGCGCAGGTCGCGGCTGCGCCGGCCGAGGTCGAGCATCACGTAGGCGACCCGCTGACCGGGGCCGTGATAGGTGTACTGCCCGCCCCGCCCCGTGGCGTGGACCGGGAAGCGCCCGGGCGCCACGAGATCGGCGGGCCGTGCCGACGTCCCGGCCGTGTAGAGCGGCGGGTGCTCCAGCAGCCAGACGCATTCCGGGGCCGCGCCGCGGGCGACCGCCTCCGCGCGCGCCTCCATCCAGGCGACGGCCGCCGCGTACGCCACGGGTGCGTCGCTCACGCGCCAGCCCACCGGCCCCGCGGCCGGATCGGAGCCGGTCTCCTTCGGGAAGGCGTGGGGGCTGACCGTGAGGCGCGGCGCGTTTACCAAGGGTTCACCATCCTGCGGCGATGGTCGAAGCCTTCACCATCCGCGACCGGCGGTTGCAAGGTTCCAACTGCAAGACGGGATGACGAACGGTGGCGGTCTTCGAGACCCTGAAGGTCGATCTGACGGTGGTGCTGGGCCGCGCCCGCATGCCGCTGCACATGCTGTTGCGCATGGGCCGCGGCGCCGTGATCGAGCTCGAGGCCAGCGACAGCGACATGGTCGAGATCCTGGCCAACGATCACCCGATCGCCCGCGGGCAGATCGTGGTGACGGGCGACCGCATCTCCGTCGAGGTGACGGAGCTGATCCGCAAGGCGGCCTCGATCGTGGAGCCCGGCGCCAGCATCGGCGACGGCGCGGCCTCGCTCCTGGAGACCGGCTACGATCGAGCGTGAGCGAAACGCTTGTCGGCGGCGGGGCGATCTGTTATCCGCTGCGCCGCGCGACACGACGGCGGCCCCGGGTTCTCCCGCGGGGCGCACAAGTCGAGCGAATGGACGGGTCTTCGCGTCCGATGCGGCCATGGCGGAATTGGTAGACGCGCTAGCTTGAGGTGCTAGTCCCGCGAGGGGTGGAGGTTCGAGTCCTCTTGGCCGCACCAACCTTTTCTCGAACAGCGAGACGAGGTTCGGTGCACGACTTCGGAAGTGGCCGACGCGCTCCGCGCAGCCCTGTCCGACGCATCCGACACACACACCATCCGGCAAGCGATCAGGTGATCGAGCCCTTCGGCCGTCCGGCCATGGGCAGACCCCGCAGGATGGATCGCGACTCCGGCATGATCGCGGGGTGCGATCAACGCTCATGTGTTCAGCGTCGCGCGGCCTAGTCCCCTCCGCTCCCGGGTATCCGATACGGCCGCCGCAGCCTCGGGCCTCTTCTCGGGTCTGTTCTCGGGTCTCTTCCCGACCGAAGCGGACCCGGCTGCCCGATCGACGCAGGACAGCCGGCGGGGGCGGACCGCCGCAGATCTCCGGCAACCGCGCAGGCGCTCGTCCCAGAACCTCTGATGGGTCTCGGCACGCCACGATCCGTCTTCGTTGCAGCCGTGCGGATCAGCACCGCCACGAAGACAGCAACGATGGATCCTGGCCGTTCACATCTGCCAGGGAGATCACCGATGGCGAACCGCGTCGTCGCTTCTGTGAAGTCATGGCTTGCCGGTGCGCGGACCAGCCGCGATCTGTGCCGCCTCGACTGCCGGTGCCTTGAGGATATCGGTCTGGATCCCCGGGACGTGACCGCCGGCATCAACCGGACGAGGCACCATCCCTCCTGGGACGACGACGCGCGACGCCAGGTCTGGATCGGACCGCGCGGGGAATATTAGGGCCGGAGCGGATCTCGACGCCGGCGCGCGGCGGGTCGGCACGCCTCATCTTCGGTTCGCGCCTCCGCGCTCAGCGCGGGAGAGCGGGATGCCGGAACCACCCAGGACAGCCTGGGGTTTATGTCGGACCCCGGATCCGCAACGCCTACGAACAGAGTGCCTATGAGCGCGCCGGTAAGATCATTTCTCGCCGTCGGGACCGCCTTCGCCGCAGGAATCGCGGTTACCGCGGCCTTCGTCGGCGGCCGGCCCGAGCGGCCGCAGGTCGAGCCGGCCATGACGGCCGGGCCGTCCGCGACCGGGCAGGCCCCGAAGGTCGCCGATCTCGCGTCGACGTCCCGCGCGGCCGAGACCGCACCGCTCGGCAAGGCCCCGGCGGCCACGGAGACCTGGGTCGACCCGACCCGGCAGCGCGCTGCGGCACCGGCCGCCAACCCGCCGCTGCCCCCGCTGGTGTTCCATGTGGAGCGCGGGAGCGAACCGGCGAAGGATCAGGCGGCCCGGGACGGCACGGGAGCGGATGAGGGAGACGTGCGTCGAACCGCTGTCGTCCCGCCGCCGCGCCGACCGACCGCGTCCGAACTCCTGGCGAAATCCGGGCCCCGCCGCGAACCGGCCTCCGAGACTGACACGGCGGACGCCACCCGGGAATCGCGGGCGCCGGCGCCCAAGCCTCAGGCGCCGCGGCAGACGGCCAACGCTCAGCACAAGGCCGCAGGGTCCCGCGTCGCGTCGTCGGACGCGAGCCAGGACGATGTCCGCCTCGTGGCCCCGCGGCAGTCGCGCCAGATCTACGTCGCGCGGCGGGACGACGTCGACCCGCCGTCAGGGTTTTACCCGCCCCGGCACGTCGAGGTCGTCGACCGCTACGAGCGGGATGTCGAGGACCGGCCTTCCGTGGTTCGACGCAGAGTGACCGCTGCCGAGGCCGGCGGTGTCCTGCGCTGGCTCGACCATCCTTGAGCCTTCCCTGTCCGAGAGCAGCGAGGCTCGCATGTTGAATGTCCGGGGATTGGCGATCGGCGCGACCGTCGTCGCGTGGGCGAGCGCGGCCAGCGCCCTCAGCCCCGAGGACATGCGCGAGCGCACGGCCGCCATCGCGAGCCGTTACCTGCAGATCTGGTCCTCCAACAACGTGAGCCCGGTCTCGGACGTACCCTACATGTACGGGCGGACGGTCCAGTTCTACGGAAAACCGTATAGCCAGGCGGACCTGCAGGCCGAGAAGCAACGCGCCATCGCGCAATGGCCGGTGCGACAGTATGCACACCGCCCCGGCACGATGCGGGTCATCTGCAACGTCGAGGCCCGCAAATGTGCGGCGCGGTCCACCATCGACTTCACGGTCGCCAACCCGAACCGAGGGACCAGAAAGAGCGGTTCGGCGAAGTTCGATCTGGGCGTCAGCTTCGCGGGTCCGCGCCCGGTCATCCTCTACGAGGGCGGGAGCTTGAACAGGCGGCGCGGCCCGCAGGGCGCCTCCGGTTTCCAGGAGTGACCCGAGCCGGAACTCGGCGGGAGCCATCGAGTCCGGAGCGCGGCGGCGGGCCCCGCAGGGGGCGGTCGGCCGGGTAGAAATCTGGTCCGGCCCGGCAGCGCGCGTGTCAAGACCACCATCCGCGCCAGTGCTGATTAAGGCAAACGCGCGAAGACCGGAGGACATGCTGGAACTGGTCGGTCTCACCGGCTAATCTTCGAAAAGCGACGGGCCAACATCGCTGTCTTCGTTCGTACGAACCTTGTGCCCCGCGTGTCGGAGCTGACCGTGAAGAAGATCCTCGTCGCCGCGGCCCTCCTCCTGGCCGCCACGGGTGCCTACGCGGAGATCCAGCTGCACGAGGAGGGGCGCCCCGTCGCCAGCACCGCGATTCGACCCGGGATCGCCGCCTTCAGCCCGTCACCGATCCCAGCGGCCTGGATAATCTCGGGCAATCCCGTCACCGAAGCCGCCAAGGTCTCCGAGGTCCATGACGGCAGCGCGCACGTCTATCTGTGGCGCACCACGGCGAGCACGTTCCGGTGGACCCATCAGGCCGACGAGATCATCACGATCCTGGAGGGCGAGGTGTTCATCACCGACGCGGACGGCCAGCGGCATCACCTCAGCCAAGGCGACGTGGCGCATTTCCCGGTCGGGTCGGTCCAGCTCTGGGAAGTGCCCAGGAGCCTCCTGAAATCGGCGATCCTCAAGCATCGCAGCCCCACCCTGGTGGAGGCGTCCCTGCGCTGGATGCGCCGAGCCCAGGCCTTCGTCACCGGCTGAGCCCCTCGGGCGCCGCACCGGATAGACGCCGTTCCGCCCGGTGGTCGAGCCACGCGTCGGCGGATGCCGTGCCATGCGCGGGCTCGCACCGCGGCGAGTTGACTTCGCAGCCGCACAGCCGCATATCGGCGGTGCAGCGTCAGCGGCCGCCATGGCCCGCTTGAGGGGGCTGCGTGACGGATCGGGCGCCTTCCGGCGTGATCCGGCCCCCCTCTTCATAACGTGCATGCACCCGAGCCGCCCCATCACGCGGGCTGCTCCCTGCCAACGGACCGACCCGAACACGGCACCGCTCGCGACGAGAACGCGAGGCGCCCGGTCGGTCCTGCTGCATCGGATACATCCTTGACCCAATTCACCGATTTCGGCCTCGCCCAGCCCGTGCTGCGGTCGCTCAGCGAGGCTGGCTACGTCGCGCCGACCCCGATCCAGGCCCAGGCGATCCCGCCGGCCATGGCGGGCCGCGACCTCTGCGGTATCGCCCAGACCGGCACCGGCAAGACCGCGGCCTTCGCGCTGCCGATCCTGCACCGCCTCTCGCTCTCGGACCGCCGCCCCCCGCGCCGCGGCTGCCGGGTGCTGGTGCTCTCGCCCACCCGCGAGCTCGCCAACCAGATCGCCGAGTCCTTCTCGGATTACGGGCGCCACCTGCCGTACACCAACACGGTGGTGTTCGGCGGTGTCACCATCAGCCGTCAGGAGCGGGCGCTGGCGCCGGGCGTCGACATCCTCGTGGCCACGCCGGGCCGGTTGATCGACCTGATCGAGCGCCGCTCGCTGACCCTCGAAGGCGTCGAGATCCTCGTCCTCGACGAGGCCGACCAGATGCTCGACCTCGGCTTCATCCACGCCCTCAAGCGCATCGTGAAGATGCTGCCGCAGAAGCGCCAGAGCCTGTTCTTCTCGGCCACCATGCCGAAGAACATCGCCGGCCTCGCCAGTCAGTATCTCACCGACCCGGTGCAGGTCGCGGTGACGCCCGTCGCCACCACGGCCGAGCGGGTCGACCAGCAGGTGATCTTCGTCCACACCGGCGCCAAGCAGGCGCTGCTGGGGCACATCCTGGGCGACCCGGCGATCGAGCGCGTCCTCGTGTTCACCCGGACCAAGCACGGCGCGGACCGGGTGGTGCGCGGCCTCGACAAGGTCGGCATCGCGGCGGCGGCGATCCACGGCAACAAGAGCCAGCCCCAGCGCGAGCGGGCGCTGGCCGCCTTCAAGGACGGCTCCAGCCGGGTGCTGGTGGCCACCGACATCGCGGCCCGCGGCATCGACGTCGAGGCCGTGAGCCACGTGGTCAATTTCGACCTGCCGAACGTGCCGGAGAGCTACGTTCACCGGATCGGCCGCACGGCCCGGGCGGGCGCGGACGGCCTCGCCATCTCGTTCTGCAACGACGAGGAGAAGGCCTACCTGCGCGACATCGAGCGCATCACCCGGCAGAAGGTGCCGGTGGCGGGCTTCCCGGAGGGCTTCAACCCGCCGTCCCGCCAGGAGGCCGCCGACATCGCCCGCGAGGAGGAGCGCCGGCCCGAGCGGCAGCAGCGTCCCGGCGGCGGGCGCCCGGGCCAGCGGCCCCGGCAGCAGCAGGGTCGTCCCCCGCAGGGGCGGCCCGAGGGCGGACGCGGGTTCGGCGGCCAGGGCGCACCCCGGCAGGGACGGCCCCAGGAGGGTCGGACCGACGGCCGCAGCCAGGCCCCGCAGGGGCGCGAGGCGCGCCCGGACAGCAGGCCGGCCCGGCCGCAGGGTGAGCAGCGTCCCAGCCAGGGCCGCCCGAACCGCGACGGACGGCCCCAGCGGGCCGACGCCCGTCCGGGCAGCGGCGGTGGCGGTGGCGGTGAGGGCCGCAACATCGGCTGGCTGGAGCGGGCGCCGCGCTCCTGAGCCGACTAACACGATCTGACCTGTGAAGCCGCCCGGGACGCGTCCATCCCGGGCGGCTTCGCGTTTGGAGGGGGAGGGTCGAGCGCGACCTCGGGCTGGCACCGCCGGTCGCCGACCTCGACGCGTCGTCCCTGCGCGCGGTGTGGAGGTATCCAGGTCGCGCCGCCGCACCGCCGAAGGCGGGCGGGATGCGGGACGGCGGAATTCCTGCCCCGTAAGCCGCAGGGGCAATCTTTTCCTGAGGGGCCCCCGATCCCATCTCGTCCGGATTGGACAGGGAGCCTCCACCATGCGGTTCGAACTCTACCGGGACGCCAAGGGCGAGTGGCGCTGGCGTCTGCGGGCGCGCAACGGCGAGGTGGTGGCGGAATCCGGCGAAGGTTACGCGCGCCGCGAGGATTGCGAGCACGGCATCGCGCTCGTCCGACAGAGCGCCGAGGCCCGCATCGAGGACATGACCACGAAGATCGCCTGACGCGGCGGGCCTCAACCCGCGATCAACCCTGTTCGCCACTCCGTAGCGGTTACGCTGCAACGCTTGGGCTCACCCACGCGTTGCAGCGTTTCGGACCGGTCGGAAGGCCTCGCTTCCCGTGCGGTTCGTCGTCACGACGTAATGACACAAGGGAGTCGAGACCTTGCTGAGGAAATTCCTGCTCGCGGCCCTGCTGGTGCTGGGCTTCGCGGCCGTCGCGCCGGAGAGAGCGTCCGCCGCGCCCATCGGTCCGGGGCTCGCCCTGCCGGCCGATGCCGCACCCGCTGCAGCGACCGAGAAGGCCCAGTACTATTACCGTCGCCGTTTCTACGGCCCGCGGCCCTACTGGCGCCGCCCGTATTACGGCCGTCGGTTCTACGGCCCGCGGCCCTACTGGCGCCGTCCGTATTACCGCCGCCGGTTCTACTACTGAGCGCGCGGCCTTGATCGGCCCGGCGGCTTCTTCGAGCCGCCGGGCTTTTTCATGCCTTGATTCGGGGTGCGCGAGGGCGCCCCATGCGTTATTCTGCATGGGACGGGATGGACGACGGGAGATCGACCCACCCGGGAGGACGCCTGATGAACGATATCGCGCAGCGCGCCGAGCCTTCGGCGGCGACGCAAGACCTCTGGCAATTGGTCCCGCTCGAATGCATCCTGAGCGCCGTCGCAGTCCTGGTGGCGGCGGGGCTCAAGCTCGCCGGCTTCCTTCCCTGACGGCGCGAGGCGGGTGGATGGACGGCATGCAGCACGTCGGACCCTCAGCGGGGGCAAGTACCCCCCCGCCCCCGGAGGTCGATCTGCCCCGGGGTGACCTGACGGTGCGCACCATCGCCATGCCGGCCGACACCAACGCCAACGGCGACATCTTCGGCGGCTGGGTGCTCTCGCAGATGGATCAGGCCGGCGGCATCGCGGGCGTCGATCGTGCCCAGGGCCGGGTCGTCACCGTGGCGCTCGATGCCATGACCTTCATCCGGCCGGTCCGGGTGGGCGACGTGCTGTGCGTCTACACCCGGGTTTCGCAGGTCGGCCGGACCTCCATGAAGATCGAGGTCGAGGCCTGGGCGCGGCGCTTCTGCACCCAGGTGCGCGAGCGGGTGACGCAGGCCACCCTGACCTTCGTGGCGATCGACGAGGCCGGCCGGCCGCGGCCGATCCCGCCGGCCGTCCCGTCGCCGCCCGCGGCTACTTGATCACCCCGCAGGCGACCCGGTCGCCGGCGCCGCCGATCGGCTGGCTGGTGTGGTCGTCCGGGTTGGCGTGGATGATCAGGGCCGAACCGTCCCCGTCCTTGAGCCCGCCCTCGCCGTTGAGCGGCGTCTCGCTCGACACCTCGGCCTGGGCCGAGCCGTCCTGCGCGGCGTAGAGGTTCGGCAGGTCGCCCTCGTCGGGGCCCTCCGGGTTGAGCAGGCCGTGCTTGCTCTGGTCGTGGTTCACGTGCGCCTTGGAATTCTGGAACTTCGCGTCGGAGCAGTCGCCGACCGCGTGGAAGTGCATGCCGTGCCAGCCGGGGGGCAGGCCGCCGGGCTGAATGGCCACGCGCAGGACCAGGGCGTTCGCCCCGTCTCGGATCGTCAGCGTCCCGATCGCGTCGCCCTTGGCGTTCTTGATCGGCGCCTCGTAGGTCTCGGGAGCCTTGGCAGGCTCCTTCGAACCCTCCTTGGAGGGCTCCTGCGCCAGGGCGCCGCTCGCGGCGAGGGTCCCGAGCAATGCGAACAGCGGCAGGGTACGGGTCATGCGGTGGCTCTCCTGTACGGCCCGGTCTAGTTAGGGAGCGTGCCGCCCTTCGACAGGGCCGCGCCTCCGAACCTCGACCGCAGCTCTGCCGGAACCGCGCTTAATTCTGATGACCCGAGACCGGCCCATAGCGGACCGCGCCGCGACCGGTGCCCCGCCCCCCCGACGCGCCGATCTGTTCCTGGTGGAGCAGGGCCATTTCGAGAGCCGGGCTCGGGCGCAGGCCGCGATCAAGGCCGGGCTGGTGCGGATCGACGGGCGACCGCTCACGCGCGCCTCGGAGCCGGTCGCCGCGGGGGCCCGCGTCGACGCGGCTCCCGCGCATCCCTACGTCTCCCGGGGCGGGCTCAAGCTGGCCGCCGCCCTGGATGCCTTCCTCCTGGATCCGCGCGGCCGCACCGGCCTGGACGTCGGCGCCTCCACGGGCGGGTTCACGGACGTTCTGCTCGGCCGCGGCGCGCACCATGTCCACGCCGTGGATGTGGGACGGGGACAGCTCCATCCCCGCCTCGCCGCCGATCCGCGCGTGACGAACCTGGAGGGCACGGACATCCGCGGCCTCGACCCGGCGGCCCTGACGCCGCGTCCGGATCTCGCGGGCATCGACGTGAGCTTCATCGGCCTGCGCCTCGTGCTGCCGGTCCTGCCGGCCTTGCTGGCTCCCGGCGCGGAGCTCGTCGCGCTGATCAAGCCACAATTCGAGGCCGGCCGGGCCCGGGTCGGGCGTGGGGGCCTCGTGCGCGATCCGGCGGTCCATGCCGAGGTCTGCGCCGCGGTGCGGAGCGCGCTGGAGGCGCTCGGCGCCGCGATCCTGGGCCTGGTCGATTCGCCCGTGCCCGGCGGCGACGGCAATGCCGAGTTCCTGATCGGGGCGCGGTTGCCGTGAGATGCCCGGGAGCGGCCGGATCGCCTAGAGTCGTCGGCGCGATGCCGATGCGACGCCGGATGCGACGCCGATGAGATGCCGGTGAGATGCCCATGAGCGATGCCCCCAACGAGACGGTCGCGATCCGGGAACTCGGTGCCCGGGGCGACGGCATTGCGGAGGGCGGGATCCTCGTCCCCTACGCGCTGCCGGGGGAGCGCGTCGCGATCCGGCCGGAGGGCCGGCGCGCGGAGCTGCTCGGCATCGAGCAGGCCTCCGCCGACCGGGTCGAGCCGTTCTGTCCCTACTACATGCGCTGCGGCGGCTGCCGGACGCAGCATCTGGCGCGGCCGGCCGAACTCGCCTGGAAGCGCGGCCTCGTCGCGCAGGCCCTGTCCCAGGCCGGGCATGCCGTCGACCCGGCGCCGACCGTCGATGCCCACGGCGCGGGCCGCCGCCGCATCACGCTGCACGTCCGGGAGATCGACGACCGGGCCGAAGCCGGGCTCATGGCGGCGCGCAGCCACGCCCTGGTTCCGATCAACCATTGTCCGATCACCGTGCCGGCACTCCACGCGGCGCCGGAAATCGCGCGCCGCCTCGCGGCGCCCCTGGGCCACGGCCGCAAGCCCCTCGACGTCGCGGTGACCGCCACCGATCAGGGCCTCGACGTCGATCTGCGCGGTCATGGCCCGGTGAGCGGAGGCGTCAGCGCCGCCCTGGTGCGGATCGCCGGCGCCCTCGGCCTCGCCCGGCTGTCCCTGCACGGCGAGCGCCTCATGGAGGCCGAGCCGGTCTCGGTCACCGCCGGCGACATCCGCCTCTACCCGGCCCCCGGCGGCTTCCTGCAGGCGACGGCCGCCGGGCAGGCCGTGCTCACCGAACTGACGCTGGCAGCCCTCGGCCCGCGGGTGCGCCGCGCCGCCGATCTGTTCGCGGGCTGCGGGCCGCTCACCCTGGCGATGGCAAGAATCGCGGCCGTTCACGCCGTAGAGGCGGACGCGGCCGCGCTCGCCGGCCTCGACCGGTCCGCCCGCGCGGCCACGGGCCTGCGCCCGATCACCAGCGAGCGCCGCGACCTGTTCCGGCGGCCGCTGCTGCCGATTGAACTCGACGTCTTCGAGGCTGTGGTGTTCGATCCGCCCCGGGCCGGCGCGGATGCCCAGGTCCGTCAGCTCGCGGCCTCGCGCGTCCCCTTGGTGGTCGGCATCGCCTGCGACGCCGGTACCTTCGCGCGGGACGCGGCGACCCTCGTGGCCGGCGGCTACCGGCTGGAGGCGGTGACGCCGGTCGACCAGTTCCGCCACGCGGGTCACGTCGAGATGGCCGGGATCTTCCGCCGCGCCGCCACGCGGCGGCGATGACCCACGCAACCTGCGGCCACGTTTCGCGTTTTCACGACGACTGGAGGTCCACATGACCCGCGGATGCCTTCGCCCCCTCGCGCTGGCCGCGCTGAGCCTCGCCCTGCCGGGCGCGCTCGCGGCGCAGACCGTCGCGCCCGACCAGACCGGCACCGGCGGCGGCCCGGCCTCGACGATCACGGCGCCGAACACCAACAGCTACGGCGTGACCAAGCCGCCGGGCACGTCGCTGGGGCCAGGCGAGGTGCCCTCCCGCGAGGAGCGGCGCCGGGAACGCGCCCTGACCGACCAGATCGATCGCAGCATCTGCGACGGCTGCAACTGACGCGGTGCGCGGCGGGTTCGTCGGCGCGGCCGACGGCCCGTTCCTGTGCGCGGATCACCCTGGATCGGGCCGTGACGACGGAGGGACCCTGCGCCGTCGCGCGTGCGCTCCGGAATGTCACGGAAGCGTCAGAAAACACCGCCACATCCGCGCCACAGCTTGCGTCGGGACTCGCGGTGCCGGATGCGGGCTGAGCCCTGCGCCGCTTCGCGTCCGTTCCGCATCCGAGACTCGTTCGTGATCTTCATCCACCAGCCCGCCGTCGGCGCCGGATCCACGCAGCTTGAGCGGCGCGTGGTCAATCTTCAGGACACGATCCCGGAGGATACCGTCTGGCTCGACCTGATCCGGCCGAGCCGCGAGGAGGAGCTCAAGGTCGAGGCCTTCGCGGGCATCGAGGTGCCGACCCGCGAGGAGATGAAGGACATCGAGCCTTCGGAACTCCTCTACGTCGAGGAGGGCGCCCGCTACATGACCGGGCGGGTGCTCTCGAAGGTGAGCGACTCGGAGGAGCCGGGGCTCGCCGGCATCACCTTCATCCTGCGCGGCAACCGCCTCGTCACCGTGCGCTACGAGGAGCCGCAGGCCTTCCGGATGTACACGCAGCGCGCCGGCCGCTCGATGGGCAACGGCAGCAGCGCCTCGACCTCCGGGGAATCCATCCTGGCCGGGCTGATCGAGGCGGTGATCGACCGGGCTGCGGACGTGCTCCAGCTCCAGGGCGAGCGGATCGACCGCCTGTCGGGGAAGATCTTCGAGGTGCAGGAGGATCCGTCCGCCCGCAACACCGCCCTTCAGGACACCTTGCGGGCGCTCGGTCGGCACGGCGACCTCATCTCCAAGCAGCGCGAGAGCTTGGTCTCCATGGAGCGAATCCTGCTCTCGCTGTCCGCGACCTACCGGACCAACAAGGCGCCGCGCGACCTTCGGGAAGACGTGCGCTCGACCCTGCGGGATCTTCAATCACTGGAGGAGCACGCCACCTTCCTGAACAACAAGATACAGTTTCTGCTCGATGCAACACTCGGGCTCGTCAACCTCGAGCAGAACAACATCATCAAACTGTTCTCGGTGATGGCGGTTGTCTTCATGCCACCGACCCTGATAGCCTCGATCTACGGCATGAATTTCAAGTCTCTTCCCGAACTGGAGCTGCCGTACGGCTACCCGATGGCGCTGGTCATGATGGTCGTTGCCGCCATATTTCCCTACTTCTTCTTTCGATGGAAGAAGTGGCTCTAGCACTAGTCTTTATCCAAGAGCCGAGAAAGAATTAAGGGATCTCTGGGAAAAAGCGCGAGCTTGAAGGCGCGGCAGGCCCGCGAAGACGGAAGCTCCCATGCGATTCTCTCTCAAGACGGTCCTCTCCGGTGCGATCGGCCTGCTCGCCCTCGCCGCCGCCGGCCAGGGGATCGCCAGCGTCGTGACCCTGTCGGAGATCGAGGGGAATGCGACCGAGATCTCGCGGCAGGCCCTGCCCGCACAGAACCAGGCCGAGGCGATCGGGACGGCCGTCCGGGACGCGCGCCTCAGCCTCTACCGACTGGTCGTGGCCTCCCCCGATGCGGCGGCCCTCGACAGGAACCAGACCGCGCTGACCGACACGCTCGGGGCGCTCTCCGACCTGCGCCAAGCCTTTCAGGAGCGCCCGACTGCTCCCCGCGAGCGGGAGACCTACGAACGGTTCACCACGGCCTGGAACGCGTATCAGAACGTCCAGCTCCAAGTGGTCGAGCTGATGATCGCGGGCGACCAACCGGCTGCCCTCGCGCTGGTGCTGAATCCCGCGACGGGCGCGCAGAACGACGCGGCGGTCGCCAGCCTCACCGAGACGATCGCCTCCGCGCGGGCGCAGACGGAGGCCAACGTCGCCGTGACCGTGGCGAAGGCGACGCGGGCCAAGCTCGTCGCGCTGGCCGCTACGGTGATGGGCCTCGCGGTCGCCGCGGCGGCGATGCTGTTCGCGATCTTCGGGATCGCCCGGCCGATCGAGCGCATGACCGGAACCATGGGTCGCCTCGCCGAGGGTGACGAGACCGTGCCGGTTCCGCACACGGGGCGCGGGGACGAGATCGGCGCGATGGCGGCCGCCGTGCAGGTGTTCAAGGACAACCTGATCCGCAGCCGCGCCCTGGAGCGGGACACCGCGCTGGCGCGCGAGGGCGCCGAGACGCAGCGTCGGCGTGCCGTCCACGCGATGGCCGGATCCTTCGAGGCCGCCGTCGGCGGCGTGCTGGCACGGGTGTCGGACGCCGCCCTCGGCCTGCGCGCGGATGCCGAGGCGATGTCCGGCACGGCCACGCACACGGCCGAGCGCGCCGCGACGGTGTCGGGCGCCGCGCAGGAGGCGGCCCAGCACGTCGGCACGGTGGCGGCGGCGGCCGAGGAACTCGGCGCCTCGGTCCAGGAGATCAGCCGGCAGGTGGACGGGTCCGCCGACCTCGCCCGGGGCGCGGTGGTCGAGGCCGGGCAGACCGCCAGCCTCGTCCAGGAGTTGAGCGCGGCGGCGGGCCGGATCGGGGACGTCGTGCGCCTGATCACCGATATCGCCGGCCAGACGAACCTGCTGGCACTCAACGCCACCATCGAGGCCGCGCGGGCCGGCGCGGCCGGGAAGGGATTCGCGGTGGTCGCCGCCGAGGTGAAGCAGCTCGCCGCCCAGACCGCCAAGGCCACGGGGGAGATCGCCGATCAGGTCGGCCGCATCCAGGGCGCCACAGGTCAGACCGTGGGGGCGATCGACGGCATCGCGGCGCGCATCCGCGAGATCGACGGGGTGGCGACCTCCATCGCGGCCGCCGTCGAGCAGCAGGGCGCAGCGACCCGGGAGATCGCCCGCAACGTCGCCGAAGCGGCCGTCGGAACCGGCGCGGTCACCGGCACCATCGACGCGGTGGCGCGGGCCGCCGATGCCACCGGCACGGCCGCCACGCGGATGCTCGCCTCGGCGGCGAGCCTGTCGGACCAATCCACCGAGCTGCGCCGGGAGATCGACACGTTCCTGGCGACGGTGCGGGCCGCCTGACGGGCTCCTTCCGGGCGTCCAACGCGGCGGTGTGAACGCTTCGGCCCCTCCGGCTCCGTCCGTCCTCACGCGCCGGGCGAAGCGCCTCGGGGCGGAGCGATCTGGGCGGGCGGGGCACGGTCCGGATGTCCTCGCTCCGCCCGCCAGGGCGGCGGACCCGGACCCTCACCGAAACCGGCCA
>Ga0160429_1001008_pt1 | contig 17004 bp, 18 predicted proteins | sample SolpanmetagenomR_FD_108199 | JGI IMG/M metagenome (GOLD analysis project Ga0160429, IMG submission 108199) | Solar panel surface microbial communities from Lawrence Berkeley National Laboratory, California, USA - R | ecosystem: Engineered > Built environment > Solar panel > Unclassified ...
ACGACCGATCAATGCGCTTGTGCTCGGGGCAAGAGCCGCTGGCTGAATGACATAGAGCAGCGGCCAGCACGCCTGCTCGCTTTCTAGCGCCCATCATGAACCACTCGGGACTTCCCCATATGCCGCCCGGGGGACCTTCGCACCAACCTCGAAGGCCAAACGACTATCACTATTCGCCCTCACCTCACTATGCGTACCCGACCTACCATCACCAGCCGCAGTACTATGCTCCTCCTCCTCCTCCCCCGCAACACCATTATCCTCAGCAATGGTACCAGCCGCACCAGCATTATCAATCTCCCATGCCGCGTCCGTACATACCACAGCAACCGCAACAACCTCTGGTCGTTTCGTCGTACCCACACGCCCCGCCAGCCATGCCTCAAATGAACCGTCAACCCACTTACCCCCCGCCGCCAAGCCGAACGCCGCAACCTGAGCAATCTACGTCTTCTATTGCGTCTCAACCTGTAATATCGAGTGCGACTACACCCTCAAATTTGTCTGTCACCACTTCTACGCCTCCTCCCAAGAAGGAGACGCCGGTGGTCGCTGTGTCGCTTCCCTCAGCACCCGTGGTCGCACCAGCCCCTCTACAACCGCAGTCCGCCCAGCGAATGCCTTTTTACCCCCAGGTAAGCGCAATCAATATTTTCGTTCGAATTCTACTGACCGGTATAGCTCCCGTGGCATTCCGTTCCCGAGGAAAGCTTCCCGCCCAAATTTATGCGACCGCGACGGAGGAGAAAGGCCACGGAGCTTCCATCAAACACACTTGCCATGCCAGCACTCGTCGACACTCAAGGAACTGAGGCCGAAATCGATGCTTCATTGCCAAAGCCAGCCGCCAAAAACGAAGTCGAACTTAAGGCACAAGCAACTGAACCGGTGACTGAAGGAATTGCTGAATCCAAGATAGTTGCGCAAGATACCGTCTCGATTGCAAGCCCGGTTACTTCGACTCCTCTGATTCCTGTAACAACTTCCGCCAGCCAAACCACTTCTCACAAGCGGAACTTTACTAGGCCAATCGTACCCATCATTCCAATTAAGCCGATCAACACCATCACATCTCCTCGCTCAGGTGTGTCAGAGGATCGTTCACAGCAAGCCAAACTCGCTTCGTCAAACGAGGTGACCCTTCCGCAGGAACCGTCTGCAGAGTCCGCTGCGCCTGCTGATCTAGTTGATGAAGAAACCAATGAGCCTTCTGTTCCAGCTGAAAAGGCTGCTCCAAAGTCATGGGCCGAATTATTGCGAAGTAAAGCGGCTGCTACAGCTGCTAGTGCCGCTGCTCCACTTATAGGTGCAAATATGATCAGCAACGGTGTTATTGCACCAAAGGCAAACTCTCTGTCGGATGCTGTTCGACTCTACGATGTGAACAACGAGAGTAAGATATCGTTTCTGAAACCGAGGGGCTTGGTCAACACTGGCAACATGTGTTACATGAACTCTGTAAGTAATGCTATGCCTTTTCTGATCCTTGAGCTAAACGGATAGGTCCTCCAAATCCTGGTCTTCTGCGTACCATTCTATGAGTTTCTTGATCAAGTCAGCAAGCGCGTTGCACATAGTTTTAAGAGCGAGACTCCTCTAGTCGAAGCCATGTAAGCTAATTGTTGCCTGCTATCTTCATCTTTGCGTACTTACAGAGTCAGGATTCTTTTCATGCGTGAATTCTCAGTCATTGACTCGGCTGTTTCGACTGAGCAATTGCGCATGCGACTCAAAGACTCGGAGCTCGAACAATACGGCGAGTCCTTCATACCAGAATATGTCTACGACGTCATCAAAGGTCTTCCGCGATTCTCTAGCATGCGTGTAAGTTCCCGCAGAGAGGCACGGGTTGGTACGTAAATTAACACTTCGTAGCGTGGACATCAACAAGACGCAGAGGAGTTCCTAGGCTTTCTTCTTGAGGGACTGCACGATGAGTGTGCTAACGTGATGAGGAAGCTGGAATACGAGTCTTCCAACCGTGCTCCTGACGGCAATTCGTCTTCAGTAGCGGAACTTTCTACAGATGCCGATGGCGCTGTCGATAATGGATGGCTTGAGGTTGGGCCGAAACAAAAGGCAGCCATCACGCGCTCTTCAGGAGCGATCGAGACAGAATCACCCGTGACCAAAATCTTCGGTGGCAAGTTGCGCTCGGTATTCCGTGTGCCTGGCTTGAAGGATTCCGTGACTCTGGAGCCCTACCAGCCCCTGCAGCTAGATATCGGCGGCCCCAATGTTTACAACATTACAGATGCTCTGAAGAACTTGACCAAAGCCGAGACTATCCACGGAGACTTCAACTCTCCACGGGGGCCTGGTACATCGGCGACGAAACAAGTATTCATTGAGACACTCCCACCCGTGCTGATCTTGCATCTGAAGCGCTTTCAGTATGACAACACTGGTGGCACTCAGAAAATCTGGAAGAAGGTTGGCTATCCGCTGGAGTTAGAAATTCCCAAGGAGGTGTTTCCTCCGCACAAGCGTGGGGTTTATGCCGTGCGTCCTGAGGGCCTACCCAAGTATCGATTGATCGGTGTGGTATATCATCACGGAAAGAACGCCAGCGGCGGTCACTACACAGTAGATGTTAGACGTCAGGAAGGCCGCGAGTGGATTCGACTCGACGACACCGTCATCCGCCGCGTCCGAAGCGAAGACGTGGCAGGAGAAGGAGGCGAAGAAGACCCCAAAGTGCTCGCTGCCGCACTTGAGAGCCATAAGAACGACGATGGCGCCGCCACAAATATCTTCAAGGCGACCGGTTTCAGCGAATTAGGCGACGAAGAAGACGAGGAAGACCAAGGTGGATGGAGCCAAGTCAACGGAAGCCCCACCAATGGCCCGGGCAGCCAGAAGAAATGGACTGGTGTTGTTAACGGTACGACAACCCCGAGCACCGCCGGCAAGATGACGCCCAAGGAGAGCAAGTACTCCATTAAAGACAACAAAGTTGCATACATCTTGTTCTATCAACAGGTGACTGTCTAACTTGACCCTCCCCAATCCGGGGATGGATGAAGAAAGAAAGCATGATTGTCGAGATGGTGTGAGGGTGTAGGAGTCAAGAAGGCATCGCTGGTTGCCCCTGCTTGACGACGATGACTACAATAATGCCCACTAAAGACGGTTGGCAGCAGAAAGATCAAAAGCACGTGATTGAGGGATGATGGTTCGAGCAAGAACAAAGCATGGTCTACTGAAGTTGAAAGTGAGAGGTGATGGGTTGGACGAGGAAGAATTGCACTGATGACGTGTCACAGCTTGGGCCGTTTGTCTCGGAGGCGAAGGCGGTGCGAGATGTTTCATATCTGTAGATATCGATGGATCGAGAGAGAGGTAAAAGGAGCGAAAAGAGAGAGAGGGAGGTGAGAGGGGTGTGAGTGGATGTGTGAATGGAATGAAAAGATGCATCGAGCTAGATGGCCCCGTGTCTTGACTGATGTGTGATCCTCCGTCCCGTCGCTTGTTTGGCCTCTTTGATCAGATTCAAGTACGAACGGGCGCTAATCCTGAGGGTCGAAAGAACAACACAATACAAGAAACTAGGTAGAGTACTTCGTGATGTCTATGAAAGTTTAGGGTAACAGCGACAATCAAGCGAGATACTGGATCTCGTTTAACCTCTCCATGCAACTATCCTGCCAGCCATCAAACGTCCCTCTACGGTTCGCCTCGACATCTCCCTGCTCCTCTTCGGGGTCCTCAGGCCCCTCCGGCTCACCAGGCAGTTCCGGTTTCTCGGCCTTCGACTCCGTCCTCTTCTTCTCTTTCCTGGCGTGCAGCGCACCCGAGCCGAAGGGGTTCCTGAACGGCGTGCCTCTGAAGGCCTTTTCTTCCGCCTTGTCCTCTCGCCCAGTGTCGCTGTGCCAGAAGGCGTCCAACTCGTTCGCTTTGTAAAGATTGAGATAGAGCGGGAACGTCCAGACGAGTACCATCGCAGCGAGAGGTATGGTCATCCCGATGCGCGTACTCGCGTGGTCAGCAACGGCGCCTACAATCGGAGCTTGCACGCCACCTCCAGCCAGTGATGCGACCAGGAGCGCGGCACCTCGCTTGGTTTGGGGGCCGAGGCCACGAAGAGCGATGCTGAAGATAGTAGGCCCGATGCAGGACTTGAAGAAGAACTCTATGGATATCATGGCGATGCCGGCTTTGCCCTTTGTGCCCACGACTGCGGCGAGAAAGATTATGTTGAGGCTGACGGCGCCCATCAGGAGCATTCGCGGCTTGACGAAGCGTATCATGAAAGCGGCGACGAACTTGCCAACTGTAAACACTGCGTGTGCGACGGCGAGATGGCGGGCTCCTGAGGCCGAGCTCAGGCGAGGCTCGACTTCCACGACGTAGTTGATGAAGAAAGCTCCAATGGCGCATTGACTACCGGCGTAAAGAGCCAGTGTAGCTACACCGTACCAGAGCAAATATTGTCGCTTCAAAGGCTTGACTTGCGCGGCACCGCTGTGTTGCTCGCAAGGATTTCGTTCCGGCGTAGTGTCATCGATGATCTCAGGTATTGGCAGGAAGTAGAACGCAAGTGCGATCGCGAATACCATGGACCCAATGGTTATCGATATCCACCTGACTGACCCCAGCGATTTGGTGCTGGATGAGAAGATCACATAAGACGCTACGACAGATGCAGTCACCGTTGCAAGTGATTGAATCGCCGTCACCAGATTCAGGCGGAACTCTTGCCATTTAACCGGGCCACAGATGGACTGCTACGTGTTAGGTCCATTGCAGAAAAGTTTAACGCTAGAACACGTACCATATAGGGAAGCGCTGCAACATCGAGAGTAGACAAGCCAGACCCAATAACAAAAAGTGCTCCGCAAGCACCACCAAGGGCTGCTTTTGGCTCTTTGATTGTTACAAGTGGAGCCATAAGGAAAACGCCGATGCCGTAGATGCAGAGACCGATGATGAATGTCCAGCGGTAGCCGCATCTGCGAAGCAACCAACCGGAGTATGTTAGAGGGCCGATGAGATATGAACTGTAACCGGTTAGGTTGATCACCGGTTCTTGGACGGAAAACCTACGCAAAGAAGGCGCCGACAGTCGCTGATGATCTAGATTTGGTCAGCGAGGCTCTGGACCTTCTTCCCATTCTATCACGTACTGCATTTTAGAGATTCCTAACGCTTCTTGAAATCTTTTGTTCAGTACTTCGAAGATACCTAACATCACAGCGATCAGAACAAGTCCGACCAGCAGGATCAACATACGTACCTCCGGCAAAGCCCAAGATCACAAAGACTAGGGTCAGAAGTGTGAGAGGTAATAAGGACTGTCTTGTTGTAATCCGAGAGGCACTCAAGGTCCGTCCTGATCCTGCTACAGGTCGCATACTGTGTGCGCTCATTGACCAAAACGAGGAGTTGCGATGTGCGTGTTCAATGTGTACTGGCCATTTCGTCGAAGATAAACGCTTGACTTTATCACTCCAGCTTGTACGTTGATTCATCTTGAAGGGTTTCGGAGGCTGGTGGCCAGTCTGAAGGAGTGCGTGGCTGGCGCATCTTTTGTAATCGGGGTGATGTTGTAATGACGTTGGATGTATGTGGGGTGACCACCAAAGAACGAGCTCTTGCGTAAAACATCGCGCAAAGTAAGTTGACCTCACTATTACCAGGAAACCGTGCAAACGGTTTCGAGGTTGAACTCCGCATGCCCCCGCTGTAAATCGCCACCTTCATCGTCGGTGTCCCAGCCGCATGTTGCGCGATAAAGCAGGCGCTTGAAAGCCAGTAAAAGTCCCTACCGGGAACATCGCTTTTTCTTCATACTACTAGAGAGGCGAAGAAAGTTGGAATTCTCCTAACACTCATGAATGGTGTGGCTGAATCTCGTCATAACTCCATAAAACTTATGTCTTGTCCTGAAGGTGTCCATGGCCATTTCTGGGCAACGAGTGATCATGCATAGGATTGCTGGTGGATAGCGTGATTCCCAACCTATGGTCCAGTGCTGCCCACACCCTACCTGCCTCACAAGCGGAGGGAAACGTGGACCTCGATGAAACTGACGTGACGGATTCGGGCATCCGGCAAGTCAGTATCGGATTCTTCAACTTCAGCCTTCGAGGTTTCGTGCGCTCCGGCATCGTCATGAATTTCGCCAGCCGCTTCGCTTTGCACGGGATTCGAAACCAAGTCATCTATGGCATCCACACTACCAGTAGTAATCCTAACAATGCAGTCTTGCTGCGCTTGAAAGAACAACGCCAGATTGAGAGCCTTATCGATTGCTTTACCCGTTGCTTTGATTAGAACTTCCTCGGGGTTCTCGTTTATCTTTGATTCAAGACCTTGAACATCTTTACGAGCTAGCCCCTTCGAGGACAGTACGGACTGCATGGAGCGTTTGTCGATGTGTTTCAGAAGCTGCTTTACCCGTTTGACTGCTGACATGAAGGGTGTTTTTGAGCTGACATAGACAACCTTCGTCGACTTGTGCCCTCTATATGGAGAAGCAATTGGAGGATGAAGCAGCGGTCGCTTTTCTACCTTTACATCTGGAACGTGTAAGTAAATCATTTCGCCATGGGACGAAGATTGTTAGGCCTCTTACGGGCAGGCAGTCTAGGTAGCTTCGATGGGTTACTTTTGTGCTGAATGCGGTCATTTCCATCTGGCGTCTTAGCCATTCTCCCTACTCAATCCGTATAGACCTAGCAATAGCTGGATAACTGTTACAGCATTGTTACTAAAGATACATGATCGCGCATTGAAACACAACCGCGGGGATATTCCGTCATGACTCGATACTGTATAGGCCCAAGGCGCCTTCTCTTCAGCTAGACATCTTATGGCTTCACATCTGCGAGTTGTGAGACGAGGCGGCAAAGTCCTTCATGACGTCCGGTGTATCTCTGATGGCCGAGCAGCCTTTTCCATCCTGAACAGGCCTCCTCCAAACTACGAAGGCCATGTACCGCTTACGTTCATCGAGCGTACATCGATGGCTATAGGTTCTGCATTCGGATCGCTGGTGAACCCTCGACGTGGAGGTACAAGCTTGTTCGAATTTTCAAGCGATCGAGTTGCTGAGAACCGGTTCTAGACTTGATAGCCACACTCGGAGAGACAACAGCAACGCCTTACTTCATCTATAGACTTCGAGATGCCATGTTAAGGGACCCAACTGGCCGACGTATACTACGCGACCGCCCTCGAATCAGTTCTCAAACAATGTCAATGGACTACCTCCGCTCTCTCCCTGACAACTCTGTCGGCCGCTCCTACGCCGCGTGGCTTGACCGGGAAGGGGTATCTCCCGATACAAGGGAGCAGGTCAAATATATTGATGACGAGGAATGCGCATACGTCATGCAGCGATATCGAGAATGCCACGACTTTTACCATGCTTTGACTGGTTTACCCGTAATGGTCGAGGGCGAAGTGGCCTTGAAGGCATTTGAATTTGCGAACACAGTCATCCCAATGACCGGACTCAGTATGTTCGCAGTCGCTCGACTGAAGTCAGCAGAGAGACAAAGATTCTGGCAAACCTATCTTCCCTGGGCGCTTGGGAATGGTCTCAAGTCTAAGGAAGTAATAAATGTGTATTGGGAAGAACAGCTTGAAAGGGATGTTGATGAACTACGGGTCGAGCTTGGACTAGAGAAGCCTCCAGATCTCCGCGAAACAAGGAAGATGTTGAGAGACAAGAAACGTGCTGAGAAGACGGCAACCGAGGCCAAGCACACGTTAGGAGAGCTTACTCGAGGGTAATCGTATAGTGAAGCGAGGCGCTCTGGAGTATGCTAGTTTTTGAAGGGTCGTATCTCGTCAATCGTAACGACTCTAATCTTTGCATGACAGTTGTGTCGATATTGGTGCCATCCTCTCTACAGATCGAGTAGATCGTCGTCATCGTCATCCCATGTTCCTCTTCTCCGACTCACAACTATCTTCTCTTGCTCCTTTTGTTGTTCCGATACCGCGTTCAGAATGTCCTTCAATTGAGCCTCTGTGACTTTTTGACGCAGTTGCCCGCTCCGAGCCAGCATGATGAGTCTACTCTCGACTTCCGTTGCCCTGGACTCCTTCACCATGCGTATACGCCCCAATCGATCCGCCGCATCGGGGTCGAGGATTTGGCTCAAGATGCTTTGACGAGATTCCGCTGGTCTCGGTGTTACTCGCTGCGTGAGCTGGTCGACATGGTATTACCGCTTACCTTCACGCTGCCTGGTTTTCGTTAGTATGTCGTTGTATCAACAAGAATGCGCTTGCAAACCTTTGCTGGTCTTCTCCCCCATCCCCACCTGCACCTCCGCCTTGTCCCTGCTGCTGCTGCAGTTGCTGAAGCCGCGCGCGACGAATCTAACCTGGTCATTACTAGCTAATTCGACGGTTTTCCAGAGCTTGCCTGTTCTAAATCCGCATCAGACATCGCTTATAGAGGCGCGTTGCTTTGATGGATGACGAAAGGAAAGAGACCGAACAGAACGTGAAGCTTCAAACTCCGCAGACCCTGGACTCGAGTCAGGCAGGCCGCCTATCCAGAAAAAAAACTTGTGGAGAGAGGACGAGGATGGACAGTGGCTTCTTGCACTCTATACATTATCATGCTGTCTGAATCGTTCGTAGCAGCAGTATCGGCGCCGCCAAAGGACCCTTCCACTAACACTACTCTTCTCAAGGACGCCGGCGTCTTTGTTCATTCCTTCCAACCTCAGCCCGCCCTTCGAAGCACCTTCAAGAAAAGCATCTCCCCCGCGAACTGCGTAGCAATCAGTGAAACACACATATACACCGCGCAACTAGGAAAAGCACTCGTACACGTATACGGGCGCGAGAAAGGAAAGCAAGAGGCGACTGTGCCCTTCCCCGAGAGAATACACAGCATCGCGCTTGCGGCAGAAGACACTGTACTTGCGCTGGGCACAGAGAATGGAAGCATATATTTATGGGAAACCTGCACTGGACGTCAGATATCTACACCGCAATCGCATCTCCAAGCCGTTACTGCTCTGGCGGTTGACTCCAACAGCAATTACCTCTTGTCTGGTTCAGCGGACTCGAACGTCTTGGTATGGTCTCTGCTCGATCTTCTAGCCTTCCCACCAATCTCCTCCACCGTGCAAGGTGACGTGCAGTCGCCGCGGCATACTCTCTCCTCGCACCGTGACGCCATCACGTCGCTTGTTACAGGGCATTCGTCGAGCTCGGTAAACATTGCAGTATCAGCGTCCAAAGACGGTACCGCTGCCGTCTGGAACTACCAGAGCGGCGAGCTTCTCCGTACAATATTACTGTCTTCTGTGCCACTCTGCCTCGCGCTCGACCCGGCAGATCGTGGTTTCTATACTGGCTACGAAGATGGTAGTGTGCAACTGGTTGATTTTTACTCGACGACTACAGTTTCGAGCGTGCAAGATCCAACCCTCTCCGCAACTCCCGTTCAGCCACCGTCGTCGAGCCGATGGACCCCACCGTCAGCAACCACTGGAAGTGCTCTTTCCTTGTCACTCAGCTACGATGGTACAACACTCCTTTCAGGCCATGCGAGCGGTAAAATCCTCTCGTGGGATGTCGCTGCAGGGCGATTTCACTCGCAATTGGCCGAATACGGTGGCTCGCCTATCACGAGTGTCAAAGTTCTACCCCCAACAGGCTTCCCAAATCAACGTTTACCAAGGCGGAAGGTGGTCAACATCATGAAACCCCGCCCACATGAGGCCTTCTCGACACCGAGCGGCGGACGTCTTACCGCGGGGTACAAGTTCACAACTCAGTTCCCTTCGAAGTTAACTACTCCCTCTTTATCGTCGTCATCTCTTGTCCAGAACGAGCCGTCGTCTTTCGACAGAATGCTCGACCACGTCGGATTCCCCGTCGACTTCCTCAACGATAGCTTGGCCGAACTCCTTTCAGATAGCATCTCCGCGCCAGTCCCCTCAGCAACACCCGACTTCATGTCTCTCGACAGCCCCACTACCGCAACCCCGTTGTCGGTCTCATCTAATGTTCAGGCCGAACAACACGTTGCGCAATTAGCCGCCCTACAAGCGCAGGTTGCCCACCTTAAGAGGTTGCAGGAGGTTTCGAATAACCAGATTGCGACTCTGGCTGCTGAACGTACTGTTATGAAGAAGGAGGCGGAGAAGGCGAAAGAGCGGAAGTTACGGAAGCTGCAGCGGAGGGATAAGCGGGCTAGATCGGAGTGGGACGGGTTGGGGGCTAAGAAAGATGATGTGAACATAGGTGCGAAGAAGCTAAAGGGTGGTGCTCCTGTAGCTAACGGCGGCGACGACGATGATGACCTGAGCTCCATGAGCGAGAGTAGTGGGGAGGAGAGCGCATGAGGTTAGTTAGGGATTCTTCTACCTATGGCTTGGAAAGATAGAGGCGTCTTGGGTGTTGTTTCTAGAAATCATAGATACCCTTGAGTTGTTGGCTTTACACGTATCCTAGAATCGAATGATTGGCTCAGTTGTCACAATACAACAGCAATGATTGGTATGTCCTCGCGGAGACCTGTTTCACGTGAAAGATAGAACTAAAAGTCCTCATGATGAAGCCGCGATCTCGTTCGCTGACCACCAAGAATTAGGAAATACATCGAGTGTCTGTACTATAAACAGTACAAGCAACAGCCCAAAACAACTTCGAAGTATACCGCAACAGTGACACCCCGGATGTCATAGCTAACGCCGTCTCATGAGTTCCAGGAGTGAATCACCCCCAGCCTCATCATCGACTGCGCCCATTTCGGCGGGTGAAGCATGCTCATCGAACGACACTCCAGCCTGTAGTTCATCGTCTGCAAAAGTTCCGACCGGAGTGGGTTCACTAGATTGCCTCGGTACGTGAAAACCAGCTGTAGGGTTCAACCGCTCGTTGACTGAAGGTATGTACACCTGTGGCTGCGGCACAGGCCCAGTGGATCGAGATCGTGGTCGCGAGCGCAACGAGTGTCGTCGCTGTCCTGGTGCCCGGGTTACAAGCGAGTCCGGAGGAGGCTGAAACCGAACACTTGAGTTTTGTCGTGGTCGCATAGGCAGAACCATTTCAGAAGGCTCAATGCCAAATTGATTTTCTGAAACCTCATAGGAGGGAGTTGTAGAATGCATTTGTTGCTCCTGAGGTGCACCATCGTTGGGATCCATGCCTTGCATGACCGTGTAGCTCTCGATAGCCGATTCATAACTTCCTTTCCTGACTTGGGTAGAGGCCTCTTCCGTAATGGGATCCAGGGTCCGGTCCGAAGAGGCTCTACTATGCCGATGTCTTTCAAGACCAGACACTGGATCAACCAAGGCCATTCTGCTAGGCTGTGCTGCGAAGCTCGAAGAGGGTGATAGCGGGGCTAGTTCGTCACCGAAGCCATCGTCATTCACATCTTCGTCCGCCGCCTCATCCACCAAACGGATTGTAAGATTTCCCTCACCAGGGCCAGTGTGTAGGGCGCTTTCCGGGTCGTTCATTCCGTCAGTCTGTAGTTGCGGAAGACTGAAAGCGCGACGTGATTGAAAGACGACATCAGTGGCTCGCCTCTCGTTTTCAGCCTCAGCATTATGATCTTGATAAGTCTGTCCTTGTGTATAGCCCTCGACTGACGGGCCTACTTCATCGCTTGGATCAGGATGTGTGTCATACCATTCCTTGAGTCGCTGTTCTGTAGACTTCCGCGAAGATTGTCTAAAGTGAGTTGGCAAGCTTTCGGAGGATTGCCACGATGATTCTGTTGCGTCGGAATGGCTTCTCCTACGCTTGAGGCTGACCTTGCTGACAACCTTTTTCAACGCGTTCTTCATGGTGAGAATGTTGCGCGGCTAATAATGTGATACAGATATTGATGTGAGACGTCACTCGTCAAAGTTGAAGAGTGACCTGTTCTGAGTAAGAACCAAAGGATGAAGCGAGCCTAAGTCCATGCCTTGTCCATGATGAGGAAACATCAGAGGTTTGCGCTTGCCAAAATACCGATTCGATCCAGATTCGTGGAAGTCGCGATCGATGTTCGTCGAGGCTGCACTGCACTTTCCCGCAGCGACGTGAAGAGGCTTTGCAGCCGATACTAAAGCGCCACATGGAGCTATGAGGACTGCTTCATTAATTTTGTCACGAGTTTAGTCTGTTCAACCAAGGTCAAAGCTTTAGAATCGGTCTCTGTAACGGCTTTGCCGATGAGTAGCGTTGTCTTGACGTTCTCGCTATGGATCCAGATGCGGCCGTTGCGACCAACTGCGACCTCGAACCTAAGGCCTCTCTCCGCCAGATCTTCAAGCACGGCCACCCCGCCGTCTTCACGGGTTTTGGGCATTAGCAGCCTTCGTGCCATGCCGAGGCTGATATCGAAAACCATCCCGCCTTTGAGTTCGCCCAATCCTTCTCCCTTGCCGGTAGAGGGGTGCACACATTCGATCTCCGGATCCATGTGCTTGTTCGCAAGCGAGACACGTGCGTACACAAGACTTCCTTGTTGCAAGACGGGACGTGTTTTCTTACTTGCCCCTTCAAAGGCAAGCTGAGGGAGCATTGCGAAGGCGGTATACGGGGTGATTGAGCAATGATATGAGTCCACGGAAGAATGGTGCACGATACCTACGACGAGATCTCCCATCGCCGGGATATACTGTACGGTGTAAGCAATGCGGTACCATAACCAAACAACTGCTTGACCTACTCTTCCCGATCCATTACTTTCAAGCCAGAGAGCGTTCTTGCGGTCGTCTACAGACAATCTTCCCGCGCCGACTGCAGCAATGGTGGTGGGCGGTATGTATCGCAACCCAGGACCAAGTGTGAGTGATTTCTGCGAATTCGGCAAGCGTTCTGCTGCTACGAGATCTCCAGGCAACAAGTAGGTCGTCATTGCTAAACTTGTAAATCGTTTCCAAGTGTCGAAGGTCGAGGATGTCAATTTCATCATGCGCGGATTATCTCAAACCTTTGATCTAATCTTATCACCGTTAGCGCCAGATCAACTCATAGACGCGACGACCGCGCCTACTGTACTTTGCTGATGGCTAACTTGTTGCTTGCCTTGTCTCTACCCCTCATCCTTTTCCACCTTCCATCAATTCAACCTTTTCATCTCTGGCAGCTCACCATCAGAGAGCATTTTCCAAGATGGGTGACCAGGTGAAGATCGACAAGGATGCCTTCCACGACAGACTCTCCTCTCTCATGTCACAATGGAAGAACGACAAACGTTCCGGCGACGCGCTGTTCGGTGGCGTTGGCTCGATAGCCATCGTCATGGGCAAAACGGACGAGGCAGCTGGATTTCAGAAAAATAATGCTTTTCAGGTATGTTTTTGACCCTTCTGTACTTGAAGGTTGCTGACATGAGAACACAGTTCTGGCTACTCGGTTACGAGTTCCCCGCTACGTTGATCCTCCTTACAACCGAAACTGTTTACATCGTCACGACCAAGAAAAAGGGTATAAATGAACTACTAGACGAGGGGATCACGCTGACTGGGATTTCTACACAGCTTCCTATTTGGAACCGTTGAAGGGCGGCAAAGTACCTCTGGAGATACTCACACGTGGAAAAGATGCAGATGAGAACAAGAAGCTCTTCGAGAGGTGCTGTGAGATCATCAAGGCTGGAGGCGTACGGATATCTGTACAACGAGACGTTCTACATGGCGCTAATTGCTCTTAGAACAAACATGGTGTGCTTTCAAAGCTCCCCGCTCTAGGGCCCTTCGCAGATGAATGGCAACAGTCATACGAAGAAATCGCAAAGGACGTTGAGGAAGTGGACATAACCAACGCGCTTTCAACCGCAGCTATGGCGGTAAAGGACGAGAAAGAGCTGGTAAGTTGGTTTACTACATATTCGTGGCTTTATTCTGACATATCAGCGTGTTATGCGTGATGCTGCGAGGGCTTCGAGCGGCTTAATGCGAGATTTCTTCGTGGAGGAGATGTCAAAACTGCTCGACGAGGAGAAGAAGATCACCCACCGAAAACTGGCAGATAATGTCAACGGTAAGATCGACGACACCAAGTTTATGCAAAGTCTCAAAATCTCGGGCAACTTCGACCCTACACAACTGGACTGGGCTTTCACTCCGGTTGTACAAAGTGGCGGCCAATATGACCTCAAGTTCACCTCCGAACCTGATGAGAAGAACCTGCACTCAGGTGTGATCCTGGCTGCTCTTGGGTTACGCTATCAGACATATGGCTCTTTTATTGCCCGCACGTATCTGGTTGATCCAAACAAATCACAGGAGCAAAATTACCGACTTCTCTTAGCGGTCCACGATGCAGTCTTGAAGGAGATAAGGGACGGCGTGGCGGTCAAAGACGTCTACGAGAAGGCTATCTCGGTCATCAAGGCAAAAAAGCCAGAGCTCGAGAAGAACTTCGTTAAGAATGTTGGAGCTGGAATTGGAATAGAAACTCGGGACAACGCTTTAGTGTTGAATGCGAAGAGCACCAGAACCCTCAAGGACGGAATGACTCTGACCATCACTACCGGGTTCACCGATTTGGAGAACCCGGACCCTCAGGACAATCGCAGTCGCATCTACTCCCTTGCCATTTCTGATACAATCCGCGTTACACCTGGGGACACTGTTGTTTTCACCAAGGATGCTCCAACGGATCCCGATTCAACTTCTTTTTTCTTCAAGGAGGAAGAAGATGAGAAACCAGCAAAGTCAAAGACCAAAAAAGATTCGCGAATTGGCGCTGTAGCGACACAGAATGTCGCCAAAACTCGCTTGCGTGCAGAGCGAGCCACCAACCAGGATGCCGAGAAGGAAGCTGCTCGTCGTGCGCATCAGAAAGAACTGCACTCTAAGAAGCAGCGTGAAGGATTGGAGAGGTATGCCAAAGATATCGGCAGTCTCAATGGAGTCGAGGAGAAGAAGTTCAAGAGGTTCGAGTCTTACAAACGTGACAATCAGTTTCCACCTAGGGTCAAGGATCTTGTCATTTGCGTCGACCAGAAGAACCAAACGATCGTACTGCCTATTATGGGCCGCCCAGTTCCATTCCACATCAACACTGTCAAGAATGCAAGCCGAACGGACGAAAACAACTTCACCTACCTCCGGATTAACTTTCTTTCTCCTGGACAAGGTGTAGGGAGGAAAGATGACCAGCCTTTTGAGGATCCGAATGCGCATTTCGTCCGATCATTGACATTCAGATCCAAGGATACCGAGAGAATGGAAGAGATTTCACAGCAGATAACGGAATTGAAAAAGTCATCGGTGCGTCGGGAGCAGGAGAAGAAAGAGATGGAAGACGTCGTAGAGCAGGACAAGCTCACGGAAATCCGCAATCGCCGCCCACACCGAATGGAAACACTTTTCTTGCGACCTGGTCTGGAAGGTAAGCGTCTTGCGGGTGCCCTGGAAATCCACCAGAACGGTCTTAGGTATCAACATCCTGGAGGCCAAAGGGTGGACGTGCTTTTCAGCAATGTCAAGCATCTGTTCTTCCAGCCGTGCGACCACGAGTTGATTGTCATCATTCACGTCCACTTAATCAACCCGATCCTAGTCGGAAAGAAGAAGACCAAAGACGTTCAGTTCTACCGCGAAGCCACGGAAATGCAATTTGACGAAACGGGGAACCGAAAGAGGAAGAGTCGTTACGGAGACGAGGAGGAGTTCGCAGCGGAGCAGGAAGAACGCCGCCGTCGTGCGCAGCTGAATCGTGAGTTCAAGCTGTTCACTGAACGTATCTCGGATGCAGGCCGTTCTGAGAACCTATCGGTCGATATTCCTTTCCGCGAGCTGGGCTTCAACGGTGTACCCGTACGCAGCAGCGTCCTGGTCCAACCAACGACCGACTGCCTAGTACAGCTTACCGAGCCACCATTCCTTGTCATCACACTATCGGACATTGAAGTGGTACATCTGGAGCGCGTGCAGTTCGGCTTGAAGAACTTCGACATGGTTCTTGTGCTGCATGACTTCCAGCGCGCTCCCATTCACATCAATACGATTCCAGTCGAGAACTTGGACGCCGTAAAAGATTGGCTCGACAGTGTCGACATCCCCTACAGTGAAGGCCCACTCAACTTGAACTGGGCAATGATCATGAAGGCCGTTGTCATCGACCCACATAACTTCTTCGCTGACGGTGGTTGGTCCTTCCTTAGCACGGAAAGTGACGATGAAGGTGGTTCGGACGAATCTGAAGAGAGCGCTTTTGAGATTGACGACTCCGAGGTCGCCGAGCTTAGTGACGAGGAGAGTGAGGATGACAGCGAGTTTGACGAGGACGCTAGTGCTGAGGCCAGTGAAGAGGAGGCGTCGGACATCAGCGAGGGAGAGGATTGGGACGAACTGGAAAAGAAGGCTCAGGCCAAGGACAAGGAGAGTGGGCTTGATGTTGAAGAAAGGCGAAAGCCTACTGCGAAGGGCGGCAAGAAGAGGTGAACGGAAATGAGACATGAGGAAAGGTTGAATGTCTGGGATCAGGTCGTCTTTTCTTGAAAAGGTATGGAAAGGGACATTTAGCAAAGGCGTCGAAATCAGCACTGCGGATACAGTCGGGGGTTTACCCAACTTGCCATGATTGCTGGTCTGCTATATCGATAGTCGTACAACGTTTAATCAATAGCTCTAAGATTGATTACTACGAAAAACATTGGTATTCTAATTGCGAATTGTCATGTGTCTATGTCATAAGGAGTCCGTGATGCGTATCTGTTACTCGTCGTCTCCAAAGAAAAGCGTGGTAGGCAACCAGTCGTCGCCGCAGACCTTGAAACGTTCGGGTAACGAATCGAGCAGCTTCATCTCACTGTCGTCTAGACTCCATCCGTCGAGCTCGTAGTTCGCCTGGATACGCGACTCGGAGACGCTCTTTGGGATGACGCTGAAGCCGTGCTGCAGGCCCCACATGAGCAGACACTGCTGCACCGTCTTGCCCTTCTTCTCGGCCATCTCGATGAGCTTCTGGTTCTTGTACAGCGGGCTGCCCGTCGAGCCGAGGCACGAGTAGGCGGTGCTGTGGATGCCCTTGGAGGCGTTGTACGCCGTCAGCTTGGGCGACGGGTTGTTGGGGTGC
>Ga0160429_1001009_pt1 | contig 16978 bp, 14 predicted proteins | sample SolpanmetagenomR_FD_108199 | JGI IMG/M metagenome (GOLD analysis project Ga0160429, IMG submission 108199) | Solar panel surface microbial communities from Lawrence Berkeley National Laboratory, California, USA - R | ecosystem: Engineered > Built environment > Solar panel > Unclassified ...
GAGGTCGGCCAGGCGGCCTTTGCGGCCCAGGTAGAGAAGGCGAAACTGGTCGAGGGCGGCGGCGGTGCTGACGTCGGCGGCGGCCACCTCGGCGGCGAGGGCCGAAATAGATTCCTGCATGATGCTCACAAAGGTACGGCCGCCGGCCAGCCAGTGTAAAGCGTGGCCCGGTGCTAGCGAGCAAGAAAAATTATTCAACTGAAATTGAGCTAGTTGCTCAAAGGCTGAAAATGATTTTGGCTGGCTAGCCTGGTGCGTTTGCAAAACCTGGCACCGGCTTTGCAAATGTCTTTTCAGCTTTCAATCACTTCCCATCCTTTTCCTTTTCTCCCCATGCTCCGCCGCTTTCTACTCCCGCTGCTAGGTATCGCCCTTTTTGCCACCGAAGCGGCGTCGGCCCAAACCACGCCCGCCGTCAGCGCCTACAACCGCCCCGCCGCCCGCACTAAAGTGCTGTCGGCCCGCGAAAAGCGCGCCGCCGAAGCAGCCGCTAAGGCCGAGGCCCTGGCCGCTGCCAAGCAGGCCGCCGCTCAGCCCACGGCCAGCGCCGACACCAACTGGAGCGGCTGGAGCGACGAGCCCACGCCCGCCAACACCGGCGCCCCGCGCCGCCCCACCCTAAACGTATCGGTGGCCCCCGGCATGCCCCTCAACCAGGTGGGCCACGGCGTCACGACCGACTACCACGGCCGCCCCCTCTATCACGAGCCTACCGCCACCACAATTTCGACCGGGCGCTAGCCCGCGCTTTTCTCTCCTTTTTCTGCCCCTGCGGCGGCCACGGAAGCTAGCCTTTCGTGGCCGTTTTGCGTACTAGCCTGGCTGGCCAGCGGCAGCGCCCTGGCCGCTCACTTCTTTTCCCTGAACGACTTATGAATTTCCTGCGCACCTTATCTGGCCTCTCGCTGGGGCTGGCCCTGCTGGCCCAGTCGGCCGCCGCCCAAACCCAGCCCACCACGCACCTGCCCACCCACCGCGTCACGCGGATGCCGGGCGCCAAGCCTGCCCCGCGCACGGTACCCAACACCACGCCCGCCGCCCGCGCAGCCGACCCACTGCGCGGCACCAACAACAACGGCAGCGGCAACAATGTGTACGCCGCCCCCGGCGAGCCCGTCAATGTCAAAGACAACGGCAAAAACACGCCTTCCTACGACGGCCCCGCCCCCAAAGGCGAAGCCCGCACCAAAACCACGCTGGGTACAGTAAAATAATGAGTAATGGGAGTAGTAGGGGTAATCGGAGTAATGCCATTCGGTAGTGAGAACAGCGTTACTCCGATTACCCCTACTACTCCCATTATTTATTACTCAGCCGCCTGATAATAGAGTGTGCTGCAATTTTCGGGGCGCAGTACGAGCTCGGCGGCGGCGCGCACGTCGGCGGGCGTTACGGCTTGCAGTTGGGCGGGCTCCTCGTTCACGAGGTTGGCATTGCCGAGCAGCTTGCCGATGGCCAGGGCCAGGGCGCGGTTCAGCAGCTCAATTTCACCGAAGACCAGGCCCGTTTCGGCCTGGTTTTTTACTTTTTGCAGCTCGTCGGCAGGCACATCTTCGCGCAGCAGCTCGGCCACTACGGTTTCCACGGCGCGGTCGGCTTCTTCGAGGGCTACGCCCGCGTTGAGCTTACCGCTGACTACGAACAGGCCGGGGTCGAGGGCGCCCGTCACGGAGGCCGAGATGTTGTTGAAAAGTTGAAGCTCTTTCACCAAGCGCTGGTGCAGGCGCGAGCTTTTGCCCCGGCCCAGCACGTCGCTCAGCAGGTCTACGGCGTGGTAGCGCGGGTCGAGGCGGGCGGGCATGTGGTAGGCTTTGTAGAGGGCGCTCAGGGGCACGGCGGCCGACACCTCGGCGCGGCGCGCCTCGGTTTGGGCGGGCTCCTGGGGCAGCTGGCGCGGCTGGCGCTCGCCACCCGCGATGGGGCCGAACCACTTCTCGGCCAGGCGCTTCACCTCGTCAAAGGCCACGGCGCCGGCCACTACCAGGATGGCATTCTGGGGCGCGTAGTGCTGGCGGAAGAAGGCCCGCACGTCGGCCATCTCGGCGTCTTCGATGTGGCTGATTTCCTTGCCGATGGTGTTCCACTGGTAGGGGTGGTTTTGGTAGGCTAGCGGCTTGAGCTTCAGCCACACGTCGCCGTAGGGCTGGTTGAGGTAGCTCTGCTTGAACTCCTCCACCACTACTTTGCGCTGCACGTCGAGGCCGTTTTCGGAGAACGCCAGGTCCAGCATGCGGTCACTTTCGAGCCAGAAGCCGGTTTCGATGTTGGCGGCCGGCAGCGAGAGGTAGTAGTTGGTGATGTCTTGCGAGGTGAAGGCGTTGTTTTCGCCGCCCACTTTCTGCAAGGGCTCGTCGTAGCTCGGAATATTCACCGAGCCGCTAAACATCAGATGCTCAAACAAGTGCGCGAAACCGGTTTTCTCGGGGCTCTCGTCGCGCGAGCCCACGTCGTACAAGATGTTAAGCACGGCCAGCGGCGTGGTGAAGTCTTCGTGCACGAGGCAGCGCAGGCCGTTGGCGAGGGTGAATTCCTGAAATTGAATCATAAGAAAGGCGCGCCGGGTGGGCGGCTAGGGGAGGAGCAAACTTAACAGCCCAAGGCCCAAAAAAGTGTACGCGAAAGAGGTCGGCACGCCGACTATCTTGCCGCATGAAATCGCCGCTTTCCGCTGACGTTCTTATTATTGGCGCGGGCCTGTCGGGCCTGGTGGCGGCCGCCGAGGCCACCGCCGCCGGCAAAAAAGTGCTCGTGCTCGACCAGGAGCCCGCGCAAAACTTGGGCGGGCAGGCCTACTGGTCGTTTGGCGGGCTGTTTTTGGTCGATTCGCCCGAGCAGCGGCGGCTAGGCATCCGCGACAGCTTCGACCTGGCCTGGGCCGACTGGCAGGCCACGGCGGGCTTCGACCGGCCCGAGGACCACTGGCCGCGCCGCTGGGCCGAGGCCTACGTGCAGTGGGCCGCTGGCGAAAAGCGCAGCTGGCTGCGCCAGCGCGGCATCGGCTTCTTCCCGGTGGTGGGCTGGGCCGAGCGCGGCGGCTACGGGGCCAGCGGGCCGGGCAATTCGGTGCCGCGCTTCCACGTGACGTGGGGCACCGGGCCGGGCGTGGTGGCGCCCTTCGTGGCCCAGGCGCGGGCGGCCGAGGCCAGCGGGCAGCTCACCTTTGCCTTCCGCCACCGCGTGAGCGAGCTGGTGCTCACCAACGGCGCCGTGACCGGCGTGCGCGGCGAGGTGCTGGAAGCCAGCGCCGCGCCGCGCGGCGCCCCCAGCAGCCGCGCGGCGGTGGGCGAATTTGAGCTGAGTGCCGGGGCGGTAGTCGTGACGGCCGGTGGCATCGGCGGCAACCACGACCTAGTGCGCCACCACTGGCCCGCTAGGCTGGGCACGGCGCCGGCCAGCTTCCTCTCGGGCGTGCCGGCGCACGTCGATGGCCGGATGCTGGGCATTGCCGAGGCGGCCGGCGGGCGGCTCATCAACCAAGACCGCATGTGGCACTACACCGAGGGCATTCAGAACTGGGACCCCATCTGGCCGATGCACGGCATCCGCATTTTGCCGGGGCCGTCGTCGCTGTGGTTCGATGCACACGGGCGGCGCCTGCCGGGGCCGCTGTACCCCGGCTTCGACACGCTGGGCACCCTGGCCCACATCCAGACCACGGGCTACGACTACACCTGGTTTGTCACGACGCAGAAGATTGTCGAGAAGGAATTTGCCCTCTCGGGCTCCGAGCAAAACCCCGACCTCACCGGCAAAAGCGTGTGGCAAACCCTGGGCCGGGTGCGGGGCGGCGGCACCCCGCCGCTGCGCGCCTTTTTGGAGAAAGGAGCTGATTTTGTAGTCCGTAACAACCTGCCCGACCTCGTGGCTGGCATGAACGCCCTCACCCCCGCGCCGCTGCTCGACCTGGCTGGCCTGCAAGCCGAAATCGAAAACCGCGACCGCCAGCTCACCAACCCTTTCGGCAAGGACCAGCAGCTCACGGCCGTGCGCGGCGCCCGCAAGTACCTGGGCGACCGCCTCATTCGCACCGCCAAGCCGCACCGCATCCTCGACCCGGCCGCCGGGCCGCTCATTGCGGTGCGGCTGCACCTCATCACCCGCAAAAGCCTCGGCGGCCTGCTCACCGACCTGCACGGCCGGGTGCTGGGGGCTGCGGGCCAGCCGGTGCCGGGCCTGTTTGCGGCGGGCGAGGTGGCAGGCTTCGGCGGGGGCGGCCTGCACGGCTACCGGGCCCTGGAGGGCACGTTTTTGGGCGGCTGCCTTTTCTCGGGGCGGGCGGCGGGGCGCGCCGCGGCGGGGGCCAGCTAGGGGCTGGTGGGGCTATTTTTTTGGGCTTTTGCTGGCTGGGGTGGGCGCGGGCAGCTTGGTGCGCTGCTGATGCCGGGCCAGCGCCTGCCGCACCTTCGCCGCCGTATCCAGTTCATCGAGGTAAGGGCGCAGCGTGGGGTCTTCGCGGTACTGGGGGCGGCCGGCGCTGGTGAGACCCATATATTGAAAAACCTGCGTTTGGTAGTGCGTTTCGCGGCCGTCGCCCTCGCGCAGACTACATTCGCTGATGGCTAGCAATTCTTTTTGCCCATCCTGGTTTACATCGGCAAAGAAGAGCGAAGCGAGGCCGGTAGCGTCGCCGAGGGAGGGAATGATAAATGCTTGCACGGCGTAGGTATCCTTCTGGAAAGGGTCCAGCATAAACAGCTCGCTACCGTATCGATTATCCTCCTCCTCCGAGCCGGATACCGAAAAAAACAGTTGCTTGCCAAACTGGCTGGGCCGCCACGTAGCCGCCAGTAAGTCCCCCGACCTGGGAAAGGAGGAGGGCAGTACGCGCCGTAAGAAAGCAGTGTCGGCCTCGTTGGCACAGCGCGCCGCGAGGCCATGCCGCATGGTCTGGGCCTCGGCATTCTCGTCGCCGGCCTTAGGGCCGTCGTTGGGCGGCAGCCACTTCACCACCAAGCCCGGCGGGGTGATGGCCGCCATAAACGCCACGCGCACCAACTGGCCGCCCTGCCGCCCGGGCTGAAAGGTGGGGAGCTGCCGCACCGCCGCCAGCACGGCCGCATCGATGACCGGGTTGGTGGCCTGCACCAGCTCGGCGCTTTCAATCTGCCCCTGCTTGCCCACCACGAACTTGACAAACACGCGGCTGGTAGCCACCGGCGTATTGGCCGGTAGCACGATGCGCCGTTGCACGGCAGCCACAATAGCCTCCATGCCGCCCACACCGGGCAGCTGGGGCATCTGCTCGACGTAGGTGTACACCGTGTCGTCGGGGCCGGGCGCCGGGGTTTGGCCGACGGCGGGGGCTAGCCAGGAGTAGCGGCCGGGTAAGCTAAGCAGCAGCAGGGCAGCCAGGGCCAGCCGCTGGCAACGGGAGGTGGGCATAAGGCGGAAGTGTAAAAGCACTTGAAAGTTAAGCTTGCGCCCTTCCTATTTCACAGCATAGTGCGTGCCCCTAGTAACCAGGGGTAGGCCACGCGGTAGGCGCTAGTACCAAGGGACAGCTTGGGGCTGGCGAAGCTACTTCTTAGCTGGCTTGTTGGGCAAAGCCTGCTTTGGGGCGCGGCGTTGCGGCTGGGACCGGGCCAGCGCCTGGCGCACCTCGGCTACGGTCGCTAGCTCCGCAAGACTTTGGCGCTGGGCATCGTCTTCGTAGTACTGGGGGTACCCCCTGCTGGTGGTGCCCAGGTAGTGGAAAACCTGCGTCTGGTAATGGGTCGTAAAGCCTTCGGGCTCAAGGATGCCGCCCTGGCTCAGGGCCAGCAGTTCCTTGCGACCATCCTGGTTCACGTCGGTAAAGAATATGGCTGTCAGAGTAGTAGCCTTGCCCTGCGAAGAAATAATGAAGCTATTTAGTGCCGGAATGAGGAAGACGTGCACCGCGTAGCCGTTCTCATAAAACGGGTCCAGCACCACCAAATCGCTGCCTTGCTCATTGGCTTCGCTGTGGCTGGGCCGCGAGAAAAACAGCTGCTTGCCATAGGGGCCGGGGCGCCAGGCCGCCGCCAGCAGGTCGTGAGATTCAGCAAAGGAAACCGGCAGCACGCGCCGCACAAAGGTGCTGTCGGCCTCGCCGGGCCGCCGGCTGGCTTCCCCAGCCAGCAGCGTGCGGGTTTCGATGGTCTCGTCATCCTCCACTGCTTGCGCCCGCAGCTTAGGCAACGCCGAGGCTGGTGCCGTAGCCTGGCCCGGCGACGAAACGCGCCTGGGCCGGCTGGCCGGCTGGCCATTACTACCAAAAATCCGCCGCGGCCTCCCAGCCGGAGTTAACCCGCCGTACCGGCCAGGCAAGCCAATGAGTAGCAGCATGGTCAGCGCGTACGGGCGGCAGATAGTGGAAAGCATGGAAGCAAAATAAGTGTGCAAGTAAGCTCGCCCCTGCCTTACCTACAGTGTGGCGCGCACGCCCAGCAGCCAGGTGCGGGCCACCGGGTAGGCGCTGGCATCGAGGCCAGCCTGGGTGCCGGCCGCCCCGCCGCTGCTCACGTTGGGGTCGAAGCCCCGGTAGCCGCTCAGCACTACCAAATTGTTGCCCCCCAGCCAGATGCTAAACGGGTGCGGGCGGCGCGCAGCTACCTGATAGCTGAGCCGTAGGGAGGCCAGCCGGGCGTGGCTGCCCGCTTGCAGGTAGTACGAGCTGCCCGGGGCGGGCGCCAGCTGGCCCGCCCCGGGCACGCTGGCGGTGGGGTAGGCGGGCGCCCAGCGGTCGAGCACGCGGGTCGAGGCATTGGCAAAGCCCGTGGGGCTATCGAGGCGCAGCAGGTTGGCATTCAGCAACTGGTAGCCTAGCAGGGCGTCAATTTGCGCGGCCAGGTGCCAGCGCTTGTAGTCCAAGTCCTGGGCCAGGTTGAGCAGCACGCGGGGCAGCCCCGTGCCCAGGGGCTGGGCATCCTGAAACGAAAGGGTACCGTCGCCGTTGGCATCCTGGTAGCGGGCCTGGCCGGTGGCGGCATTCACGCCCAGGTAGCGCAGGCCCTGGAAGGCACTCAGGGGCTGGCCGGGGGCCACGGCCTGACCCAGCTGGTTGGGGTAGTAGGAGTAGGCCCCTTCGTAGCGGCTCTGCTGCCAGGCCGCCGCCAGCGTGGTGGTGCTGTAAAAATCGCGTCGCCCAAACGTGCCACTCAGGCTCAGCTCCAGGCCCCGGCTTTGCACCTGGTACTCGGCGTTGAGGGGGTTGAGCCAGGGGCCGCCCGCGACCAGCAGGGGCGCTGCCGTGCGCCGATAGGCAATGAGGTCGGCCATAAAGCCCGCGGCCCAGCCCACGCCCAGGCCCACCTCCTGCGCGTGCAGCTTCTCCAGCCCGAATGGCAAGGCAGCGGCGGGAGCAGAATTGAAGCTATACAGATTGCCGCTGTTGACGGAGCGCCCCCAGCTCGCCCACAAATCCAGCTTGTTAAGCTGGCTCGCGGCTTCTTGCAGCCAGGTTTCTTTCTGAAGGTGCCAGCTGACCCGCCCGGCGTAGGTGGGCTGCCAGCGGCTGGCCTCGGGCAAGGCGCTGCTGGCATCCAGCCGCAGGCTGCCCTGCACCTCGTAGCGCCCGGCGTAGGTGTAGCCGGCCTGTGCGGTGGCGCCCGGCAGGCCATCGCGCTGGGTGGCGCTGGTGCTGGCTAGCTGCACCTGCGCCTGATTGACCCGCGTGCTGGCCCGGTCGTCGTAGAGGTTTTGCCAGTGCGCGGCCAGCCGGGCCGTGAGGGCGTGGCGCTCACCCAGGGTGCGGGCAAAGTCGAGCGCGGCGCCCAGCGTAAGCTGCCGGAAGTGGTAGGCTAGCCGCTCGTCGGTGTAGTGGCCGGGGGTAAGGTAGCTGGGCCAGTGCTGGGTTTGCAGCAGGTCGTTTTGCTCCCAATGCCCCAGCAGGCTGGCCTCCAGGTGCGGCGACAGCTGGTAGCGCAGCGCTAGGCCGGCCAGCAGCTGCCGCTGGCGGGGCTCGCGCACTTCTTCCAGGGCCTGGCGCACGGGGTTGTCGCGGGCATCGGTAGATTGTACGAATTGGCCATCGGTGGTGTAGGGCGTGCTCGTGGGCCGGGCCGTGAGTAGGTTCTGGGTCAGGTCTTCGAGGGCGCGGCGGGCGCTGGTCTGGGCCAGGGCCAGGTGCGCCGTAAGCGTGAGCTTGGAGTTGAGCCGCTGCTCCACGTTGGCCCGCAGGGCGTAGCGCTGCATCCAGGAATTGAGCACGACGCCGTTTTGGCGCAGGTAGTCGGCACCCACGTAGTAGCGAGTGTTGGCGCGTCCGCCGCTGAGGCTGAGGTGGTGCTCGTGCACGGCGGCAGTGCGCAGCAGCTCACGTTGCCAGTCGGTGCCCGCGCCCAGGGCCGCCAGCTGGGCCGGCGAGTAGGGGGCGGGCCGGCCCAGATTGGCCGCGGCCTCGTTGCGCAGCGCGCCGTACTGGCGGGCGTCGAGCAGGTCGTAGTGCGCGCGGGCCTGCTGTACCCCGCCGTAGCCGGCGTAGCTCACGCGCAGCCTTTGGTTGAAGGTGCCTGCTTTCGTAACGATGCTAATAACCCCGTTTTGCCCCTGCGCGCCATAGCGCGCCGTTTCCATCGGCCCCCGTAGGATGGTAATCGACAGAATATCCTCCGTCGGCAGGCTCAGCAAAGGGTTCAGCTCGACCGGCTCGCTGGACCCGGCCAGCCCGCTCCAGCCCGCCGTGATGCCCATATTTTGAAACATGGGCACGCCATCGACCACATACAGCGGCTGCGGATTGCCCGCCAGGCCGCTAGCCCCCCGGATGCGCACTACGCTCAGCGCCCCCGGCGCGCCCGAGTATGGCGTAGTCTGCACGCCCGGCGCCCGGCTCAGTACGGGTTGGATGGTGGGCGCGCCGATGAAGGGTTGGGGAGCAATAGTTCTGATTTCCGCTCCGCAATAGATGGTGCCGCCTCCTTGGCAGCCAATGTCGTTGCGCCGCTGCGATTGATAGCCCGTCACGATAACTGTCGGCAGCGTATCGCCGCAGCCAATGGGTACTTGCAGGCGCTCAAGCACCTGCGCCCGGGCAGCCGGTAGGCTAGCGGCGACGAGGAAAACTAACAGTAAAGAACGGGTCATATAAAGCGAGCTAAGCTGTTGCCGCGCAAGCTCGCGGCGTGCCTGGGTTGATGCCGACGCGGGCTATTTTCACCAAGGCTATTCAAAATAAAAACAGACAGAGCGCTGCGCTGCTGGGTGGGACCCGGCACCGTGCCGCCCGCGCCTACCTTTGCCGCCCCCAACCCGCCCCTAGCCCCGCCATGACGTTCGACCGCCACGACTACCCCAACGACCTGCTGCTGCGCCTGTACCGCGAACTGCTCAAGCCCCGCCTCATTGAGGAGAAAATGCTGATTCTGCTGCGCCAGGGCAAGGTGAGTAAGTGGTTTTCGGGCATCGGGCAGGAGGCCATCTCGGTAGGCAGCACGCTGGCGCTGAACCCCGACGAGTACATTTTGCCCTTGCACCGCAACCTGGGCGTATTCACGGGGCGCGGGGTGCCGCTGGGGCGGCTCTTTGCGCAGTGGCAGGGCAAGGCCACCGGCTACACCAAGGGCCGCGACCGCAGCTTCCACTTCGGCACCAACGAGCACCACATCGTGGGCATGATTTCGCACCTCGGCCCCCAGCTGGCCGTGGCCGACGGCATCGCCCTGGCCGATGTGCTGGACGAAAAGCCCCGCGTGACGCTCACCTACTCGGGCGATGGCGGGGCCAGCGAGGGCGACTTCCACGAGGCCCTGAACGTGGCCGCGGTGTGGCAGCTGCCGGTCATTTTCCTCATCGAAAACAACGGCTACGGCCTCAGCACGCCCTCCAACGAGCAGTTTCGGTTCAAGTCGTTCGTCGATAAAGGCCCCGCCTACGGCATGGAGGCCGTGCAGGTCGATGGCAACAACGTGCTGGAAGTGTATGACAAAATCCGCACTCTGGCCGAGGACCTGCGCCAAAACCCCCGGCCGGTGCTGGTCGAGGCGCTCACCTTCCGCATGCGCGGCCACGAGGAAGCCAGCGGCACCAAGTACGTGCCCGCCGAGCTGATGCAGGAGTGGGCCACCAAAGACCCCGTCGAAAACTACGAAAAGTGGCTGCTGGCCGAAGGCATCCTGAGCGAAACCGCCAAGGCGCAAATCCGCGAAGGCATCAAGCAGGAAATCGACAAAGGCTGGCAGGAAACCGAGGCCGCCCCCGCTCCCGAGGCCAATGCCCGCCAGGAGCTGGCCGATATGTACCAGCCCTTTACGCAGCCGATGGCCAGCCCGCCGGCCGGCGGCGCGGCGCCCGAAAAGCGCTTCATCGACGCCATCTCGCAGGGGCTCCGCCAGAGCATGCAGCGCTTTCCCGAGCTCGTGCTCATGGGCCAAGACATTGCCGAGTACGGCGGCGTGTTCAAAATTACCGAGGGCTTCGTGGCCGAGTTTGGCAAGGGGCGCGTGCGCAACACGCCGCTCTGCGAGTCGGCCATCGTGGGTGCGGGGCTGGGCCTGAGCATCCGGGGCAAAAAGGCGATGGTCGAGATGCAATTTGCTGATTTCGTGACCTGTGGCTTCAACCAGATTGTGAACAACCTGGCCAAGAGCCACTACCGCTGGGGCCAGAACGCCGACGTGGTGGTGCGCATGCCCACCGGCGCCGGCACCGCCGCCGGCCCCTTCCACAGCCAGAGCACCGAGGCGTGGTTTACGCACGTGCCGGGCCTGAAAGTGGTGTACCCCAGCAACCCGCACGATGCCAAGGGCCTGCTCTGCGCGGCTTTTGAAGACCCCAACCCGGTGCTGTATTTCGAGCACAAGCTGCTCTACCGCTCGCTCAGCGGGCCGGTGCCCGAGGCGTACTACACCACGCCCATCGGCCAGGCCGCGCTGGCCCAGGAGGGCGACGAGGTGACCATCGTCACCTACGGGCTAGGGGTGCACTGGGCCCTGAGCGCCTGCCAGGAGTTGAATATCAAGGCGGATATTCTGGACTTGCGCACGCTACTGCCCTGGGATACCGAGGCCGTGGGCCGCTCGGTGCGCAAGAACGGCCGCGTGCTCATCCTGCACGAAGACACGCTGACCGGCGGCCTGGGCGGCGAAATCGCGGCCTGGATTGCCGAAAACTGCTTCAGCCAGCTCGATGCCCCGGTGCGCCGCGTGGCCGCCCTCGACACGGCCGTGCCCTTTGCCCCGCCGCTGGAGGCCGACTTTTTGCCCCAGCAGCGCCTGCGCGAGCAATTGCTGGCGCTGCGCAACTACTAGGCCGCCCGGCGGCTAGTATCTTGCGGGTAGTCCAGCCCCGTATTCTTGTTGTGAAGTTCTTACCGACGCTATTTCTCCGGGCGGCCCTGCCGCTGCTGCTGCTGGGGCCGCTGAGCGGCTGCGCGGTCTACGATGCCGTGTTTCATCCGCACCGGCTGCCCACGCCCAAAATGGACGCCGCCACCAAGGCCAAGGTGCGCGCCGCCGAAAAGGCGCGCCACAAGGGCCTGTCGATTAAAACTGAGGAGGCCGCCACCAGCGCCACCGCCACCGACGGCGGCGACCCCTCGGCGCCCTCCGTGGGGGCGAGCGAGGAGAAGAAGAAAACCATGTCGTACAGCGACTTGCCCGAGGGCACGCGCATTAAGTACGACAAGCAGGGCCTGGTGAAAAAGAGTCTGCTCGACCGTGTCTCCAACAACGGCCACAAGCTGCACCACTACGACACCCGGCCCCTCACCCCGCGTGAGGCCAGCCGCGAAAACCGTAAGATTCGCAAAAAAGGCCACACCAAAGACCACGGTGGCGGCGGCTCAGCCACCCCCCGCGAGCGCGCCAACGCCGACGCGGCCCCCGACCTGGCGCCCGAGCCTAGCCCTGCGCCGGTGCCCGCGCCGCCCACCCCAAGCCCGGCGCCTGCTCCCCGGCCCGACCCTACCCAGCCGGTGCCCACCCCCGCGCCGCCCGCCAAAAAGCAAAAAGCCAGCAAGGCACTCGTGCCCAAGCCCGACCCCACCCAGCCCGCTCCCGGCCAGTAGCCCACCGGCTCCAAAACGAACCCTAGCCCGGGCTGAATAGTTAAAAGGCCTGATGCCCTGGTCGCCGCAGGCGGCCTGATTGATAAAAACCTGATTCTAACTACGTAACCCTATGGCTACCCCCTGGATTCCGCTCACCCAACCCGAGCAGCTGCGCGACATCGTGCAGGAGTCGCACGCGCACCCGGTGCTCATTTTCAAGCACAGCACCACCTGCTCTATCAGCGCGGCGGCCAAGGCCAAGGTCGAGCGCCAATGGCCCGAGCCCTCGCTGCCCGCCGATGCGGCCATCTACTACCTCGATTTGCTGCGCTACCGCCCGCTCTCGGGCCAGATAGCCAGCGAGTTCGGCGTCGAGCACCAGTCGCCGCAGCTGCTGCTGCTTCAGGATGGCGAGGTGCGCTATCATGCCTCGCACATGGGCATCCGCCTCAGCGAAGCCGGTGAGGCCGTGGCGGCCAAGTAGCCCCTAGCCCTTTTCACCAAAAAGCCCCGGCGCTGCATAGCGTCGGGGCTTTTTTGCTGGGCGAAGACCCTGGCCGGGCCTACTTTTTGGCGTCCATATCCGCCTGAATCTTCTTAATCATCGCCAAGTGCATTTGTAACACAGGCAGCGTTTTGGCGGCGAAGGCTTTCACCGCCGGGTCGCCGGCCTTGGTGCTGGCTTCCTGAAACTCCTTGATGTCTTCCTCGTGGTCGTCTACCATTTCAGACACGTATTTCTGGTCTAGCTTGGCGCCTTTTTCGGTTAGTACCGCGTCGTAGACTTTCTTCTGGTCGTCGCCGAGTGAGGCGGGTAGTGTAACGTTTTGCTTGGTTGCCAAGGCTTTAAGCTCGTTGTTGGCCTTGGTGTGGTCAGTTACCATTTGCTGGGCAAACTGCTTGGCCGCGGCCGTGGTGGCGCGCTGGGCCACCACTTTACCCAGCTCCACTTCGAGCATGCCACCGCTGGCCGCCTTAGTCATAAACTTGGAATCGTACTCCTTGTCGTCGCGCACGGCGGCGTTCTGGCCCGCACCCTGAATGGTGCTGTCGATTTTGGCTTCGTTGGTTTGCTGCGCCTCTTTTACCGAATCTTCGGAGGAGGAAGTGCAGCTAGCTGCCCCTAGCAAGAGGGCCGCGGCAAGTGAAAGCTGGCTGATTTTCATACAGAAAAGAAACAAGTAAAAGGGCAGCCCCTTGTACGTAAGAGGCTGCCCTTCTGGCTGGTTGGGCCCTGGTGGGCTGCTTACATTTTCATGTTGCTGCCGTTCTCAGCCATTTGCAGGTGGCTTTCTACTACGGGCAGCGTTTTGGTGATAAAGCCTTGCAGGGCCGGGTCTTTAGTCATCTGCTGGTGTGAGGCCATGGTGTTGGCCGTCTTCTGGTGGTCGGCCACCATCTGCTTGATGTACTGCTGCTCGAAGGCTTTGCCCGACAGTTTTTCCATGGCCGGGGCCATCGCCTTGTGCTCGGCGTCCATGTCGGTGGGCAGGGTCACGCCTTTTTTGGTGGCAATTGCCTTGAGGTCGGCCGTGCTCTTGGTGTGGTCAGCTATCATCTTGTTGGCCATGTCTTTGGCCATGCCGGTTACGCCTTTAGCGAGGGCCATTTTGCTCTGCTGAATCTCATTCTGGTCTGAGTGCGCGGCCGTCATCATAAACTCATTGTCGTTGGCGTGGGGGCCGGTGGGGCCGTTGGGGTCGGCCTTGCCGGTGCCGCCGGGGGCCTGGGCAGCCATCGCCGAACTGCTGTCGCCGGCGGCCGGCGTAGCAGTGGCGGCCGAAGCATCGGTAGTAGCGGTGCTGGTGCCAGCCCCGCTATCGGCAGTCGTAGCGCTGGTATCGGAACTGGAGCTGCACGAGCTGAGGGCGAGCAGGCAGGCGGCAAACAGGGGCAGGGAAGTGCGTAGCATGAGGTTGAAATGGGAAAAGAATTGGTATGAGATGCTTGATTACGAGTAGTTTAGCTAAATGTTCGCTAAATTCATAAGGCATTGATTGCGAGCTAGCCGCGTAGCCGTGCCGTTCAGGCCAAAATTTTAGGGAGCGCCATTAAACCTTAGCGAGATGGCTCGCTCTCAGTCAGTACCAATCCCTCATTTCTCCTTCACCTCTTTCCCTACGGTTATGCACTGCACTACTTCCCTTCGCACCCTGGCCTATGCCGCCCTGGCCAGCGGCCTGCTCCTCACCGCTAGTTGCAAGCGGGCCGATGTGCTGGCCGACGACCTCACCTCGGCCGAAGACCAGGGCCAGGGCGACGAGGAAAACGCCGCCACCGCCGACCTCGTGGAAGCCGCCGCCCCCCAGGATGCCACGGCCTCGGCCAGCCCCGCCGTCGCGGGCCCGGCCGAGCTGCGTAGCCTCACTGCTGGCTGCTTCACGCGCACCTACGACGCCGCCACGCGCACGCTCACGCTCGATTTTGGGCCCACCAACTGCCTGTGCGCCGACGGCCGCTACCGCCGCGGCCAGATTACGGCCGTGTTCAGCGGGCCCTACCGGCAGGCGGGCGCGGTGGTCACCATCAACCGCAGCAACTACTTCGTCAACGACAACCAGCACCTGGGCACGCGCGTCATCACCAACTTAGGCGGCGGCTCGTTTGACCTCGACGTGCAGAATGCCAGTATCATCTTCGCCAACAACGGCGGTACCACGGCGTGGTCGTCGCAGCGGCGCTACACGCGCACAGCGGGTTTCGGCACGCCTACCATTCTCGACGATGCGTACAGCATCACGGGCGCGCTCACGGGCACCAACCGCCGCGGCGTCACCTACACCGCTACGATTAAAAGCCCACTCCTCAAGAAGTTTGCCCTGGGCTGCGCCCGGCACTTCGTGGCCGGTACCATCGAGTTTACCAACTCAAAAACCCAGACCCTGCTCCTCAACTACGACCCTAGTGGCACCGCCGCCTGCGACAACATTGCTACCGTCACCATCAACGGGCGCACCCGCACCATTTACTTGAAGTAATGACTGAGCCGCGGACTCGGGCGGCTTCAGCGGATTTTGTGGGCGATTCAGTTTTGCAATTAAACCAACGGGCTGCCCACCAAGCAGCCCGTTGGTTGTCTCTCGTTACCAGCGACTTTTAATCGTCCGCAAAATCCGATGAAACCGCCCAAATCCGCGGTTCAGGCAAGCATGGCTTCGGCTAGTAATAGGTCCTCGGGCGTCGTGATTTTGAGGTTGCGGTAGTCGCCCTCTACCAGGTGCACAGGGTGCAGGTCATCCACCACGCTGGCATCGTCGGTGAAGGTAGGCAGCTCGGGCAGGCGGTAGGCGCGGCGCAGCAGAGCCAGCTCGAAGGTCTGGGGCGTTTGCATGAGGCGCAGGCGGCGGCGGTCGAGCGGCGACGAGCCGGCTGCGCCCAGCAGCCGCACCGAGTCTTTGGGCGGCACGGCGGCCGCCGCGGCACCGTGGGCAGCAGCAGCCTGGAAGGCGGCCTCGATTACCGCTTGGGGCACCAGCGGGCGCACGCCATCGTGCACGGCCACCAGGGCGCCGGCGGGCGCGGCGGCCTCGGCCGGCAGCGCGGCCAGCCCGGCCTTCACCGAAGCCCAGCGGGTGGCACCGCCCGCCACTAGGGTGTGCGGAATGGTCACGCCGTGTTCGGCCGCCAGCTGTTGCCAGAAGGCGAGTTGGTCGAAAGGCAGTACCACCACCAGCTGGGCCACCCCGAGCGCGGGCTCGGCAAAGCGCCGCAGGGTGTGCAGTAGCACCGGCTCGCCGCGCAGCAAGAGAAACTGCTTGGGCCGGTCGGCGCCCATGCGCAGGCCGCTGCCACCGGCCACCAGAATGGCGTAGCGGGGCGGCGGTAATTGAGTAGCTGAGTAAGTGAGTAAATTATCCGGCGAGGAGGATGGTGGCGAGGGCATGGGCGGTAAAAATTGACGCAGGCGAAGGTAGCGAAGCTGCGGAAGCGCAATGCAAAATGGCTCGGCTCCCAAAGAAGCCGAGCCATTTACTCACTTACTCATTTACTAACTTACAGAATCAGCATCGCGTCGCCGAAGGCGAAGAAGCGGTACTTTTCCTTAATAGCTTCCTGGTAGGCTTCCATCAGCAGCTTGTAGCCGGCGAAGGCCGAGGCCATCATCACGAGCGTGCTTTCGGGCAGGTGGAAGTTGGTAAGCAGCGAGTTAGCAATTTTAAACTCGTAGGGCGGGTAGATGAACTTGTCGTTCCAGCCCTGCGTCACCTTGATGCGGCTGCTAGCCGATACCGAGGCATCGAGCGCACGCATGGTGGTGGTGCCGATGGCGCACACCTGGTGCTTGGTATCAATCGACTTGTTGACCACCTGCACGGCCTCGGGGCCCACGAAGAACTGCTCCGAGTCCATCTTGTGCTTGGTGAGGTCTTCCACGTCCACGTTGCGGTAGGTGCCCAGGCCCACGTGCAGCGTCACGAAGGCTTTCTCCACGCCCTTAATTTCCATGCGCTTCATCACCTCGCGCGAGAAGTGCAGACCGGCGCTGGGGGCAGCCACGGCACCGATGTTCTCGGCAAAAATGGTTTGGTAGCGCTCCTTGTCGGCGGGCTCGGTTTCGCGCTTCAGCACCTCCTTGGGCACGGGGGTTTCACCCAGCTCGTAGAGCGCCTTGCGGAACTCCTCGTCGGTGCCATCAAACAAGAACTTGATGGTGCGGCCGCGCGAAGTCGTGTTGTCGATTACCTCGGCCACGATGTCGGACTCGCCGAAATACAGCTTGTTACCGACCCGGATTTTACGGGCGGGGTCCACCAGCACGTCCCACAGGCGGCCTTCTTTGTTCAGCTCGCGGAGCAGGAAAACCTCAATCTGGGCGCCGGTGCGCTCCTTTTGGCCATACATGCGGGCCGGAAATACTTTGGTATCGTTGAACACGAACACGTCGCCCTCCACGAAATAGTCCAGGATGTCTTTGAACATCTTGTGCTCAATCTGGCCGGTAGCGCGGTGTACCACCATCAGGCGCGATTCGTCGCGGTGGCGGGCAGGGTGACTGGCAATCAGCTCTTCGGGGAGTTCGAACTTGAACTC
>Ga0160429_1001012_pt1 | contig 16964 bp, 9 predicted proteins | sample SolpanmetagenomR_FD_108199 | JGI IMG/M metagenome (GOLD analysis project Ga0160429, IMG submission 108199) | Solar panel surface microbial communities from Lawrence Berkeley National Laboratory, California, USA - R | ecosystem: Engineered > Built environment > Solar panel > Unclassified ...
AGGGCCAACTATTGGGTATGCTGCCCGAGTTTGCCGAGAACCCCAACGCACTGTTTGTGCTTTGGAAAGACCACACTGCGCTGGCCGAGGCCGCCGAAATCAACCACAAAGCCCGCACCTGGGGCGGTGAGGATTTCACGAAGTACGAAGGTGGTATCTACTCGTCGGAGTGGTTTTGGGCCAAAATCATGCACATCGTGCGCGAGGACGAGGCCGTAGCCAAAGCCGCGTACTCCTGGATGGAGCACTGCGACTGGCTCACGCTGACGCTCACCGGCCAGCCGCTGGCCGAGTTCAAGCGCAGCCGCTGCGCCGCTGGCCACAAGGCCCTGTGGCACGCTAGCTGGGGCGGCCTACCCCCCGAGGAGTTTCTGACCCACCTCGAACCAAAACTGGCCGGTTTACGCAATCGATTATTCTCGGAAACGTACACGGCTGACGAAGTGGCCGGGCACCTCTCAGCAGAATGGGCCCAGCGTTTAGGCTTGACTACCAATACAGTAATTGCCGTAGGTTCGTTCGATGCGCACGCCGGCGCTGTGGCAGGCGAGATTGAGTCCTATTCAATGGTGAAGGTAATGGGCACCAGCACCTGCGACATTGTAGTAGCCCCAACTGCTGAGGTAGGCGACCACCTGGTGGCCGGCATCTGCGGGCAGGTCGACGGCTCGGTTATCCCCGGTATGTTGGGGCTGGAAGCTGGGCAGTCGGCCTTTGGCGACCTGCTGGCCTGGTTCCGCCAGATGCTGGAGTGGCCATTGCAGGCCGTGCAGTCGAAAGTGCTGACGGCCGAGCAGCAGGCGGCTTACCGTCAGGAAGTAAGCGACAACCTTATCGTGCAGCTCACCAAAGCCGCCGCCGAAGTGGACCCGGCCGAAAGCCACGTGCTGGCCCTCGACTGGGTAAACGGCCGCCGCACGCCCGACGCCAACCAGGCTCTGAAAGGTGCGCTGACTGGCCTGACCATGGGCACTTCGGCGCCGCAAGTATTCCGCGCGCTGGTCGAAGCCATTTGCTACGGCTCGAAGCAAATTGTGGAGCGTTTTGAAAGCGAAGGCATTCCGATTAAGCAGGTTATTGGCATCGGTGGCGTGGCTAAGAAGTCAGCCTTCGTGATGCAGACGCTGGCCGATGTGCTCGACCGACCCATCAAGATTGCTGTGTCGGAGCAGGCGCCGGCCCTAGGTGCCGCCATGTACGCGGCCGTGGCCGCGGGCATCTACCCCGATGTGCTGGCTTCGCAAAAAGCCTTAGGCAGCGGTTTTGCCGAAACCTACACCCCTAACCCCGAGAGCGTGGCCCAGTACGCTACCCGCTACGCGCAGTACCAAGCGCTGGGCAAGTTCGTGGAAAGCGTGACGACCAGCCACTCCGAAGAGCCGGTAATGGAACCCGAAACCCCCGCCATCACCACCGCATGAGCCAGTACCAAGACCTAAAGCAAGCCTGCTACGAGGCCAACATGCAGCTGCCAGCCCTCGGGCTGGTGCTCTTCACCTTCGGCAACGCCAGCGTGGTAGACCGTGAGAAAAGCGTGTTCGCCATCAAGCCCAGCGGCGTGCCCTACGCTACGCTGAAGCCGGAGGACATCGTGATTGTGGACTTCGACAACAACATTGTGGAAGGTACCAAGCGGCCTTCTTCCGACACCAAAACCCACGCGCTGCTCTTCAAGGAGTGGACGAATATCGGCGGTATTGTGCATACGCACAGTACCTACGCTACGGCGTGGGCGCAGGCGCAGCTCGATATTCCCATCCTAGGCACGACCCACGCCGACCACCTCACCGCCGACGTGCCCTGCGCGCCGCCCATGAGCGACGAGCTCATCGCTGGCGACTACGAGCACCAGACCGGCTGGCAAATCATCAACGAGTTTGAGAAGCGCGGCCTCTCGCCCGCCGAAGTCGAGATGATACTCGTGGGCAACCATGCCCCTTTCACCTGGGGCAAAACCGTGGAGAAAGCCGTGTACCACAGCGCCGTGCTGGAGGAAGTGGCGCGGCTGGCTTACCTCAGCTGCACGCTGAAGCCGGGCGTGGCGCGGTTGAAGGATGCCTTGATTAAAAAACACTACGAGCGCAAGCACGGCGCTAATTCTTACTACGGCCAATAGTAGCGCGGACTTTTAGTCCGCGAATGCCTCGTACCCCATCCAACAAGTAATACTCGCGGACTAAAAGTCCGCGCTACACCCATGATTGATATTTCAAATTACGAAGCTTGGTTCATCACTGGTAGCCAGCACCTCTACGGTCCTGAAACCCTGGAGCAAGTAGCCCAACATTCGCAGCAAATCGCCGCCGAGCTGGGCACTAAGCTGCCCATCAAAATCGTGTACAAGCCGGTACTAACTGGCCCGCAGGAGATTTACAAGCTCATACAGGAGGCCAATACCACCGAAAACTGCGTGGGCCTCATTGCCTGGATGCACACCTTCTCGCCGGCCAAAATGTGGATTAACGGCCTGAAAATATTGCAAAAGCCGCTGGCTCACCTGCACACGCAGTTCAACCGCGATATTCCGTGGGGCGAGATTGACATGGACTTCATGAATACCAACCAGTCGGCGCACGGCGACCGCGAGTTTGGGTTCATCGGCTCGCGCATGCGCTTGAGCCGCAAGGTAATCGTGGGCCACTGGCAGAGCGTCGATGTGCAGGAGCGCCTTAGCATCTGGAGCCGCGTAGCCTGCGCCTGGGGCGACTGGCAGGGCGCCCGCTTCGTGCGTTTTGGCGACAACATGCGCTACGTAGCCGTAACCGAAGGCGACAAGGTAGAAGCCGAAATCAAGTTTGGCTACGAGGTGAACACCTACGGCATCGGCGACCTGGTGGCCGAGGTAAATGCCGTGACCGATGCGCAGATTGCCGAGCTGGTAGCCACCTATGAAACTGAGTACGAGCTGGGTGATAACCTGAAAGAGGGCGGCGAGAAGCGCGAGAGCCTGCGCGATGCAGCCCGTATCGAGCTGGGCATGCGCAAGTTCCTGACCGACCGCAATGCCAAAGGCTTTACAGACACGTTTGAGGACTTGCACGGTATGAAGCAGCTGCCCGGCATCGCTACCCAGCGCCTGATGGCCGATGGCTACGGCTTCGGCGGCGAGGGCGACTGGAAGACCTCGGCCCTGGTGCGCGCTATGAAGGTAATGGGCGCCGGCCTGCCCGGCGGTAACTCCTTTATGGAGGATTACACCTACCATTTTGCCCCCGGCAATGAGCAGGTGCTCGGTTCGCACATGCTCGAAATCTGCCCCACCATTGCCGAAGGCAAGGTGCGCGCCGAGATTCACCCGCTCGGTATCGGTGGTAAGGAAGACCCGGTTCGCTTGGTGTTCAACTGCCCCGCCGGCCCGGCCCTCAACGCTACCCTCGTGGACATGGGCAACCGTTTCCGCATGATTGTGAACGAGGTAGAAGCTGTAGCTCCCGAGCAAGACCTGCCCAACCTGCCCGTGGCCCGCGTGCTCTGGAAGGTGAAGCCCGACATGAAAACCGGTCTCGCCGCCTGGATCTTAGCCGGTGGTGCCCACCACACTGGCTACAGCCAAAACCTGACCGCTGAGTACCTCGAAGACTTTGCCGAGATGGCCGGTATCGAGTACCTGATTATTGATGCTGACACCAAGCTGCGGACGTTCAAAAACGAGCTGCGCTTTAATGAGGTAGCTTTTAAGGGGTAGGGCGTTGGGCTGGCTGCCTACCCTCACCTAGTAGGGGTAGGCAGCCAGCCTACCTAGTCGAACTGGCTACTTTTCTCCCACCCGTTTCTCTTTCGTTTATATGACTATTCTCACCCGCTTGCCGGCGCTGGCTACTGGCTTAGCGCTATCTGGTGCGCTGACTGCTAGCGCGCAGCCTACCCCTGCTACCCTCACGGTGCAGGTGAACAAGCCCGGCGCGGCCGTTAACAAAAATATGTACGGCCTCTTTTTTGAGGACATCAACTTCGCGGCCGACGGCGGGCTCTACCCCGAGCTGGTGAAGAACAAGTCGTTTGAAACCGACGCCCGTCTCATCGGTTGGAAAGCGCTGCAAGGTGCAGCTAATCTCGACACGTACTCGGTGCGCAACGAGCAGGGCCTCACGGCTAGCAATTCGCACTACGTGCGCCTGACCACGCGCAACGGCGCGCCTGGCGAAGCGGGCATCGAAAACGAAGGTTTCCGGGGCATGGGCGTGAAACAGGGTGGTGAGTATACGCTATCCTTTTATGCCCGGCGGGGCGCGGGTAGCATCAACGGCCTTACTGCTAGCCTAGTAGGGGAGAAGGGCGAGGCGCTGGGCCAAGTGGCCGTTAGCGGCTTCACCAACGAGTGGAAGCAATACACGGCTGTGGTGCGCGCTACCGGCACCCAAAACAAAGCAGCTCTTAAGCTGGTGCTCAACGGCACTGGCACGGTGGATTTAGACGTGATTTCGCTGTTCCCGAAAGACACCTGGAACAAGCGCCCCAACGGCCTGCGCACCGACTTGGTGCAACTGCTCAAGGACATGAAGCCGGGCTTTTTGCGTTTTCCGGGCGGCTGCATTGTGGAGGGGCGCACCCTCTCCGAGCGCTACCAGTGGAAGGAAACCATTGGCGACGTGGCGGCCCGCTCGCCGCTCGTAAACCGCTGGAACATGGAGTTTAAGCACCGCTCGACGCCCGATTATTACCAGTCGTTCGGTTTGGGCTTCTTTGAGTATTTCCAATTATCGGAAGACATTGGCGCCGAGCCCTTACCCATCCTGAACGTGGGCATGGCTTGCCAGTTCAACTCGGGCGAGCTGGCACCGATGGGCACCGCCAGCGCCACCAAAGGCGGCCCCAATGCGCCGCACGACCACGCTACCGACGACCCATCGCTGGATATCTTTATCCAGGATGCACTTGATTTGGTGGAGTTCGCCAATGGCCCGGCTAGCAGCCCCTGGGGTGCCAAGCGCGTGGCGATGGGCCACCCGGCGCCCTTCAACCTCAAGATGATTGGCATCGGCAACGAGCAGTGGGGCCCGCAGTATTTGGAGCGCTACGAGCCATTTGCCAAGGCCCTAAAGGCTAAGTATCCGAAGATTGAAATCGTGAGCAGCGCCGGCCCCAGCCCCGACGGTGACCTCTTCGACAAAGCCAGCAAGCGCCTCGGCGAGCTGAAGGCCGAGTATGTGGACGAGCACTACTACGCCAAGGCCGACTGGTTTCGGGCGCACGCCGACCGCTACGATAAGTATTCGCGCACCGGTCCCAAAATATTCGCCGGCGAGTATGCCGCGCAGAGTATCGCCATCGGCAGCCCCGACAACAAGAACACCTGGGACTGCGCTATTTCGGAAGCTGCCTTTATGACCGGCCTCGAGCGCAACGCCGATGTGGTGGGCATGGCCAGCTACGCTCCGCTCTTCGCCAACGTGGACGCCTGGCAGTGGACGCCCGACATGATTTGGTTTGATAACCTAAACTCGTACGGCTCGCCGAGCTACTACGTGCAAAAGCTGTATGCTTTGAACAAGGGTACCAAAGTACTGCCCGTGACCATGCCCGCCGGCGCCAAAAACGGCACCGATAACCTCTTTGCCAGTGCTGTAGCCGACGAGCCCACCGGCGACGTAGTGGTGAAGCTGGTGAACTACTCCAGCAGCCCGCGCCCGGTGAGCATCAACCTGGCCGGTGCTAAAGGCCTCGGAAAAACCGGCCGCGCCCAGACCATGGCCAGCGCCGATTTGCAAACTCAAAACAGCCTGGCCGAGCCCAAAAAACTCGCCCCCCAAGAATCGACCTTCGCCGTGAAAGGCAGCACCCTCACGTATACGCTGGCTCCTAACTCCTTCACGGTACTACGGGTAGCTGGTAAGAAATAAGTATTGAAAAACAATTGATTACCCAGTCGTACGCCGCTGTTTGGTAGCATGCGACTGGGTTTTTTGGCTACTACTAGTTCTTCCTTTCCCACCCAAAGAATTCTTATGAAAAAGCTTAGTCTGGTTTCGCGGCCCTGGCGCAGTCTGTTACTTGTCTTGCTGCTCGGTGCAGCCTCGTGCAAGAAAGACGATACTACCAGCAGCGCGCCTACGCCCACGCCGCCCACCCCCACGCCTCCCACCCCGGCGGTCGCGTTTGATATTAACACTATCACCGACACGTATGCGAGCGTGGCGCCGCTAAGCTCCTCGGCGCAGTGGGGCCCCTACAACGTGCACGACCCGGCCGTTATCAAGGCCGACGATGGCTACTACTATATGTATAGCACCGACGTGGGCTACGGTATTTCGGACGCCAACCTAACGCCCGGCTTGCAGATACGCCGTTCGAAGGACTTGGTGGAGTGGCAGTTTGTGGGCTGGGCACTTAAAGGCCTGCCTGCGATGGGCGTCGCCTACATCACGCAGCGCGGCGGCACCCCCAACAAGCTGCTGTGGGCGCCCTACGTGCTAAAGGTGGGTAGCGAATACCGCTTGTACTACTCGCTGGCTTCTAATGTATTTAAGCTGAGTACCATCGGCTTGGCCACGTCCAGCTCGCCCACCGGGCCTTGGACGGAGAAGGGCCTGGTAGTGACTACCGACAACTCATCGCCCGATATTACCAATGGCATCGACCCCACGGTTATCATCGACCAGCAGGGCCAGCACCGCCTGTACTACGGCTCGGCCTTCGACGGCATTCACATGGTGAAGCTCGATGCCGCTACCGGCCTGAATGCCACTACCGGCGACCGCGGCCCGCGCATTGCGCAGCGCGGCTTCACGGGTGGCCAAATCAACGGCAACATCGAAGGCCCAGAAATTATCTATAACAAAGAGCAGGGCAAGTACTACCTGTTCCTTTCTTACGACTGGCTCCAAACCAAGTACAACGTGCGCGTGGGCCGCGCCGATTCGCCTGCCGGGCCTTTCCTCGATTTCAAGGACCGCGACATTAACCTGGCTGAAGACCACGGCCCCATGATTTTGGCGCCCTACCAGTTTGAGGGCCACAGCGGCTGGCAGGGCACGGGCCACTGCGGCGTGTTCAGCGATGGCAATGGCCAGTACTACATGGCGCACCAGGGCCGGCCGGGCATCGACTCGTACTACATGGACTTGCACGTGCGCAAAGTTTTCTGGACGCCCTCGGGCTGGCCAGTGGTTTCGCCCGAGCGCTACGCGGGTGAGGACAACAGCGCCGTAGCCTCGGCCGACCTGGCAGGCGCCTGGGAGCAGATCACGCTCAACTACGTCATCATTCCTGGCTATGGCAATGAGCAGCTCACGCCCAACTTCCAGTATAGCACTCCGCTAACCCTGGCGGCCGATGGCACCTTCAACGGCAACGCGGCCAACACTTGGACCTACGCGGCGCCGTGGCTGACGCTGCGCCTTGCGGGCGGTGCCGTCGCCCAGGTATACGTGCAGAAAGGCCGCGACTGGGAGAACAAGAAATCCACTATCATTTTTACGGGCCTCGACAATGCCGGAACGGCTGTGTGGGGCAAGAAGAAGTAGGGCCGCGTGTAGAAGAGGTAGAGATTTTTATCGAACTAGCCAGCTTATTTACCCGGCTTTTTTCTCCTTCTGTGAATGACCAAACTACATAACCTTTTGCTTGGTAGTGCCTTGTTGCTGGCCGGCCCAGTTGCTGCCCAAAAAGCGGCGCCCAAAACCGACTTCCACCAGTGGGCGCCTACCCCCCCCATGGGCTGGAATAGTTGGGATTGCTACGGCCCGACTGTGACGGAGGCCGAAACCAAGGCCAACGCCGACTACATGGCCAAAAACCTGAAGAGCAGCGGCTGGGAGTATGTGGTGGTCGATATTCGCTGGTACGTGGGCAACGACACTGCCCACGGCTACAACGAGAAAGACCCCGCCTGGAATATCGACCAGTACGGCCGCTTCGTGCCCGCGCCCAACCGTTTTCCGTCGGCAGCGGGGGGTAGGGGCTTCAAGCCGCTGGCCGACTACATGCATGCCCAGGGGCTGAAATTTGGCATTCACCTCATGCGCGGCGTGCCCGTGATTGCGGTGCAGCGCAAGCTGCCCATCAAGGGCACCAAGCTCACGGCGGCTGATATTTACAGCAAAGAGGGCCAGGCGGCGTGGCTGCACGACATGTACACAGTCGTCGGTGGCCGGCCCGGCGCGCAGGAATACTACAACTCCTTATTTGAGCTGTACGCAAGCTGGGGCGTGGACCTGGTGAAGATTGACGACCTTTCGGAGCCCTACCACACGGCCGAGATTGCGATGATTCGGAAGGCCATCGACCGCACCGGCCGCAACATCGTGTTTAGCATGTCGCCCGGCGAAACGCCGATTGCCAACGCCCAGCACGCCCAGCAGCACGCCAATATGTGGCGCACGGTGGGCGACTTCTGGGATTCGTGGGAGCAGCTGAAGGAGCACTTCGACGTGTGCGCGCGCTGGGCGCCGTTCATCATGACCGGGGCATGGCCCGACGCCGACATGCTGCCGCTGGGCCTCCTGGGTATAAGGGCCGAGCGCGGCGACGACCGCCAAACGCGCTTCACCCTCGACGAGCAGCGCACGCTGATGACGTTGTGGAGCATCTTCCGCTCGCCGCTCATGTTTGGCGGCGACTTGCCCAGCACTACCCCCGCCACGCTGGCGCTACTTACCAACCCGCGGGTGCTGGCCGTGAACAAAGCCAGCACGCACAACCGCCAGCTATTCCGGCGCGGCGACCTGGTGGGCTGGGTGGCCGACGACCCCACCACGGGCGATAAATACCTGGCGCTGTTTAATGCCCAGGACCAGCAGCAGGCTCCCGCCAGCGAAGCGGCGCTGGCCGGGCCGCCCATCAGCCGCGAGGTGTCGGATGCTCCGCTCGACGTGAATATCACCGACGCCCAAAAGCTGTACTTGGTGGTGCGCGGCGGCAATGATGGTACCGCCTGGGACCACGCCGATTGGCTGAACCCGGTGCTCCTTAACAACGCCGGTAAGACGCTCGATATCACCTCCTTACCCTGGCAAAGCGCAAGTGCTGGTTGGGGCAAGACTACGGTGGGCAAAAGCGTGAGTGGCGGTCCGCTGGTAGTGCGTAACCAAACCTACCCGGCCGGCATCGGCACTCACGCCAACTCCGTGATTGAGTACACGCTGCCAGCGGGCTACACCCGCTTTCGGGCCACCGTGGGGCTCGACCAGGCCGCCGCGGGGCAAAATACGGGCGGCACGTTTCAGGCGTTGGTATTCACTAAAAGCCCGCTGCTGCCCGCGCCGGCCGACTCGGTGCGCGTACCCGTGACCCTGCAAGAGTTGGGTATGGCGAGCGGTATGGTGGTGCAAGACCTATGGAGTGGCCGCCAAGTGGGCGTCTTCAGCCAGGAGTTTGCGCCCTACATCCGGCGGCACAGCGCGGGCTTCTACCGCCTGTCGGCGCGCCGGCCTAAGCCCTGATAAGCTGAATTATTCGCCGTGGGCCGCGCGTTGCAGGCTAGCTACTTGTCTTTTACTCCTCTGAATTCCCTCATGCATAAGTCATTGCTTTTGATGCTTGGCCTCGGCTGGAGCACAGCGGCCCTGGGCCAGAAAATGGATTACCCCATCCAGGCTGTGCCGTTTACGCAAGTTAAACTGACGGATAGCTTTTGGCTACCCCGCCTCAAAACCAACACCAACGTGACCATTCCGGCCTCGTTTGCGCGTTGCGAAAGCACCAACCGGGTGAAGAACTTCGAGATGGCTGCGGCCCGCCAGGGAAAGTTTGCCACGGTGTACCCGTTTGATGACACCGACATCTACAAGACCATTGAGGGCGCATCGTACTCGCTCAGTGTGTACCCTGATGCCAAGCTTTCGGCTTATCTGGATGAGTTGATTGCCAAAGTTGGCGCGGCCCAGGAGCCCGACGGCTACCTCTACACGGCCCGCACCATCGACCCCGCGCATCCGCACGGCTGGGCTGGCAAGGAGCGCTGGGAGAAGGAGCGCGAGCTGAGCCACGAACTGTATAATGCCGGACACCTCTATGAGTCGGCCGTGGCGCACTACGAGGCTACCAGCAAGAAAACGCTGCTCAACATTGCCCTCAAAAACGCCGACCTCGTGTGCTCCGTTTTTGGCCCCGGCAAGCGCACCGTGGCGCCCGGCCACGAGATAGTGGAGATGGGCCTCGTGAAGCTCTACCGCGTCACGGGCCAGGCTAAGTACTTGACTACCGCCAAGTTTTTCCTGGACGCGCGGGGCCACTACCCCGGCTACGACCCCAAGAGCCCCGACGTGTGGAAAAACGGCTCGTACTGGCAAGACGACAAGCCCGTGGTGGCCCAAAACGAGGCCGAGGGCCACGCCGTGCGCGCCGAATACCTCTACTCGGCCATGGCTGACGTAGCCGCCCTCACCGGCGACAAGCAGCTGCTGGCCGCCGTGGACACCATCTGGAACAACATGGTAGCCAAGAAGATGTACGTAACGGGCGGCACCGGCGCGGTGCCCGGCGGCGAGCGTTTCGGAGCCAACTACGAGCTGCCCAACACCACGGCCTACAACGAAACCTGCGCCTCGGTGGCCGACGTGTTCTGGAACGAGCGCATGTTCCAACTGCACGGCGACGCCAAGTACGTGGACGTAATGGAGAAGGTGCTCTACAACGGCCTGATTTCGGGGGTAGGGCTCGACGGTAAGTCGTTCTTTTACAGCAATGCCATGCAGATAAAGAGCCTGGGCTATCACGACACCGAGCCGGCCCGGGCGGGCTGGTTTGAGTGCTCGTGCTGCCCCACCAACCTGGCGCGCCTCATGCCCGCGCTGCCCGGCTACGTGTACGCCGAGCGGGGTAGGGCCCTGTACGCCAACCTGTTTGTGAGCGGCAAAGCCAACCTCACGGTAAACAAGCAGCAAGTCCAGCTCACGCAGGAGAACAATTATCCCTGGGATGGTGGCTTGAAATTTACGGTGGACCCGGCCAAGTCGGCCGCCGATTTTGACTTGCTGGTCCGCATCCCCGGTTGGGCCCGCAACGAGGCCATGCCGTCCGATTTGTACACCTTCGAGCAGCCGTCGGCGCAGCGGGCTACCATCACAATCAACGGCAAGCCTACCCCCTATAAGCTGCAAAACGGCTACGCGGTGCTCAGCCGCAAGTGGCACCAGCACGATGTGGTAGCCGTGACGCTGCCCATGGAAGTGCGCCGCGTGCACGCCAACCCGCTCGTGAAAGACGACCTGGGCAAGGTAGCCTTGCAGCGTGGGCCAGTGATGTATTGTGCTGAATGGCAAGATAATAATGGCAAGGCCAGCAACATTGTGGTGCCAGCAAATGCGGCCTTTACGGCCAGCTACCAGCCAAGCCTGCTGCACGGCGTAACGACCCTCACGGCCACTGTGCCGGTGGTGCAGCTCGATGCCAGTGGCACATCGGTAAGCACGGTGCCGCGCCCGCTGGTGGCCATTCCGTACTACGCCTGGGCCAACCGCGGCAAGGGTGAGATGACGGTCTGGTTTCCCGAAAAGCTCACCGACCTCGACCTGCTGAGCCAGCCTACCACGGCCGAGGTAGCGGGGGCGAAATAAGCGCCTACCCCCTCAGGTAGGTGAAAAGTTTAAACAGCACGTCATGCGGCGCCTGCCGAAGCATCGCTACCGCAGGCGCCGCATGACGTGCTGTTTTATTAGTAATAAGAACCTATTCACTAGTAGTTTATGCATCACATCTCCTGCTTTGCTTTCAACCGGCTACTACTAGCGGTGGCGATGGGGCTTCCGCTAGTAGCCAGTGCTCAAACGGCACCTGCGCCCGCGCCGGTAGCCATTGCCGTGGACCTGGTCAAGCCGCTGGGGCCCATGCCGCCTGTGTGGGCCTACTTTGGCTACGACGAGCCCAACTACACCTACATGAAGGATGGCCAGCAGCTGCTTACCGAGCTGGCGGCGCTTAGCCCTACCCCCGTGTACGTGCGCGCCCACAACCTGCTAACCACCGGCGACGGCACAGCGGCCCTAAAATGGGGCTCGACCAATGCCTACACCGAGGACAAAAAAGGCCGGCCCGTGTACGATTGGAAAATTGTGGACCAGATTTTTGATGCCTACGTGCAGCGAGGCATGAAGCCGATTGCTCAGCTGGGCTTCATGCCTGAGGCGATGTCGACGCACCCTACGCCCTACCGGCACTACTGGAAGCCAGGTGATAACTACAACGACGTTTACACCGGCTGGGCCTACCCCCCCCAAGACTATAAGAAATGGGGCGAGCTGGTGTACCAATGGGTGAAGCACAGCGTGGTGCGCTACGGCGAGGCTGAGGTAAAAACCTGGCGCTGGGAGCTCTGGAACGAGCCCAACATCGGCTACTGGAAGGGCACACCCGCCGAGTACCACCAGCTCTACGACTACACCGAGGCGGCTGTGCACCGCGCCCTGCCCGCCGCCATCCTGGGTGGCCCCGAAACCACCGGCCCCGGTTGGGACAAGGCTGCCGCCTACCTACGCGGCTTTTTGGAGCACTGCGTGAGCGGCAAAAACTACGTGACCGGCCGCACCGGCACGCGGCTCGACTACATTTCCTTCCACGCCAAGGGCGCGCCCAAGCTGGTAGATGGCCACGTGCGCATGAACATGGGCGCGCAGTTTGGCGACATTGAGGAGGGCTTTAAAATTGTGGCTTCCTTTCCCACGCTGCGGCAGCTGCCCATCATCATCGGCGAAAACGACCCCGAGGGCTGCGCTGCCTGCGGCGTGCAAACCAACCCCGAAAACGCCTACCGCAACGGCACCATGTATTCGAGCTACACGGCCGCCGCCTACGCCCGCCTCTACGAGCTGGCCGCGCAGTACCAGGTCAACCTGGAAGGCGCCGTGAGCTGGTCGTTTGAGTTTGAAAACCAGCCCTGGTTTGCCGGTTTCCGCGATTTGGCCACCAACGGCGTCGACAAGCCGGTGCTCAACGTGTTTCGGATGCTAGGCCTGATGCGCGGCCCGCGCGTGGCCGTGATCGTACCCACCGCGCCCACCGTGACCGAAATCCGGGGCCAGGCCCAGAGCCAGCGGCCCGACATTGGCGCGCTGGCCACCGCCGACGGCCACTCGGCTTCGGTATTGGTCTGGAATTATCATAACGATGCGCTGCCCGCCGCGCCCGCCGAGGTTGCCCTCACGCTGCAAGGCCTGGCGGCCCCCCAGGCCCTGCTCGAGCACTACCGCATCGACGAAGCGCACAGCAATTCCTACGCGGCGTGGCAGGCCCTGGGCTCGCCCCAGCCGCCTACCCCCGCCCAGCGCCTGGTAGTGGCGCAGGCCGGCCAGCTGGCGCAACTCACCTCACCCACCTGGACCAGCGTTAAAAATGGTCAAACCGTACTGCACTTCACGCTTCCCCGCCACGGTGTTTCGCTGCTACGCCTGAGCTGGTAGCGGGGGGTAGGGCCCGAAATAGCACCTGTGGGCGTTACCAGGAAGCTATTTAAGTTAAGTTTTGTCTTTACTGCTAGAAGCCTGAAGGAGGTTTGTCATTGCGAGCGTAGCGCAACAATGACAAACCTCCTTCAGGCTTCTAGCAGTTTTTACCACTCGAAAGGGGGGTAGGGCCCCAGCAACTCTACGCCACTGGCTCGGCCTGCGCGGCCCGCACCGGCGCGGGGTTGGGCAGCGAGGCCAGGATGCCGATACCCGCCGCCACCACAGCTACTAGGCCAAACGCAATGCGCAGGGTGAAGAGCTGGGCCAAAAAGCCAATCAGCGGCGGCCCCAGCAGAAAGCCCAGGAAGCCGATGGTAGACACCAGTGCCAGCGCCACGCCCGGCGACACCGACGTGGCCCGTCCCGCCGAGCTGTACGAAAGCGGCACCACCGACGCAATGCCGAAGCCAATCAGCAAGAAGCCGCCCACCGCGGGCACTAAGTACGGGAAGCCTACCGCCAGCCCCAAGCCGCTCACGATGAGCGCGCTGCTGAGCTGCAGCATGCGCACGGTGCCGAAGCGATGCGTGAAATAGTCGGAGAGAAACCGGCCCAGCGCCATAGTGCTCATGCAGGCCACGTAGCCCGCCGTCACCAGGGCCGCGTCGGGCCGCACCACTTTCTGAAAATACACCCCCGCCCAGTCAAACATGGCGCCCTCGCTCATCATGCCGCAAAATGCGATGAAGCCAATGCGCAGCAGGTAAGGGTCGGGGTGGCGCAGGCTGAAGCCGGGGCCACTCTCGTCGGTTTTGCCCACGTCTTGGCGCAGCGTATTAGTGTGCGCCCAGCCCGCGATGGCCAGGCACACCACCAGCACCACCCCAAAATGCTGGAGCGGCGGCCAGTGCCAGCCAATGAGCGCCGTGCCCAGCGCCCCACCCAGAAACCCCGCCAGACTCCAGAGCCCGTGAAAGGAACCCATGATGGGCTTGCCGTAAAACTCCTGCACGCCAATGGCTTGCGTATTTACCGAGATGTTGAGCATGTTGCCCGCAAAGCCAAACAAGGCCAGCGCGGGTGCCAGCGTCCAGAAGCTGCCGGCCCAGCCCAGCAGCGGCAAAAAGCAGGCGTAGAGCACCGAGGCCAGTAGCACTGTGCGCCGGCTGCCCCAGCTCGACACCAGCCAGCCAGCCAGCGGCAACGACACCAGCGAGCCCACCGGAATGGCCAGCAGCAGCTGCCCCAGCTGCCCCGAGTTCATGCCCAGCTTGGCGCTGATGGCCGGAATGCGCGAGGCCCAGCTCGCAAAGCACAGGCCCGGTAAAAAAAAGAAGGCGCTCACCGCCACCCGGCTCTTCGTCGTTGCCGTCATATAACTAAAAAACTGTCGTTCACTACGCAAAATTACCGCCGCCCGCCCGCCTCAGCCCAGCAAAATGCCCACCCGCGCCGCGCCCGGCCGGGTGGCCGGGCGCGGCGCGGGTGGGCAGCAAAGCAGGGGGGTAGGGCTTTTACGAATTACTTGGCCGGCTGTACGCCTTCGCTCGTCATTTGCACGCGCTTTAGGGTGCCGTCTTTGTTATAATACAAGTAATCAATGCATACCGAGCGCCGGTAGCTGCTGCCAGCGGTGTTGATGCCCCCGTTGTGGTACACAAAATACGACTTGCCCTTGAAGTCGATGATGGCCTGGTGGTTGGTGTTGGAGTTGCCGGCTATCTCGTTCAAAATGCCTTTGTATTGCCACGGCCCCTCCAGGCTGCGGCTCATAGCGTAGGCGATTTTTTCGGGAAACTCAGTGGCAAAGCTCAGGTAATACCAGCCGTTGTGCTCGTGCACCCAGGGTGCCTCCGTGAAGCGCGGCAGCCCGGCCACGGTCTGAATCGGGCCATCGAGCTCCGTCATGTTGGCCTTCAGCTTGGCGTAGCGGCACACGGTGTTGCCCCAAAACAGGTAAGCCTGGCCTTTCTTGTCGATGATAACGGTGGGGTCAATGTCGTCCCACGAGATTTTGCTCTCCGTCATCGCATTGGTAATCAAGGCTGAACCGCGTGCATCCTTGAAAGGCCCCGTTGGGTTGTCGGCCACCGCCACCCCGATGGCCTTGCCCGGCACCGAGCCGTGCTCCACGGCCGCGTACCAGTAAAACTTACCGTTGCGCGCAATCACCTGCGACGCCCAGGCATCGTCCTTGGCCCAGGCAAAGTCGCCCACTTTCAGCGGTACCGGGTGCTCAGTCCAGTTCACCATATCCTTGGACGAAAAGCAGAGCCACTCGTGCATCACGTAGCGCTCCTGCGGGGCGGGCGCCTCGTCGTGGCCCGTGTACAGGTACACTGTGCCGCCCTGCACCAGTGCGGCCGGGTCAGCCGTGTATTTGTTTTTTATGATAGGATTGCCGGCCGGCGGGGGGGTAGGGGCTTGGGCCCGCACCACGCCGCCCGCCAGTAGCAAGGCCCCAGCTACGTACGTAAAAGGAATTCTCATAAATATTTATTAAGTACCTGTTAATTAGCAGGCTATGTATCAAAAAAACAAAAAAACGTCCTGCCAAACTTGTCGAAACCTCTCTACTGAACCGTGGGAGTGGTATCCCTGGCGGCGCGTGGTAGAGAAGCTGCGGCAAGCTCAGCAGGACGTTCTTTTTAGCTAGTCATTAAGCAGCATTTACGCCAGTTGCTGGGCACCATCTACCGCCTGCTGGCGCTTTTTCTCTACCGAGTCAATCAGTTTGCCGAAGGGCTCGATGAATTTCTCCACCCCTTCTTTCTCCAGCTGAGCAGTTTGAGCGTCGAGGTCGATACCCACCTTGGGCAGGTCGGCCAGCACACGCTGGGCCTTGGCGAGGTCCTGCTCCAGGCGGTCGGCGGGCTGGCCTTTCTGCTTGAAGATGTCCATCGTTTCGACCGGAATGGTGTTCACCGTCTTAGGCCCGATGAGGTTCTCGACGTATTTCAGGTCGTCATACTTCGGGTTTTTGTTGCCGGTGCTGGCCCACAGCAGGCGCTGGGTGTGCGCCCCTTTGCTGCTCAACGCTTCCCAGCGCGGGCCGGCAAAAATCTCTTTGTAGAGCTGGTACGCCTGCTTAGCGCTAGCCAGGGCTACTTCGCCCACCAGTGACTCGGCCAGCTGGCCTTTCTCGCCGCCTTCGGCCGCCAGTTTTTCCAGCTGCGGGTCAATCAGCACGTCGATGCGGCTCAGGAAGAAGCTAGCCACCGAGTCAATATTCTCAAGCGACTGGCCCGCCTTCAAGCGGTCTTCGAGGCCCGCAATAAATGCTTCAGCCACTGCCTTGTAGCGCTCCAGCCCAAAAATCAGCGTCACGTTTACATTGATACCTTCCGAAATGAGCGTGCGAATGGCGGGTAGGCCTTCGAGCGTGGCGGGCACTTTTATCATCACGTTGGGGCGCGCCACATCCTTCCACAGCTGGCGGCCTTCGGCAATGGTGCCTTCGGTGTCGTGGGCCAGCTTGGGCGATACTTCCAGGCTCACGTAGCCGTCGCTCGAGTTGTCGTTGCTCTCGTAGAGGCCCTTAAACAAGTCGCAGGCGGCCTGTACGTCGGCCACAGCCAAGCCCACATAGATATCCTCCGCCGACTTGCCCTGGCGGGCCTGCTCCTTAATGGTCTCGTCGTAGTC
>Ga0160429_1001013_pt1 | contig 16943 bp, 16 predicted proteins | sample SolpanmetagenomR_FD_108199 | JGI IMG/M metagenome (GOLD analysis project Ga0160429, IMG submission 108199) | Solar panel surface microbial communities from Lawrence Berkeley National Laboratory, California, USA - R | ecosystem: Engineered > Built environment > Solar panel > Unclassified ...
GCAGTAGCTCGCTCAGGTAGTGGCAAGCCACACGCAGCACCGATTTGCTTACCGCATTAAGGGGTAGGGTATCCTTAATGTGGCGGACAGGGCTTACCGTAAGCACGATATGAATAGCAGGATTGAGGCGGCGTAACAAAGCATGTACCTCAGCTAGACCATTCACAATCTCATCAGCAGTGAGCAGCTCTTTTTCAAAAAGCGCAGCTGGCAGCTTATGCAGGTTGCTTACCAGTTCGCCGGTTTCGCGCAGGCGGTAGGCCAGGCTGTGCCCAGTGTTAGCACTACCACATCGGCCGTCCGCACAAAGTCGCCGACCCGGCGCACCGTTTCCTGAATGGTTTGCAACAGCTCTACTGGCGACTCAGCGCCGATGGTACTGTGAAAATCATAGCTCTGCCAGCGGCCCCTGGCTTCCACCACGTGCTGCTGCCAGTCTTGGTCTTCACCAGCTGCCGCGCGCAACAATTGCGCTAGCGCTAGCGGTTGAAACACCGTCCCAAAGGGATTGACTAGCGCATTTATCTTATTCAGCCGCAGGCGCTCGCCAATACTATCGGCGAAGCATGAGCCTACCGTGAGAACGCGCGCCGTACGCGCTAGTTGCCGCTCCTGCGGCGCAATAGTTAATTCAGTCCGAAACATGAATTGCAAAGGTAGGCCCAAAAAAAGACGCCCCACCTAGCGGCAGGGCGTCTTCCTAACAAACTGATACCAAGCACCTAGGCAGCCACCACGCGGAACTTAACCGTGTGCTTTACTTCCTTGTGCAGGTTGAGGGTAGCGGTATAATCACCAGCCGTAGCGGGCTCCTGATCAAAGCTCAGGCGCTTGCGGTCGATGTCAATGCCCTTATTTTTCAAGGCTTCTGCCAGTTGCAGGGTAGTAACGCGGCCAAAGATTTTGCCGGTTTCACCCACCTTAGCGGGCAGGTCAAATACCTGGTCACCAACTTGGTCAGCAATACCTTGTGCGTCAGCCTGTACTTTCTCTGCCTTGTGAGCAGCTTGGCGTACGTTCTCAGCTACGATTTTCTTAGCCGACTTGTCAGCTAGCATAGCCAAGCCTTGGGGCAACAGGTAGTTGCGGCCGTAGCCAGATTTTACCGTTACGAGGTCGTTCTTATAGCCCAGACCCTTAACGTCGTCTTTCAGAATGATTTCCATGTCTTCAGGTCTATTTCAGAGCGTCAGTTACGTAGGGCATCAGGGCCAGGTGACGGGCTTTATCCACGGCCTGAGCCACTTTGCGCTGGAATTTCAGGCTAGTGCCCGTGATGCGGCGGGGCAGCAAGCGGCCCTGCTCGTTCACGAATTTCAGCAAAAAGTTCGGGTCTTTATAGTCCACGTACTTAATGCCATTTTTCTTGAAGCGGCAGTTCTTGTTGCGCGTGTCAACGGGCTTGTTGCCGTTGTTGCGGTCGTTGTTGCGGTTATTGTTCGTAGCCATCGTATTTGCGTGCTAGAGGGTTACTGAGCTGCTACTTCGGCCGGTTGGGCCTTCTGCTGGTTCATCTCACCATTGCGGCGGCGCTCATTGTAGGTCACCGAGTGCTTATCAAGCACGGTGGTCAAAAAGCGGATAACGCGCTCGTCGCGGCGGAAAGCCAACTCGAGTACGTCTACGATGTTACCTTCCCCGCTGTGATTGTAAGTCAGCGTGAAATAATAACCAGTGGATTTCTTTTGAATCGGGTAAGCCAGCTTGCGCAAGCCCCAGGCTTCAGTAGAAATGAGGTCGGCGCTATTTTCCTTAAGCACCTGCGAGAACTTCTCGACCGTCTCTTGCACCTGGCCCTCGTTTAGCACGGGAGTGAGGATGAAGACCGTCTCGTAATTTCTTACGTCCATTGACGGGGTTGATTTTGTAAAAGTGAAAAAAATGAATCGGGGGGCAAAGGTACTGATTTTATGGCGCATTCCCAAAGGGTTAATAGATTATCCCTTAACTTCAAAACTGAATAGGGGGTAGGGAGGCAGCAACCAGTAGTATACACCAATCAATTTTAAGAATAGTGGCCAATCGATTGGATAATAAAACCAAAACCATTGTGCCGAAGTTGGCCAAGCAGCCAATACCTTAGTAATAATCAAGGCTGGAAAAAAGGCAATAGCTGGTGTTTAGTTTGCTTCCAAATAAGCTTAAGCATCCTGAAAATGGCTTTCTGACCTTTGCCGCCCGCGATTCCTAGCCTACATTTGTACCCCGGAAAGGGTACGCCCGCAATCCGTTTTTACCGGTTCGTTTGGATGATGAATAGCTTTCTATCACGCACCAGTTCTTGGGTGCTCGCACTATTTCTAGCCGTCGCGGCTCCGGCCCTGGCTCAGGAGGCTGCCACTGTCAGCAAAGCCGGCGTGGCGCCTGGCGGCGCTGCCGGCGCTACGCCGGGTACGGCCGCCGCACCCGCTGCTGCCCCTCAAGGGGCTGGCGGTGGTGATGCTGCGGCTATCGCAGCTGGCGATGCGTTGTTTAAAAACAACTGCGCACAGTGTCACGCTGTAAATGATAAGGTGGTTGGGCCTGCTCTGGCAGGCATTACCAAACGCCGTTCCATTTCATGGCTCATCCCATGGATACACAACTCGGCAAAAGTTATTGCTAGCGGCGATGAATATGCTGTAAAGTTGTATAACGACAACGGAAAGCAACAAATGCCTGCTTTCCCGCAACTGTCAGACAAAGAAATTACTAGCATCATTGCTTGGGTTACTTAGCAAGAAGGTGGTACAAATGCTGCTGTTGGTGGTGCCACTGCTGGTAACGCTCCTGCTGCTGATGGACAGGCTGGTACTGCAACTGCTGGGGATGCAGCTGGTGGCTACACCGACATCTTACTGATTGTACTAGTAGTAGTACTGATTGTGTTGGTTGTGACGCTTGCCATCATTGCTAACCTAATGAAGGATGTGCTGCAAGGCCGTAAGGATTTGGACGGTCGTGATATTGAAGTGCTCGAGCAGCGCTTTGATTGGGCAAAATTGTACCAGTCGCCTGCTCTGCGCGGAATAGTAGGGGTAGTGTTTGCCGTAGTCCTACTATACGTGGGTGTACAAAGCGTCATGGCTGTTGGCCTCACGCAAGGCTATCAACCCACCCAGCCAATTGCCTTCTCCCACAAGATTCACGCTGGTGAGAATCAAATAAATTGCGCGTACTGCCATACCTCAGTATATAAAGGCAAATCAGCAAATATTCCTTCGGCTAACATCTGTATGAACTGCCACTCGCAGATCAAAACAGAATCCCCTGAGATCAAAAAGATTTACCGCGCTATTGAGCGCAAACAACCTATTCAGTGGGTGCGTATTCACAACCTCCCTGATTTGGCATATTTCAACCACTCGCAGCACACGCAGGTTGGCGGCATTCAGTGCCAGACTTGCCACGGTCCTATTCAAAACATGGAAGTGGTGTACCAGTACTCTGCCCTCACTATGGGCTGGTGCATCAACTGCCACCGCGAGACGCCGCTTAACACAAAAGGAAACGCGTATTATGACAACCTCGTGAAACTGCACGACAAGTCAAATAACGCAGTACCGTTCACCGTATCGTCAAACGGCGGTACCGAGTGCTCTAAGTGCCACTACTAAATTTTTCTAGCAAGCTTTTATAAAGACATAAGTCAACAACCGATATAGCAGCACTCTGATGCTTCTATATCGGTTGTTACTTACTATAAATGTCTCATTACTGATAAAATGAAATACTGGAAGGGAATTGAAGAGCTAGACAACTCACCGGAGTTTGTAAAAAACGCTTTTGCTGAGTTTCCCGACTTTCTGCCGGTGAAAGAAGGCCGCGCGGGTACTGCCGATGATGCATCAGTTGCTCCGCGTCGTGATTTTTTGAAGTTAATGGGCTTTAGCGTAGCTGCAGCTACGTTGGCTGCATGTGAAACTCCGGTTCACAAAGCAATCCCCTATCTGAATAAACCGGAAGAAGTAGATCCTACTATTTCTAACTTTTACGCTTCTACTTATTTTACTGGTTCTGATTACAACGCTGTTTTGGTTAAGAACCGTGATGGTCGACCAATTAAGTTAGAAGGTAATCCAGAATCTCCTGTAACTCGCGGTGGTCTTTCGGCCCGCGCACAAGCAGCTGTCCTCAACTTATACGACGGAGCACGTTTGCGTCAGTTTGCCATAAAGGGCAAACCTGTTGAGTTCGAGCAACTCGATGCAGCAGTTCGAACTGGCCTCGCTAGCGCAACTGGTAAAGTGGCACTCGTGTCACCTACTATTATCAGCCCAAGTACAAAGCGCGCTATTGCAGCTTTAACTGGTCGCTATCGCAATGTTGAGCACATCATGTATGATGTGAATTCAGCATCCGGTTTGATCCAGGCAAACGGTGGCGTATTACCCGCTTATGATTTTAGCCGCGCTAATGTTATCGTTAGTCTAGGAGCGGACTTCTTAGGCACATGGATATCACCTGTTGAGTATTCACGTCAGTACGTGACCAACCGGAAAGTGCGAGCCGACAATGCAGCGGTAAAGCCTACCATGTCGCGACACTTTCAGTTTGAAACTGCGCTCTCCTTAACAGGCTCTAATGCAGACGTACGAGTAGCAGTGAAGCCCTCAGAAATGGGTGCAATTGCGCTTGCTCTTTACAATGCTGTTACCGGTGCAGGTGCAACAACTGGTTTATCTGCTCTCACTCAAAAGCAAGTAACACAGGCCGCAACAGAATTGCGGAATAATCGTGGTGCCTCTTTAGTAGTGTCTGGGTCAAATGACCCCGCTGTTCAAGCAATAGTAGCGGCTACTAACCAGGCTCTTGGCAACGTAGGTACTACTTTAAGCTTATCGGCTCCTTCATTCGTACGTCAGGGTGATGATGCTCGTATGACACAGTTCGTTAACGAACTGAAAAGTGGTGCTATCGGAGGCGTTATTTTCTATAACGCTAACCCAGTATATGACCACCCACGTGGGGAAGAAATAAAGGCTGCACTGCCTAAAGTAGCATTAAGTATTTCACTTAATGACCGCTTAGATGAAACTGGTTCGCTTTGTCAATACCAAGCTCCTGACAGCCATTGGTTAGAATCTTGGAATGACTATGAGCCTAAACGCGGCTTTATGAGCTTAGCTCAGCCTGCGATTACGCCTTTGTTCAAAACGCGTCAAGCTCAAGAGACTTTCTTGCGTTGGGCTGGCTCAAATGAATCGTATTATAACTTCTTGAAAGATGGTTGGCGCACGGTACTAGGTGCCAATGGTGGGTTTCAAGCTGCTTGGGACAAGGTCGTACACGATGGTGTCGCGAATGGCTCTGCTTTGACAACTACGCCATTTACTGGCCAAGTGATAAGCGTAGCAGAAGCTACAAGCCGTATTGGAAGCACAGCTAAAACTGGTATAGAAGCTGTATTATACGAGAAAGTTGGCATTGGTCAAGGTGGGGTAGAGGCTAACAACCCTTTCCTACATGAATTGCCAGATCCGATTTCAAAGGCTACTTGGGGTAACTATGTTGCTGTGCCTCGTAAGATGGCCGAAGCACAGAAGTGGAGCCAAGGCGATGTGCTCAAAGTGAGTGCTAATGGCAAAAGCATTGAAGTTCCAGTACTAGTTCAGCCTGGTCAAGCGGAGGGTACAGTTAGTATTGCTGTTGGTTACGGGCGTACAAAGACTGGTAAAGTTGGTGATTCAGTTGGTGCTAATGCATTCGTCTTAGCTCAGTCAACCGCTAGTAGTACGTTATATCATAACATTGTAACGCTGGAAAAAACAGGCGCTACAAACCCTATTGCCCAGACGCAGACGCACCATACTATCATGGATCGCCATGAGGTTGTGCAAGAAAATACGTTGGCTAAATACCGGGAAAACCCTAAGGAGGTAACTGAGTATGAGCTAATTGCTACCCCTGATGGTTTAGAAAAACCGAATAAGGTTTCTCTCTGGCAAGACTACCAGTACAATGACCACCATTGGGGTATGGCCATTGATCTTAACTCCTGCATTGGGTGCGGTTCTTGTGTTATTGGTTGTCAAACTGAGAATAACATCGCGGTTGTAGGCAAGCAACAAGTAATCAACCGTCGTGAAATGCACTGGATGCGCATCGACCGTTATTATAGCTCAAACCATCATGAGGATGAGTTCGAGAAGAATGGTAAGTTGAAGACATATGCTGAGATGGAAGATCCTTCGGATAATCCACAGGTAATTTTTCAGCCTATGATGTGCCAGCACTGTAACCATGCTCCTTGCGAGACGGTATGCCCTGTGCTAGCTACTACCCATAGTTCAGAAGGCTTAAACCAGATGACATATAACCGTTGTGTGGGTACTCGTTATTGCGCTAATAACTGCCCGTATAAGGTTCGTCGTTTTAACTGGTTCTCCTACTACTCGAATGAAAAATTCGAAGACGTAAACGGCCATATGTTCACTGACCTTGGCCGCATGGTACTTAACCCTGACGTTACAGTGCGTGCACGAGGCGTTATGGAGAAGTGCTCGATGTGCGTGCAGCGCATTCAGCTTGGTAAGTTGGAAGCTAAGAAGCAGAAGCGCCGTCCAAAAGATGGTGAAATTGTAACTGCTTGTGCACAGTCATGCCCTACTGAAGCTATTCTCTTCGGTGATATGCGCGATCCAAGCAGCCGTCTAAGTCAACTGTTGCGCAGAGAAGATGGGGAACGTGCTTTCCACGTGTTGGATTCTATTAACGTTCAGCCAAATATCACTTACTTGACCAAGATTCGTAATGGATCAGCTGAGTTTTTTCCTGCAGAGGAAAACGCTTAGATTAGTAGTGCTTCGAAATAATACAGTCTAGTCATTAAAAATAATCACTATGCAGCACGTATCACCAGTACGCGAACCACTCGTAACAGGTGGAAAGACGTACCACGATGTAACGCAGGATATATGCTACCAAGTAGAGGCTGCCCCAAACATTCGGTGGATGGGTGCCCTAGGAGTATCTCTTATTCTGCTTGGAGTATTCTTTTATTCAGTATACCGTACTCTTTGGTATGGCATAGGTGAGTGGGGTCTGAATAAGACTATTGGCTGGGCTTGGGATATCACCAACTTCGTTTGGTGGGTAGGCATAGGCCATGCTGGAACGCTGATTTCCGCAGTATTGCTCCTATTTCGGCAGAAGTGGCGTTCATCCATTAACCGTGCTGCTGAGGCAATGACAATTTTTGCTGTAATCTGCGCAGCTATGTTTCCAGTATTGCACATGGGGCGTCCATGGTTGGCCTTCTATGTATTCCCGTTACAAAACACGCTTGGTTCATTATGGGCGAACTTTAACTCGCCTTTGTTGTGGGACGTGTTTGCTATCTCGACCTACTTTACTGTATCGCTAGTTTTTTGGTATACAGGCCTGGTTCCGGATTTTGCTACTATTCGAGACCGCGCTAAAGGTAAAATTGCGAAATTCAGCTATTCCATGCTTAGCATGGGTTGGACTGGATCAGCAAAGCATTGGTCGCGTTATGAAACAGTATCGCTCATTTTAGCAGGCGTTTCAACTCCGCTTGTTCTTTCGGTACACACTATTGTATCGATGGACTTTGCTACTTCAGTTGTACCAGGTTGGCACACGACTATTTTTCCTCCATACTTTGTAGCCGGTGCTATATTCTCCGGCTTTGCAATGGTATTGACACTGATGCTTATTACTAGAGTGGTGTTCAAACTAGAGGACTACATTACTCTTGAGCATATTGCTCTCATGAATAAAATCATGATGGTAACCGGTTCTATTGTGGGTGTAGCGTATATAACTGAATTCTTTATTGCTTGGTATTCACAAGTGGAGTATGAGCAATATGCGTTTATTAACCGTGCTACAGGACCGTATTGGTGGGCATATGCAAGCATGATGACTTGTAATGTTATTACTCCACAGCTTGTTTGGTTCCGTCGAGTGCGCTATAGCATTGTGTTGACCTTTATCCTCTCAATAATTGTAAACATCGGGATGTGGTTCGAGCGCTTCGTAATCATTGTTACTTCGCTACACCGTGATTACTTGCCCTCATCATGGGCAATGTTTTCTCCAACCCGAATTGACGTTGGCGTCTATGTAGGCACAATAGGCTTGTTTTTTACACTGTTCTTGCTTTTTGCAAAATTCTTCCCTGTCATTAACATGGCAGAAGTGAAAGCGATATTGAAGTACACTGTGAATGATGGTCCTACTTATGGAGGCGCAAATGAAGGTGGAGGCCGATTGACCTCGCATACTTCTCCTGCTCCATATGCTACTCCCGGTGTCCCAGCTTCCGCTCCAGTAAACTACGATAAGCAAAATGACTAGCCCTGCTATTACTGCTACATCAGTTGCTACACCAGTGGCTACTCATAGCTCCACAAAACGCTTTGCTCTCGGTGTATTTGAAGACGAGGATGTGCTTCTACACGCTGTTGATAATGTTCGGGCAGCTGGGGTAAAAATATACGAAGTATTCTCGCCCTACCCCATCCATGGAATTGATGACGCGCTAGGAATTGAGCGCTCGCGGTTGCCCATCGCTGCATTCTTTTATGGAATGTGCGGATTAGCATTTGCGCTCTGGATGCAGATTTATATGCTAGGCTTCGACTGGCCGATGATAATTGGCGGTAAGCCCCACATAGCATTACCTGCCTTTATTCCTGTCAGTTTTGAGTTGACGGTATTCTTTACCTGTCACGGAATGGTTATCACCTTTTATACCATATCCAAACTCTATCCGCGCTTTAAAACTCCAGTGCTGGATGTTCGCTCTACTGATGACAAGTTCATTATGGCCATCGAGTTGGACGAGAATAGTTCACAGATGCCTAAGTTGACTCAACTACTCCGTGAAAATGGTGCTAGCGAGGTCAATCACAAGGAAATGACTAAATTTTAGCAATGTCGCTCTCTCTCAAATACGGGCTGTCTGTGGCCTCCCTAGCGCTGAGTGTAGGCCTAGTTTCATGCTCTCCAGATGCAAATGACCCTGGTGTCGAATATGCACCTGAGATGTACGAATCAATTCCATATGAGCCCTTGCGGCAGATAACCTTCAACAAGGTTAACTCCTTTGGAATAAATCAACGCACTCCAGCCTCTGGTACTGTTCCAAGAGGTAAATTGGCTTACTTCGACCATATCCCGAAGGATAGCGTTGGCATCGCAGAAAAAGTCCTTCGTAATCCGTATGCATATACCAAGGAGAATATGCAAGAAGGACAAGTATTATTCACCCGCTTTTGCCAACATTGTCATGGTGAAAAAGGTGATGGTCAAGGACCAGTAGGAGTAAAATTTAAAGGTGTGCCTAATTATTCTGCAGGTGCTTATAAGACAATGAATGATGGACACATCTATCATGTCATAGAATGGGGTCGTAATAGGATGATGCCACATGGTTCACAGGTGAACCCTGAGGAACGTTGGAAGATAGCTATGTACGTTCGAGTACTGCAACTCAATAACGACCCAGCTGACTTACCCAAATTGGTTAAGGTAACTGCACCCGTTGCATTAACAAGTGCTTCAATGGGTGATGCTTCAGCAATGACGGACGGCAACAATCAGAAGCCTGAAGGTAAAGCGCAAGCTAAAACAGGTTCTGAAACACCTGGCCAAGGGACTGTTGGTCGTAACGGTTCAAGCAAATAGATAAGCTATGTCAACTCTGACTCATCATCACGAACCTGCTGCTGTAGAGCAGCTTGTACTAGGCCCAAAAGTACAGCGAACATTTTTTGCTATTATTGGGGTAGGACTGTTCTTACTTATCGTTGGCATCATTGCGGCTTTTCTGCATACTGGTGAACACGCTGAGGCAGCAAAGATCCCTGGGAAAATTGCTCATGAAGAGGGCCATTCAGTTTTAGTGCGTCGCGTACTTGTTAGCCTGTGGCATAGTAATCTATTCTTCGTAGGGGTTTCTGCTATTGGTACTGTATTCATGGCAATTCAATACGTCGCCTATGCTGGCTGGTCAGTAGTAGTAAAACGTATCAACGAAGCGCTATCTGCTTGGATTATACCGGGCGGAGTCATAATGGTTGTTTTGTTCCTGTTAGGTCGCCATGACATTTTTCATTGGACCCATGATGGTATAATGACTAAAGGATCAGCGAATTACGATAAAATTGTAGCAGGCAAGTCTGGGTTCTTAACGCTTGGATTCTATCTGATCAGGATGATCTCTTACCTGACCATCTGGGCAGTTTTCTCATGGCGCCTGCGCCAGCTGTCACTTCAAGAAGACGCTTTCGGTGGCACTCGTTATTTTCACTTGAGTATTACTACAGCGGCCTTGTTTCTAGTTTTATATGCTGTTACATCATCAATGTCTGCTTGGGACTGGGTGATGTCAGTTGATGTACATTGGTTCAGTACCATGTTTGGCTGGTATGTATTTGCCTCTTGGTGGGTTTCTGGTATTGCTGCCACTACTCTCATTGCGATTTTTCTGAAGCAGGCTGGCTACCTGCGCTTCATGAATGCTAACCACTTCCATGATCTAGGAAAGCTTATGTTCGGATTCAGCATATTCTGGACTTATGTATGGTTTTCTCAATTCATGTTGATATGGTATGCTAACTTGCCTGAAGAAGCAGTTTACTATAACCAGCGTTTAGGAGGGTTTGAAGGCCGTTATACTTGGATATTCTACTTTAACTTGGTTATCAATTTTGCTTTTCCATTCTTAGTGTTAATGACACGTGATGCTAAGCGTCAAATGATTATCCTTAAGATAGTATGTATAGCCATCTTAATAGGCCATTGGTCTGACTTTTATTTAATGCTCATGCCGGGCACTTTGAAAGGTGATAATGGGTTCTTGATAGAAATAGGAATCGCTATGATATTCTTGGGTGCTTTCCTGATTTTAGTTACTCGTCGACTCTGCGAAGCTTCCCTTATTCCAGTGAACCACCCGTTCATTGAAGAAAGCGTTCATCATACAACCTAACAAAATTGAATTTTTTAGAACCTAGTGTATGCTTTAAATTATAAAGTATACGCTAGGTTTTGGTTCATAATTCAACAAAATGACTACCCTAACTATCCTACTGGTTTTAGCGCTGCTGCTGGTTGTATTCGGCCTTCTGTTTCGCTTACAGATACTAACCGCTATCTTTTCTGGGTCTTATGTACGCCAGATTGGAACCAGTAATCGAGTTAATGCCATCCTGATGTTGGTATTCATGGTATTTGGTGGAGCGGCATTCTTTTGGTCGTTTTCTGAGAATTTCAGTAAGATGAACCCTCCCATTGCATCCATTCATGGCCACGCTATGGAAAAGATGTTTTGGACTACAATGACTGTAATTGGTATTGCTTTCGTAATTACACAAGCACTGCTTTTCATTTACTCATATAAATACCAGCATCAAGAAGGGCGTAGAGCTTACTTCTTTTCCCATAATAACAAAATAGGGGTTATTTGGACAATCATTCCAGCTATTGTTATGGCGGCATTGATTTTTGCTGGCTGGAAAGCATGGACTAGAATTACTGGACCTGCACCTAAAGATTCCATTGTAGTTGAGGTAATGGGGAAGCAATTCAACTGGCTTGTACGCTACCCTGGCCGTGATATGAAATTAGGGGTTATTAATTATCGCTTAATCGACGCTTCTAATGACTTCGGGTTTGATCTGTGTGATAAGGCTGCTCTTGATGATTTCACTGCCTCTGAAATTCATGTTCCGAAAGGACACCCTGTGCTACTGAAAATTCGTTCGCGCGATGTGCTTCATGCGGTATATATGCCTCAGTTTCGAGTACAGATGTATGCTGTTCCGGGTATGCCAACTAGATTTTGGTTTACCCCAACTACTACGACAGACGAAATGCGCGCTAAGCTTGGTAATCCTAAATTTGATTACGAATTAGCGTGCAATCAAATTTGTGGGCAGGGTCACTTTGCTATGAAATTTAAAATCATAGTGGATGAGCCTGATGATTACATTGCTTGGTACGCTGCGCAAACGCCTGTATCGAAGAATGCTGATCTTATGGCTTCATATAAGCAGATGAGTCAGCAAACGGGATTAGGCAAAGGCGGCAGTGATGCTGCTCGTGCGAGTGCAATAGAGGAAACCGGCGAATTGCCTGCTACTCCTTTAGCTGCTCAATCATCCCTCTAGGCTGTATTTTAAAGACAAATTTCTAAATATATGGCGACTAATCTTCCAACCTCTGCTCAGGAACAAGGTGGTATAGGTACCGCTGCCGCGCCTCATATTGAGCACGATGAGCACCTACATGAACACGATGAACATCATGACCAACATTGGTTATGGAAGTATGTGTTCAGTCAAGATCATAAGATGATTGCACGCCAGTTCCTGATTACAGGTATGGTTTGGGCAATCATTGGCGGTCTGTTATCTAGCTTGTTCCGGCTACAATTAGGCTGGCCTGAAGCTACAATGGATTGGCTAAAGCCTTTGTTGGGTAAGTGGGTAGAAGGTGGTAAACTAGCACCTGAATTCTACTTAGCACTCGTAACAATGCACGGTACCATAATGGTATTCTTTGTGTTGACTGCTGGCTTATCGGGCACATTCTCCAACTTCTTGATTCCTCTGCAAGTTGGCGCACGTGATATGGCTTCTGGATTTATGAATATGCTTTCGTACTGGTTCTTATTCCTGTCAAGCATAATCATGTTTGCTTCTCTGTTTTTGGAGACTGGACCAGCTGCTGCTGGCTGGACAATATATCCGCCTCTAAGTGCTTTGCCTCAAGCTATACCGGGTTCAGGTATGGGTATGACAATGTGGCTAGTTAGCATGGTGTTTTTCATTGTTTCCCAGTTGTTGGGCGGTGTCAACTATGTGACTACAGTCATTAATATGCGTACCCGTGGTATGAGCATGAGCAAACTGCCTCTCACTATCTGGGCTTTCTTCTTAACTGCTATTCTGGGCATTCTTTCGTTCCCAGTTCTTTTCTCAGCAGCATTACTGCTTGTTTTTGACCGCTCATTCGGAACATCCTTCTTTCTGTCGGATATCTACATCGCCGGACAAGCATTGCATAACCAGGGTGGTTCACCTGTGTTGTTTCAGCATTTATTCTGGTTCTTAGGTCACCCCGAGGTTTATATTGTTATCATGCCTGCGATGGGTATGGTATCTGAGATTCTGGCTACAAATGCACGCAAACCAATCTTTGGCTATCGTGCTATGATTGGTTCGTTGATTGGAATATCCTTGCTTTCGTTCGTTGTGTGGGCTCACCACATGTTCGTGACAGGCATGAATCCGTTCCTAGGCTCGGTGTTTATGTTCTTAACACTGATTATTGCAGTTCCATCCGGTGTTAAAGTATTCAACTGGCTTGCAACGTTGTGGCGTGGTAATATCCGTTTCACCGCTGCCATGCTGTTCGCTATTGGTTTTGTATCGTTGTTTATCTCAGGTGGACTGACAGGTATTATCCTAGGTAATGCTACTCTGGATATTCAGATGCACAATACCTATTTCGTAGTAGCTCACTTCCACTTGGTAATGGGTTCCTCTGCTTTCTTCGGCTTGTTCGCTGGTGTTTATCACTGGTTCCCAAAGATGTTTGGCCGTATGATGGACGAGAAGTTGGGTTACATTCACTTCTGGTTGACTTTTGTAGGTGTGTACCTCGTGTTTATGCCAATGCACTATGTAGGTATTGCTGGTTTCCCACGTCGCTATTATTCCTGGACTGGATTTGATGCATTCTCTCAGTTTGCTGACTTGAACAAGTTTATTTCAGCAGCAGCAATTCTTGCCTTCTTTGCTCAGTTCATCTTCATCTTCAACTTCTTCTATAGCATTTTCCGTGGCCGGAGAGCTACTGAGAATCCTTGGAATTCTACTACCCTAGAGTGGACGACCCCTATTGTTCCAGGTCATGGTAACTGGCCAGGTGAGATTCCTGCTGTATACCGTTGGCCTTATGACTATAGTAAGCCTGGTTCGGAGCAGGATTTCATTCCGCAGAACGTACCATATTCTCAGACTCCTTCTTCTAATTTGCCTTATGAGCGCGAGTTAGCTGAATAGCTTAACTGAGTAGTTCAAGATTGAACGGGCTGCCTTATTTGGCGGCCCGTTTTTTTGTTTTAAGGATAGTTGAGAAAAGTACAGGAGAAAACTCACGAGTATGTTGTTACAGTAATGCTATGAATAAACCTCATTTTGTGAAACGCTTTGAATTCTGGAGTGTCCTTACTGTAGGCAGTATTTACTTATTAATTCTTGTAGGGGGGGTAGTGCGTGCTACTGGTTCAGGAATGGGGTGCCCAGACTGGCCTAAGTGCTTTGGGCAATGGATTCCGCCAACTGAGATAAGCCAGTTGCCAGCTGATTACAAGCAGGTATATACTGCGCAACGAGTAGCCAAGAATCAGAAATTAGCTCGTACTCTGGCAAGCTTAGGTTTCAGCCAAGTCTCAGGTGAAATATTTGCTCATCCTACTCAGTATATCGAAACTGATTTCAATGCCACTAAAACTTGGATAGAATATCTTAATCGGTTGCTTGGAGCTCTTATTGGAATCTTCGTTTTTGTCACAGCTTTGGTAGCCTTACCTTACTGGCGGCGTGACCGAGCTATTCTTTGGTTAGCAATAGCTAGTTGGTTGCTTACTGGTGCGCAGGGCTGGCTGGGGTCACTAGTAGTTTCTACGAACCTACTGCCTGTAATGGTAACGATTCATATGGGCTTAGCCTTGCTTATCGTGGCTATTCTACTCTATGCGGTGCATTGTGCTCGTCGTGGCTATGTGGCCAGCGCTGACCATAAGGCTAGTAGTGATGTAGGTCACCGACTAGGAGCGAATACAACTGCTTACACTAGCTTAAAATGGCTAGTATTGGCCGCGATAGCTTTGACTTTTGGGCAGATCATCTTAGGAACGCAGGTACGGGAGGAGATTGACCGAATTGCATCAACTATGGGCTACAGTCAGCGTGGAACGTGGATAGCAGCTTTGGGCAGTGTATTTGAAACGCACCGCACACTATCGGCAATTGTAGTACTAACAAACGTAGTGATTGGCTACCAGCTATGGTCTTTGTCAAGGATCGACTTACGACGCTTGGTTGCTGCAACCTGGGTAGTATTAGGTCTCGAAATGGTAGCTGGCATTACGTTAGCGTACTTCGAACTGCCAGCCTTTATGCAGCCCGTCCATCTGACGCTTGCTACTCTACTTTTTGGTGTACAGTTCTTGACAATACTTTCCTTGCGCGAACCGCTGGGGGTAGGGCAAGCAGTAGTGGTAACAAAGCAACCCTTGCAAGCGACTCAAGCGTAGCCAGCCGAGGCTGGGTTAGGCGTACCTTTGCACTAGCAATTATCTCAGGTTAATGACGAAGGCCCGTGCCTATTTTCATCTACTAAAGTTTCGGCTTTCTTTTACGGTAGCATTTTCCAGCGCATTGGGCTACCTGTTAGGCTCATCGACTGTGAACTGGGGACGGGCACTACTCGTATTGCTGGGCGGACTTTTGGTAACTGGAGCGGCAAATATTATCAACCAGGTTTTCGAGAAAGACCTTGATAAGCTAATGCACCGCACCGAAAACCGGCCATTACCTACCGGCCGCATTTCAACGAATGAAGCGTGGGCGTTTTGCGTGGTGCTAGCCCTCGCTGGGTTGGGCCTACTAGCCTACTACTTCAATCCACTCACTGCGGCGCTGTCATTGCTGTCTCTTATCCTGTACGGCTTTATTTACACGCCTCTCAAGACAGTCTCGCCAGTATGTGTTGCTGTGGGAGCAATTCCAGGGGGGCTGCCCCCTCTTATTGGGTGGGTGGCAGCTACTGGTTATGTGGGAGAGGCAGCCTGGGTCTTATTCGGTATCCAGTTCATGTGGCAATTTCCACACTTCTGGGCCATTGCTTGGGTAGCCGACGAAGATTATAAGCGCGCGGGCTTTAAGATGCTCCCTACTCCTGGCAATCGTGACCTACGCACCGCTTTTCAAATTATGACCTATACGGTGCTGCTCATCCCAGTTTCCTTACTACCATTGGTACTAGGCATCTCAGGACGGGTATCGGCAGGCGTAGCACTGGTTTGCGGAGTGCTCTTTACGCTGCTTACTGTGCGCCTAATGCCCACGCAAGACCGCAAAGCTGCCCTAAGCATCATGTTCGCTTCGTTCCTCTATTTACCCATCGTACAGATTGCGCTGCTTTTGGACAAAGTTTGATTTATAGTTGTTAGTCTACTGTTGAGGGGTAGGGAGCCATTAGCTGGCGCACCCACGACGAGACTACTACTTTCTTTTAACTTTTCGATAATTTATTTTAAATGAAAACTTCTGAAGCTACGCTTGCCGATAAGGAGTTAGGCCTGGGCTGGCACCCGAAGCGCGTGCTACTCATTTTGCTGATTTTTAGCATTGTGATGATGTTTGCTGCTTTCACAAGCGGCTACATTGTGCGGCGCGATGAAGGCAACTGGCGCGAGTTTGAATTGCCAGCTAGCTTGCTATTCAACTCCATCATTATTGCCTTAAGCAGCGCCACTATGCAGTGGGCGTACTACTCAGCATCGCACGACGAGGTAAAGCGTGCTAACTTGGGTCTCCTCCTCACGTTGGGTTTAGGCATCGCATTTCTATTTGGGCAAATGCATTCGTGGGGTGACCTTGTGGCGGGCCACACATTCTTTGGCGGGGCAGATGCCAACCCTTCCGGCTCCTTTGTGTATGTGCTCATGGGAGTACATGCTTTCCACCTCATAACGGGACTTGTTTTCGTCGCGGTAGTTTTAAAGCGAAGCCTTAATTATCAAGTGCATTCGCGCGCTACACTCTCGATTGGTAACGCTACTTTGTACTGGCACTTCTTGGGTGGGCTTTGGCTGTACCTGTATTTGTTCCTACTTTTGAACCACTAAACGGGAATTTGGCGTAAAGCCCGCCTGTCCATCTGTTGTCCGTTATGGCCCACTCCACTACTTTGCAGCCCGC
>Ga0160429_1001014_pt1 | contig 16924 bp, 13 predicted proteins | sample SolpanmetagenomR_FD_108199 | JGI IMG/M metagenome (GOLD analysis project Ga0160429, IMG submission 108199) | Solar panel surface microbial communities from Lawrence Berkeley National Laboratory, California, USA - R | ecosystem: Engineered > Built environment > Solar panel > Unclassified ...
AGCACGATCCGGAAGAACGTGGCGAAGGGCCCGCAGCCGTCGATCGCCGCGGCCTCGTCCAGCGTGCGCGGGATGCCGCGCATGAACTGGACCATGAGGAAGACGAAGAAGGCGTCGGTGGCCAGGAACTTGGGGACGATGAGCGGCAGCGGGGTGTTGACCCAGCCGAGCGCGTTGAACAGCACGTACTGCGGCACGACGAGCACGTGGTGCGGCAGCAGCAGCGTGCCGATCATGAGCGCGAACCACACGCCCCGCAGCGGGAAGCGCAGCCGGGCGAACGCGTAGGCGGCGAGCGAGCAGGAGACGACGTTGCCGACGACGACCCCGACGGAGACGACGAGGCTGTTGGTGAAGAACCGGGCGAAGCTGACCCCGGGGATCCCCGTCCAGCCGTCGGCGTAGTTCTTCGGGGTGAAGGACCGGGGCAGGACGTTGAGGTTGTTGGCGATCTCCTGCGGCGACTTGAACGACGTCCCGATGAGGTAGGCGATCGGGTACAGCGCGACGACCAGCAGGACCAGGAGGACGACGTGCGCCACGACGCTGCGCGCCGTCCGCGCCGGCCGTCCACCGGCCGCGGGTGCCTGCGGCGCCAGCGGCGCGGAGGCCAGGGTGCTCGGGGCGGTGGTCATCAGTGCTCCCCCTCGTCGGCGTAGTGCACCCACAGCGAGCCGCTGCGGAACACGATCGCGGTGATGACCCCCAGCACGAGCAGGAAGCCCCAGGCCATCGCCGAGGCGTAGCCCATCTGGAAGTCGCCGAAGCCGCGCAGGTAGAGGTACAGCGTGTACAGCAGCGTCGAGTCGGCCGGGCCGCCCGTGCCGCCGCTGATGACGAACGCGGCCGTGAAGCCCTGGAACCCGGCGATCGTCTCCAGCACCAGGTTGAAGAAGAGCACCGGCGAGAGCATCGGCAGCGTGATGCTCCAGAACTGCTGGAAGCGGCCGGCCCCGTCGAGGGACCCGGCCTCGAACATCTCGGCGGGGATCTGCTTCAGGCCGGCCAGGAAGATGACCATCGGCGCGCCGAACTGCCAGGCCGCGAGCAGCACCAGCGTGCCCAGCGCCGTCGACGGGTTGGTGATCCAGCTGCGCCCGCTGATGCCGACGACGGAGAGGATGTCGTTGATCGCCCCCGAGCCGCCGAACAGCGTCTGCCACACGATGGCGACGGCGACGCTGCCCCCGAGCAGGGACGGCACGTAGAACAGCGCCCGGTACAGCCCGACACCCCGGCGGTCGCGGTAGAGCAGCAGCGCGACGCCCAGGGCCACCGCCAGCTTCAGCGGCACCGAGACCACGGCGAAGACCAGCGTCGCCTTGACCGCGTTCCAGTACTGCGGGTCGTCGGTGAGCATGCGGACGTAGTTCTCGAGCCCGACCCACTGCGGTGACTGCAGCAGGTCGTAGTCGGTGAAGCTGAGGTAGAGCGAGTACAGCATCGGGAACAGCGTGATCCCGAAGAGCCCGACGAACCACGGCAGCAGGAACGTGTAGCCGGCCACGGCCTCCCTACGCCGCCGCGGGCTGCCCCCCGGGGCGGGCGGGCGCGCCGCGCGGCGCGCGCTGAGCCGCGGTGGTCGGGAGACCGTGTCGGCCATGGTGACGCTCCTGTCCGGGGGTGGGGTCGTCGGGACGGTCACGGGGTCAGCCGTTCCGCACTCAGCTGCCGGCGCGCTTGAGCGCCGAGTTGGCCTGGGAGACGAACTCCTTGGCCGCGTCGGCGATCTGCGCCCGGCCGAAGGCGACGTTCTCCGCGGCCGAGGTGAGCAGCGTGCCGATCTGCGAGTCCCCCTGCGCCGGGACGGGCGGCGTGTCGCCCGCGCCGGCGACGACGCGCTCGTCGTAGGCCACGACGTACTTCAGCTGGTCGCTGAACGTGGGGCTGATCGCGTCCCGGATCGCCTTGCTCGGCGGCAGTCCGCGCTCGGTGCCGAGCGCTTCGCCCGCGGACTGGTCGTTGTCGAAGAAGTTGATGACGTCGACGACGGTGGGGATGTTCTTGCCACGGGCGTACGCGGTGAAGAACTGCGACGGACGGGCGTAGTTGCCCTTGAGGGGGCCCGGCAGCGGCACGAGCAGCAGCTCGTGGTCGGTGGCCTTGGCGAGCTCGGTCAGCTGGTTGTCGTAGGTGAAGCTGCCGGTGGTCTGCTTGGTCGTCACGGTGTTCTTCGAGATGTCGCCGCTGTTGGCCGGCTGGCTCACCTCGGCGGGCGAGGCGCCCCCGTTCTTGCGCAGGCCGTCCCACAGCGTGAACCACTTCACGACCTCGGCCTCGCCGAAGCCCAGCGCCTGGCCGTCGTAGAGGTTCTTGCCGTTCTGGCGCAGCCAGGGCTCCATCCAGCTGAGGTTGGCGCTCTCGTCACGCGTCCCCCAGACACCGTTGGACGCCTTCGTGACGGCGGCGGCCCACACGCCGAACGCGTCGTAGTCGGCCCAGCCCGTCTCCGGCGGCACCAGGCCCAGCGGCTGCAGCACCGTGGCGTCGACGACGAAGGCCTGGGTGTTCGAGGCCAGCGGCATGGCGTAGAGCTTGTCGTCCACCTTGCCGGTGCCGAGCAGCTTCGGGTCGATCTGGTCGGTCTTCAGCGTCTTGCCGACCCACGGGTCCAGCTGTGCGATGAGCTTCTTGTTCGCGTACTCGCGCAGGGCCCGGTTGTCGATCTGGATGAGGTCGGGCGCGTTGCGGCCGGCGGCGGCGGTGTTGATCTTGTCGTAGTAGCCGCTGTAGCCCTGCCACTGCGTCTTGAACGTGACGTTGGGGTGGGCCTTCGTGTAGAGGTCCAGGACCTTCTGGGTGTTCTCGGCCCGCGCCGGCCCGCCCCACCAGGCGACGGTGAGGACGACGGGCTTGCTGGTCTCCGGAGCGGCCCCGGCCGAGGCCCCGGCGGAGGCCGTGTCGCCGCCCCCGCCCCCGCCGCACGCCGCGAGGCCGAGGAGCGAGGCGCCCAGGGCGCCGGTCAGGAACGAGCGGCGGCCAGGAGCGACGAGTCGGGACGGGGTGCGCCCGGAGGGGGTGGTCATCGTGATCTCCTTCGATCGGTGACGCGCCGGCGGCGGCGCTGCCGGTGGCTGGCCCCCATTGCGGCACAGCCGGGCGCCCTCGTCAAGCGCTTTCCCGCCGCTTTCCACAAAGGTTTTCAGTCCGTGACCCGCGCACGGCCGTGCGGGGGCGGTCCGGCGGGGCGGCCTGCTTGACACGGCGCGCCGCCAGGGTGCTGACTTGGCCGCAAAGGTTTGCAGCGGCGCCCCCGGCGCCCTCGCCCCGACTCGCGGAGGAGTCCCCCATGACCGTCCACCTCACACCCGCCGACGGCTCCAGCCGCACCCGCTGCGCGATCGTCGGCCTGGGCGGGCGGGCCCAGATGTACGTCCGCGCGCTCGCGGCCACGCACGCCGACCGCAACGAGCTCGTCGCCTTCTGCGACGTCAACCAGACCCGCATGGACGCCCACAACAAGGCGCTGCGCGAGGACCACGACCACGACCCCGTGCCCACCTACGCGGCGTCGGACTTCACCACCATGCTCGCCGAGCAGCGCGTGCAGACGGTCGTCGTGACGACCCTGGACCGCACCCACGACGAGTACATCGTCGCGGCGCTGCAGGCCGGCTGCGACGTGGTGACCGAGAAGCCCATGACCATCGACGCGGAGCGCTGCCGGCGCATCCTGGACGCCCAGGAGGCGTCGGGCCGCTCGGTGACCGTGACCTTCAACTACCGCTACAACCCCGCCCACGCCAAGGTCCGCGAGGTGATCGCCTCGGGCGCGATCGGCGAGATCGGCTCCGTGCACTTCGAGTGGGTGCTCGACACCCGCCACGGCGCCGACTACTTCCGCCGCTGGCACCGCGACAAGGCCAACTCCGGTGGCCTCATGGTCCACAAGGCCACCCACCACTTCGACCTCGTCAACTGGTGGATCGCGTCCAGCCCCGAGACGGTGTTCGGCCTGGGCCGGCTGTTCTTCTACGGCGACGAGAACGGCGCGCGCCGCGGCCTGGCCCGCGGCTACGAGCGCGCGCACGGCGCCGCCGAGGCCGCCGACGACCCCTTCGCGCTGCAGCTGGACTCCTCCGAGAACCTCACGGCCCTCTACCTCGACGCCGAGCACGAGGACGGCTACCACCGAGACCAGAACGTCTTCGCCCCCGGCGTCACCATCGAGGACGACATGTGCGTGGCGGTCCGCTACCGCAGCGGCGCCACGATGAGCTACCACCTCACGGCCTACTCCCCCTGGGAGGGCTACCACGTCGTGTTCAACGGCAGCGAGGGCCGCCTCGAGCTCGACGTGGTCGAGAACGCCTTCGTCGACCCGGTCACCGCGAGCCGTGCCCCGGGGGAGGCGCTGCACGGCGTCGACGGCCACGAGGCCGACGCGGGGGCCGGCACACGCCTGACGCTGCGCCGCCTGTGGGAGCGGCCGGTCGAGCTCGAGCTGCCCGACACCTCCGGCGCCGGCCACGGCGGCGGGGACGAGCGGATGCTGGCCGACATCTTCGGCGAGCCCGCGGGCCCCGACCCGCTCGGCCGGGCGTCCACCCAGCTCGACGGGGCACGCTCGCTGCTCACCGGCCTCGCCGCGAACCGGTCCTTCGAGACGGGCCTGCCCGTGCGCGCGGACGACATCCTGCCCCTGTAGCCCGCAGTCCCCCCGAACCCGCACCTGCGAACCACCGGAGACCCCGTGCGCCCGCTCACGCTCGACGACGACCGCCTCCTGCCGACCGATCCCGGGGTGCGCGCGCTGGCCCGGGAGGTCTACGGGCACGTGCGCGACCTGCCCATCACCAGCATGCACGGCCACGTGGAGGCGCAGGTCCTCGCCGACGACGAGCCGTTCGGGGACCCCGCGCAGCTGCTCGTGGTCCCCGACCACTACGTGACCCGGATGCTCGTCTCGCAGGGCACCCGGCCCGAGGACCTGGGCGTCCCGCGCGCCGACGGCGGGCCCGTCGAGCAGGACGGGCGGGAGATCTGGCGGCGCTTCTGCGCGGGGTGGCACCTGTTCCGCGGCACGCCCAGCCGCTACTGGCTCGAGCACGAGCTGCACGACGTCTTCGGCGTGCGCGTGCACCCCTCGCCCGAGACGGCGGACGAGGTCTACGACCAGCTCGCCGAGCGCATCGCGAGCCCGGAGTTCCGCCCGCGCGCGCTGTTCGACGCCTTCGGCGTGGAGCTGCTGGCCACCACCGACGCGCCGGCGAGCCGGCTGGAGCACCACGCGGCCATCGCGGCCTCGGACTGGTCCGGGACGGTCGTGCCGACGTTCCGCCCCGACGCCCTGGTCCAGCTGGACCGCCCGGGCTGGAAGCAGGACGTCGAGGAGCTCGCGGAGGTCGCGGGCACCGACGTCGGCGACTACGACGGGTTCCTCGCGGCGCTGCGCCAGCGCCGCGAGCACTTCGTCGCGATGGGCGCCCGCGCGACCGACCACGGCCACCTGACGGCCGACTCGACCCCGCTGGGCCACGCCGACGCCGCGCGCGTGTACGCCTCCGCCCGCTCCGGGTCGGTCGGCCCGGGCGACGCCGCGGCGTTCGCCGCCCACATGCTGTTCGAGATGGCGCGGATGAGCCGCGACGACGGCCTCGTCATGCAGATCCACCCCGGCGTCCTGCGCAACCACGACCCGGGCGTCCACGAGCGGTTCGGGGCCGACAAGGGCTTCGACATCCCGGTCCCCGTCGACTTCGTGCACGGCCTGCGCCCGCTGCTGTCGGCGTTCGGCTCCGACCCGGCGTTCCGCTGCGTGCTGTTCACGGTCGACGAGACGACGTTCTCCCGCGAGCTCGCCCCGCTGGCGGGGGCCTACCCCTCGGTCCGCCTGGGCGCGCCGTGGTGGTTCCTGGACTCGCCGCTGGCGATGCGCCGCTTCCGCGAGGCCGTCACCGAGACCGCCGGCTTCTACAACACCTCGGGCTTCGTGGACGACACGCGGGCGTTCGCCTCGATCCCCGCGCGCCACGACGTGGCCCGCCGCGTCGACAGCGGGTTCCTCGCCTCGCTCGTCGCCTCCGGCCAGCTCTCGCTGGAGGAGGCCGTCGAGACGGCCGTGGACCTCACCACGACGATCCCGCGCGCCGCCTACGCACCCCGCGGGGACGCAGGGGGGCAGCGGTGATCCGCGTCGCGGTCGTCGGCACCGGGGGCATCGCGGCGTCCCACCTCGAGGCCTACCGGGCGTTCGGGGAGCGCTGCACCGTCGTGGCCCTGGTCGACGCGCTGCCCGAGCGGGCCGAGGCCCGGCGCCGGGAGTTCGGCCTCCCCGGGGCGAGCGTGCACTCCTCGCACGAGGACCTCATCGCCGCCGAGGACGTCGACCTCGTGAGCGTGTGCACCCCGCCGTCCACGCACGAGCAGATCAGCGTCGACTTCCTCACCGCGGGCGTCAACGTCCTGTGCGAGAAGCCGATGGCCCCCTCCCTCGCCGCGTGCGACCGGATCCTCGCCGCGGAGCAGCGCAGCGGCGCCGTGTTCTCCTCGGTGGCGCAGAACCGCTTCCGCGACGACGTGGTGCGGCTGAAGGCCGTCCTGGACTCCGGCCTCACCGGCCCGGTCTCGCACGTGCAGGTCGACTCCGCGTGGTGGCGGGGCCTGGGCTACTACGACCTCTGGTGGCGCGGCACCTGGGCGCAGGAGGGCGGCGGCTGCACCCTGAACCACGCCGTGCACCACGTGGACCTGCTCCTGTGGCTGCTCGGGGCCCCGCAGTCGGTGACGTCCGTGCTGACCAACGCGGCCCACGAGAACGCCGAGGTCGAGGACCTCTCCGTCGCGGTGCTGGCGTACGAGCGCGCGCTGGCCACCATCACGAGCTCCGTGGTCCACCACGGGGAGCGGCAGCAGATCGTCGTGCAGGGACGCGACGCCGCCGTGAGCCTCAGCGGCGACGTGGTCGCCGAGGTGGCCCAGCCCAACGGCTTCCCGGCCGCCGGGGGGAACCCGGACCTCGTCGCGCGGCTGAGCGACCTCCTCGCGGCCCAGGCGCCGCTGGCCCACACCGGGCACCGCGGGCAGGTCGACGACGTGCTGAGCGCGCTGGAGACCGGCCGTCGCCCGGCCGTCGACGGCCGCGACGGGCGCCGGACCATCGAGCTCATCACGGCGGTCTACGAGGCGGGCATCGAGCGCCGCACGGTCGACCTGCCGCTGGCCGGCGACGACTCCTACTACCAGCCGGGGACGCTCGCGGAGCGGGCGCCGCGGTTCTTCGCCAAGACGGCGTCGGTCACCGAGCAGGCCGGCTCGATGAGCGTCTCCGGGGCCCCGCGGTGAGCGCGAGCGACGGCGGCACCTACGCCCCCGCTCCCCTGCCCGACCCCGTCGTCGAGCCGGGAGAGTTCGTCGTGGCGGCGATCGGCCTGGACCACGGGCACATCCACGGCATGTGCGAGGGGCTCGCCGGCGCCGGCGCGACGCTGTCGTGGGTCTTCGACCCCGACCCGGTCAAGGTCGAGGCGTTCCGGGAGCACTTCCCCGGCGTGCGGGTGGCCCGCTCGGCCGACGAGGTGCTGGAGGACCCCGCGGTCCAGCTCGTGGCCTCCGCGGCCGTCCCGGGCGACCGGGCCGCGCTCGGCGTGCGCGTGATGGAGGCCGGCAAGGACTACTTCAGCGACAAGGCGCCGCTCATCACGCTGGAGCAGCTCGCCGCCGCCCGCGACGCCGTCGCCCGCACGGGACGCAAGTACGCCGTCTACTACTCCGAGCGCGTGCACGTCGAGACGGCCGTGTTCGCCGGCCAGCTCATCGAGCAGGGCGCCATCGGCCGGGTGCTGCAGGTCATCGGCCTCGGCCCGCACCGCCTCAGCGCGCCCACCCGGCCGTCGTGGTTCTTCGAGCGGGAGCGCTACGGCGGCATCCTCATCGACATCGGCAGCCACAACGTCGACCAGGTGCTGCACTACACCGGGGCGACGGGGGCCACCGTGGTCAACAGCCAGATCGCCAACCACGCCCACCCCCAGCACCCCGAGTTCGACGACTTCGGTGACGCGAACCTCGTCACGGACACGGGCGCGACGGGGTACTTCCGCTGCGACTGGTTCACCCCCGACGGCCTGCAGACCTGGGGTGACGGCCGCTCGTTCATCCTCGGCACCGAGGGGTTCATCGAGCAGCGCAAGTACGTGAACCTCGGTACCCAGGAGGGGCCCGGGCACCTGTTCCTCGCCAACGGGCGGGAGGAGACCCACTTCAACGTCACCGGGACCGTGGGCTACCCGTACTTCGGGCAGCTCGTCCTGGACTGCCTGCAGCGCACCGAGGTGGCGATGACGCAGGAGCACGCGTTCACCGCGATCGAGATCGCGATCCGGGCCCAGGCGGCCGCGACGGACCTGACGCCGGGCGGCCGCGCCGGGTGAGCCGGGTCGAGGGCGGGGGCGCGGACAGGTCGTGCCCCCGCTCGACCCGCCGGCCCCACGCCGCGCCGCCGAGGACGAGGGCCGCCCCCAGCAGGCCGAGGAGCCCGAGCCGCTCGCCGGCCACCACGACGCCGAGGACCACGGCCCACAGCGGTTCGGTCCCCAGCAGCAGGCTGGTCCGGGCGGCCGAGGCGCGGGCCAGGGCCCACGACTGGGCCAGGAACGCGAAGGCGGTGCAGCCCACCGCGAGGTGGGCCAGGAGCAGCCACTGCTCCGGCCCGGCCGCCCGGACCCCGGCCCGCACGGCTCCCGGGGCGACGAGCGTCACGACCACCGCACCCACGCCGGCCTGCACGGCGGACAGCACCACGAGGTCGACGCGCCGGCCGCGCGTGGCGCGGCCCAGGGCGGTGACGTGCACCGCGCGCACGAGCGCGGCCGCCAGCACGAGGAGGTCGCCCACCGCGGGGGCGGTCAGACCCCGGCGGCCCACCAGCAGGACGACCCCGGCGAGCACCAGGCCGCCCGCGGCGAAGAACCCCGGCGGCAGCAGGCGGCGGGCGACGAGGCCCTCGACCAGCGGGGTGAGCAGCACGGTCGTGCTGATGAGGACGCCCGCCGAGGTCGCCGACGTCGACGCCACCCCCCGGGTCTCCAGGGCGAGCACGGCCGTCTGGCTCAGGCCGAACAGCAGGCCCAGGCCGACGTCGCGCCGCGCGACGGGTCGCCGGCGGGCGAGCACGACGAGCCCCAGCACGAGCGCGGCGCCGGCGAGGCGCAGCGCCAGCGTCGCGGGCACGCCGAGCGCCGCCACGCTGCGCTGGGCGGTGAGGTAGCTGCTGCCCCAGACCAGGGCGACGAGCAGGAGGACGACGTCGACCCCGCCAGCGCCCGCGCGGCCCGCGGAGGACGGCGCGCTCGGTGCGGCGGTGGTCGGTCCCGTGGTCACCGACCGATCGTCGGACCGGCGGACCCTTCAGACCAGGGGCCAGTTCCTGAACCCACGGTTTAGCATCGCTTCATGGACGTCCGGCAGCTGCAGCTGCTGCGCGAGCTCGCCGAGCGCGGCTCCCTCACCGCCGTGGCCACCGCGCTGCACCTGAGCCCCTCCGCCGTCTCGCAGCAGCTCGCCGCGCTGCAGCGCACCGTCCCCACCCCGCTCACGGAGAAGCGCGGCCGCCGCCTGGCCCTCACGCCGGCGGGGCACGCCCTGGCCGAGGCCGCCGTGGACGTCGCCGCCGCCCTCGACCGGGCGGAGCGGGCCGTCGCCGGGCACCTCGAGTCGCTGACCACCCCGGTGCGCGTCACCGCGTTCCACAGCGCCGCCCTCGCCTGGTTCGCCCCGCTCCTGCGCGCGGTCGCCGCGGCCGGGGGCCCGCCCGTGCACTGCAGCGACGACGATGTCCCCCAGCCGGACTTCCCGCGGCTCGTCGCCGACCACGACCTGGTCGTCGCGCACCGCCCCGAGTCCGGCCCGCCCTGGCCCGCGCGCTCCCTGCACGTCACGCCACTGCTGCGGGAGCCGATGCACGTGGCCCTGGCGGCCGGCCACCCGCTCGCGGCGCGGTCGGTGCTCCGGGTGGACGACGTCGCCGGCCTGCGCTGGATCAGCGTCCACGAGGGCTACCCGCTCGCGGGCGTCCTGGACGCGGTGGCCGTGGCGGCACGCCGTCCGCTGGACGTCGTGCACCGCATCAACGAGTTCTTCGTGGCCGCCGAGCTCGTCGCGACGGGCGACGCGGTCGCGCTCCTGCCCGCGCGCACGACCCGGCCCGACCCCCGCGTGGTCCTGAGGCCGCTGGCCGATCTCGCCGTGCACCGCGGCATCGACGTCCTGGCCCGCCCGGAGGCGCTGGCCCGCCGCGGGGTCCGGCAGGTGCTGAGGCTGCTGCGGGAGATCGCCACCGCGTGAGGGGAGGAAGGGGAGCGGGTCCCAGGACTCGAACCTGGCTCTCTCCGGTGGAGCCGGAGTGCGTCACCACGGACGCCTGACCCGCACGGTGCGGAGTCCGGTCGAACTCCGCTCGCCTGTTCAGGATGCGGCGCCGCGGGTCCCCACCGCCACCCCCGTCACCCGGATGACCCAGCGGGGGTCCCCGTGCCGGTTCCGGCCGGCGCGGCCAGGTGCTCCTCGAGGAACCCCCACGCCTCGTCCTGCATCGCCGGGTCGAAGCGGTGGCCGCCCGGGTGCTCGGAGCCCCGGTAGGTGCCGGTGGTGGCGTGGCGCTCCTGCAGGCGCGCGTGCGCCGCCCGCATCCCGGCGAGCGGGAACAGCTCGTCGTCGAGGGCGTACTGCACGAGGAGCGGGCGCCGGGCCGTGAGGTCCGGCAGGTCGGCGAACCGCGCGAGGCCCGGTGAGTGCAGCAGCCAGGAGTGCGGGTCCACGTACGCGCCCACCAGCGCGTCCGTCGTCGTCATCATGCAGGCCACGACGTGCGCGCGGACGCGCTCGTCGAGGGCGGCGAGCAGCACCGCGCGGCCGCCGCCCCCCGAGAACCCGAACGCGCCCAGGCGCCGCGCGTCGACCCCCGGCCGCGTGGCGAGGACGTCGAGGGCCAGCAGGTCCTCGAACACCACGGCGCCCGTGAACGTCGTCCCGAGGACCCCCGCCACCTTGGCCAGCGTCTCCTCGTGCAGCTGCGCCCGGGCGTCGTAGCGGAGGGCGGGCGTCACCGCGACACCGGCTGCGGCCCAGGCCGCTTCGCGCGACGCGAGCCAGGGCGCCCACTTCGCCGAGGGGTGCGTCAGCGGAAACCGGCGGCTGCCCCAGGAGAACGTGTCGTGCACCAGCACGGCGAACCCCCGGCGGGCGAGGTCGTTCGCGGCGGCGCGCCCGCCGTAGCCGGCGCGCGACGGGACCCCGTCCGGCGCCTCGACGCCGTCGTCGGCGAGCTTCGCGGCCCCGACCCACTTCTCCCCGCCGTGGCAGTGCAGGCCCAGCACCCCCGGCAGGGTCCCCGTGCTCCCGGCCGGGCGCAGCAGGAGGGCGCGCGTGCGGGGACCGAACCCCACGTCCCAGGACAGCGTCGCGACGTCGACGTCGCCGACCCGGCGGGAACCCTCCTCGCGCACGGCCGGCGGACCCGCGGGCCGCCGGGGCAGCCCCAGCACCCCGGCGAGACCGGGCCCGGGGTCGGCGGGCAGTTCCCGGCGCAGGAACGCGGGCCAGTCCTCGAAGCCCTCGAGCGCGTCGGGGCCGGGATCGGCCACCCTCAGCCCGCGACTGTCTCGCGGACCGCCCCCGCCACCCCGTCGCGGGTCAGGGCCTCCAGCGCCTCCGCGACGAGCGCGCGGAACCGGTCGTCGGCGGGCAGCCCGGTCCCGAACACCTCGCCGACGCCCAGCAGCGCCTCGACGACGGCGACGGGCGACCCGGCGCCCGCGGTGACCTCGTGCAGGCGCGCGGCCAGCGGGTCGTCCAGCGGCAGCGGCACCCCGGCCTCGGAGCGGCCCGCCGCGACGACGCGCATCCAGGCCGCCACCCCCAGGCACGCCGCGCGGGGTTCGCGCCCCGCGGCCAGCGCGTCGGCGATCGTGCCCAGCAGGCGCTGGGGCAGCTTCTGGCTGCCGTCCATGGCGATCTGCGCGGTCCGGTGGTGCAGGGCGGGGTTGGCGAAGCGGTCCAGCAGGTCCCGCTGGTAGCGGGCGACGTCGAAACCCGCCGGCACCGCGAGCGTCGGTTCGACGTCGTGCGCCATGAGGCGCGCCACGAGCGCGGCGATCCCCTCGTCCGCGACGGCGTCGGCCACGTGCTCGTGGCCCGCGAGCAGCCCGAGGTAGGCCAGCGTGGAGTGGCTGCCGTTGAGCAGCCGCAGCTTCATCGCCTCGAACGGCGCGACGTCGTCGGTCAGCACGGCGCCGGCGCGCTCCCAGGCGGGACGGCCCGCGGCGAAGTCGTCCTCGACGACCCACTGCCGGAACGGTTCCGTGACGACGACGCCCTCGTCGCGCAGACCCAGGAGCTGCTGCGCCTCCGCCCGGTCGGCCGCGGTGGTGGCCGGGACGATCCGGTCCACCATCGACGACGGGAACCGCACGGACTCCTCGACCCACGCCCGCAGGCCGTCCCCGCCGGGCAGGGCGTCGCAGAAGTCCGCGACGAGACCGCGCAGCACCGCCCCGTTGGCGGGCAGGTTGTCGCAGGACAGCAGGGTGAGCGGCCCCGCGTCGACGGCCCGGCGGGCGGCGAGACCCGCCACGAGCTGCCCGACGACGGTGCGCGGGGCGAGGCCGGCGGCGTGGCCCTCGAGGTCCGCGGCCACGTCGGGGTCGCTGCGCCGCAGGCGCCCCGTGGCCGGATCGTGCCGGTAGCCCTTCTCCGTGACGGTCAGCGTGACCACCCGGGTGGCGGGCGTGGCGAGCCGGTCGCGCAGGCCGTCGGGGTCCTCGGCGGCGAACACCAGGTCCCGCACGCTGCCGACCACGCGGGCCTCGCTGCCGGCGGCGTCGTGGGCCAGGACCGTGTAGAGCCCGTCCTGCGGGCCGAGCTGGTCGACGACGGTGCGACTGCGCTGGGTCACCCCGCAGATCCCCCAGTCGCCGCCCGCGGCCGCGACGGCGTCCTCGGTGTACACGGCCTGGTGGGCGCGGTGGAACGCCCCGATGCCCAGGTGGACGATGCCGACGCCGAGCGCGGCCGGGTCGACGGCGGGGCGCAGGCGCGCGTCCACGCCGGCCAGCGCGGGCAGGGACAGGCGGCCGGGACCCGTGGCGGGGGAGGTCATCACATCACCGCCCCGAGCTGCCACGGCTGGAACTCCTCGTCGCCGATCCCCAGCTCCTCGCTCTTGCTGCGCCGCCCCGAGGCGGTCTCCAGGATGAGCTCGAACAGCTCCCGGCCCGCCTCCTCGACGCTCTGCTCACCCGTGAGGATGCGTCCGCAGTCGACGTCCATGTCGTCCACCATGCGCGTGTAGACCTCGGAGTTCGTGGCCAGCTTCAGGCTCGGCGCGGGCTTGCAGCCGAACACCGAACCACGCCCGGTGGTGAAGCACACGACGTTCGCTCCGCCCGCGACCAGCCCGGTCACGGAGACCGGGTCGTAGCCGGGGGTGTCCATGAACGCGAACCCCGTGGCCGTGATGGGTTCGGCGTACTCGTAGACCGCCCCCAGCGCCGCGGTTCCACCCTTGGCCACGGCCCCCAGGGACTTCTCCAGGATGGTCGTCAGGCCCCCGGCCTTGTTCCCGGGCGAGGGGTTGTTGTCCATGCTGCCGCCGTGGGCCGCGGTGTACTCCTCCCACCAGCGGATGCGCCGTATCAGCTTCTCCGCCACCGCCGGGTCGCTGGCGCGGCGGGTCAGCAGGTGCTCAGCGCCGTAGACCTCAGGCGTCTCGGCCAGGACGGAGGTGCCGCCCTGCGCGACGAGCAGGTCGGAGGCGACCCCGAGCGCGGGGTTCGCGGTGACCCCGGACCAGGCGTCGCTGCCGCCGCAGTTCAGGCCCAGCACGAGCTCGGACGCCGGCACCGGTACGCGCCGGTTCGCGTCCACGACCGGCAGGAGCTCCTTGACCCGCTCCACGCCCGCCTTCACGGTGAGGGTGGTGCCGCCGATCTCCTGGATCGTCATGGCGGTCACGGGGACCCCCGGCGGCAGGTCGAAGCCCGCGGTCAGCGCTGCGACCTGGTTCATCTCGCAGCCCAGCCCGATGACGAGCAGGGCCGCGAAGTTGGGGTGGCGCGCGTAACCGGTGATGGTGCGCTTCAGCAGCTGCGCCCCCTCGCCGAGCATGTCCATGCCGCAGCCGGTGCCGTGGGTCAGGGCGACGACCCCGTCCACGTTCGGGTAGTCGTCCAGCGCCCCGGGCCAGCGGAACGTGTCGGCGATGCGCCGGGCGGCGGTGGCCGAGCAGTTCACCGACGTGAGGATCCCGATGTAGTTGCGGGTCGCGACGCGGCCGTCCTCGCGCACGAAGCCCTGGAAGGTGCGGCGCTGCTCCGGCGGCACCAGGACGGTCGGGCGCGCGTCCACACCGACGTCGTAGCCGCCGGCCGCGTCGGCGCCCGCACCGGCCTGCGAGGCCGTGAAGGCGAGGTTCTGCACGTGGACGTGCTCCCCCGCGGCGATCGGTGCCGAGGCCAGGCCGATGAGCTGGCCGTACTTGCGCACGGCCTCCCCCGCGGCGACGTCGCGCAGGGCGACCTTGTGCCCGGCGGGGACGTCGGTGCGCAGGGTCAGCGGGCCCGGCCCGCCGAGGTCCCCGGTGTCGACGACCGTGCCGGCCGCGAGCGCCTCGCGGGCCACCGCGACGGTGTCGCCGGGGGCGAGGCGCAGCAGGAGGCTCGCGGCCGGGGTGGGTGCGGGGGGCGTGGACGTCGTCACGAGAGGGCCTCCAGTCGGGCGGGGGCGCCGGCGCGCACGGCGGCCGGCAGCGGCGGGACGGTCGTGGCGCGCACGACCAGCTGCGAGGGCAGCGTCCGCAGCGCGTCGGAGTGCTGGCCCGGGTGGGCCAGCAGGTCGAGGAGCAGCTCGACGGCGGCGCGCCCCGCGGTCTCCACGGGGGCGGCCACCGTCGTGAGGGCCGGGGTCGTCATGGCCGAGATCTGCGTGCCGTCGAAGCCGACGACGCTCATCTCGGCGGGGACCACGACGCCGCGCACGGCGAGCCGGTTCAGCACGCCCAGCGCCATGAGGTCGTTGTAGGCCAGGACGGCCGTGGCACCGCTCGCGAGCACCAGGTCGGCCGCGGACGTCCCGGCCTCGAAGGTGGGCGGGAACGGGCCGAGCTCGACGACCTCCACGCCGCAGGCGGGGCCCGCGCCCCGCAGGCCGCGCAGGCGCTCGCCCGCCGACCAGGAGCGCTCGGGGCCGCGCAGGTGGGCGACGCGGCGGTGCCCGAGGGCGGCGAGGTGCTCGACGGCCTGGCGCATGCCGTCCGCGGCGTCGAGCAGGACGCTCGGGCGCCCGGGCCGGCAGCGGTTGACCAGGACGAGCGGGGTCGCGCCGGCGCTGCGCTCGAGCTCCTCGTCGCCCATCCGCGCCGAGCACAGGACGATCCCGTCGACCTGCTTGCCCATGGCGGCGACCAGCTCGGCCTCCACGCGCGGGTCCTCGGCCGCGTCGGCGAGGAAGACGACCTGCTGCGCCTCGCGGGCCCGGGCGTGCGCGCCCTTGAGCACTGCGCTGAAGAACGGGTTGGCGACGTCGGGGACGACGACGCCGATGTTGCCGGTGCGCCCCGTGATGAGGCTGCGCGCGGCGCGGTTGGGCTGGTAGCCCAGCTCGGCGGCCACCGCCAGGACCCGGTCGCGCGTGCTTGCGCGCACGAGGTCCGGCACCGCGAGGGCGCGAGAGACGGTCGACACCGACACCCCGGCCCGCCGGGCCACCTCGTGGATGGTCACGGCCATGCTGCACCCCCCGCAGTCGTGTTGCTGCACACACTGCAAAGGTTTGCAGCACGTGTCAAGCCTGCTGCGGGATCACCCGTCCAACCCGGACAGCCGCGCCTCGGCGTAGAAGCCGACGATGTGGGCGCGCACGGACTCCGTGGCCGTGACGGGGTCACCCGCGCGCACCGCCGCGAGGATGCCGGCGTGCTCGGCGCGCAGCCGGCGGGCCGTGCCGGCCCAGTCGGGCAGGGCCGCCACGGCCGTCATGACGTAGGAGTGCACCGCCTCGCGCAGCGCGACCATGACCGCGGTGACGAGGACGTTGCCCGCGGCCTCGGCGAGCGCGACGTGGAACTCGGCGTCGAGGCGGTGGAAGGCGTCGGCCGACAGCGTCTCCTCGTCCATCGCCCGCAGCAGCTCTCCCGCGCGGGCGAGCGCCGGGGTCCCGGCTCCGTGCGTGGCGGCGGCGGCCGCGGCCCACGTCTCGAGCAGGACGCGCGCGTCGACCACGTCGCCGATGGGCAGGGCCCGCGTCCCCAGGTGCAGCCGCACGGCGGCCGACAGCGGGACGGCCGGGTCGGCGACCACGACGGTGCCCGCCTCGGGACCGGAGCCGACCCCGGCCCGGACGACCCCCATGGCCTCCAGCACGCGCACGGCCTCGCGCACCGAGGCCCGGCTCACGCCGAGCTGCTCCGCGAGGGCCCGCTCGGCCGGGAGTCGGCCGCCGAGGCGCAGCCGGCCCGCGGCGAGGTCCGCCTCGATGCGCGCCAGCACGGCCTCGTGGGTGCGCACGCGCGGCGACCCGGGAGGACCGGCCGCGAGGGGTCCGGTGGGCGTGGTCTCAGTGGCCGTGGTCTCAGTGGGCGTCGTCGAAGGCCTGGATGACCTCGGCCGAGATGCGGCCGCGGTCGGAGACGGTGAAGCCGTTCTCCTTGGCCCAGGCGCGCACGGCGCCGGTGTCGCGGCCGGGCTCGGCGGGGGCGGTCTTGGCGGCCTTCGGCGCGGAGCGGCGGCTCGTCGTGCGGGCGCCCACGCGGCGGGCGTGCCCGACCCAGGTGGCGAAGGCCTCGCGCATGGCCGTGGCGTGCTCGGACGACAGGTCGATCTCGTAGTTCACGCCGTCGAGGGAGAACGACAGGGTCTCGTCGGCGTCACTGCCGTCGATGTCGTCCATGAGGATGACCTGGACCTTCTGCGCCATCTCGAGCACCACTCCC
>Ga0160429_1001016_pt1 | contig 16921 bp, 18 predicted proteins | sample SolpanmetagenomR_FD_108199 | JGI IMG/M metagenome (GOLD analysis project Ga0160429, IMG submission 108199) | Solar panel surface microbial communities from Lawrence Berkeley National Laboratory, California, USA - R | ecosystem: Engineered > Built environment > Solar panel > Unclassified ...
ACAATCATCTTGTGACCAGCTGTGAACTCTATCAAGGAGTTCACGGCGACTGGTCACCGTACGACCTGATCTTCACAGGACATGCTCGTGGTCTTGTCAATGTGTGCACTCTGGAGCAATACACGTGCTGCCGAGCGTTGGCTGACTTTATGCCAGATCTGGAGATTGCTAGCGTCCGACGAAGGCACATGGACCATTGAAGCCGTACACTCGCTCCGTCACCTTGATCGTAAGCTTGGTGATGGTACGTTAAGTGCTTCGCCCATTACTTGTATACTACCAATGCGAACGGAAGTCTTCACTGGAGATGAGGACGGTCGCGTGGTACGTGTGGCTTCTCCTCCCAACAGGTCAATACTAACATGTATCAGTTTCAGTGGAAAAGTCGCTCTTCATGAACGACAAACCAACGCGCTCGATTACCCAAAATAGACATCTTGGAAGCGTTCGTATGTACAACGTATTCGCAATTTGGCTTTCATCTCCGCGTCACTTGTGTCTTCCGAACAGGGGCATCCCCTATGACATCGTGACGGACCACATGCCGAATCTATTTACCCCGCATTAAGTACCTTCGTATCATCTCAAACGATTCGACGAAAGTGAGTGTTGATCACTCGGTACAATTGATAGTATGGTCCGAAAGTCTGAAATACGTATACATCGTTATTACCACGAGTAATGGAGGCGACTACAAGAACTACTTCGGGCTCGCACTTGAGCCAGAAGAGATTGTAGTAATACAAGGAGCATTCATCTTTCATCATGCTTCCTAAATCTTGTGCATGTTTACTTGCATTAACCGCCACGGCCCTTACCACAGTGCCCCCGCCCAATGCCAAACCGTTCGCGGTTGCGGTTTCCATTAGCGAGAGAGCTGTGACTTCGCTCAATTTGACAGTAGACCTTGGATATGGCCTTTACAGTGGATATCACAACATCTCCGCCAATCTCAATATTTGGAGAGGGTCAGTGCCTTCTCTCTGTGTTGGCCTAGACTACAGCTGATACTGTTACCAGCATTCGTTATGCCAGTCCGCCTACAGGACAGTTAAGATGGCAAGCGCCACAGGCACCTTCTGCGAACCGCACTACTACGGTGAATGCTTCAAATAATCCACCATCTTGTCCTCAACAGCCCGCTGCAAGTCCCGGTGTCGACATCAATAGTGTCAGGGCTCCCATTAGTACCGAGGACTGCCTGTTTCTGAATGTCTTTGCGCCTGGAACTGCGAATAATTTGCCCGTCTTCGGTAAGTCGGCAATAATGACGATGAGGACGAGTGGAGTAATTATTTTCAGTCTGGATCCATGGCGGCGGCTATGGAGCTGGAAATGCAGGGGGTTATGATCCTATCAGTCTGATGGCAGGCAACAGCAACAATTTTGTCAGTGTGGTCATTCAATATAGGGTTAGTTTCCAAATTCATCTCTTGAATATCCGGAGAATTCTAATATGTCCCACAGCTCGGATCATTCGGATTCCTTGCCTCTGACGAAGTGTATCGCCGGGGTGTGGTGAATGCAGGTCTCCTTGACCAACACTTTGCACTTGAATGGGTGCAGGCGTACATCTCCCAATTCGGTGGAGATCCTTCGCGCGTCACAGTTGCTGGTGAATCTGCTGGAGCGGGATCTGTAATGCTTCAAGACATGGCTTACTCTGGCACGCTTGGGAACTCCTTGTTTCGTAATGTAAGTGTTTCGGATCATGCTGCTAGAGTAAGTGCTAATGAGGATACAGTCTTTTGCAAATTCCCCCTACTTACCCATGCAATACAATTACAATGATTGGGTACCTTCCCAAACATACTACGCCTTTGCAGCGGCCGCAAACTGCTCTAACGATCGCCCATACGGCTACGGACAACGGAATGGAACTATTTTTGATTGCCTCATCAATGCTAGTACCGAATCGCTCCAAGCTGCTGGTTACAAGATTTCGGCCTCGGCGTCTGATTACGAATGGGCTTTCCTCCCAGTCACAGATGGTGTTTTTGTGCGAGAGAGACCGTCTCAGCAGCTTCTCAAGCGCAAGTTGAACGGAGTCAACCTCCTTATTGGTGTAAGCTGTAGTGTCTGATACCATTTGTTCACGACTAACCACATCCACAGAACAATGCAGATGAAGGTGTCCTCTTCGTCCCACAAACCATCAGGACAGAGCAGGACCTCATAGCTTACCTTCAAGTCCTCCTACCTGAGCTACCAGATGACAGGATTCTGCAAATCCTTAGCTTGTATCCCGGGTCGACAACTCCAGACGACCCGAACACGCCTCTCTTCTGGACTACCGGCTCCTCCGGCCCAACAGCAGTCAACCAGAGTGGAGTGGCCACGGGCCATCAACAACGCGCCAACAACATCTACGCCGAAACCACATTCGTCTGCCCAAGCTACTGGATGGCCGAAGCATACAGCGGACCCGGCAGACTTGCCTACAAATACCAGTACAGCGTGCCGGGCGCGACGCACGGTACCGATCTATGGGCGTACGGCATGCGGACCCCGCCTCAACCCAGTCAAGGTCCGGATTTCGTTCTGGCATTCCAGAGAATCCTCGGAAACTTCATTACCAGAGACAATCCGTCCATCTCGAACGCAATCGCGAACGGCGCGTCGGCGGCGGCGAATACCAATGAGACCAACGCTGCGAGTGATTGGCCAGCCTACACGCTGAGCGCACCGTATATGATGAATTTGAACGAAAGTGGCGGGGTGCCGTTCCCAAATGACAACTTCCGCACGCCGACCAACTTCACGGCTATTCAAGGTCCGGGCCTGCTGAATAACATCACCTTGGTGGATGCGTATACGTGGGAGGGTGGGAGAGGGATGCGTTGTGAGTTCTGGAGGAGTATTTCTGCTCTTGTGCCGGAGTGATTTGGAGGATGTCAGAGATGTGTTGAACACGTCGGTAGTGAACGTACTTCATGAATTTCGAACAAACAAAAGAGCATCATTGTAATTAAGGAATTTATTCTACAAAACCTCTACATGATGAGTTATACACACAAAGTGACGCACGAGAAGCAGTCCACTTACACGCTCTGCCAGATCGTATTCGTCATCTTCCTCTCGATGAGCGGCGCGACGACAAACGCAGCAGCCGCAAGCACCACCACCGTGGCCGACATGGTAACCTTGTTGAACTCGCTGCCGAGGATATCAAACGCGAAACTCGGCGCCACACGCGTCGTGAAGACGTCCAAGCCCCACGCGACAATGATGCTCGTGCTCTCGAGCGCTGCCGGGGAGGCACTGATATGACGAACGCCCAGGACATCGCGCTTGTGCGTCAGGTACCATTTAGGGTCGAAGTCAAGGAAGGCGTGATAGCGCGAGAGACCTTCCTCTTGCGCCTGATTCGCGGTAGGGTCGGCGTCGACTAGGCGGCGGGGATCGAGGGCTTGACGCGGAATGGCGATGATAGAGCCTGACATTGGCGTGTATGCGAGAAGCTGGCGCGAGGTGATGCCCTGCGCTGTTTGGGTCACGCCGAGAACTGAGATTTCCTCGGGGACGTGGAAGGTTGCTGAGATGACGTATGGTATCGTGGCGTCGGTCAGGGAGGAGTAGTTTGTGCTGGGACCGAGTACGCCGCGGTCATTTGCGAGTGAGGATTCATAGAGTTCGCTGATGACGAGGATGGGTCCTGCTGAGTCGGTACCGTCGGATGCAAATCTGGTCATGGAGTATGCGAACCAGTTCTCGGAGACTGCTGCTGCAATCGGGCGCGTTGTGTCCACGGAATAATGCTCAGCTACATGGAGGAGTTTGCCTGATGAGGCGTCGATGAGGTAGATTGTAGCAGTGTGCTCTTTGTCCACGGCTGTGATGATGATTGCGTTGGGGTTGAGGTATTTGTATAGGACCTTGCGGTCGGCAAGAACCTTTCCTATTGAAGCAATAGGCTCGTTGGGGTAACTTGAGGTCACCGCGATGAACTCCTGACCCGGTCTAGGGGAAAACTGCCAGATGGTAACACCATTTTTCATGCCATGGAGAGACCCTTTTTTAAGTTCGTAAGTGGTGCTCTCACTGTCGTCCACAGCGCCTGAAAATTCAAGAGTGCAGGATATCTTTTCCGGCAACCTATCCATGACAGTTCCCAGAGATGCCGCGTCCCACCATCTACTTGCTGAATTCTTTGCAGCTTCAATGTTCCATACGACTTGAAGCCCGTTTCCGGCTTCCAGAGCGATGATCCTTCCATTTTCCGTAGCGACCACAACCAACTTTTGAAATCCGAACGTCTCACTCGATTCGGTATTAGCTCCTATGCTTGCCAACGCTCCTAGACTCCTAAGTAAGAACTGTGGAAGTCCAATAACATCGCTCACGTGTCTCTTCACGCGATGGATATATGCACTGATGAGATTGCTTTGTCCTTCAACCTTGAGTTCCTCAACCAGAGTACCTTGAACGCGAGAAGTTGCCCATTGAGCTGTAATAATACCAGCAAGGGACTCCGGTCGAGACCAGCTCAAGTCGCCATTTTTTACCATAACCCAGTCACCGGAGGAAAACAAGATTGCCGAACGAATCGCATAAGAGTTCCCAGACTTCACAGCAACTTCTGTTGAAGCATGTACGGGATAGAGATCGCCTTGTACACCCAACTCTGCGATTTTAAGAGGCCATCTTTGAAGAGCCTCGTTGGATGTCGATGAGAATAGAGTGACTTCTCCTTCGGTGAATCTGGTGAAATACACAGCTGATCCTACAGTGCTCGAAGAAAACGCTCCTTGTCCTGGTGCAACTGGCAAGTCATATTGCTTTTTTGTTTGTGAAGTCGCCAGATCAAAATGATAGATTTCTGCCCAATGGCTTTCAGCCGTTTGGTAGTGGACAAGGAAATCTGTCACAGCATTCAGCGTTTGAGGGGCAAGGATGTTGATAGCCTTGATTGCCCCGTTGCTTTGATCGATACCGAATGTGACGGTTTCTTTTGTCCCCAGAATATTGATTTTCAAAGTGCTTGGTTTGGTGATGTCAGTCCAGGCAAGAACTGGGGCTGCAGAATTGGCTCCAGCGAGGATAATATCATTGTCCGAGTATAATTCACCCTCTGACCCAAGATTTAACTGATTTAATCTCGTCCCTGTCTCAATATCCAGTGATGTAACGTGGATAGTATTACCACGCATTCCTGTGGGATGAAGAGACACGTGATAGATCGTATTAGTGGAAACAGACACCATGTAGGGTTCATCACTGTGATTTGATTAGCGTGTTTAGACCGACGAAGCAGTGAACATACTCTTCGTCCGTTGAAGAGGACCACTTCTTCACGCCTGTCCTCCCATCTAATCGCTGAACGGCTGGGTTGTCATAACCAAGGACGACGATAACATCCTGAGTTTGATCTTCACCAGCACTTTTCGTAATTTGGACATCAAAGATGTCATCATGATGTTCATAGCTTTTCTCCCACACCAATCTCCCATCTGCTGCGCTCCAGGCCTGCAGACTTCTATCTAGCGCTGTAACAAGTGTATCCTGATTCTCTCCGGCTCTTAGAATTCCACCAGAAGTACAATGCTCGGGAGGCCTGAGAAGCTGGCGCCATACAATTGAACCATCTTTAGGGTTTACAGCCCCGAGCACACATTTCTCGGACAGGGTGTAAATTAGGGAAGCTTTGGATCCGGCGTAGGGTTGCGCAAAGAAGGTATTCTCTGACCGCGGCAGGCCGAGGAGGGCGAGTTGCGAGTCAACCTTGTATGCCTCGTCCGTATATACTGCCAAAGCAGCAGGAATGACAGCTGCAAGGATTGCTAATTGGAGTCGCATCTTAACACAACCCCACCTAGACTTGACGCTGCGTTGTGAATCAACACTAAGTACGTGCAACCAATATTCTTGGCGCGATTTAGGCGCTATCGATACTCTAGATTGCCGCGCATCGCGGCTAGTCAAGGGTCTAGCACTTGTTTGCCGCTACCTTAGTAGAGTGGCATATTTCAACGAGAATCTCTGCATTTGTTTCTGTGTTCATGTGTTGCGGTTGCACTCATGCGCTACAACCGATCGCTTATCAATCCAGGATTTCAGCCGTCGATACGGGGCAGACAAAAGAGACTACGAGTCGGCCATGGGAATAGGAATCACTGTCTATCTACATATCGTATGTATTATCTAGCAAAAGCCTTCGCATGGGCCGTGCCAACCATTGGTTGGAGCCTACAGTCATACACAAGTAGTACTGTTAGGACCATTACCCTAACATCAATGTTGATGTATGGCTTAGCTTGAATATCACCTCTGCGGACAAAGATTCAAGTTTGATTGTTATTGTGTTACTCAAACGCAGGTCGGCACCTCGAGATGCACGTGTTACCAGTACTCGTGTGCATCGCGGGCAACTTGGATGTTGTATGTACAGTAAGTACCAGTACCGTACAGTAACTCTCACGTCGTGTCGTTTTTATGCCAAGCCCAAGCGACAAAGGCTTCCACGGTACTTGTCCTGTTGTCAAGAACAGTTGCAGTTGATCAGAGCAAAGCACAATGTCGTCGTACTCTAAGTTACTCTGCTCTAACTCACTGTCCTCAAGAGTCAAGCTTGACCCTTTGATTTTCTCTCCGGCCGCCGCATTCCAGGCTAAACCCCCCGAGGAAGCTTCGACCCCGCCTTTTGTCCAAAATTCGACGAGACGATCCCTGCGTTGGCGGGCATCTTTCGTCACTCCATCTGCAAGCACTTTTTTCTGCAAATAGCGCTACTGGTAAGTGCGGCTTCCTGGAACGGGTTTCATAGTCCTTCCCGTGGATTCTCCTTTTATCCTCTTGCCTTCCAGTCTTCTCTCTGCAAAGCTTACATCAATGGCTTGAAGAGGGTCGACAGAGGATGCAACAAAGGTTAGTTGCTTCGATGTGTTGCACCAGCAGTCTCCTCGGGCCAGTTGCTGACTTCCCATTTAGGGAGTACCACATCGTGGTCTTGGGATCAGGTAGGAAATAATAGATCAATGCAGCAATTTGTCACAGCTTTTGACTTTACTTCATCACAGGCGGAGTGGGGAAAAGTTGTTTGACTGGCAAGTACAGTCACTCGTTCATCCTCCATCGCAACATGCGCTAACTGGCGCGCCGCAGCTCAATTCGTACAAAATGTATGGATCGAGAGCTATGATCCCACCATTGAAGATTCCTACCGCAAACAAATTCAGGTCGATGTCCGTATGCACTCGGAAGTTGTGTGGAAGAGTCCCAATTTCCTAATACTTCGTGTAGGGGCGACAAGTAATCCTCGAAATTCTGGACACGGCTGGAACCGAACAGTTCAGTGCGTTGTCTTCCCCATTCCTGTGGTACTTCTCACTAATGTAGCTTCCAGCCGCCATGCGCGAGCTCTACATGCGCTCCGGACAAGGATTCCTTCTCATCTTTTCCATTACGTCTCCCAACTCTCTAGCCGAGCTCTCAACCTTACACAGCCAACTGACACGCATCAAGTCCGATTCCGCTGTCCCAGTTGTGCTAGTCGGCAACAAATCGGACCTGGAAGATCAACGCGCCATCAGTCGAAGTCGAGCATTCGCCTTGAGTCAAAGCTGGGGTAACAAACCATACTATGAGACTAGTGCACGGCGTAGGACAAACGTGGATGAAGTCTTCATAGATCTGTGTCGGCAGATCATCAGGCGGGATGCGGAGCGAGCAGAGGCCAGCGGTATACGGTCACACAGGCAGACAAAGGAGCGAGAGAGGGATAATGAGAGAGCAGGGGATGATGCGCGAAGAGAAAGGGACAAGGACCACAGACCGCGAGACCGCGATCGAGATCGGGAGCGGAATCGTGACGACCGCGACGAAGACAGATATGGGCGCAGGCGGCGAGAGCGCAAGAAGCGAGAGCAGCGATGCACGATATTATGACACGATACACATGATGGATAGCCCCCTTCTGCTTCTTTAGCCGTATACTATAGACGGTCGTTCTCGGCATGCCGGAAAAGTAATGCATAATCTCATTTCTAGAGCATTTGAACAGGGAGTTTCTATGCATATTCTGGCAGGAAACAAAGTGTCTTGAGATCCGACATCAAAACATCAGAACTCGCCCATTTCATTATTCAATTCATCATCGTCCACATGTTCTGCGCCTCGCGTTATCATCCAGTCATAACCATCGTTTCCACATGCTCGTCAATAGAAATAGAACAAGAAAACGCACCAGTCACGAGCAGAAGGAGAGCTCCACCATCTCTTATCGCCTTCCACCAGGCCCCCTTCTGTCATAAACCACCTCCCGCTCATAGATACGCTGCTCATCGTAGTACGCCGGACTAGCCCGCCGCGACATTGGGCCCTCCTCAATCTTCTTCTTCTCCTGCAGTCGTGGATCCTTTCGTTCCCACTGAATCTGCTCGATACGCTCACGCCTGTCAACGGAGAGGTTGTCCGATACGGCAACCAGATGCGCCACATCCTCCTACACATATCGTGCGTCAGCATATGCAAACGGTCTTCACTCCCGGCGATGCACGGCAGAAGAAAAAAAATAAAACTCACATAGCGCAAATACTCCATGACGTAGAAAAACTCCTCCGTCTCCTCGTACTGGTATCCCAGACTCTCAATCCCCTCCTTCGTGACGAGATCCTTTGTGATTTCCGTCCACATCTCCCTCGGCGGGGCCCGGGACACCGGCGCGATGACGGCGGGCGGCGCGGATGCCACTCGTATCGCTAGACTGCGGTCGACGTTGTTCGCAGGTTTACTTCGCTCGTTGAGCTCGACCAAGGCGGACGCTTTGCGCGTGTAGTAGTCGTCTATGTTGATGTCGATTTCCTCGCGCTCGACAACGCGCGGTGGCGGGGCGCGCTGCTGGCGTGGTGGGGGTGGGGGACTGGGCGGAGAGGGCATGCGTGCTGGTTTTGCGGAGCGGGGGCGTGAGCGGGTGGTTGGCTCGTCGAAGAGGCGGATATCTTCGGTGTAAGTGCGGCCGCGTTCGTCGCTAGAGAACTGTGTGAGTGGATTTGTATTGTAAAAATATTAAATGAACTAACCGTCTGCGGATTTCTATCTCTAGTCGTTCGTCGCGCTGTTTTGGTGGTGGAGGAGGTGATGGGGAGGATGAGGGACTCCTTTGTGCACGTACCATCCCTATGGTGGTCAGCTACGATCTCGAAGTAGTCAATACTGGGACAAGAACCATGATCTATATTTCTGTAATGAGTGATAACCTCTTGGACTATCGGCGGTCGAGTGACGGGTTCGAGTGATGGCGGAGCCGGAGGTGGTGGTGAAGGCGAAGACTCTGGTGAGGGGGATCTTATACGCCTCACAATGATCTCCTCCTTCTCTATCACTGGCGGTCTCTCTGGTTCCCGCCGACGATATATGAACTCTTCCCTCTCACGTGCAACGTGTCGAGGCGGTGATGGCTCCCTGTATATAATGGTCTCCTTCACCCTCTCCCTCGGATCTTCCCGCTTGATGTTGATGTCAATCTCTTCTTCCCAGGGTCGTGGTCTCCTCGGTCGCTCGCTGCCCTCTCTCCGAATGTCAATGTCGATTTCTTCTACCGGTTTCTCTCTTCGTCGTTGCCTTGGAGGTTCCTCTTCCCTCTCGAGTTCTCGAGGAGGTCTAGGCCTCGGACGCCTTTCTTCCCGCCTTATATCCACCTCTATCTCCTCCTCACGCGGTCTCTGTCGCTGTCCTTGTCTTTCCTCCCTTCTGATGTCAATGTCGATTTCCTCCCTAGGAGGCGGATCTCGTTCGCGAGGTGGTGGTGGGTCGTCTGGAATCTGTCTTCTCCTAACCACTACTTCCTCCTCCTCAAACTCTCGTCTAGGCGGCCTCCTCCTCTCAGGCTCACGTTCTCTTCGAATGTCAATATCGATTTCCTCCCTCTCTATAGGCGGCAGGCGTTCCTTAGGACGTCGTCTGGACGGCGGTGGTGGACTATCCGACTCTGGACTTTGTAGACGTCGATTTCCCCTGACTACCAGTTCTGCGTTATTGACTCTTCCATAGTCCTCACGGAGGAAGTCAGGTGCCCGGCGGGTGTTGCGAATGTCAACATCAACTTCATCGTAGACAGGACGTCGCCGAGGACCTCCACTATAGTCACGATCACGGTCTCGTTCGTCGTAGTCATCTGGAGGATATCCTCGGCCGCCCACACGAGACATTGCTACGAAAAGATTGCTTTGCAAATCAAGGATGAAATATTCTGGCGGTGAGGTGGTGGGACAAAGAATTAGTTAGAGTCACAAGCGACAGGATGACCGTCAATAAGGCACCAAAACTTTCGAAAGCAACTATGGTTAAAAGCTTCAAAGCCTGCGGCCTCGTGGTCAACAGAACAATGGAAAGGCACGTAGGAGAAGGAGCATTTAACGGCTGCGGGAAGTTTTACCCTTGAAACTCGATGGAACCACAAGGCGAAGCGAGAAATGTCCGATAAGAGCGTTTCAGGCTTCGGCTCTTAGTCATATTGAAACCTCAATTCTGCAGTATATAACCGCGAAGGAAAGTATCATTTGCCTCAATATTATTAGCTTGGTCATGTCCTTCAAAGGCAAAGTAGTCATCATTACAGGCGCTGGAAGCGGCATCGGAAGAGCAACAGCGAAGAAACTCCACTCATTGGGAGCCTCACTAGCACTATGTGACATATCTGGAAAAGGTCTACAGGAGACTTGCGAGCTGTGCGACAATGAATCCTTTACCATGATCGTTGATGTGAGTAACAGCGACCAAATCAACGATTTCGTATCACAAACAGTGTCAAAATTCCAACGCATCGACCACGTTTTCAATAACGCGGGCGTGAATCCCACTGCTATACCGCTGGAAGACACGACAGACGAGTACTGGGACAAGCTTATGAACACAAATGTCAAGGGAACATTCAACATGACACGTTCTACAATCCCCCATCTACGGTCTGGGGCATCATTCGTCAATGTCTCCTCTATCATGGGGGTCCGCGGGTCTGCACGTGTCGCAGTGTACTGCGCGACGAAATGGGCGATTATCGGGTTTAGCAAGTCCATGGCTTTGGAGCTAGGACCGCGAGGCATACGCACGAATGTCGTGGCGCCGGGGAACATCGACACGCCGACGAATACCTCAGTTGTGGATGGCCCGGAAGCCGTGAAAAGATCTGCGGAAGCTTGTTCTTTGGGCCGACTGGGCACGGCTGATGAGGTTGCCGACACGGTAGCATTCCTCTTCAGCGATGAGAGCCGGTACATGAACGGCAGTGTTGTGGAATTGAACGGAGGCTTGTAGTTCTCCGGCATTACTTTCGCATGCACCCCTATCTAAAAGGCTATCATATCAGCCCAGGGGCAACTTAAAGTCCTTCTCGAAACTTCTTCCGACAACCATGCGTCTGATTTCGCTGGTGCCGGCGCCGATCTCATACAGTTTGGCATCTCGAACAAGTCTTCCGATAGGAATTTCGTTCATATAACCCATGCCGCCCATTAATTGGAGTCCATCCAGGGCGACCTGTGTGGCGTTCTCTGCCGCGAACAAGATCGTAGCGGTGCAGTCTCTAGAAGAGATGCCGAAATTGTTCGAAGAATCACCGTGATGTTCATCGATGGTCGAAGCAATGCTATGAGTAAAGGCTTGACTGGCACGGAATCTCGTATAAATATCCGCAAGCTTGCCCTGAACAAGCTGGTTCTTGGCAATCACCTGCCCAAACTGCTTGCGCTCGTGGGTATACGGAAGTACCAAGTCCAGCACGCGCTGCATAATGCCTATCGGTCCAGAACTGAGGACTAACCGTTCGAGGTCCAGACCTTCCATTAGAACTCTGACACCCTTATTGAGTGTTCCAAGCATATTCTCGCGAGGAATAAAGACATCCTCAAAGACTAGTTCGCCAGTATTTGAACCACGCATTCCAATTTTGTCGAGCTTACGCGCGACAGAAAATCCTTTTGTGTTAGCCTTGTCCAATATGAATGCGGTGATTCCCTTTGATCCCGCCGGAGGGTCGGTTTTAGCATAAACTACAATTACATCCGCTTCAGGCCCCTGAATTCTGTCAGTCATCCTCCAATACAGCGGTCCGTGCTTCCCTACATTGGTAATCCACATCTTTGTTCCATTAAGCACGTAGCCTCCATCCACCTCTTTCGCTGTCAATTTCATGCTAACAACATCTGATCCGGCAGAGTGTTCCGACATAGCCAAAGCGCCGACATGATCGCCGGATACTAACTTGGGCAAGTATTTGGCTTTTTGTTCGTCGGAGCCGTTGAGCATGAGCTGGTTGACACAGAGCTGGGAGTGTGCTGCGTATGAGAGACCGATACTACCTGAGAGACTGTGTTAGCTAACCATTCCTTCACACGATACTACCTTTCCTGACTTGACGCCCGGGATATCTCTTCCATTACAACACAATGTGCGTGGTAACCCATAGCCATGCCTCCATAGTCTTCATCTGCTGTTATACCAAGGAACCTAGCGTGGTATGAGAACCGTTTTATCAGAACCTTGGAGCTCGCTCACCCTGCTTCACCCATCTTCTTCCACATGTGTTGTGGAAATTCATTTTCGGCGTCTGTCTTGTATGCCAACTCCTCTGGAATCTCACGCCCTACATCATTTCAATCTATGAAAGTCATTGTGGGCTTACGATACTTACGGCAAAACTCTTGTACTCGCTCTCGCAGTTCCGTGAGGTCTGCTTTATTCGGAGGCGAAAACCCTCGTGGATGTTTAGATGAGATGAAACGGCGGAGATCCGGTGAAGCAAGACATGTTGGCAGTGTTACTGAAGCATCCAAGCCTTGACTGATTTTTAGATTCAACAGTCTCCTCGATAGAACTCTAGTTGATCGTGAAAACATTATTGGCGTTATCGGAGTGTACGAGTACAGGATGACCAGACGAGACTGCGGGGTTGTATGATTGATTGAGGAGACGGTTAACCTCGGCTTGCGAACCTGTGTTTATTCTCTCTCTCTTTCTTCTTTCTGCAGCAGGTCTTGTACCGCTTCAACCGAGTACAGGATATGTGAATTATTCTCATCCTTCCTACTCCTTGACATTGAGGAATCCCATCGGCCCGTTACTAAGGAGCACCAACCCAAGAACGGATTCTGTAATAAAATTTGCGAAAATCAATTCAGCCAGGGAGGAGCGTCGCATGAGGATAATAACCCGGGTTAAGGATACGCAGGAGCACGAGTTGCACTGCAAGCATGTATTTGGAAATGCAACAGTAAATTACTTCATTATAAATTGAGAATAGTTTTTACAAGACTTTCTTTAACCACTTTGTCATCGTCTCAAGCCAAGTCCAATGTATTTACATCTTCTGCTTGATGATCTCCTTGAGTTGCTCAGCGGCAGCAGCGAATGTGGAGATACCCTCGCGAAGCTTCTCCACCGCCATTTGGTCCTCGTTGAACATGAAACGGAATTTCGACTCGTCATTTAGGTAGCTGACCTCCTTGATATCAAGCGATTTTGCCGCATCTGCCTTGAGCTTCTGAGGCACCTCATCCTTGGATTTGTAGAGTTCCTCGAGAAGAGAGGGCTGGTTAATGTAACGTTAGTGCATGAAGTGAAAGTCAAGATAAAGAGAACTTACGGAGATTGTTAAGTAGTCGCAACCTGCGAGCTCCATGATCTCACCGACATTCCTGAAGGAAGCGCCCATGACAATGGTCTTGTAGTTGTACTTCTTGTAGTAGTTGTAAATAGCCTGAACGCTCTTTACACCAGGGTCCTCCTCTGCGGAGTACTCCTTCTTCGTGGAGGCCTTGTACCAGTCGAGAATACGGCCAACGAAAGGAGAGATAAGGAAAGCACCAGCTTCTGCCGCAGCTATCGCTTGCGTCTCAGAGAACAGGAGTGTGAGATTGCAGTTAATCTGGTGCTTGGACTGAAGGATGTGGGCGGCCTTAATACCTTCCCAGGTGGAGGCGATCTTGATCAGAACGCGAGCCTTGTCAATGCCCTCTTCCTTGTAGAGCTGCGAAATATCAGAACCGCCCCTATGTTAGTTACATGAATTGCGAAACTCACATCAATGATGTGAAGAGCCTTCGCGACGGTAGCATCGGTGTCGAACGAGAATCTGGCGTCGACCTCGGTGGAAACCTTGCCAGGAACAATCTTCAAGATCTCCTTGCCGAATTGGACAAGAAGGCTGTCGAGAGCTGCGTCAATCTGATCATCGTCATTCTTGCCGTGCTCGCGGCCGTAGGCAACAGCGGTATCGATAAGCTTGGCGTACTCGGCCTTCTTGGAGGCAGCGAGAATGAGAGAAGGATTGGTAGTGGCGTCTTGCGGCTTGTATTTGGCAATGGTTCCAAAATCACCAGAGTCGCAGACGACGACCTAAGGGAGATCAGCTAATGCTCCGGCTTGCATTACATGTTGATGATGCTGTACTTACGGTGCCAGTGGCCTTAAGCTGATCAAGGGAATTGCTCATTTTGCTTGATGTTTGAGATGTTTTGCAGGAGTTGTAGGTGAATTAGAATGCTCAGTAGTTATTATTGTTGAATGGGTTGAGAAGAAGTCGGCGAAGGGACAGTTTTTGTGCGGGCAGAGAGGGGCAAGAAGCAGCGAGAAGAAAGAGAACCAAGTTTGGTGACGGAATCCCCCACTATCGCCACGTAGTTTATTGCTTATACACTTCAACGCCCGATCAATCATTGTGCAATCAAAATAAAGATAGAACTTTTACAATAATGTCCAAACGCTTTTGCTCTCTACACCGTTCTTGTACTTACATTATTATGGCCGAGGTTCTCATATTACTCGTACTCTGTTGCGATATCGATACGATATAGGCTTCAACCCTACGTCTTTGCAATACAAGTTGACAACTCCGTCAATTCTGCCTATGCCCTCTCCTCATTAAAACATGAGATTCGTTCATGAACCTTTGCCATGCGCTTACGTCATATGGCTATGATTTTCACAGACTCTCCGTAAAAACGATTTTAGGCCTGGTCGGGGTGGTTCACTCAGGTTTGCGGCTAATTGCTCCAGCACTTATCGCGCACAATAGGCCCGAACTTCCCGACATTCGTTGTTATCATAATAGATACTAGCCAAAGCTTTATGATATCTTCAGTACGAAGAGGATGGGAAATTTTTAATCGGAATTGGTTCATGCTCTACGACTAAGACTGTGATTTTCCCCAATCTTTCTCGGAAAGCCAACCAAACACCTCCTCGACGCCATGTGTACTGAGATTGCTGGCCGTGTTACCTCTGCCACTCGGTCCTACAGGATCAAATAGAGGGACAACTCTAGTCTGTTCGTGTCCAACCTCAAAGATGGTACCACCAGGCAACGATGGGTCCTCTATTAGACGTAGCATTGCTTCCGCTACTTCAAGTGGAGTTGCCCAGTCGTCCTTCTCGTCGAGGTATCTCATTTTCTCAGGATGATCGGTCCATAGGGGTGTCTTGATGATTCCTGGAGCACAAGCATTTACGCGGATGCCCAACTTACCTTCAAGATCGCCAAGACTGCGGGTAAATCCTGATAATGCCCATTTGCTGGCAATGTACATCGGTGTTGTTAATGAAGCTATTTGCCCTGCGATGCTGGTTATGTGAACAATACGTTTCGGATTGCTTGTGGAGGCTTTCTCTCCACCATTGGAAGGATTGAGAAACTCGGCAATCGCTAACTGGGTAGCACGAATGGGGTGAGAAATATTGATGTCAAGTGTTGCGTAATGTCCCAGTCCGTTGATGGAATCTTTCGATGCATCAGATCCTGGAGGGTGCCAGAAATTCGACCAATGCGGCTCGAAGATACCAGCTCCAGGGCAAACGATATCGAGACTAGTAAACTCTTTCAATGCTATGGCGAAGGCATTCGACAATTGCGTCCAGTCTCTGACATCTGTTTTGCAGAAGATAGCTCTTGGTGAGGAGGTATGGGTATCAACCAGTGCTTGAGCTTCGGGTCTTAGAGACATGTCTGCAATGAGCACGTTGCAGTTGCGTGAAAGCAGAAGCTTTGCGAATTCAAAGTTGATACCCTAGTATGATTATTAGTTACGAGCCTGTAACTCCAAGGTAGTGATAGAGTACTGACAGAACCGGCACCCGTGACAAGGGCTGTTTTGCCATTGACGTTGAAAGCTTGAGGTGAAGCCATGATTACTTGAGTCGAGCTATAAGTTCTTTCAAGACGTACTATATGCAAGAAATAACTAAAAAGGACTCGCAGCAGTGGTCATCTTCGTCCATCCACTTACCCCGCTTCAACCCTGCACCAAACGTCAATTTAAGTGAACTTATTTGAATCAAATTATCCGCCACATAACAACAAGAAGTATCACCCTTTCTTCTCTCAGTACGTGGCTCCATTCATCTAATTAATTGATTAGATACTGATCGAACGTTTATAGTTATATCAAGGTTCATATAAACTAAGCTAATTAGTGGGGTTAGGAAATTCATAACGCTTGTCGCAAGACTTCCTGCAAACCCTTGTGACGGGTGTCCTTAGAAGAATAATTATTTCGGGGGAATTTCACAGTGGCTGGTTTTCAACAACTACCACCAGTCCAAATCCTGCCATTATACGTTTGACAACTTCGGATTTAGAAAGACTAACTGAGATTAAAAGTCAGAAGCAATTGTATTACACTAATAATAGCTTGGCGTTAAACGGCTTGTTTTACGGCGCGGATACCCCTTTCTTTATGCTTGTGGCTCCCTCGGTTTTTTTTATCATTGCTTCATTGTTGATATATTGCTCCTTTCATGGTACATATCACTGCCGAATCATTCGTGACTCTCTCAGTTCTTTGATAAAGGATATTCATTGCATTGCGTCTGACGCCACTTTTAAACAAGCTCACAGAAGGATTTAAAATCTGTCTACATCCCATACTTGTCCCTCGTACTTGATTTTACAATGGCACCTGGTGAGTACACTCAACCAGACGTGTTTCATCTA